>Ga0209340_1000346_pt1 | contig 54507 bp, 53 predicted proteins | sample EPASupsiteSAE323_FD_187266 | JGI IMG/M metagenome (GOLD analysis project Ga0209340, IMG submission 187266) | Bioremediated contaminated groundwater from EPA Superfund site, New Mexico - Sample SAE3-23 (SPAdes) (version 2) | ecosystem: Environmental > Aquatic > Deep subsurface > Groundwater >... | reverse complement strand
CGGTAAATCTTTCATTAGATGAAGCAATTAAATTATTTACAGAAACTGTTCAAGCTATTAATCGACCAGATCCTCAGCTAATATAGGGCATGATATCCCTATTACTAGGGTTTTTCATACAAAATATGTATACCCGTATTCTTTCGAATACTTCCGGTGAATATTCATTTCATTCTCTAATCCCTGAATAATTAACTGTGCATCCTGGTTATCTGCATATTTTTCTTTTAGCATATCAATCTGTCCGGTCAGTGGAGAATAATATTGATTCCACCAACCGGTATAAGGAAGCCGGAATGAACCAATAAATGAATATCCTTCAGAGTTTATCATCTGTACCGTTTCAGGAACTGATGGCATGTCGGGAGATATTTCATCAAAGAAGTTTTTGCATTCCTCAGATGGAGTACTGGTAAACCAGGTACAATCAGAAATCATCATATATCCGTCTGGTTTTAAAAATTTCTTCCAGTATTTCAGGGCATTTAATATACCAATAATAAATGCTGATCCTTCTGCCCAGATTATATTGAATGACCCGTCGTCAAATGGCAGGTTATCCATCGACGCTTGATGAGTTATAATTTTTCCGTCGAGTCCGGCCATTTTTGCTTTTCTCATAAGTTCATCAAGAAATGGCTGATGAAGATCGGATGCAGTAACCAGACATTCCGGACAAATTTTAGCCAGAGTAAGGTCCTGCATACCGGATTCACATCCGATATCCAGGATCTTTCCCCGTTTGGCATCATTCGGAATGAATGAAGAGGCAAATGCCGTTGCCTCATCTGATCCCGGACCTTGTCTTGGTAATCCTTCAAACATTGATGAGATAAGTGTTACATCCATGATTAAACAATTTGAATGGTGAGATAAAATCCTTTTTGATTAATCAATTATCAAATAAAGGAACAATTGAATAGGAATTAAAATCAAATACCCCTTTTGAAGTTATCCTAATCTCCGGAATTGGAGTAAGAGATAGGAAAGAGAGATACATAAAGGGGTCACTGATTGCACCACATCTGGACGCCATATCATTTAATATTCCTATCTTTTTATTTACCACTTCATAAGGAGATAATGACATCAGACCTGCAAGTTCAAGAGGAAGAATCTCTTTCTGCTCATCTTCGTTAATTACCATTGCTCCGTTATATTTCACAACAGATTTTATTGCAGATATTATCTCATAATCAGATACTCCTGATGCAATAATATTATGAGAATCATGAGAGACACTTGAAGCTATTGCTCCGGATTTAAGTCCTAATCCCTGGACAAGTCCTATCCCAATATGATTCATATTATACCGAGAGACTACTACCACCTTGAGTATGTCATGTTTAATATCCGGGATTTGATCTCCGGAGATTTCAGTTAATATTTTTTTAGTGCTGATTTGACCCTTCTGTATCTGAACAATTCTGGCTAGTCCGTTTCCATGTATTTTTATCTCTTCTTTATCAGGAACCCTGGCAAAAAATGGGTACCCGGGTATTTTATTATCTTTATGTCGTTTGTAATTATCACTTAAAATCAGGTTTCCATCTTTATATGTTAGTTTAATATTGCATTTTTTAATATCATCGATTACAGAAAAATCAGCTTTTCTACCCGGGGTCAGGGCTCCTCTGTCGTTTAATCTGAACCTTTCAGCGGGGGAAATAGTTGCCATCCTGTAAGCTATTTCAGTTTCACATCCTTCTTCTATTGCTTTTCTTATGCAGTCATCGATATGACCTGAATTTACAAGCATGTCTGTATGTCTGTCATCTGTACAAAAACAACATCTCATAGAAGAATATGGATTTACCAGGGGAATCAGGGTTTTGAGATTTTTCTCTGTAGATCCTTCACGAATATAAAGATACATTCCTTTCTGAAGTTTTTCAAGTCCTTCTTTATACTCTATCGTCTCATGATCACTCTGAACTCCTGCTTCAATATATCTGTCAAGAAGGCTTCCTGATAAAAATGGAGCATGTCCATCACGTATTTCAGAGAGGGCCATAATGTCCCGGATTATTTCATCCCCTTCCACCACACCGGGAACATTCATAAGCTCTCCGATTCCTTTAACATTTTTTTTATCTAAAAAAGGAGATAACTTTTCAGCAGATATCGTCTCAAAACATTCAGAAATATCGCTATTTACTACACAGGAAGGAAGCATAACAAAAATATCCAGAGGTATATCCTGGTTTGTTTTAAGTATGTAATCAATTCCTGCAACACCACATACATTTGCCAGTTCATGAGGATCTGCGATGACTGATGTTGTTCCATGCTTTGTTACCAGTCTGGAATATTCATAGGGAGTCAAAAGAGAACTCTCTAAATGAACATGTGCATCGATGAAACCTGGAACAACATATGACGATCTTAAATCTATCTCTGAAATCCCTGAATACCCTGTCCCAGTCCCAATTATATTGCCGGATTTTACGGCAAGATCTTCTTTTATCCATTCACACGTTAAAGGATTAAATATATTCCCGTTCATGAATATAGTATCTGCTTTTTTGTTGGATTCCTTCATTATCTACTCCTGATGCAGCTTATATGATATTATGCAAGGTTTTAACACTAATGATGATATATATTTTTTTAATTTTATGTGATTCAAATGAAGAATGTCTGGTTAATTATAATTGCTCTAACCCTGCTTTCCTTACTATTCTCTGGTTGCACTTCCCAAACCCAGGATGATGAGTTCAAATCTTTACTCTCTGATACTATAACTCAGTTCAGCGTTCAGAATGAGAAAATTCTGCAGCCATATTCCGGAATGACAATAACTGATCTTACTGCTATGCGAAGTTTCGCTGAAAAAGCAAAAAGTATAGCCCAGCAGATGAAACTATCTGATACCGGCGAAAAAGCCAGGGATATATATCTTCAGGCATTAGACTCTACTATAACAGGTACGAATCTGTTGATAAACAATGCGGATTCAACCTCTGGCAAGATTGACACTACCTCACCAGCAACTACGAATTTCATAAATTCTCAGTATAATCTGAACACTGTAGCTGATATTATGAAACTTCCAAAATAAGAAAATAAATTAAATTGATTTTATATTTCAAACCTGTCGAAAGAGATTTTTCGGAACAGATATTTCAAACCTGACTCCTTCTCCTTCATTCCCGTTTTCGATTATCTCAAGACCGGTAATAGAAAGTATCTCTCTGGAGAGGAAAAGTCCAAATCCTGTATTCTTGCCATAACCATGTGCAAAAATCTTCTTTTTGTCCTTATCAGATATACCTTTACCGTCATCCTCATAAATAATCATTAATTTATCTTGTATTTCTTTAGAACTGAATTTTATTGTTGTTACTTTCTCGCCATGCATAAGGGAATTAACGATAAGATTGGAGAATACTTTTTCGAAAAGGGGATCTGCATATATCTCAATAGAATAAAGCTCATTATTCCATTCTACAAATTCAACCTTGCTGTTCTCTTTTACTGATTTGATTGTTTTTCCAAGGTTCTGCCATATTGGCTCTTTTACTCCGATATCCTGGTATTCTTTTGTAAATATTATCTGGCTTCTTATTGACTGGGTTGCTTCCACCTGCTTTGTAATAAAAGGTTCAAGTTCTAAATCCCGATTTTTCTTTTTTAATATATCAAGATAAGCCAGAAGTATGGTTATCTGATTTAAGACATCATGACGGGTTATGGATGAAAGAAGATTCAGTTTCTTGTTACTCTGCATTAGTGCATCCTGAGCAATCTTCTGTTTTGTAACATCCATGATAAGAAGAAGCAGAGCCGGCTGATCCTCCCAGATAACTTCTGCCATCCCGATCTCAAGCCATCTTATCACTTTATCTGATGAATAAGCTCTTACAGATACCCCGGCATGAATCTGTTCTCCTTCCAGTGCTCTGTTCATAAGAATTGAGAACTTCTCCTGATCATCTTCATGAATAATATCAATAATTGATTTCTGAATCAGATTATCCGGATTATAACTAAATATTTCAGCAGCTTTAGGATTAGTGAATATTATTTTTCTTGATCTTATGACAAAGACACCTTCACCGGCATTATTGACCAACAGACGGTACTGTTCTTCCCGTTGCCTTAAAGCAGCTTCAGAAACTTTCCGTTCTGTAATGTCACGAGCTATTGTCATAACTATACTCATGTTTCTGATTCGTATAGGATAAGTCTGCACTTCAACAAATATCGTCCTGCCATCTTTTTTACTCATATTTACTTCATCAGGACCGGTTGGCTTTCCTAATGCATTCTTTGCAAAAAGAACAGCAGTCTTTGTAATATGCATCGAACCTATAAGGCCCATTGTAAAGATATTATGCCCTTTAAGATCATTGGGAGTATACCCGGTAAGTTCGGTTGCAGCGCGATTAGAGTCAATAAAAGTTCCTTTTATATCTGTAAGGAGATAAGCATCAGGAGCATAGTCAAATAATATCTTTAATCTCTCTTCACTGTTTTTTATCTCCTGTTCTGCTGCTTTCCAGTCCGAAATATCAGTGAGCACAACTGTTACAGCATCAATTTCTTTTGAATCATCAACAAAAACAGGTGTCATCCTTCTGATGTAATCTCGTCCGGTCCAGTGTAATTCATCCTGATATGGTCTTTTTGTTGAGAGTACACGATTTAACGCCTGAAAAAATCTATGTTCTTCTGCAGGCGTAAGCATTATTTTCATCCGGGATTCAAGGTATTTATCGGCAATATCCCCAAGTTTCTTATGGTGATAAGAATTCATGAAAAGATAACAACCTTCCTTATCTACCATATAAATTGAATCACCTGTTGACTCAACCACACTCTTGTAATTGGCCTGGGTTATCTGTAGCTTGGATAATGTTACTCTCTGTTCGGTAACATCCCTGAAAGTCCATACTCTGCCAATTATTGTACCTCCTATGCGTTGTGGCTGAGTTGTCCTCTCAAATACCCTTCCATCTCTGAATTCCAGTATATCAAAGGCTTCTTTCTCCGGATGTATCTTTAAATAATTAATCTTTTCGATAAAACTTTCCCTATCCTCTAGTTGGTCTTCAAGATAGGCAAGAAGGACTTCTTCGTCACGTTCAGAGATGACAGTCTCTGGAATAAACCACATCTCAAGAAATTTCTGGTTATAATTAATTATTTTGCCAGTCCGATCCACAACAAAAATACCATCTGAGGTAGACTCAAAAGTTGCAGTAACAAGAGAAGCATTTCTGGCAACCTCATCTTCTAGTCTTACTCTGTCAGTTATATCTATTGATACTACTGTCACTGCAAGTGTCTGTGATGAACTCTGATATCTCACAGGAATAAATTTTCTTTGATAAAAGCGCCCATCTTTTTCATACTGCTCTGAATAAAAATTACTATGAACCAGTACCTGGTTCATCGACTCTATGAAATGTTTGGTCTCTTCTTGAGAGTGAAGATCCTTATACAATGAAGATTCATAGTTTTCCCCGTATATTCCTAGTCTTTTTTGATGAGGAGTATTGATAAACAAGTACCTGTAATGCCGGTCTATCATGTATATTGAATCTTCAGTAGCCTCGACTATTGTCCTGAAATTTGTATCTGCATATTGAAGTGCTTCTTCATTTTGTTTATCCTTAATAACCTGTCTGATGAAGATGCTTAATCTAATCTTTTCAAGATCATTATCAATAGGCAGATAATAATAATCTACACCGGATTTTAAGGCTTCTTTAACTGTTGAAAGGGCCTGTTCACCTGTGAAAATTGTAATAGGGGAGTATTGAATAAGTTTTTTAACCCTGAATATAAAATCCAGTCCATTTTCTCTTCCAAGATTAAAATCAGAGATCACAACATCATAATGATCTCTTTGTAACTTGTTTATGGACTCTTTAACATCACTTGCCGTACTAATTGTAGTTTTGGCTCCATTTTCTGAAAAAAGATCGATTATTGTGGAGAATTGTTTAGGATCTCCTATACATAAGAGTGCTATAACCGCCAGAACAGATCACCCGAAACAATTCTAGATGATTATATGATAAGCTTGTGAAGGGTTAAAACCATACCTTCTTGTTGCAGATTTTTTCAGGGCTTATTATATTCCTGATGATACGATTTTGAATAGTAACTCTAACGTCTGCTTCTGGTTTTCCCTGGCAGTCTTCAATATGGATTCATAACTTATAGAAACATCACATATACCATTTGCATAATTATCAATAGTACAGACTGCTGCAAGCGGAATTTTCATCTCGTTTGATATTGAAAGCTCGTTGACAAGAGTCATTCCGACTACATCAGCATGAATTGCCATCCAGGTTATCTCTGATTTACTCTCGAGTCTGGGTCCGCTCGTCTGTAAATATGTCCCTCCGTCCTTTGTATCCGGCGAGATATTTAATAATTGCTTTCTCATTTTTATATCAAACTCGGGTAAAATGTGCCCGATAGAATGATTAAAAATAGTGGGTACGGGATCCAAAGTAATGAAATCATCAGGAACAAGTCTTAAACCTGGTTTTAGATCAGGGTTTAGAGAGCCTGTAGATGCAAAAGAGATTATTCTATCCACTCCCGATAACTTAAGGGCAGCTATATGTGAACGATAATTGATGAGATGAGGCCCTTTTTGAAACTGATGCCTTAATATCAGGGCAAATTCTTCTCCTGAGAAGATCCACGAGGATCCGTAAGGTGTTTGAACCAGTTTTTTCTGAAGATCCGACCCTGAATAATCAAGAAGGGAAGTTCCACCAATAATTCCCAGCATATTATATTATAGATATTGCATCTGGAAACTGAAGTCTTTTTCCAGTTGAATAATTACCTGCTGATAAATTAATAAATAATCTATGATGACAGAATATTATTTATGTAATGACCCTTAACATAATAAGGCGGGCCGGTAGATCAGTGGGAGATCGCTACCTTGGCATGGTAGAGGCCGCGGGTTCAATTCCCGCTCGGTCCATACTTTTTTTATCCCATTTACAAAGATCTGAAATAATGCATCGTTCACATAATGGTTTTTTGGCGGAGCAGATCCTTCTTCCATGAATAATAAAGAGTCTGTTAATCCTGCCCCAGTGAGATTTCTTAAAAATAAGTAATAGATCTTTCTCTATCTTTACAGGATCAGAACTGTCAGTAAGTCCAAGTCGCATTGATACCCGCTTTACATGAGTATCAACCGCTATCCCATCTATTATACCAAACGCATTTTCAAGAACAATAAGTGCGGTTTTTCTCCCTACTCCCGGTAATGTCATCAATAATTCTGAAGTCCCCGGAATAATTCCATTAAAAGAAGTTTTTAGAATTTTTGCTGTTGCAATAATATTTTTTGCTTTGGCATGAAAAAAACCGGTAACATAAATTATTCTTTCGATATCTGTTTGTTCAGCATCTGCGAGTTCATTTACTCCGGGATATTTGAAGAAAAGTTCTCTGGTTACTGAGTTTACACTTTTATCCGTAGTCTGGGCTGATAGAATAGTAGCTATAAGAATTTGATAGGGATTTTCAAAGTGAAGAAATTCATCCTTTAAAATTGACAGATCATAAATAGAACTCAAACGGTCTATTATCTCATCTGTATACGAATTATCCATAAAATAGATGGGGTAACGCAGATTTGAACTGCGGTCAAAGCGTCCCAAACGCTCTAGGATGGACCAGGCTACCCTATTACCCCGTGCGGTATCTATGTTCGCTTGTGATGTATTTAAAGTTTACTTAATTAATGAGGGAAGGGAATTCTTACCATCATAAGATACGATGGTTCCGACATATTCTTCCTTTTCCAGGGCATCAATTAGTAACTCTGGTTTTCTTCCGTCCATAACAAATAACGGAATTCTACTTCGTTCAACAATCTTTACTGCCAGAATATCCATAACAGTATTAACGCCTGCTATCGCCTGCTGTGTAACAATAATCTTTAGTAGATCTGAAGGCGTCATAAATTCAAATTTCCTGGCTTTTGGTTCGATCCTGGGATCTTCTGAGTATATTCCATCTACTGCAGTCAGATTTACAAAAAGTGAGGCTTTTACTCGTTCTGCAAGCACTGCTGCTACAGCATCAGTGGTCTGACCAGGAATTACTCCACCCATCACGATAATCTTACCTGTCTCTGCCGCACATAATGCATGAGTGTAATCTCTTACAATTTCTGGATATGCTTTATTTCCAAGAGCTCCCATAAGGAGCATTGCATTAAGTCTTGTGACCTGAATACCGAGTTCATCGGAGAATGCATCATCAGCCCCGATACTCTTTGCTAATGCAATATACCTGCGGGCAGTACCTCCTCCTCCGACAACAACAAAAAGGCGAAATTTTTCAGATAATTTAGAAAGAACCTCAACATATGGATTTAAAAATGGTTTATCTATCTCAGGAAGAAGAACCGAACCACCTAATGAGAGCACAATACTTGGCATCCAACCTTATAGATTAAATTAATACATCAATATATTTTTTCAAATGAACTCTAAACTATTTAAATGAGAAGATCATAAGTTCAAAATCAGGACCCGGATAAATGAAAGCGCGAGAATATTCTACGGATGAAAATGGTGTTATTCATTGTCATCTCTGCAATCACGAATGCAAAATTAAAGAAGGAAACTTTGGAATATGCAGAGTCAGACGAGTAATAAACGGAGAATTATTGGCAGAGAGCTATGCCAGGGTTTCATCGGAAGCTGTGGATCCGATTGAGAAGAAACCTCTTTATCATTTTCTACCTGGAACAACCTCATATTCTCTTGGAAGTATCGGTTGCAATTTCTCATGTGCTCATTGTCAGAACTGGCAAATATCAGTAGCGGGACTGGATTTTTTCAGACTAAAAACTATTAATCCGGAGGATGGAGTCAAAAGAGCATTAATGAAAGGATGTTCATCAGTCTCCTGGACATATAACGAACCTACAATCTGGTATGAATATACTCAGGATATGGGTAAAATTGCCCATGATACAGGAATTAAAACAGTATATGTAACTAATGGATATATGACGGAATCTGCTCTGACCGACCTTGCCCCATATCTTGATGCATGGCGTGTGGATATCAAAGCCTTTACTGAGGAGTTTTATCACAAGGTTTGTAGAGCCCATCTTCAACCGGTTCTGGATTCAACAGTCAGGGCAAAAGAACTCGGACTTCATGTAGAGGTGGTAAATCTGCTTATCCCCGGATTAAATGATAGTATTGAGGAGATTGACAGCCTTATTGAATGGGTGATAAATTTTCTTGGGCCACAAACTCCCTTGCATTTTACTCGATTTCATCCGGATTATAAATTGCATGATATACCTGCAACTCCTCTGAAGACTCTAGAGAGAGCATATAATCTTTCAAAGGAAAAAGGATTGCAATTTCCATATCTTGGAAATGTTTCCGGCCACATGTATGAGAACACCTGGTGCCCGTCATGCAATAATCTCCTAATTGAGAGGACTGGTAACAGTATTGGTTCCATTCATCTTAAAGGTTCAAAATGTGCTTATTGTGGAGAAGAGACGGGAATAATTGTATAAAAATGTCTGCCGGAGAGAGCGAACCAAAATTTTTATGTGACAGGATGGTCGGTTTACTTTGTCGTTATCTCCGTTTTATGGGATATGATACTACCAGTGCTAATGACCTGCCTCCGGGTAATCCCCGTGAAGATACTCTCCTTCTTGAAATTGCAGAAAAAGAGGAGAGAGTAATACTGACCAAAGATGCAGAACTTGCCAGGAGAGGTGGCAATAATGCAATCCATATACTCTCATCAGATATATATGGACAGATAAGTGAATTATTCAGGGCAGGACTGATAGTTTTGGATCTTAAATTAACACGATGTTCACGGTGCAATAATCTGCTTATAAATGGAAAAACTCCACAAAATATAAATAATGGTAAAATTCCAGAAGGTGTAAATCTTGTCTATTGTCCTGTTTGTATGCGACAATATTGGGAAGGTTCACATGCACGTAATTTACGAAAAGTACTTGACCGGGTCAGATCTCAAATATCCTGATCATTCTTTTGATTTTTTTGAAGTTCACGCGAGATTGGAAGAGTGAGTGATGTAATAATATCTCTGGATATAGCAACACCTGATAAATGATCAATCTCATCTGCAACTTTTTCTAGTTCATCAAAAATATGATTTGCATCTCTTCTAATCTCGCGAATTGTGTCCCTGAGACTTCTCTCTCTTAAATGTATCAGCCGCCTTTCGCGGTATACAATACCAGTTCTTGAAAGATTACGAAGATGATGGTTAACCCGGCCGGCTGATATATCAAGTAATTGCCCGAGTTGTTCAGTGGATATTCCTGAATCGTGTGAAGACTTCTCTAATATCTTAAGAATAATCTGTGTCGATAAATTATCTACGTCCCTGCCTGAGGACAGTCCCAAAGTATCGGATAACCAGAAAATTTCGTCAGTAAGGTCCCTTTTTAATGGGCGCGGAAGGCGCTGAAGTATCAGTCGTTGATGCATAAATTTTGTATAGTAAATTTATTGTTGAAATCATATCAATATTATGGAAATCATTTGAAATATAACGATAAGACTTATATAGAATTTTTAATCAATATATATGTGTAAAAAATTTAGAGGAGAAGTATTAGTATGGCAATTACACCAATAGGGCCGCGGGTTTTAATTAAACCCTACAAACAGGAAGAACGCACTAAAGGGGGTATATTTATCCCCGATTCGGCTAAGGAGAAGAAGAAACAGGGAGAAGTCATAGCAGTAGGAACTTTTGATGACGGAAAACCTCTTCCTGTAAGTGTCGGTGATATTCTCCTTTATGGCGGGTACAGCCAGGAAGAAGTAGAACTTGACAAAGAAAACTATGTAATTGTCGAGTTTAAAAATGTCGTTGCAAAGATGAATTAAGGTGCAAATATGTCAGCTAAACAACTTATGTTTAATGAAAACGCCCGCCATGCGATTCTTGAGGGTGTTAATAAGGTAGCTAATACTGTAAAGATTACTCTTGGTCCTAAAGGAAGATACGTAGTCCTTGATAAAGCCTCAAATCCTGTTGTTACAAACGATGGTGTGACAATAGCAAAAGAGATTGAGCTTAAAGACAAATTTGAAAATGTCGGGGCCAAACTTATCAAGGAAGTAGCTTCAAAAACCCAGGATACAACGGGAGATGGTACAACCACAGCCACTGTCCTTGCTCAGGCTATGATCACTGAAGGTATAAAGAATATTACCGCCGGTGCAAACCCCATGGCCATAAAGAAAGGAATAAACATTGCAGTTGAAGCAACTGTAGCAGATCTCCGTGCTAAGAGTATCGAAGTCAAGGATAAGGATACAATAAACCGGATAGCAATTATATCTGCAAATAATGACGAAGAGATTGGTAACTTAATCTCCGAAGCAATGGACAAAGTAGGATATAATGGAGTTATTACGGTAGAAAACTCCAAGACCCTTGAGACAGCTCTTGATCATGTTGAAGGTATGCAGTTTGATCGTGGTTATATCTCACCATATATGGTTACAGATCAGGAACGACGGATTGTAGAATTCGAAGATCCATATATATTAGTTACCGACCGTAAGATCTCTAACCTTAAGGCACTTATTCCAGTGCTAGAGATGGTTGCCCAATCGGGAAAACCCCTTCTGATAATAGCTGATGATGTAGATGGAGAAGCTCAGACCGCTCTTATCCTGAATATTATTCGTGGTGCAATAAAGGTTTGTGCTGTAAAAGCTCCTGAATTTGGGGACGTAAGAAAAGAGATGCTTGAAGATATTGCAATTCTTACCGGAGCAACTGTAATATCTGAGCAGCGCAACATCAGTATCGAAGATGTGACTGTTGATCTGCTTGGTCAGGCAAGGACTATTAAGGTTGACCAGGATAAAACCATCATTGTCGGAGGAAAGGGTAAAAAATCAGATATTGAAGGGAGGAAGAAGCTAATCGATTCCCAGCTTAATATAACTGAGAAGAAATACGACAAAACTACTCTTCAGAACCGTCTGGCAAAACTCAGTGGTGGAGTTGCCGTAATTAAGGCAGGTGCAGCAACAGAGACAGAGGTTAAGGAAAAGAAGATGCGCATTGATGACGCTCTCAATGCTACTAAAGCTGCAGTAGAAGAAGGTTATGTTGCCGGAGGAGGAGTAACTCTGTTCAGGGCAGTTAAAGCATTGGATAAACTTAACTTAAATTCTGAAGAGATGATCGGTGTTAATATTGTAAAGCGTTCTCTGGAAGAACCTCTTCGTCAGATTGCATTTAATGCAGGACGTGAAGGTGCCGAAGTGATAGCAAAGATCAGAGAGAACTCTAATGAAAGTTTTGGATATAACGCCAAGACCGACATATATGAAGATCTTCTTAAGGCAGGAGTGCTTGATCCAACAAAAGTTGTAAGGTTGGGACTTCAGAATGCAGCTTCAATTGCAGGTATGCTTCTTACTACTGAAGCAGTGGTAGTTGACTTTGACGAAGAGAAAGATAAAACTTCAGCAGCTATAATCATCTGAAGTTTCCTAAATCTTAAATTTCTTTTTTTCCCGCTCACGAACCCCTGTTATATACATTAAACCAAAAAACAGGGCACAACAAAAACACAAAACTGCTGCTATTATCATTTTCCATGCAAAACCGGGATCTGCACCTACAGACATTACAATAAAAATACAGCCGATTATTATTGCTCCAATGATTTCAGTTCCGAAAAGAAATCGTTCTCCGAGCTCAACCATTGCTCAATTTTCATCTCCTCATGTTAATAGGTTATCCCTGTCAAGACCTGATTATTGTTCCATTTCTGTTAAAATAAATCCAGAAGGAACTAAACGGAGCAATAGTTCTGGAATCAGAAAAAGTACCACTTGATCCATTTATAATTGCCGGATCAAATTGCTGTCTGGTTGAATTGAACGGAACCAGACTGACCCATGATAAATTATTACTCTTTAATAGATCTTTAGCGGATTTGATATCAGTTGAAGGACTTCCAACCAGATTCCAACCTTTCTCAACTTTATGAGATAAAGATGAGGAGTTATTATAAACTAATGGAATCTTTTCATTCCTCTCTGAAAAAACCAGAATGCCGCTTATTGGTAAGAACAAATCTCCGGGTTTTTTTGCTACCCATCGCTTCTCATAACCCCAGATTGTATGCCCATCGGTATTTACACGGGAAAAAACATCAGATATACTCTTTCCTGAATGAAGATCTCCCGGAACTGATATGAAATTCCAGCCGGGTTTTAGTTCTAGTGAATACGTACTTGTATTTCCAGATTCCGCCATCTGTCTTTTTATTGAATTATTGTACTTTTGTGAATATGCTCTGACTGATTTTTGAAGTGAGAGATCACTGGCAGATATCAGGGCTTTATCTGCCTGAACAACCCCATAACCATAATAAATATCTCTACCTGTTCTTCCAAGATCTTTGGCAGAATTTTGTAAAACCTGCCTTATTTCTTCAGAATTAAGGCCAGGGTTTGTCTCTTTTACAAGCCCTGCTATACCACAGACAATGGCTGCAGCATATCCTGTCCCGGTTTCTATACAGGAATCATTCTGACTGAAAGGTTGAATCTTCTCTCCTGGCGCGACTAATTCTGTATATATTCCATAATTAGAGAAGTATGAAAGACCGTCTGTTGCAGCAATAGATCCGACAGATATCACTTCATCATTATCTGAAGGATAATGAACGGTATTGGAATCATCATCACCTGCAGGTGCTATAAGAAGGGCTCCCTTATTTGCAGCATATTTAACTGCCCGCTCTTCAGCCAGTGAAGGCTCAGATCCTCCATACCCCATTAATATTATATCAGCTCCAGAATCAGAGGCGTGAGATATTGCAAGGGCTGACATTGCACCTGATAAAGAAGATGAATTGTCACCAATTTTTTCAGAAAAAACAGAAAGCATAGAGGCATTTGTATTCCCTGAAACAAATTCCGATACTGAATTTAATAACCCGAATAGTGTAGTTCCATGTCCATCTTCATCCTGCATGTTACTATTATTCGAAGCCCAGTTATATCCCTGATTTAATACACTAAAATTTGCAACTTTTTCTTTATCAAATCCGGTATCAATCACCGCTATCTTACAATCTGAAAGATTGATCTTTTCGGGTTCTGTTTTATCTAATCCCACCCTGGAGAATATCTTTTGATCCGGAAGAATTTTCTCATCCGAATCAGGTCTTTTCAGAGTATATGACTGACGCAATGCATCACGCTCAACTTCGTAAACCCAGGGAAGATTTAGGATCTCATTTGTAATACTGGTTGTTTCATTAGAATTCGTATCCACGATAATTAATCCTAATTCTGGTGATCTGTATGAATATGTAATATTAGGAGGTAATGGTACATCAGGTGGGATTGGCAGGTAACCCCCCGAGGTATTGCTACCTGAGTAAACAACAATTCTTGTATTTACTGATTTATCTGAAATTAAAACTTCAGCGAACACTGTTGTTGAAAAAATAATCAATGCCAGAGCTATTATTGTAAAAATAAAGCATACGCTTCTTTTCAGGTACCTGGTCTTAACCCCCACCATGAGTTCAGCCTGAGATATTTTTATCTGTGGCTTATGAATAAAAAACCTGTTGTTTGGATCAGGAGGGTAATAGAATTCCTGATTCCGTCATGTAAAGCCATAACCCTTCACCCGGATAAATAAGCCTATCTGGTGAAAAAATCCCTGTTCCTCCATTAATTATTGATGGTCTGAAGTCCTGAGCTTTTGGATCGAATACAAGGATATATGTCCAAGAATCATTTAATGGAGAAAGCAGATCCCTTGCCGTTATACTTTCCCTTCCCGGTACTCCGATAGGATTCCAACCATTATTTAATTTTAATGCCCTGATATTTTTCCCTGAGTCATCAAACTCAAGGTTAAGCGCCTGAAGATCCGGTGACCATATCCATATTACGTCCATCTGTGCAATATCATCATCTTCCTTGATCTGACTCCACGCGGAGACTGATGAATTATAGCGCCAGATAGAATGTCCTCCAGTATTTATTGAATCAAATATCCCTGCTGAAGTCATTCCTTCAATAATAGGACATGGAACTGATATCATATTCCAACCAGGGTACAGGGTAATATTTCCTGCATTTTCATTATCTCTTGGCTCAAATTGGAAAAACGAAAATGTCGGCTTATTATCATCAAAGTGATCAAAAACCTGATTGTTCAAAGTAAGATTAGATAATTTTGGCATCCCATAACCGGTATCAGGGTTCCATGTTTTATTTGAATCAGAATATATGGTTGAATTCAGGATCAATTCTTTAACCTGTGCCTGGGTAAGAGTTTTATCACTACTCCAAATAAGGGCTGCAAGGCCGGCAATATGCGGGACTGATGCACTAGTACCGGTAAAGACTGCCTTTTTTAATTCCCCGGTAAGAACATTAACATGATCAGGTGCGACAATATCCGGTTTTAACCTGTTTTCTTCTGAAGGATACTTAAGAGTAGCCGGACCCCTTGAAGAGTAGTCCTGGACAGTGAGATTTTTTCCGTATGGGGTTACAGCACCGACAGTTATGGCTTCATTTACCACCTGTTGTCCGAAAAGAGAGTCGCCAGGAGTTGATGGATCAAGAATAATTGATCGCCCTGATAATGGAAGAACATAGATCTCCAGATTTGCATCTTCTGCTGCAGATTTTACTACTTTAACTGTATATGTACAGGGATTATCATCAGTGTTCATAAACCTGACCCATTCCATAGGATCATCATCTCCATCCTGAAGATTTACACTTCTTGCTATCTCCCTGCCTTTTTCATCATAAAGAAAGAGATCATAATTATTAGATGATTTTCCGAAGCGGTCATCCCACTGAAGGACTACATGTCCTGCAGTTCCTGACGGAACCTGGAATTTCATATCACAGGAATTTTCAGATCCGTTGAAATTCTGCCACTGATACCCTTGATATTCATACCCATTAAACGGGCCCTGGTAATGCTCTTTTGCGAAATTTCCGGCAGCAGTGATATATAATATATTGTAAGAAAGAATTCTGTCCAGAATATTCTGACTTATGTAACCATCCTCATAGAAAGGTTCAACATAGGTAATATCATCACAGATTATCTGGCATCCGTTTTTTATTAGACTATCAAAACCTTTGATATACTCAATTTGACTGGTCCCCCTGTCACAAAACATCAATTTTGCATCTGGAGCGATATCATGAATTATCTGAAGCATGGCAGATCCTTCATCTCCTCCTATTGTATTTGAAAGAACAGTAACATCAGATAATTCTCCCTTCTCTTCAAGTCCCATAAGTCCGTCTACCCCATCTGATATTACTCCGATTGTAATATTTTTCCCGGTGAGTCCTGTCTGATTTCGAAAGATGTTACATCCAAGTAATTTATCCCCTTCGGTCTGAATCTCTAAAGTCCTGGGGGGGATCTGAACTGCAAGAGAAATTATTCCATTCATCATAGCCAGAGAGGATATATCAGATGAATTTATCCATCCGCTAATTCTCCCATAAGCCTGATCTGCAGCAGGGTTATAAAAAAGATGCTGGTATGAGGAGAGTGTTTGATCTCCGGAAACCCGTGCTGTGATTAAAACCTGTTGTTTATTTTCTCTTACTCTCATCTCTCCTGTCTGTTCCATGAGTTTAGTAAAATTATCATGCGATTGCCCAGGGGAAAGATATGAGGGATCAACAATCTGAAGAAGATCAGTAGAGATCTTATTTTTCCAATCCCTTTCATTATCCTGAGTATGTAGATCTTCAGAGATGGGCGTCAGGGAGTTTCCTGCATGAGCCGGAGGAAATACCGGACGGACTTTTTTTACCTGGTCCATATCTGCTATTATTGAGAGATTTTCTAGTGTTATCCATCCGGACACAAGAGAATATGAGTTATCAATCACTAAATCCGATAGATATTGTTTGATGGATTCAGGATTTTTCCCGGTACTAATATCTATGCTGACATGGACCAAAGGACCTTCAGTTTTATTGAGGCGTACCTGTCCAAGCATCTGCATTCCCTTAACCATGTCATCGGATGTTTTACCAGGCGGACAATAGGTACTGTTCATTATCTGCAGAAGATCACTTGATAACTTTGATCTGCCGGTATCTGATGGCAATGTAGCATCTGCGAGACAAAAGCCGGATGAGGTGGAAATAATGAAGGCAATAAAAATCAGGATGATGATTGGATAGTACCTACCCATTATTTCTTCATCATTCATCCATAACAGATTCATTATGAGACTTATGAACTTTATCTGCTGATAAGATTTCTTTTTTATTGGTTTAAATCCAACTCAAGTCATGGATGTTGAGGGCTTTGCCCGAAGGAATCGTGCCCGCGGCCGAACCGATGAAGAAATAATTGAAGAACTGGCATCCCGTATTTGTGAAATAAAGGATGTAAAAAAGGAATATGCTATAGATTTTGCAAAAGCGGTATTGACTGAAATATCTGCGACTTCAAATATCATAAGTGACCTGTTGACATATCAAAAATCCGGGATTTCAATGGGTGAATTTGGCGTAGGTTCAAGAGGGACAGGTGATTTTTACGCTCACAGGAAGATAGCTGAAATTATCGGTAATTCAGAAGCTCTTGTAGGGGTAGAAGATATGGATGATGCCGGAGTGGTCAGGGCAGGGGGGCAGTATATCATCTGTACGGTTGATGGAATGCATTCAAGACTCTCTGATTTTCCTTATCTAGCCGGGTTTCATGTTACAAGGGCAACCCTTCGTGACTGTTATGTAATGGGTGCAAAACCCGTGATGCTCTTTTCTGATATTCATGTGGCTGATGACGGAGATGTTGCAAAAATTTTCGATTATACAGCAGGGATTACCACTGTCGCTGAACTCATAGGTGTCCCTTTAGTAAGCGGTTCTACTCTACGGATTGGAGGGGATATGGTAATCGGGGATAGAATGACGGGATGCGTAGGAACCGTAGGAGTTGCAGATCATATTACTGCAAGGAGAGAGGCTGCATCCGGAGATCTTATTCTGATGACTGAAGGAGCAGGGGGAGGAACAGTTGCCACAACCGCGCTCTATTATGGATATCATGAGGTGATTGATCGGACAATCAACCTAAAATTTCTATCAGCTGCAGACATGTTATTAAAGAGTGATATATTATCGTCCATACATGCCATGACAGATGTTACTAATGGTGGTTTAAGGGGAGATGTTCACGAGATGGCAAGAACTGCCGGAATGAGGTTTATAATTGATGAAAAAGCAGCTTTGGGACTTGTTGATCCTGAAGTCTGCAGAATGCTGACGGATCTCGAGATCGATCCTCTTGGTGTATCCATCGATGCTCTTTTGGTCATTGCTCCTCCGGATATAATTTTTAAAGTAAAGAGTTTACTTGCGGAAAATTCTATAAAAGCAAATATAATTGGTAAAGTTACCACAGGAAATGCTGATCCGGTTTTAATAAGAAACGGTAGGGAAGAACCGTTTACTCCGAAATTCAGAGAAGCTGCTTATACTCCACTGAAAAAACTGGTAGAAAAACATCCTGGAGATTTTTCAATAATGAAGGAGAAGGTTGATGCAGCGGCAAATGCTGCCATAGAAAAGAAACAAAGGATAATTAAAAGATTATCCTAATCATGTTCCTGATAATTACTTTGGAAATACTTTATTTACAAGATCTGTAACTTCTGATAACCAACCTGATCTGATATTCTGATCACTTGTTACTATGACCCTGAAAATTTGTCTGTAAAAATCTGTTATTCCACATAATCCAAAGATGCAATCTTTCCAAAGGGATTTCAAAGGATCTCCAAAGACATTATCTTCCCTTTCTTTTAATGTATTGGATGTATTGAAAACTATGGCTGATTTGGCATTTAAAAGCCCAACCGGAATTCCTTCACCGCTATCTCCCTCTACAAACCGGTAAGCTTTACCAGGCCTTATTATCCTGTCTATCCATCCTTTAAGAATTGCAGGTGGCTGACCCCACCAATTTGGATGAACTATTATTATTCCATCTGCAGATGTCAATTCCATACAATAAGCAGAGATTGTATCATCAATAGCGGCATCACGTGATATCTCGCATGCAGGCAGGATAGGATCAAACTTTTCATGATATAGATCATGATACCAGACAGTATGACCGTTATTAATCAGGGCAGTATAAGCTGTCTTTGCTATTGCATGATTAAAACTATCTGGATTTGGATGAGCAATTATTAAAAGGATCTTCACCTAAATATATTTTTAACTGTTGTATAAAAGATAATTGGTATACTATATCAAAAAAAATATCTGGAAATTTTTGCTATTAATATTTATATTTAAAAAACTAATCCGGGTATCAGATATTATGGTAGAAAAAAATTATAGAAAATTCTGCTTTGTCATAGTCCTGATATTATCCCTTTTTTATATTATTCCGTCAGCTATGGCATTTGAGACGCGGAATGGAGATGTAATAGAGATAAACAGTCCTATTGATGATGATCTTCTGGCATCCGGGGGTTCTATGGTAGTAAATGCACCCGTGAAGAGCATTACCTGGGCAGGAGGAACTCTTATTATTAATGCTCCAATAAAAACCAATCTGGTTGCAATAGGTGGAACTATCCAGTCCAACGCACCTGTTGGAACAGATCTCATCGCTATTGGAGGAGATATCCATATTAAGGGGGATGTAGGAGGCAAGGTTTTGGGCATTGGTGGCTCCGTAACAATGGATGGAGATACGGAAAATATTGCGACTACAGGCGGTACTTTCATTTTGGGAAAGAATTCAACAATCTTTAAAGATGCATTGGTAAGTTCATCCGGGTTTACTACTCAGGGAAGAATTGAAGGTAATTTAACGGTTGAAAAAGATAATAACGACTCTATATTATATACTAAAATTGGAGAATTAATAAATACCTTCGTTCTTGCTGTAAAATTAATACAGTTCATTGGATTATTGATTCTCGGAATAATTCTTGCAATATTAATGCCAGGATTTTTCCTGGAAGTAACTAAGACCTCAAGACAAAAACCATTAATGTCACTTGGTGCAGGTGTGCTTGGAATAATTTTATCATTTGCATTATTTGTGATACTATTGATTACAATAATCGGAATTCCTATAGCAATCTTCTTGATCTTACTTGTGAGTTTAGGACTCATATTGTCCACTATTATGACCGGAGGTACAATTGGCGTCATAATTATGGATAGAATGAGAAAGAGATCAAATATTATCCCGGGATTTATTATCGGATTTATTATACTAAATATAATATTCCTGATACCTTTCATAGGAATAATTGTCTGGTTACTTGCTGTTTGTTTTGGATTTGGAGCACTAATACTGTCAGTTTATATTTCGATACAGGATATGTGATATCCGAATATTTTAGGGAATCATGGCTGCAGAAATCCAGGCAGAAGGATCCCTTCTTGTTATCGGTATCATGCTTCTCACAGGAAGTATCTCTTTATACCTGGTAACAGGCCGTCCAAGAATGCGTTTTATTATCCTCCTTGACATGTGTCTTTTATTCTGGCTGGTAAGTTATGGAATTAATGTACTGTTCTATAACCCCCAGACTGCAGGATTCTGGCAGATGATAAGTCTTATGGGTTTTGTTCTGCTGATCTTTGCATTTATGGCAGCACTTTCAGATTATGTTAAAATGAGAAACGATTTTTAGATATTATGCTTCTATTAATGACCGTAGGAACAGGAATTGGTACAGATCATGAAGATTCAATAAAAAGACTTGTTGAATCCTGTAGTTATGCAATACATTCTTATCATCCGGATGATGTCATTTTTTTCTGTACAAAAGAGAGCCAGGAGATTTTGCCTTTGATCATAAAGGAGTATGCAAAGAAAAACGGTTCAGCAATCTTAAAAAATTCTAATTGCCTAATATCTGATCCATCAGATTTTACCTGCTGTTTTGAACTGATTTTTGAAGTGGCATCGCTATATTCTGAAGAAGAGATTATCATTGAAGCCTCAACAGGTACACGTGAGATGATAATGGCGGCAGAGATCGTCTCTTTTCTAAACAGGATACCAGTATCTCATGTTACCGGTGATAAAATTAACGGGATCATAATATCCGGTTCTGAACGCAACAAGCAGATGGTTCTTTATGCTGCATATGACAGGCTCCAGTTTCACAGGGCTATTGATGCATTTAATTTAAGCCAGTTTGGAAGTTCTCTCCGCCTAATTTCTAATGCCGTATCAATTCCGGACAGGGACATATATTATGGAATCTTCAACGGTTACTGGTATTGGGACAGAATGAATTATGCCGAGGCATACAGGTACCTGGAACATGCTCCTGATATAAATATACAGATTGGTCTGAACAGACAATTTCTGAGAGAATTAATCTACCTGGATCAACTGGACGATTCTGGTCTTGATCGAAAAAAAATGCTGAAAATAAGACAAAAGAAGTATGTATATGTTCTGATAGATCTTCTTCATAATGCCAGGCGGAGAGTGGATGGAGAACATTACGATGATGCGCTTGCCAGATTATATCGGGTTGTTGAACTGATTTCGCAGGTACTGTTACTAAATTATGGAATAGATGATAATGAAGAGAAAATCAGATTTTCAGATCTGAAAAAAATACTGAAAAGGCAGGATCTCTCTCTTTATGCACGTAGAGCAGATCGCCACGGGGTAGTAAGAATCGGACTTAGGTCCAAATTCTATTTGCTTGAGGATCTTGGACTGAAGGGAGCAGGGAACTGGTATTCTGAACTTCAACAATACATTATGGCAAGAAATGATTCTATACTAGCCCACGGAATTACACCTGTCCAGGGAGAGATGGTTCGCGTTATGTGGGATAATGTCAGAAATATTATAAAAGAGGCTTGTAGTGAAATAAATGAAGATCTTGAGGTTTTATATAGTTCCTCAGATTTTCCGGTTTTATGATTTATCCAAGGTTGAACCCCAGACCGAATTCAGGTATCTTTGTCCTTTCTCATCCCCGCGGGTACAATAATATTTGTACTCCAATCCGAATTCGGAAGATAACGGACATTCTTTGCACTTACATCCTTCTTCAAATGAGATACACAAGAAACTCTGCCCTATCATACAGAACAACTTTTCACGTTCAACAATTGCACATTTATTATAACTTGGACAGGTAGGACAGATGCATTTTGTTTTTTTCTCTTCAATAATCTTTTCTTGCTCAGTTACCGGGAGTTTTTTTAAATCCCCGATAAACGTGTTAAAAGTGTCCATTGAGATCCCTCTTTTGATAATTAATATTGATATCATTTAAAGATGATCTTTTGACTTGTTATTAGCATCTATGGGACCAGTTCAATCTGTATAATATTATCTACAAATAGACCAATTCTATTATAATCAATGATACTTAAGTCCTGTAAAAAAAATTATCAACAGGAGACTCATCGGACCAGATCTCCTGAAGAGACATATGAGATAATAAAAGATCTTCTGTTAAATGCAGGAATTACACGTGTTGCAGATATCACCGGGCTTGATCGGATTGGTATTCCAGTCTTTTCCTGTATTCGTCCTGTAGCAGCAGAAGGGGCTATAACAGTATATAATGGTAAAGGTGCGACTCCGATAGCAGCAAAAGTATCTGCCATTATGGAAGGGCTTGAACGCTATTCTGCCGAATTGCATAATCGCGAAACACTAACTCTGACTTATGAAGAAATCAGAAGGAATAAAAAGGCTATAAACCCTCAAGAATTAATTCTACCTGAAAATATTATAGAAGACTGGCCATTACCCTGGTATCCTGCTTATGATATCATAAATAATGAAGAGATCTGGGTTCCAGCCCATGCAGTTTTTCATCCGGTTCCTAAAATAATGGGAAGGCTCTTTCGAACCAGTACAAATGGTATCGCATCAGGAAATACTATAGAAGAGGCTGTTTTTCACAGTCTTTGCGAATTAATAGAACGGGATGCATGGTCACTTTCAGAAGCCTGCCATAATTCCGGACCTGTTATAACTGATATTATTCACCCGGTTGCCTCCAGGCTGATTCAACAGTTCAGAGATGCCGGAGTGGATGTAATATTACGCGATATTACAAGTGACCTGGGTATAGCGACTATTGCTGCAGTATCGGATGATATAGAACTGCGTGATCCCACTCTTCTTTGTATCGGGATGGGAACACATCTCTGTTCTGAAATAGCCGTACTCAGGGCCCTTACTGAAGTTGCACAGAGCAGAGCTACACAGATCCATGGTGCAAGAGAAGATACCAACGAGACCCACTTTCTTTCAAAGATCGGATATGAAAGGACTAAGAGACTGAATAAAAGATGGTTTGTTGATGAACCTAAAGAATCATTTGATAAAATTCCTTCTTATCATACCGATGATTTTCTTGATGATATCAATATAATTCTGGAACGGCTTAAAAAAGCAGGATTGGGAAGAGTACTTGTAATAGATCTTACAAGACCAGAGATAGGAATTCCTGTTGTCCGTGTTATTGTCCCGGGGCTTGAGCACTATGCAATGGATATGGAACGACTTGGAGGCAGATGTAAAAATGCAAGGCGTAATTATATACCTGGGTCCCAGTCTCACATTAGATAAGGCACAAGAAATATTAAAAGCAGATTATCGTCCTCCTGTAAAAAGGGAAGATCTTCTGAAAGTTATCCCGGAGAGGCCATCAATTATTGGTATAATTGATGGCGTTTTTTTAGAGAGAGCAGCCGTTGGTCACAGGGAAATACTTCAGATGATAAAAGCAGGTGTAAAAGTTATTGGATCTTCTAGTATGGGAGCTCTAAGAGCCAGTGAGCTTGATCATTTTGGTATGATAGGGATAGGAGAAATCTACAGGATGTATCATGATGGAGTTATTGAAGCCGATGATGAGGTTGCATTAATGTGCGATCCCGTAACGAATCAGGCTTGTTCGGACGCTATGGTAAATATCCGTGTAACATGCAGAGCAGGAGTTTCCTGTGGAATTATTACACGGCAGGAAGCTGAAATAATAATCATGACAGGAAAAGATCTCTGGTATCCTGATCGGACATGGAATAGAATTCTTATGGAATGTATTAACGATGATACAAGACGGCATGAAATATCTGAATGGATATTATATAATAAAATAGATCAGAAAAAAAACGATGCAATAGAGGCATTAAAATATATCAAATCTTTAATTAGTGGTTAAGAATTAATCCATTAGAAAAAAACGATTATTTTTCTTCAAGAACCCGTTTAATCTCTCTAATTAGAACCGGTCTTTGAAATGGTTTAATAACATAAGATTTTGCACCATAGTGAGAAGCAATATTTATCATTTTTACTGCATGTACTGCACTTATCATAATCACTTTAGCATTTTTATCATAACTTATTAGTGCCTTAAGGGCCATTACGCCATCCATTTTAGGCATAAGAACATCCAGCAGGACAAGATCGGGTTTATTATTTGCATATTGAAAGATACATTGATAGCCGTCTTCGGCTTCTATTGTCTCATATCCTTCTTCATTCAGTATTGTTCTAAGAATTGTTCTCATAAAGGATGTATCATCTACAATAAGAATTTTTGACATGAGATGTTCTCCTTTAATTAAAGGTCCTATTATTTTCCTGTTGATTTGAAGACATTATTATAATGCAAATCTCTTCTTCATTCCAGAAAAGAATCCCAGCAACATTTCCGACAAATTTTTTATTGTTATATGTTATTTTGGCTAAATTTTCTTTAATATCAATCTCCATGGTTCCTGACTGATCATTACAATTCTTACCATAAATTAGAGAGATCGCAGATTTATTCTTCCAGATAGGTAGTTTTGTTTTATTTGAAAAGATGATCACAGGATCGGATAATAGATCCATTAATTCAGGCAGGACTTTATTCAATCTCTCATAATGAGTCTGAAGCATTTGTTTAACTGTAATATCCTGTTTTATTCCAAAACATCCTAAAATTTTATCATCTGATTTAATAGGTCTTAACTCTTTGATGTACCAATGTAAACCATCTGCCTCTTCTTTTGGATATTGATCAATCCGGTTATTACCTGAAAATACGCATTCTGCAGAATCTTTCCAGGCCTTTTTAATATCATCCGGTATGTCTAGGGATAAGATATTTTTTCCTATTACATTTCCCCATTTTTCAAAATGAGTCTTATTCTGCAGAAGAAAATTATAGTCATTATCTATAGCCCAGAGTTCAAAGGGAATGTTTTCAATCAATGCACTTAATAAAATTTCTTTCTCAAAAAAGGCTTCTTTAAGGACTGCTTGTTCTGTAATATCCAGAGATACACTGACAATCCCTGAACATTTACCTTCAGAATCATATACCGGGCGTTTTCTTGTCAGAAGATGAACACTTTTACCTTCAGATAAAGGAAAATCCTCTTCATATTCAAGTTCTTTAATTCCGAGATTAATAATCAGGTCATCACTTTTTTTACGTTCATCTGCAATATCCACAGGAAAAATATCTGCATCGGTTTTACCGGTAATTATTTCTGAACTAAGGTTTAAGCAGTCATAAAATTTTTCATTTGCATGAATATACTCATAGTTTTTTCCTTTTAAAGTAACTAACCCGGGTATTGTAGAGAAAATTGTATCCAACAAATTCTTTTGACTAATATAATTCTCAGTAACCTTTTTCAAACCAATATGTGTTTTAATCCTGGCTGATAGTTCTCTAATATCAAATGGTTTTTGCAGGTAATCCGATGCTCCCAGTTTAAATGCTAGTTCCTTATCTTCAATATATTGAAGCGCAGTTAGCATTATTATCCTGATCTCATCATATTCTTTATTTTTTCTTATGGATGCGAGGACATCAAACCCGTTCATTTCCGGCATAATGACATCTAGAAGAATTAGATCTATCTGATTATTTTCCGTAAGAATATCGAGTGCCTCCATTCCCGTTGATGCAGGATATGGCTGATAACCAAGTTCTGCAATTATTTCGTTTAAATATTCCCGAATATCCGGATTATCGTCTACTATTAGAATACCGGCTTTATTTTGCATATGATATCTCTCAGATAAGGATCTATTTCTATTATTCTTTTACAAATTAAATTATCTTTACTATAAAAAAATTAGGAATAATTATATCTTGAGTTATATCACAAATATAAAATCAGAGAGCTAAATTATACAATAATGGATCGAGCTTTTTCGTACTCTGAAGAATAATTAATTTGACTTTAGAAATGATTAATAATCTATCAATACTTGTCATAACCGATGATCTCCGGATAATTGATATTCTGAAAAGATCAGTCGAATGTATAGAGGATATTCGATTAAAAATATTGGATTCATATAATACCGATGAGATTAATGGATGTGATCATTTATTCAACTGCATTATATTAGGGCCTGAACATGAAGGAATTGAGTTTTTCTCGATTTTGAAATTAGTCAGATGTAAATTTGCAGATAGTAGCATAATAATAATTACAGGGGGAATATCAGCTGAAAAAGGTCTCAAAGCTATAAAAAATGGTGCAGATTATTTTATTTCCTGGGAAGAGTTTAAAAATCCTGATTTTTTTGACAGGATAGTTGAAATATCTGAAAAAAATAAGAATAATACGTTTTTTTCACCAGCAAATTCAGATGAATTTAAAGAAAAATGGTTTATTGAGGCATTTTTAAGTAATGATGAGGCCCTGATAAGTGTAAGAGATCTAACTGGGAGATATCTTATAGCAAATGCAGCATTTAAGAAACTCTTTGACTTAAAAACAAATGATATCATATACAGGAGAGATCACGATATCTTTTCTGATATTACTGCCGATCAACTGGTTTCTGCACATTTAAAAGTTATTGAGAAAAATGTAGCTTATAGTTCAGAGAAAACCTTTCAAACGGCATGTGGTGTTAGACATTATGTGGCTATCTTTTTTCCAGTCAGGGATGATAATTCAAAGACCATAATGACGGGTATGATAGCCACTGATATAACTAAAATAAAAGAGATGGAAGCAGGTCTTAAGAGAAACCACATGGAACTTATAAGATCTCTTGAGGATCTGGCCCATACCGAGGAGGAACTGGAAGAAAAATATAGGGATTTACTTATAAGAGACCAGGAGATTCGGGACATCTTTGATAACATCCGCGATGTCTTTTACAGAGTTGATGAGAATGGGTATATAACAATGATTAGCCCGTCCGCCAGTGAGATGTTTGGTTATTCTTCCCACCTCGATCTGATTAATCAAAAAGCAGAAATTTTATGGAACAAACCAGAATTCAGAAAAGATTTTACAAGAAAATTATTAAAAGAAGGATTTGTTCAGGATTATGAGTTTGTTGCAAAAAAGGCTGATGATAGTGTATTATGGGTATCTTCATCTGTCAGAATACTTAGTTATGACAATAGATCTTATTCCGGATATGAAGGGTTATTAAGAGATATCTCCGAAAGGAAGGCATTTGAGCAGGAAAGAGAGGCAATGTTATTACAAATAGAGAAGAATCTGGGAGAACTGGCTATCTTAAATGACGGAATAAGAAATCCTCTTACTGTAATACTCGGATATAGTAGTATGTTAACTCCTGATTTATATGAGAAAGTAAAAGTTCAGGTTAAAAAAATTGATGATATGGTATTTCAACTGGATAAACAATGGAACAGATCATCACATGTCTTTCATTTTCTAAAACGCCATTATGGATATGATATGGAAGGTATATCAGGGAATATAACAAGAGAAAATGATAAACCTGATAATAGCACTTATTAAAAAAGTAAATAAGTTTTAATTATATTATTAATAATTCCTTATATATTATTATATAATAATCAGGATTTATTCATCAGTGTCCTGGTAATAATATTCTCCTTTGCTTTTTTGTTCACGATCAAGATATGAGCCGGGTTTATTTATCCTTGGCCTGCCACTAATATCTCTCCGGAAGGTTACCTTAAGTTGTGACAGGAACATATTCATACCGGATCTCATATCAAATGGGCCTTTAGCCTCACCTGCTTTACCAGGTACACCATCAAAAACAAGCAGGCGTTCGCTAATTATGTCAATCACATAAATATCATGATCAATTACAAGTACTGCTGCATTTTTTCCTTCAACCTGATTTCTAAAGACCTTGGTAAGTTTGACTCTCTGCTCCACATCAAGATGTGCACTGGGTTCATCAAGAACATAAAGATCGGCAGGTCTTGAAAGACATGCAGCAATAGCCACCCTTTGAAGTTCTCCTCCCGACAGGGTATTTACTGAAGCCTGAAGTATAGGAGTAAGATTTAAGGGTTCTACTATGTCATGCTGGTACTGGGCAGAGTCAAAAACCTTGGTAATCTGCCTCAAGAAGAATTCCACTGTATCTGAAGTATCTCCTTTAAGATACTGTGGTTTATAAGAGATCGTAACAGATGTCTCCATAGATCCCTTATCTGGTTTTAATACACCGGCCAGGAGCTGAGCAAAGGTAGATTTACCAATTCCATTCTGACCCACGACTCCGATTACCTCTCCGGCATATATCTCACCACCGTGTACCTTAAGATTGAAATTTTCATAGGATTTTTCCATATCCGGTATGGTAAGAAGTTCTTCCCTGCTGGATCCTTCTTTATGCGCTTTTACTTCAAAGGTTACCTGGTAATCCCTGAATCTGACATTCTCTTCCGGAAGAAAACCATCCAGGTACTGATTAATGCCTATTCTTACTCCTTTTGGTCTGGTAATAATACCAAATACCGCCGGTTTTCCATAGGCAATATGAACGGTGTCGGCGAGCATGTCAAGTATGGCAATATCGTGTTCAATAATAAGTACAGGCTTTTCTACTGCTAATTCCCGTATTGCAACAGCTGCCGCCATCCTCTGGTAAATATCAAGGTAAGGTGTTACCTCATCAAGGAAATAAAAATCAGCATTCTTGGATAGTGCAGCTATTAATGCTACACGCTGAAGTTCTCCTCCTGAAAGAAGTGAAATATCCTGGTCAAGTACTGTATTAAGAGAAAGTAATTCGAGATAATGCTTAAGAACGCCGCGTTCATCTGTTGCATTTAATAAGGTCCGGACATTACCTTTGAAGACCTTTGGAATCGCATCGATGTACTGGGGTTTTACTGATACTTTGATTGATTCAAGGGATAAACGCTTTAAATACTCAAACAGTTCAGTTCCTGTATGTTTTTTTAGGATCTCTTCCCATTTGACTTCTCCCGAAAAGATCCCAAGATTAGGACGGGTCTGACCCGACAGGATCATCATTGAGGTTGACTTCCCTATTCCATTAGCCCCGATGACACCGGTGACCTTACCCTCTACCGGAGCAGGAAGCCCATAGAGAACAAAACTATTTGGACCATAACGATGGGTAGGATATTCTAGTTCCTCAGGTAATGTAATGATGTCAATTGCTTCAAAAGGGCATTTCTTTACGCAGATTCCACAACCTACACAGAGTTCCTCGGAAATTAATGCGATTCCATCCTCATCCAGGATTATCGTCTCATCTCCTGTTCTGACTCTTGGACAATATAGTATGCACTCTGTTCCACACTTTCTAGAATGGCAGAGATCTTTATGAACAACGGCTATTCGCATGTTTTATCAGACTGATGGTATTGTTTCGGAGAGGATTACTGTCCATGTAACGAACCAGAAGGCAAATGTAATAAATCCCTGATAGATCCAGTCCTTTTTCTCAAGCCTTAATGCCCCTTTAAAGACCAGCATAAAGATATGCTTCTGAATAATTATGGCTGCAAGCATAATCAGTACAGGTAATATGATTGACTTACCAACTCCGGAAGCAGCAGTTGCCTCTTCTACGAAGTAACATATTACGCCGGCGATGCAACCAGCCCCTACTGCTATAAGGGTGCGCGTAATTCTTTCAGTATAGTCATCTTTTACAGGAACAGATGCAGAAACGGGAGTTTCATCCATCAGAGTACTTGAGTCAGGTTCTTCTGTCATCAGGACACCAATTGTCCTATTTTTTTAGTCATGAAGCCATATGTAATTTGGTATCATGGCTACTTCACAGGGGATGAGCGGGCTTGACCTCATCGCCGTTATAGATGAGATCACGCATCTTCTCCCTCTTTGGGTACATAAGGTGTACCTTGATGAAAAAAGGCTCTGCGTAATCAGACTGAACAGTAAAGACCAGGGGAAGGTTTCCCTGCTTATAGAGCCTGGAAGAAGAATGCATCTTATCAGGGATATTTATGAATTTCCTCAGCTTCCACCGGCTTTTGCAATGTTTCTTCGGAAGTATCTTAATGGAGGGCGGGTATGTGGCCTGCGCCAGGTTGGAATCCAGCGTACAGCAGTAATTGACATAAGAAAATCAGATCAGATCTACCACCTTATTGTGGAATTGTATGATGAAGGGAACATCATTCTGTGCAATGAAGATTATTCAATAATACAACTTTTAACAAGGCAAAGGTTTAAGGACAGAGATGTTTTACCCGGTTTACCATATCTCTTTCCTCCTTCTGATATAAGTTCACTCTCCATTGAAGAATTTTCATTAAAGTTACTGTCGGATAAACGCGATATTGTAAGAGCTCTGGCAGTCGGTTCATATCTTGGGGGAAGATATGCAGAATATGTATGTTCTTTAACTGGAACAGATAAAAAAAGTCCTGCCGGAAATACTGATCCAGAAAAGATATACCTGGCAGTTCAATCAGTTCTGGATAAAATCAGGAATGATCCTGAACCTGTTATTACAGCCAGCGGGTGTCATCCCATTCCGGCCGGAGAGAGTATTGTTTCTTCTTTTGAATCCTTTAACCAGGCTCTTGAAGAATACTATCCAAATAAAACGCCTGAAAAAGTAGTAAAGGAGAAGAAAGAGATCTCCAGAGAAGACAGGATAAGAAAACAGCAGGAGGGAGCTGTATTAAAATTTAAAAAGAATATTGAGAAAAATGAAGAGATAGTCTCATTGATTTATGAAAATTACGGTGTTGTATCCGATAATATTATTACCCTTTCAAAGGCAGCAGAGACCAGGTCATGGCAGGAGATAACTGACATCTTAAATAAAGACAAAACCGGAGCAGCTAAACAGATAATTAGGGTCTATCCAGAAGATGCTGCTATTGATCTTAATCTTACAAAGCCGGTGAAGATCTATGTTAATGAAAGCATAGATCAGAATGCAGGTAGATATTACGATCAGATAAAAAAGTTTAAAAAGAAACTGGCTGGCGCAAAAATTGCTATGGAACGCACTGTTCCAAAACAAATCAAGAAAAAACTTTTGTATCAACGCCCAAAAAAGAAATGGTTTGACAGGTTCAGATGGTTTTATACTTCAGACCAGATACTTGTTATAGGTGGTCGCGATGCAGGTCAGAATGAGGAACTCATTAAGAAATATCTTGAAGGTGGAGATACTTTTGTTCATGCTGATGTCCATGGTTCAAGTGTGGTGATAGTAAAAGGGGAGACCGAACACTTTGATGAAGTTGTAGGGTTTGCTGCTGCTTACTCAGGAGCATGGAGATCAGGATTTGCATCTGCAGATATATATGCTGCTGGTTCCTCACAAGTCTCAAAGACGGCTGAATCAGGAGAATACCTCTCAAAAGGTTCGTTTGTAGTTAGAGGAGAACGAAAGTGGTACCATAATGTTCCTCTGGAAATAACCATAGGACTCGTAATAAATCCTCAAACAAGGATAATTGGTGGACCAAAATCGGTAATATCAAAAAACTGTGATAATTTTATTATACTGCATCCCGGAACCTTTGAACCGAATGATATAGCAAAGAAAATAGTCCGTTCTCTTAGGGAAAAATTATCTGAAGAAGAACAAAAAGCTTTGAAGTTTGCCCTTAATACCGAAGCTGTTGCAGGATTTGTTCCACCCGGTGGTTCTGATCTGGTGGATAAATGAAGGCAGATATTGGAGAACTTGTCAGATCATATGGTGAAATAAGGTTTTTTCCTGAAAATGGAGATGATCTCTGGCATCTACATCATCTTATAACTCCCGGATCACTTGTCTTCGCAACTACATTGAGAAGTATAGAAGGATCACAGGATAAAATACGACCTGAAAAACTGGAAAAGCGTCCGGTCAGACTTGGAATAAGAGTGGAGGCCACTGAGTTTCATGAATATACAATAAGACTTCGTGTTTTTGGAATAATTGAATCCGGAATTGATACAGGATCTCATCATACGTTAAACATAGAACCGGGTTATGATCTTTCTGTTATAAGAGTATGGTCAGGTATTGATCTCGAACGAATTGCAAGGGCAGTTAAGGGATCCAATTCCGAAGCACTTCATATTCTCATCATAGAAGAAGGAGAAGCCTGGTTATTCAGGATATTCAGTTATGGACCAAGGCAGATATGGTCATGTAATTACGGTTCAGGTAAAACCGGAGAACTTAACGGGAGAGAAGAGTTTGCAAAAGAGGTTATCAAAGAAGCACTGTCATTGCCCGGACCACTAATTATAGCCGGACCAGGATTTGTAAAAGAAGAGATTGCCACATCATTAAGGCGCCAGTTACCATCCGGATGTAAACCACCGGTAATTATCGATACCAGATCTGGCGGGCCAAGAGGAGTACAGGAAGTTATCGGTCTTGGGACACTTGAAAAGATAACCGGTGATATACAGCTTGCGAGGGAAGTATCATTCCTTGATGAACTGATGCGCCGGATAGCAAAAGACGAACCTGTAGCATATGGCTATAAAGATGTTTCCGATGCCATTTCATGTGGAGCTGTCTCTACCATGCTTGTTGCAGACACACAGTTAAAAGATTCACAAGTGGCTGACCTTATCAGGAAGGCTGAAGAGATGCGTTCAGAGATTGTTATTCTCTCTTCCAGATTTGAACCTGGTGAACGTCTTATGGGTCTTGGAGGAGTAGCAGCACTTTTAAGATTTTCAGTCAGATAACTAAATTATATTTTTTATTAATCAGACATATTGATTGTAAGAGTTACAGGGCAGTGATCTGATCCCATTATATCACTTCGGATACCTGCGCCGATAACAAAGGGTACCATTCTTTCATTTACAAAAAAGTAATCAAGCCTCCATCCTACATTTCTGGTTCTGGCCCTGCTCTTATAATCCCACCAGGTGTAATGGCCGCCTTCTTTACAAAACATCCTGAAAGTATCCTTAAAGCCTGCTTTTATTAATTTATCCATCCATTCACGTTCTATTGGAAGAAAACCTGATACTTTTTCATTCTCTTTAGGTCTTGCAATATCATCCGGAGTGTGGGCAGTATTCACATCACCACAGATTATTAGTCGTTCACCTGCCAGATCCAGCGATATGATTTTATCAAAAAATGCATCATAGAATTTTAATTTGTAGTCAAGACGTTCCTCTGAAGCCCCTCCATTTGGAAAGTATACATTGAGTAGGATAAAATCTGCAAATCTTACTGATATTATCCTGCCTTCATTGTCGAAAGCAGCCCCAAGAACCTCTGTCTGATAATTTAACGGTTCAACTCTTGAATAAAGTGCAACTCCACTATAACCTTTTCTCTCAGCCGGATTTATAAAAAAGTAATAGTCAGGTATACGGGTAATATTCCCTGTAAGATCTTTTGGATTAGCTTTTGTTTCCTGAAGACAGACAATATCAGGGGTTTCTTTCTTCAGTAAATTAGAAAAAGAAGTACCCGGCAACAACTCTTTCTTACCGGAGAGTGCACGAAGCCCGTTGACATTCCAGGAGATGATTTGATATTTCTTTATCATTTCAAATTCCAAATCGTCTGAGTTTTATCAGACTATTATGTGCATCTCTGAATGTAGGCACATCAATTATGCTTCTTGCACCATTTGCATAGATACCTGTTGCTACCTGATCAAATGGTATGGTTCCTTTACCTACTTCCAGATGCTCTTCTGAAAACTCCCTGCAATCATACAGGTAAAAACACCTGCTTACAGCTTCATGGAGATATCTCGAGAGACATCCATTTACATGAGCATGGCCGATATCCAAAGCAACAGGAACACGACCGATATACTGAATATCTTCTACAAATCTAAAAATGTTTCCTTCCCCTCTCCCCATATTTCTAAAAAAAAACCTTACTCCGTATTCATCCGATATATTAAGGAGGTCATTACAGGATTTTGCAAGTTGCCTTCTTGCAAATAATATATCAGATAGAGATGAAACATATCCTGGTTCAACAACGACTTCAGCATTTACTTCAGCAGCTAGCGCAAATCTTTCTGCAAGGACACCAACACAAGCCTGCCTTATCGGTTCAAATAAACTTGAAAGATTTATATCGTGTTGGGGAATACGAATCATATAAGAATACGGGAATGATTCCAGGAGACTAATATCCGGAATTCTATGTTTACCTTCAAGAGTCACCTCTACTCCCCTCGTGAGTGAACCAAGACTCTCAAGGGCAATTTCAAGTGGTGCATCCCTAAGACATGTTGTGGAGATCCAGAGCATAATATCAGATTATTACATAGGTTCAGAGTTTGAGTATTCTTCTATTCCTATACATTTATCCATGAATTCATCAAAATATATCTGATGGTATTATCCAAGGATTCTACAATTCTCGATATCGTTCAGGAAAAACCAGACGCGGGAGCAATCTTTGCCCGGTTTGGAATGGGTTGCATCGGTTGCGCTATTGGAAGAGGTGAAACTCTCTCCGAAGCAGCAGCCGCACATGGAATTCCATTGCAGGAACTGATGACTGCTCTTGATATCCAGGAATAACTTTATTTTTGATTAATTATTCTGCTAAAAGTTAATACTTGTTTCTTATTTCAATATTCTGCTAAAAAAGATAACCTTTGGATTCAGATAAATCCGAATGACTTTAGGGTAACATCCGGGTTTACTGCCCCGACATGGAAAACTTTTCCTTCCGAAAGCTCATTAATGGTCACTTCTGCAGGTGAGAACAGAGATGTATCAATCTGGTAAAAGTCAAAGTTTGCTTCTTTAAAGATCTCATAGAATGGTTTACCATAACCTTTTGACTTGTTGCTAGGAATTTTTTCCAGATAATCTACGATCTCCGGGGCTTTCATTGTAAGGCATATCTGACCATGGTAGATGGTAGCATCATTTGTTGTTCCCATAGCCTTAGTTGCATCAGATTTAACCGGGGGAATAGGAGCAGTTCCAATTGCAGCTGATATCTTCGTAGTATCAAAACCAAGTTCATTAAGTTTATAGATTGCAGTCTCTACACAGCGACCACAGACCTGAATTGATCCTACAAGAGAGGCTGTAGGTGCGACTACAGCGCAAAGTGCCTCAACCTCAATGCCACAATCCTTTGCTATCTTCTCCATTACCTCACCATTTGGGAGATGATCAGATTCCAGACAGATTACAGCATCATCGCTCTCATCCTCATAACCAATAACTTCAAAAGTATGTTTCGGCTTTAATGCCAGTGCCCTTGCTGGACCTGAACCCATAGCAAAGTAATTGCCTACTTTTACAGTCCAACCTGCCTTTTGCGACCCAAGACAGGATATAGCAGGATAGTCGGTGTTTACTTCAATGAAGGGAAGCGGTACATGCTTGACCTGCCCCATCCTGAAATTGACTTCACCAAGACCCCCCATACAAATCTCAGTAAAAGCTCTTCCGGCTGCATAGCCTCCTGGAACCGATACACCACAATCAACAATCTTCGCGCCATTATCCAGTTCATGAAATTCTACGTTAAAATCTTCAGAATAATTTGCGAGATTATCAAAAATCTCTAGAGCAAGTTCATTTACACTAACCATGTTCGACCCCCGTGGAGTACCAATACATTTTGATGTACGTATATTGAAACCTTCGTTTTGAAATACAAACTTAATTTTATAGATAAACGAGGATTTTATCAGGATCATACCGAAGATTTATAAGTCGTGTTCTTCCCCTTCCATCACGATACTGGAGATTTATTATTCGCATATTGTCCAGTTTTCTCAAAGCCTCATAATACAGGGTGTAACCATATTTCATCTTCTTTTTTACAACAAGATAAACTTCACCGGAAGTGAGTTGTTCATCACCCTTTGATAAATCGATAAGTATTCGGAGAAGTTCTTTTTCTTCAAGGCGCAGGGATTTTAAAAGATACTGAAGATGCAGATAGCGTGATACTTTGTAGGCCTCTTTAATATCATCCTCAGTGATTTTCGTCCTGGCTTCCCGTTCTGCCGATAAAGCAGCTCTTTTTATGAGATCAATGCCTACACGCAGATCTCCTGAGGATAAAGTATGTGATACTACTTGCCTTAAAAGATCATCAGATAAAACCCCGGGATAAAGTCCCTGCATAACACGCTGATTCAGAATATCAAAGGTTTCTTCTTCTCCATATGGTGGAAAATATACATCCGTAGGGGCGAAGACTGACATCACTCTGGCATCGAGTTCCCTGGAAAGATCTACATCCATATCAGATATTATGACCATGACTCCAATTCTTGTCCCCTGGTATGTCTCATGGGATCTTAATAAAAGATATAGGATTTTATTGAGCTCGTTCTCAAAAAGCAGATAATTCGCATCGTCAAGGGCTACAATCAGAACCCTGTCCTGCTCCAGTAATGCCTCAGCGATAGAATCCAGTACTCTTTTATATGAATTTCCAGCTGCTGAAGGTGCATGACCTGTTATCTGCCTGTAAATCTGGGAGAGGATCATAAATCTTGTATTTTCAACTTGACAGTTGATATGGATAGGAATTAGTTTGGATTTTATCTCCTCTATCTCCGAAAAAATCTTCCTGACAGATGTGGTTTTTCCTGTACCCGGTGTCCCTTTGATAATTGAATTAAACGGACGGGAACCTTTAATTCCAGGTCGAAGAAGGAAGGAGAGTTCACGCATCTGATTATCCCTGTAATTGAACTGATCAGGAATATAATCTATTTCAAGCACATCCGGGTCACGGAGCAGGGTTTGATCCCACATCAGCATATTTTTATTGATCATCCTTCTCTCCTTTGATCTCACTTCCATTTTCAGAGATATTTAATTGTTCTAATATGTGCGGTAACATCTTTAAATAGATAGTGTCTACCAGGAACATAAAATCCCGAAAGTAAATTGAAATAAAATGGATAACACAGAAAATTTAAGAAATCAGAAGAGGTATAAGGGATGTACCCGGAATAATCCCATACATTCCTAACTTTCCTTCTTTCTCTGAAAAACTCCTGGTTGTATCTTTATCTCTTCCAAGTATTGCAAAAGGAACGGGATCTGAAGTATGTGTCTTCAGTCTGACAGGGGTCGGGTGATCAGGAAGAACTGCAATTCTTCCATCATATCCATTCATTATCTTTCCTATCATTTTGTCTATCTCTTCAATCGCCTTAATCTTCTCCCGATAATTACCCATATGACCGGCTTCATCAGGGGCTTCAACATGAACAAAAAGAAAATCAAGTCTTTTTAATGCTTCTACAGCATACCTTGCCTTGGCCTGGTAATCGGTATCTATAAAACCAGTTGCCCCTGGAACTTTAATTATCTCCATTCCGGCATAAATTCCAATACCTGCAAGCAGATCAACAGCAGATATAATCCCCCCTTTCAGGTGAAAACACGATTCAAACGGAGTCATTAATGGTCTTTTACCCCCGGACCATGGCCATATTCCTGTAGCCGGGACTTTACCCTCATGAATTCTTATTCTGTTCACCTCATGTGTCTGAAAAATTTCTGTACTAATTTTCATTGCCTGAAGAAGTCTTTTGGAATCTTCTCCTTTGGGGAGATAGAGAGAAATATCGGATCCTACGATATCATGGGGGGCCGTGGTATCTGCTCCTCTTCCATCAGGCAGAAGAAGTAGATTACGGTAACTAATCCCTGGGTAACTAATCATTCCGGCCAGATGATTATTAAGTGAGTTCAGGAGGGCTGAACCTTCAGCACTGGATATATGACCTGCATTAAAATCTTCCATTATTCCATTTCTGATAGTTACAAGATTACATCTGTAAGCAATATCAGAATCCCCTAATTTTATACCCATACTGGCAGCTTCAAGGGCTCCCCTGCCGGTATAATAGATTTTAGGATCATACCCAAGAATTGACAGGTTAGCAATATCACTTCCAGGTAGGAATCCTTCAGGTACGGCTTTTAGCATACCCATTGCTCCATTTGCAGCTATCAGATCCATATTCGGAGTGTCTGCTACCTCCAGGGGTGTTTTTCCTGAAAGTTCACGGGATGGTTCATCTGCCATACCATCGCCAAGAATTATGCAAAATTTCATTAGATCATTCCGTCAGTGCTGATCTGACTGCACTTTGGACGCTTTCCCTGCTGGTAATAGCCGGAGAATATCCGAGTGCTTTGAGATGTGATATATCAAGCTGCATCTTCGGGACATCCCCTATCCAGCCCCGGTTGCCCCCGGTATAATTATACTCGGGAGATAGCCCCATCTCTTTAGAGATTATATCTGCAATATCAGTGACACATATCCAGTCTTCTGAACCCACATTGTAAGTATTGACTATTTCATCCGAATGACTGACGGCATACATAAATGCCCTGATACATTCACTCACTTCAAGATATGATTTGGTCTGGGTTCCATCCCCGAGTATCTCAAGGTTTTTCGGGTTTTCCTTTAGTTTCCTTATAAAATCTGTAATAACACCATGACCAGATCCCGGACCAATAATATTTGAGAATCTGAAAATCCAGGATCTCTTCTCAAAACTATGACTGTATGCAGAAATGAGAGCTTCACAAGCAAGTTTGGCGGCCCCGTATATAGAGATGGGTTCAAGCGGAGTATAGTTTTCAGGTGTAGGTATCTGAGTGGCCTGACCATAGACCGTTGATGTAGATGTAAAAACTATTTCAGGTACATTCCACTGGCGCATCGCTTCAAGTACCCGGTGGGTGGCAATTATAGTATTATTGAGTTGTTTATCCGGATTTACCGAACTTTCACGAACATCAGGATCTGCTGCAAGATGGTAAAGTCTGTCCACCCCGGCAAGATAATTCTGCCACCCGTCAGACAGTAAATCTGCGCTTATAAGCCTGACTTTTCCCGTATCAATATGTTTACTGATATTGTTTATATCTCCTGATATAAGGGAATCTATGACGATAACATCGTCTCCGGCTTTTACCAGGTAATCCGTAAGATGAGAACCAATAAACCCGGCACCACCGGTTACAATACTGCGCATCCATACTCATATCCCCTTCTATATACGTAAATGTGTACTGCGATGTTTATTGGCATTGATCACGGAACAACAGCTATGAGATTCGCCGGAGGAGGGCGGGTCTTTAAAATTCCAAGGAAAGAAGCGGTATCATTCGTCCTATCTGACCTCGATCCTTTTACAGAAGGAGAAGAGATAGAAGGATTTGCAATAACATATTCCATGGGTGATAACTTCTCTGAAGTAACCAATATCCAAAATCTCAAAAATCGCGGTGTAATCAGCAGGGAAGGAGCTGGAGAGCACATTGGAGGAGGCACCAGGGTTTTTGATGAGGTTTTAAAGAGCGGAATTCCCGCCGTTGCAATACCTGGTCTCCATCGCGGAATTAATACTGATTACAGATTCAAAGTTTATTCACATCAGGCAAGTCCTGAAAAGATAGGCCTTTCATATGAATTTGTCAAACTTCTTGGACCTGATTGTATCATATCAGATATAAGTTCTAATACCGTCACTTTGTTAATAAAAAATGGAAGGATAACCGGAGCATTTGATGCCTGTATTTTTGCTCCGGGTTGGATACATGGTGCGTTGGACCTTGACTCCATCCGGGCGGTTGATGAAGGAAGCATCACTGCAAATGAAGCATTCAGGAAGGCAGGAGTAAAGGATAATTTACCAGAGAATGAAAGAATTCCGGCACTTGCAATGTTTGCTGCCATGGAATGTGCTTCCATGAGACTTCTGGCTCCGGATGCTCCGATAGGCCTTTGTGGTAGTCTTGCACTTTCAGTCAAAGATGAAATTACTAAATTATTAAGATGTAATCTTCTTGTATTGGATGAATGGGCTCCGGCCAGAGGACTCTCTTTAATAGCAGAAGATGTATTTCAGAAAAAAGTTGGAAAAATACTGGGTATTCCCGTGACCCTTAAATTTAAATGATTAATCGTGTAAAATAATCTGGGAATATTCTTGAGAGAGTTACGGATCCATGGGAGAGGTGGTCAGGGCTCGGTTACGGCAGCCGAACTGATCGCTGTAGCAGCCTTTAAAAGTGGCGCATACTCACAGGCGTTTCCGGCATTTGGTGTCGAACGGCGTGGCGCCCCGGTCCAGGCTTTTGTCAGATTTTCGAATGATAAGATAAGACTTCGAAGTCAGGTATATGAACCGGACTATGTAATAGTTCAGGATAGTACCCTGATTAAGGATGTAAATGTCTTCTCCGGTATGAAGAAAGGTGGAATTATTCTAATTAATACAAAAGGAGAGATAAAGGCAGACATTCCTGAAGGAGTTAAATCCATTCAGATTGATGCCACACAAATTGCAATAGAGACCCTTGGAGTTCCGATTACAAATACAACCCTTATGGGTGCTTTTGCAGCTGCATCCGGTGAAATTACTCTGGATGCACTTAAGGAGTCTGTCAGAGAGCGATTCAAAGGATCACTTGCAGATAAAAATATAACTGCAGCACAAAAAGCTTATGAACTGGTGAAAGGAGGGACTGCCTGATGTCGTTAAGAGTTGGTTGTGCTGCACAACCTGGCCAGGCACGTTCAAATAAGACCGGTTCATGGCGTGTTTTTTGTCCGGCCTTTGATCATGATAAATGCACATCATGCGGGATGTGTCAACTCGTCTGTCCTGAAGGATGTATAGAAAAGGATAATGAGAAGTTTGTCCCGGATTATGATTTTTGTAAAGGGTGCGGGATCTGTGCACATGAATGCCCTGCAGAGGCAATAACCATGGAAACGGAGGAGAAGTAAGTGAAAGTAATTCTTGAAGGCTCTCATGCCATCGCTGAAGCAGTCAGACTGTCCAAACCAGATGTCATATCTGCATACCCGATTACACCGCAGACTCATATCGTAGAACGACTGGCCGAGATGGTAGCAGACGGAGACCTGGATGCCGAATATATATGTGTAGAAAGTGAATTTTCTGCACTTTCAGCTTGTCTCGGGGCATCGGCAGCAGGATCAAGGGTTTATTCGGCAACATCATCACAGGGTCTCTTATTTATGGCAGAAGTATGTTTCAATGTTGCAGGTATGCGCCAGCCGATTGTGATGTCAATTGCCAACCGTGCCATTAGTGCACCCCTTTCAATATGGAATGATCAACAGGATTCAATAGCACTCAGGGACTCCGGGTGGATACAGGTCTATGCAGAAGACGTCCAGGAAACATTTGATCTCCATCTTTTGGCATACAGGGTAGCAGAAGATCACAGGGTTCTGCTCCCTGTCTTCGTATGTTTTGACGGCTATTATATCTCGCATACCTATGAACCTGTTGATATCCTGGATATCGACGAAGTGAATGCTTTCATTCCTCCATATGAGCCGGTAAATAAACTTGATGCCTCAAATCCCCTTAGTATGGGTATGTATGCAACTCCTGAATATTACATGGAGTTCAGGTATGAGATAGACAAAGCGATGGAAAATGCTGCCCTGGTGATAAAAGAAGCAGGTTCAGAGTTTGGAAAGCGATTCGGGCGTGATTACAGTAAACATGTGGAGTCTTACTTCCTTGAAGATGCAGAAATAGCACTTGTAGCCATGGGATCAGTTTGCGGAACTATTAAAGATGCTATCGATTTGATGCGAAAGGATGGGAAGAAAGTAGGTCTTTTAAAGATTAGAACATTCCGTCCATTCCCTGCTACTGAGATTAAGGAAGCCCTGAAAGATGTAACAAAAGTCGGTGTTCTTGAGAAGAATGTTTCTCTTGGAACAAGAATGAAGGGAGCAGTAGGACTGGAAGTTAAGGATGCGATTGGGAATTCAGGGATAGAAGTTATGAGCTATGTGACCGGGCTTGGTGGAAGAGACATAAAAATTGAAGATATTATAAGGATGACTGAATCCCTTGAAAATGGCATAGGAGACTGTTTCTTTGGTTTAAGAGAGGAGTTGTTATAAATGGCTGACAGATCACTTGAACTTGTTGACTGTGGTCATCGGGCCTGCGGAGGCTGCGGCCCGGCATTTGCAGCACGGCTAATCCTCAAAGGATCAGGATCCAATTCTATTGTATGTGCTGCAACCGGCTGTATGGAGGTCTTTTCAACTCCTTATCCACAGACTGCCTGGAAAGTTCCATGGATCCATTCACTTTTCCAGAATGCTGCTGCAGTAGCATCAGGTGTTGAATCTGCATTAAAACATCAGGGAAGAGATGAACATGTTCTCTGTATTTGTGGTGATGGTTCTACCTTTGATATAGGTATGCTTTGTATCAGCGGAGCTTTCGAACGAGGGCATAATATTACCTACATCTGTTATGATAATGAGGCATACATGAATACAGGTATACAGAGATCCGGGGCCACACCTTTTGATGCCAATACAACCACTTCTCCCGTTGGAAAGAATAGTCTAGGAAACAGCCGGCCTAAAAAAGATCTGCCAAGAATTCTTGCAGCACATGGAGCCCCCTATGTTGCAACCTGTTCTATAGCTTATCCAAATGATGTTATCAAAAAGGTTGAACGCGCAGTAAATACACAAGGACCATGTTATATTCAGATTCATACTCCCTGTTGTACAGGTTGGGGATATGATGGATCCAGGACAATAGAAATGGGAAAACTTGCAATTGAGACCGGACTCTTTGTAAGTTTTGAGATGGTAAACGGGAAGATTGAAAAGGTAAAAAAAGTGAAACGAAAGCCGGTTGAGGAATATCTTAAAGAACAAAAACGGTTTTCCCATCTTTTCAAACCAAAACCAAATCTTGAAGAAATAGCTAAGATACAGGCTATAGCTGATGCAAATGCAGAAATTTACGGTATAGATCTTAAGATCTGAATCAATTTTTTTTCCATATGATGGTTTTTTCCGGTAATGCATATCTTGTTGAGAAAACTCTTGAATGTCATGCCAAAGAGATGAGAAGATTATATCTTGCTGGTGACTGGTGGGAGCCAGAATGGAATGATGAGATCTTATCCCGAATTGTAAGTTTAAGTTTCGCTTTTGTTGTTGCAACTGATCCTGATGGACAATGGATAGGAATGGGGAGAATAATATCTGATGGAATATCTGATGCTTACCTGCAGGACATCGTAGTTCTGCCCGGATGGCGTGATAAGGGTGTAGGATCTGCCATTGTAAAAAAACTTCTGGATATATGCAAAGAATCAGGGATAGGTTGGATAGGAGTAATAGCAGGACCGGAAACCGAATTTTTTTACCGTAAATTTAATCTGTTCAGGATGGGGGGATATACACCTATGCGGTATGAAGGATAACTAATAAGAAAATACGCGGGTTTATATTAATTATTACCCTTTTTTGTTATATGGCAGATGTTACAACCCGTCTTATCACAGACGATGGTATGGAAGTATCAGCCAGTTTGCCAGTGATTATTTCTGCCAGCAGATCTACTGATATCCCTGCATATTACGCAGACTGGTTTTTTGAAAGACTTAAAAAGGGATATGTCAGGTGGATTAACCCATATAATAACAAATCATATTACATATCTTTACAGCATACGAAATTTATTGTCTTTTGGACAAAGAATCCTGTAAGTATCCTTCCCTATCTTAATAGGCACGAAATCAACGGAATCAGATATTACATTCTATTTACTCTGAATGATTATGAGAAAGAAGAATTTGAACCCAATATTCCCAAACTTAAACAAAGAATAGAGGCTTTTAAGCACCTCTCTTTGTTACTTGGAAAGGACAGGGTTATCTGGAGATTTGATCCAATCCTTAAATCCGGATCAACCGGGGTTTTAGAGATACTTACACGTATCAGGAATATCGGAGATGAGATATTTCCATATACAAGAAAGTTGGTATTTAGTTTTATAGATATGAAATACGCTAAAGTCAGGCGACAGACATCTCCTTATAATATCTCTCAATTTTCATCCGAAGAGAAGCAAGAGATAATATCCGGACTTATTACTAATAATAAGAAATGGAACTTAACCCTTGCTTCATGCGCTGATGAAACAATTAATCAGCCGGAAATTATACATAACAGTTGTATCGATGGGGAACTTATAAGATCAATATGCTTTGATGATCCGGATATGATGAGATATCTGGAGAAGTTTGGAAGAAAGGATAGAGGACAGCGTTCTGCATGCCTTTGTATTAAAAGTAAAGATATTGGGCAGTATGATACCTGCCCGGCCGGATGTGTATACTGTTATGCGTCAGATCATGAAAAAGCTAAGATTAATTACTCTATCTTTCTTAATCCAGGAAAAAATGATACGATTACTGGATTAACACCCCAACTCCCTGTCAGTAACCAGCAGCATAATAATACTCTCCTTCCTTATGAATTCTGACCGGAACCTCGAAGATCGCTTTGATATTCTCATCGGTCAAGATTTCTTTCTTATGGCCATCTATAAAGATCCCGCCATTTTTCATCAGGATAACCCTTGATATTTCAGGAATTATATCAGGTAAATTGTGAGTTACAAGAATTATTACCGTATTTTTTGCAATCTTTCTCATTGTGGTTCTTAACATATGAAGGGCCGTTAGATCCAGGCTATTTGAAGGTTCATCAAGTATCAGGACTTTAGGACTATGAACAAGGGCTCTGCCGATTAGGAATCTTCTCGCTTCTCCGGATGACATTTCAGAAAAAGGCCGCTCCATCAGGTGAGAAATCTCTAAAAATCTTCCGATCTCCTCTGCCTTCTCTCTCATCTCGGGCAAAACCTCATGGAAGAAGAGACCTATACTACTGAAAAAGCCTGAAAGAATAACATCTCTCCCTGAAATATTCCTGGTAAAAGTGTACTGGAGATCATGAGATACAAATCCGAAATAAGATCTGAGTTTAAAAACGTCCCAGTTTTCTCGTCCCCATATCATTGAGACTGTATCAGACCCTGAATAGACCGGATAATACTCCCGGATTATAGCTTTTATAAGAGTTGATTTTCCCGATCCATTCGGGCCAAGAATTGCAATATGCTCCCCATCCGGTATCTGAATATCTATAGAATCAAGAACGGTTCTACCGTTTATGCATATACTGACATTTTTAAAATTTACAAAAACCGGATTTATATCTTGTAAATGTGATTTTTTTAATTCCGAAGACATTTACTCACATTAGATATCAGGGGATATATTACTGCTTCTTATTTTGTATAAAAGATATCATATAAAGAATTGATTATTTAAGATAAGATACTAGTAGCAAATAAGTTCAATATTTACCTGATGAATATTCTCCTTGCTGAATATACCATTTCACATAATCCTGATCTTGCCCCTGAAGGCAGGGCTATGCTAAAAGTATTAACTGATAGTTTTAACAGAATCGGATACCAGGTCTGTTCTCCGAATCCTGGTTCTGATTTTGGGGAGGAGATAAAAAGATTATCTAAAATCTGTGGTGATGGACTAGTTATCGCACCGGATGATAAATTAGCCATATTTACCAAGATGCTTGAAGATAATACAAGAAATATGGGATGCAACTCACTCTCCATAGCAATGTGTGCTAATAAACGCAGGACCGCGGATATTCTAAAAGCACATGGGATTGATGTCCCTATGGAAATATCCGGAGGAACCAGGGTTATTAAAAGAATTTCAGGAAGTGGAGCCCTGAATATGCGAATAACAGACGAAGAACCATCTGATGATGAATTCGGGCAGGAGTTTATCGAAGGGGAACATCTTTCAGTCAGCCTAATCGGATCAAGGGTTGTAGGAGAGACATGCCTGTATTATACCGGAAATGAACCCCTGTTGCTTGCAGTTAACAAGCAGAATATCATCTTTGGACCTGATGGAACGGTTAGTTATATTGGGGGTGAGACTCCGGCAGATCATCCAAAAAAAGATATATTGTATAAAATTGCTGTAAAGGCCCTGAAAATACTTGGATGCCAGGGTTACATAGGGGTAGATATGATTGTATCTGACGACAGAATTGTAGTAGTTGATGTAAATCCCCGCCCTACTACAAGTATAACAGGTATTGCAGCTTGCATGAAAGAAGAGATTGGTAAATTAATCCTTGATGCATCATATGGAAAGGCACCGGATATGGTTCACCTGACAGGCCATGCAAAATACTTCACCAATGGTAAGGTACAGTATGATAGGGATTGATATCGGAGGGGCTAACCTTAAGGTTGTTGATGGTGATAAGGTTTCAATACACTACTGTCCTCTTTGGAAAGGAGCACTGATCTCAGATACCCTTAAAATATATTCCAAAGAGAAGGAAGCCGCGGTAGTAATGAGTGGTGAACTTGCAGACTGTTTTGCCTCAAAGATGGATGGTATTACATTTATAGTTGAGGCTGTCAGGAAGGTCTTTCCGGATGCGATATTTTATGGAACTGACGGGATGTTTCATAAAAATCCATGCATTGAACTTGCAGCTGCAAACTGGCTTGTTATGGCCGATATTTTAAAATTCAGATATCCGGACGGACTTCTGATTGATATGGGAAGTACCACTACAGATCTCATTCCACTTAACGCTTTTGATGAGATGAAGGATCAGACCGACTATTCAAGACTTACAAAAAACCTGTTATTATATTATGGACTACTTCGGACACCTGTATCATCCCTGTTGAGGGCTGTATCAATAAACGGAAAGAAGATACGACTTAGTACAGAATATTTTGCATGCGCCGGAGATGCACATCTTATAAATTCGCTTATATCTCCTAAAGATTATACAACACCCGCACCGGATAATGGTGGTAAGACAAGAGAAGAGTGTCTTCAGAGAATAGCGAGAATGGTTTGTGCTGATCTATCTGATATCGGAACTCATATTGCAGAATTTATTGCAGAAGCATATATTATGGAGGAGAAGATAGAGATTCTAGATGCAGTCAGGGATCTTTTGCATAAATACGGATGTAAAAGAGTTTTAACTGTAGGAATAGGTTCCGGGTTTATAAGTTCTTTAACAGGTGGAGAAAATCTCAGAGAGATTTTTGGTGAAATTTCTGATGCAATGCCTGCCTATGCTGTAAGGGAGGCAGCTTTACGAACAGGATAGCCCTCTCCATGCTTTTACTTACAGGTTCAATTGGTATATCTGCCCTCTTATGGATTGCAGGTTTTCCATTCTTCTTCATGTTCCTGTTTATACCTCTTATCCCATTTATTGGAAGGCATGAAGTAAAACAATGTCCAATATGTGGATTCCAGACCTGCGGAAATGAAATTTATTGTCCATATGATGGAGTAATACTAAAAGAAACCAAAAAATAATTGGATAAGATCCTATCCGGATATTCTGACTGTAAACTTACAAAATCGCCTGTACCAATGCTTCTCCGGTTGGAGACCTTACTTCATCAGAATCAACAATCTCACCATTTTTTAATATATTTACAATCAGGGTAGTATTTGATGATCCGTCACTCTTTAATATGATTGCATTAACCAAGCGATATGCACCTGAAATTGTATATGATGTATTTCCAGTCCCATGCATCTCCACCAAATTACTATCTGCATTTATTGATCCCTGCCAGCTTCCTGGATAAGTAATATTTAATCCAAGACCCTTTGCATTGTAACCCTGGATAATAGTCGGAGCGGCTATTGCATTTACTATTAATATACAAAAAATTACAAAAGTAATAATCAATCGTTTCATCGATACACCTAATCGTTAATTTGTAATGACAGGTATTATAATTTTCCTGGTTAAAAATTTATGAAAATATAAAATTTATTTAGGTTTTTGTATATATTAGGAACAAACTCAAGTCTGATATGATAAAAAAACAGATATATATGAATGAAACATGTTGTTTCTAGTACAGAAAAAAATGAGGGAATATACCGGTGCGATGCCTGTCGTTATTATTATTATCCCGATAAAGGAGATCCTACCCAGAACATCCCCCCAGGTACACGGTTTGAAGATCTTCCTTCCACATGGAGATGTCCAATCTGTATGGAACCTAAATCCTTATTCACCCTAATCCGATAAACCCTATACTCTTTTCTGATCATCTGTAATTTGTTGCCATGGCCATCTTCCTTCCATTTCAACTACGAGAGCCCAGCTAAGAAACGTTCTTATGATAACCAGAAGTCCAAGTGAAATTACACTTTCAAGTGTCTGGTCGAGTGCAACTGTCCGGATTACATCTGCAGCAACAAGTATTTCCAGACCTAAAAGAAGCCATTGTCCAAGATATTGCCTGAATTCTTTAAAATAATCAGTGCATGAATCTGATTTGTTCCATTTAATAAAATATCTGAATATTCCGAGAATTACTCCGCCAAATATCATTATGACTGCAAGTATCTCAATAACCCTGGAGATACAATCAATAAAGATCAGAACAGACCCATCAATTCCGGGCATTATATCCGGGATCATACTTTCTTTAACCTTGATAACCATTCGGTTTTATTGTACACTCATTTAATAAAGAACATAATAATAGATTTAAAGTAGTTCCTATCCAATTAAATAAAACCCTTTGACATTAATATTATTCATATTTGATAAGCAACAAATGTGTAACATTGATAATATATCCATATTATGTATTTAATCAATAGAATATTGTCTTTTAAAAAATTAGGTAGCGGCGATAATAATATCACCTTTCTTCATAAACAGCCCTACAATTATGCTTATAACACCAAATATAAGACAATAGATACCAAGCAGAATAATAAGTAATGCAGATCCCTCTGTTGGTAATGGAGCTAATCCAATTAATAATCCAAGTATGATTGCTATAAATCCGCTGACCCAGAGAAGGAACCGGTGTGGAAGTTCTGTTAGAGAGATTGCCAGGAATATATCAATCAGACCGGTAATTAATAACCAGACTGCTATCAGAATAGTGTATAAGATAACCATCCAGATAGGAGAGATAAAGATAAGAATAGCAATTATGACTCCGATTATAGAAAGAATCAGGACTGGAATACGGTGCTTTATTCCAGCATCTGTAGAGATTGACATCCCACCAGTCACAATGGAGATTATCAGCAAAAAAATACCTATTATATAGGCAATTAAATCCTGCATTGCGATCGGGACGGCTATAAATAGTATACCAATTATCAGGGCAAAGATACCACGGGTTAAAAACCCTCCTCGTGTTATTACTTCAATTGTCATGTTTAAACCTCTTATTTAAATTCAGTTTCAGGCAGAATTAGATCCTGCTGTACCATATTCATCTTAACCTTTCCAGTAAATAAATGATTTTCATTCTTTTTGTAGTTTGGATTTCGCCTCCATAAGTCTTTTGACTTCTTCATCAGATACAACAGGATATTTTAATTTAAGGCCATTTATTGCGTTGACTATTGTCTCAGCTACTGCTGTCCTTGCAACCCACTTATAATCTCCAGGGATAATAAACCATGGAGCGTAGTCAGTAGAGGTAGCTTCAAGCATACTTTCATAAGCTTTGATATAATCATCCCAGTATTGTCTTTCTGCAAGATCTGCAACAGAAAACTTCCAATATTTATCCTTGTGCTCAAGTCTGTCTAATAATCTTTTTTTCTGTTCTTTCTTTGAAATATGAAGGAAAAATTTAAGAATTAACGTTCCGTTCCTTACCAGGTGCTTTTCAAATGCATTAATATCCTTATATCTTCCGCTCCAGAATCCTTCTGCTTCCACACCAATATCTTTAGGAAGATCATTGATAATATCCGGATGGACTTTAACCACAAGTACGTCTTCATAATATGAACGGTTAAAAATACCAATTTCTCCTCTTTCAGGGAGAACTTTTGAGTACCTCCATAAAAAATCATGATTATGCTCTTGAACACTTGGAACCTTAAATCCGTGAACTGAACATCCCTGAGGGTTTACACCTGACATTACATGCCTAATAGTACCGTCTTTTCCTGCAGTGTCCATTCCCTGAAGGATAATTAATACAGCATAAGTCCTTGAAGACCAGAGAATATCCTGCGCCTCTGCCAGGGTATTACGATCACTTTCCAGCATGCTTTGTAGAACTTCTTTGGATTTTTCTTCACCTAGAGTCTTTAATTTCTCATTTTGAGACCAGCCTGAATCGAAATTCTTCAGATTTACTTTCTTTCCTGGTTTTACTACAAACTTCTCAATATAATCCTTAACTTTTGGTCCTTTCAACTCCATATCTTCACCTTATATTAAATTTATATTAAATATGCTACCAAAAAATTATGGGGTTCCTTCTGAGCCCTTGTTTATAATAAGGATATCATCAAGAACCTCACTTATCTTGCCTTTATACTGTGACATGTACAGGTTATAGTAAAGACCCCTCCTTGCCATAAGTTCATCATGATTCCCCTGTTCAACAATCTCTCCTGCATCAACCACCAGTATCTTGTCAGAGTCCTTGATTGTGGAGAGCCTGTGAGCAATACTAAAGGATGTTACTCCTTCCTGCAATTTTCTAATTGCACCCTGTATTACCTTTTCAGTCCTGGTATCAACGTTACTAGTTGCTTCATCCAGTATAAGCATTTTAGGCTTTGCAATCATTGCTCTTGCAATAGTCAGAAGTTGTCGCTGGCCTTGTGAGAGATTTGCACCACCATCAACCAGAACGGTATTATAACCCTGAGGAAGCCTCTTTATAAAATCATCACAGTCAGCTGCTTTGGCTGCCGCGATGCATTCATCATCTGTAGCACCATCTCTGGCATATTTTAAGTTATTCATAACTGTATCAGTAAAGAGAATAGGCTCCTGAAGGACTACACCGATCTGTTTTCTGAGACTATCCTGCTGAATATCGGCAATGTTTATATCATCAACCAGTATCTCGCCACTATCAATATCATAATACCTCGTAAGAATGTTAATAATTGTTGACTTTCCTGCACCAGTTGGTCCACAAAGCCCTATCTTCATCCCGGGTTTTGCTTCAAAGTTGGCATCTTTCATTACTCTCCTGCCCGGGATATAACTGAAATTCACATCTTTGAAGATGATATGACCGGATACAGGAGGAAGTTCCTTTGCACCGGATTTATCATTTACATCAGGTTTTGTATCCAGGATATCGAAAATTCTTCCAGCTCCGACGAGGGCAGATAGCCAGAAATTATAATTGAAGAAGATAAAGATGAGCGGAAGAACAAAGAGAAGACAATATGATATTGCACTGGATAGAGCCCCAATAGTTATGGCCCCGGTTGAAAGCATCTTCACTCCGAATATTGCTACAATTGCAATTGACATAAATGATGCCATCAGACATAAAGGGGTGATAAAAAGGGAGAGTATATGTGCTTTTTCGCCGGCCCTGCTAACATCAGTAGAGATTTGTGCCTCTTTTTCCGATGAGATCTCCTGATGACGATTTGAAATAACAGTCCTCTGGCCTTCAAGTGTCTCTTCCATCACTCCGTTGAGGTCCCCGAGTCTTACCTGAAGAAGTGTAAAAGAAGGACCTGATACGTGAGCTAATACTGCAACAAAGACTGCAAGTATAGGGATTACGACAATAGCTACACCTGCCAGGATTGAATTCAAAAATACCAGGGAAATTATCGTAAGCACAAGCATTATGGCAGACTGAAGTGTCAGTCCAAAGGGTGCCTGAAAGAGGTTGTTAATCGTATCCATATCATTAGTTACCCTGCTCATAAGTTCCCCGATTGGTTGTTTATCAAAAAACCGAAGAGAGAGTGTCTGCATGTGTTCAAAAATATCCTGTCTTAATCTGAACAATGCATTCTGGGTGACATCAATTGTAAACCTAAATCCAAGATACAGACAGAGTAGGGTAATGATACTCAATATTGCCATCGTAAGCCCGATTTTAATAATCTCCTCTATATTCTTCGTTGTTGAGAGAATGTTAATTACATCTCCCAGAAGCATGTTAACATAGAGGAATGAGGCTGTCCCGATTATTAAAAATATCAGGGCTAGTACAAACATCCCCTTCCTGAGCATAAGATACTTCATTAACCTTGCCATACTACCTTTGCCGGTTTTCTTATCCTTAACCGGTTTAGATGCTGCATCTGTCATGATACATCCTCCTTTCGAAGACCCCCTAACTGGGATGCAAAGATCTCCTTATAGAGAGAACTTGAACGAATTAGCTCTTTATGAGTTCCTAAAGCTACCATCTCCCCCTTGTCCAGGACTACTATCCTATCTGCAGCAAGGGCTGTACTTACCCTGGAAGATATTATAAGCCTTGTAACTCCGGATAAGAACTCAGGAAGAGCAGTAAGAATTTTCCCCTCAGTCTCAACATCAACAGCACTGGTAGAGTCATCAAGAATAAGAATCCTGGGTTTTACAGTAAATGCACGGGCCATTGAAAGCCTTTGCTGCTGACCTCCCGAAAAGTTCTGCCCTTTTCTTGATACCGGAGCATCATACTTTTCAGGAAGATTTGAAACAAATCCATCAGCATCTGCAACTTTAGATGCAGAAACGGCATCGTCAAAGATAATGTCAGGATTTCCGAATGCAATATTATCGATGATTTTACCTGAAAACAGGAATGCTTTCTGGAGTGCAATTCCTACGATCTGGCGTAATGTATCCTGTGGAATCTCTTTTACATCAATTCCGTCTATCAGGATTCTACCTTCAGTCACATCATAAAACCTTGGTATAAGACTTACCAAAGATGATTTGCCTGATCCATTCGAACCCAGAAATGCTACCGTTTCACCTGCAGTGATATCAAGATTTATTCCTTTTAATGTCTCTACATCGCTGGTCTTGTCATATTTAAATGAGACATTCTCAAAGGTGACATGTCCTTTGACAGATTCCAAATTAATAATTTTAGGTGATGCAATATCCTTTACTTTTGATTCAGTTGTCCATATTTCTTTAAGTCTTCCTGCAGATGCTTCGGCAGAGACTATCTGGGGAATAAGTAATGACAATTGCCACATTTGAGCGACTATAATAAACGTATATTGAAAAAATGCAAGGATTTCACCAATCTTCGTTGTCCCCGCAATAACTGCCGGTCCTCCAAAAATAACCAAAAGAAAAGTTGCTATACCCATGACAAAAAGTGCTGAAGGCAGAGTGAAAGAATTTGTATGAAGGGGAGCGAGGTTTGTCTTTTTAAAATCTTCATTAACCTCCAGAAATTTTGCGTTTTCATATTTTTGTCTGACAAAAGCCTTAACTACTCTTATCCCTGCCATATTCTCCTGCAGAGTATTATTTACTACATCGTAACTCTCCTGACGAAGTTTAAACTGTTTCTGCATTTTTATCATGGCATATCCAAATGTAGCCAGGGAAAGGACTATTACAATTACTAATATCCAGAGTAATCCTGGACTAAATAAACCCACCAGAATAAAAGAGACAATAATAGCGAATGGAGCCATAAGTAAGGCTCTAAGAATGAGTTGAATGCCTATGTTTATCTGATATATATCACTTGTTAGTCTTGTTAAAAATTCTCCGGTAGAAAACTGATCCAGATTGGCAAATGACAGGTTCTGTATTCTTTTATAGATATTATTTCTAACAAAATTACCTGTAGCCTCTGCAATTCTTACTGAATAGACTACATTAGCCATACAGAATACACCACACAGAACAGCAAAAAGGGCGATAAGCACTCCATTTTCTACTGCTGCATGCATGTTGTCGACATTATTAATAATATGTGATACCTGCAAAGGTATGAAAATCATAAATGCTGCATATAATAATGCAAAAATCTGGGATAATGCTATTTTACCCCAGTGACCCCGATATATCACTGTCATGTAACGCAGATTTGGTAAGAAGGCCAATTTAATCACCACCCATCTATAAAAAGTAACAGATTATGTCTCTTACCGCCAGATGGTACTAATAAAAGAACCTTTCAGGAAAAAAACCCTTTTTCGAGGTGCAGATTAAAACAAGATCAAAAGATTTAAAGGCAAAATTTTATTTGTAGTGCGAATTTATTTAGCCAAACTTTGGCCACAACCCGGACAATCCTGCAGGATTAATATCTTTTCCTCTATCGGCCATATCATTTAAATTCCGATTTATTCCATAAATATCATCTGAATTTATTACCTCTTCAGTAATCAGGCATTGAATCTCACGGATGATAAGACAGAAATAGTCTAAATCATTCATATGTATTTTTTTAATAGTAAATTCTACATCCGTGTCCCGGACTCCGTTACCTTTTACCAATCCTCCTGAACTCCCATCTTTTAGGCACTGCACCCAAAGAGTTTGATTATCTCTCTCTGCTTTTTGGTCATTTCTGACATGATCAGATCACCCGACAAAAAT
>Ga0209340_1000342_pt1 | contig 54879 bp, 50 predicted proteins | sample EPASupsiteSAE323_FD_187266 | JGI IMG/M metagenome (GOLD analysis project Ga0209340, IMG submission 187266) | Bioremediated contaminated groundwater from EPA Superfund site, New Mexico - Sample SAE3-23 (SPAdes) (version 2) | ecosystem: Environmental > Aquatic > Deep subsurface > Groundwater >... | reverse complement strand
TAATTCCATCTCACTGGTTTTTGCTCCAGTGATATCATATACTGCTACTATCGGCATATAGCACATCCTCCTTTCGTGGTTCCAGGTTCGAGATTTGAAAAAAGCTAAGCTAGCCACAAATCAACGAACCCGTAAGATTATTTCTTAGGTTTTACAGTACTCTTAATCATCATGAAGTTTCCTTTAGGTCCAGGAATACCACCTTTGATCAAGATCAAGTTACGTTCTGCATCGACTCTTACGATAGTCAAACGTTGTACAGTAACTTTTTGACCACCCATACGGCCTGGTAGTTTTTTGCCTTTGAATACTTTACCGCCGCCACCGCTCATACGTGGTCCCATGGAACCAGGTTCACGGTGAGATTTAGAACCATGGGCCATAGGTCCACGTCTAAAGTTCCAACGTTTGATAACACCAGCAAAACCTTTACCTTTGGCAACACCAGTTACATCAATCACATCACCTTCAGCAAAAACATCTACACTAAGTTCTTGACCTACTGTATATTCAGATGCTCCAGGCAATCTAACTTCCCGAATGAACTTAACAGGTTTAACACCTGCTTTGTCAAAATGACCTTTCATTGGGCTAGTAACCTTTTTATCTTTAACAGTGCCGTAGCCTAGCTGCACTGCATTGTAGCCATCATTTTCAACCGTTTTATTTTGTAGCACCACGCCGTGACCTGCTTCTACTACAGTAACAGGAATCATTTTACCATCTGGAGTAAAAATTTGCGTCATACCAAGTTTTTTACCTAAAATTACTTTAGCCATTATTACACCTCCTCCTACAGCTTGATTTCAATGTCCACGCCAGCCGGAAGATCCAGACGCATTAACGCATCAACGGTCTTGGAAGTCGGCTCAAGAATGTCAATTAGACGTTTATGGGTGCGCATTTCAAATTGCTCCCGGGAATCTTTATTGACATGTGGTGAACGTAGGACAGTAAAAATATTTTTCTCCGTAGGAAGTGGAATGGGACCAGAAACCATAGCACCAGTTCTTTTAGCAGTTTCTACAATTTTCACCGCGCTTTGATCAAGTGCTTTGTGGTCATATGCTTTAAGACGAATTCTGATTTTTTGTTGTTTAGCCATTGTATTTCCTCCTATATCGCCCAGTTTCTAGAACGGACATTCTCCGTGAAAATTTCCCCCTACACATTGCAGGCAACCTTTCACGTCATCGCATTAAAACTAAAGCCTACCTGTTTATTATTGGGGCAGCTGAGATCAGCCACCCCATTTTTTATTTTAAAGTTCAACAGCAGTTACTACGCCAGCGCCTACAGTACGGCCACCTTCGCGAATCGCGAAACGTAGTCCTTCTTCAATTGCAATTGGAGTAATAAGTTCAATTGACATTTGAATGTTATCACCAGGCATAACCATTTCTACACCTTCTGGCAGATTTACCACACCAGTAACATCTGTTGTACGGAAGTAGAATTGTGGACGGTAGTTTGTGAAGAATGGAGTATGACGCCCACCTTCTTCTTTTGAAAGTACATATACTTCAGCTTTGTATTTTGTGTGAGGCTTAATTGAACCTGGTTTCGCTAATACTTGACCGCGTTCAATGTCCTTACGTTCAACACCACGAAGAAGTGCACCAATGTTATCGCCTGCTACTGCAGAATCAAGAAGTTTGCGGAACATTTCTACGCCTGTTACAACAACACTTCTAGGTTTTTCAGTCATACCAACGATTTCAATGTTTTCGCCAACTTTGATTTCACCGCGTTCTACACGACCAGTGGCAACCGTACCACGACCAGTAATAGTGAACACGTCCTCAACAGGCATCAAGAAAGGTCTGTCAGTTGCACGGGTAGGAGTTGGGATGTATTCATCAACCGCATCCATTAATTCAAATATTTTTCCGCACCATTTGCAATCGCGACTTGCGCAAGCGCAGTTAAGAGCTTGTACAGCGGAACCGCAAACTACAGGAATATCATCACCAGGGAACTCATAGCTGGAAAGAAGTTCACGAACTTCCATTTCAACAAGTTCAATCAGTTCAGCATCATCAACCAAGTCAACTTTATTCAAGAATACAACCATGGAAGGTACGCCAACTTGACGAGACAATAGGATATGTTCACGAGTTTGTGGCATAGGGCCATCAGCAGCACTTACTACTAGAATAGCACCATCCATTTGTGCGGCACCAGTGATCATGTTTTTAACATAGTCAGCATGGCCTGGGCAGTCAACGTGAGCATAGTGACGTTTTTCAGTTTCGTATTCAACGTGAGCAGTATTGATAGTAATACCGCGTTCTCTTTCTTCAGGTGCTTTATCAATCATGTCATAAGCCACGAAAGCTCCGCCACCATGTTTGGAAAGAGTCATTGTAATAGCAGCTGTAAGTGAAGTTTTACCATGATCGACGTGACCAATAGTACCAATGTTAACATGTGGTTTATTTCTCTCAAACTTTTTCTTTGCCATTTTGTTGTAGCCTCCTTATTTTTTCAAAATTATACGCCTTTAATTTTGGCGATAATCGCTTCTGCAATATTTTTTGGTACTTCATCATAATGAGCAAAACTCATTGAGTAATTACCACGACCTTGGGTTTTAGAACGCAAGTCCGTTACATAACCGAACATTTCCGCTAATGGTACAAATGCATTGATTGCCTGAACGCCATTGCGTGCTTCCATACCTTCAATACGACCACGACGGGAATTCAAATCGCCGATTACATCACCCATATATTCTTCTGGAACTGTAACTTCAACCTTCATGTATGGTTCTAATATTACAGCACCCGCTTTAGCACAACCTGCTTTGAAACCCATGGAACCAGCAATTTTAAAGGCCATTTCCGAGGAGTCAACATCATGGTAAGAACCTTCAATAACGGTTACCTTAATGTCAACCATTGGATATCCTGCTAAAACACCATTATCCATCGCTTCTTTAGCACCAGCACCGATTGGCGCAATATATTCTCTCGGAATAGATCCACCAACAACTTTACTTTCGAATATAAATCCTTCGCCAGGTTGAAGAGGTTCAATGTCGAGCCAGCAATGACCGTATTGACCACGACCACCAGACTGACGAACAAATTTCCCTTCCGCTCTAACTTTTTTACGGATTGTCTCACGATAAGCAACCTGAGGTTTACCGACACTACAATCAACTTTGAATTCTCTAAGCATCCGGTCAACAATAATTTCCAAGTGCAATTCGCCAACACCAGCGATGATTGTTTGGCCTGTTTCTTGGTCAGTGTTAACACGGAAAGTAGGATCTTCTTCAGCCAATCGTTGAAGTGCAATACCCATTTTTTCCTGATCTGCTTTTGTCTTAGGTTCAACTGCGACAGAAATAACAGGTTCAGGGAAAACCATGGATTCAAGAATGATGACGTTTTTATCATCACACAAAGTGTCACCAGTAGTGGTATCTTTCAAACCAACAGCTGCTGCAATATCACCTGTGTATACTTCTTGAATTTCTTCACGATGGTTAGCGTGCATTTGCAAGATACGTCCAATACGTTCTCTTTTTCCTTTGGTTGAGTTATATACATAAGAACCAGAGGAAAGTTTACCGGAGTATACCCGGAAGAACGCTAGTTTACCTACAAATGGATCCGCCATGATTTTGAATGCTAAAGCCGAGAATGGCAAGTTATCATCTGCCGCACGTTCATCTTCCGCCTCAGTATCAGGATTTACACCCTTAATTGCTGGGACATCTGTCGGTGCTGGCATATAAGCAATAACAGCATCTAAAAGAGGCTGCACGCCTTTATTTTTGTAAGAAGAACCACATATTACTGGAGTCATTGCACATGCAATGGTAGCTTTACGAATACCACGATTCAATTCTTCGACAGTAAGTTCTTCACCCTCTAAGTATTTCATCATTAATTCATCATCACTTTCAGCAACAGAGTCTAAAAGCTCTTGACGATGTTTCGCTGCTAACTCTTTCATATCTTCTGGTATTTCAGTTACTTCTGTTTTTTCACCAAGATCGTCTTTGTAAATGATCGCTTTCATTTCCACTAAATCAACATAACCTTGAAAAGTGTGTTCAAAACCAATTGGCAATTGAACCGGTACTGCATTAGCACCCAAACGATCTTTCATCATACCAACGACGCGGTAAAAATCAGCACCGAGAATATCCATTTTATTAACATACGCCATACGTGGCACACTATATTTATCAGCTTGACGCCAAACAGTTTCTGATTGAGGTTCTACGCCACCTTTAGCGCAGAATACCGCTACAGCTCCATCTAGTACTCTTAGTGAGCGTTCTACTTCTACAGTAAAGTCCACGTGTCCTGGTGTGTCGATAATGTTTATACGATGCTCTGCCCATTGACAAGTAGTGGCCGCGGAGGTAATAGTAATACCTCTTTCTTGTTCTTGCACCATCCAGTCCATTGTCGCAGCGCCTTCATGCACCTCACCAATCTTGTGTACCTTACCAGTATAAAACAGTATCCGTTCCGTCGTAGTGGTCTTGCCAGCGTCAATATGTGCCATGATGCCTATATTCCGCGTCTTTTCGAGCGAGAACTTTCTGGCCACTATTATCACTCCTTAATGATTAAAAACATTGAAAACTACCAACGATAATGTGCGAAAGCTTTGTTAGCTTCAGCCATCTTGTGGGTATCTTCTTTTTTCTTGATAGAAGCACCAGTATTGTTGGAAGCATCCATCAACTCAGCTGCTAATCTTTCACGCATGGTTTTTTCACCACGTAGTCTTGAATAGTTTACCAACCAGCGAATCCCTAAAGAGAAACGTCGATCTGCACGCACTTCAATCGGAACTTGATAGTTAGCACCACCAACACGGCGAGCACGCACTTCCAATACCGGCATAACATTTTTCATTGCTGTTTCAAAAACCTCTAACGGATCTTTGCCGGTTTTAGCCCGGATAATATCAAATGCATCATAAACAATATTTTCAGCAATACTCTTCTTGCCATCTAACATTATTTTATTAACAAATCTAGTAACAACCTTAGAGTTATATACTGGATCTTGTAAAACATCGCGTTTTGTAACAGGTCCTTTTCTTGGCATATTATCCCTCCTTTTCCAGGATTATTTAATTATTTATTTTTTCGCACGTTTTGTACCGTACTTGGATCTACTTTGGCTACGTTTTTGCACACCAGCAGTGTCAAGTGCACCACGAACAATGTGATAACGTACGCCTGGTAAGTCTTTAATTCTACCGCCTCTGATCAGCACAACACTATGCTCTTGCAAGTTGTGACCAATACCAGGAATATAAGCAGTAACTTCAATACCATTTGTCAAACGCACCCTTGCAACTTTACGTAGTGCAGAGTTTGGTTTTTTAGGAGTAGTTGTATATACTCTTGTACATACACCACGCTTTTGCGGACATTCCTTCAAAGCTGGCGCAGTAGATTTTTTTATGATTGACTCTCTACCTTTGCGTACTAATTGATTAATTGTTGGCATTCATTACACCCCCTTCCAAATTTCTTGATTAATTATATAAAAATTTCACCTCAAAGCCATATGTCCAAGGTAAAACATTTAACAAAGTAAGTTTATTTCAGAATCGCTACAGCAGCTGCACCAACCTCGATACCGCACGCCTTTCCTAATTCTGTCATAGCAAACGTCATATCTACCGTCACATTCTTTTGACTGCACAATATCTGTAGTTGTTCTAACAACCGTTGCTCAGCATCTTTTGCGACATATATCTCTTGTACCAAATCTTTTTCAATCGCTTTGGTCACTTGCTTGATACCAATCGCTTTTTTTACAGTTTTTAACGTGTCGAGGGACATTTGGTTCACTCCCTTAATTACCAAAGAAATGTTCTTTTTTCTTAGGCACTATAATATTTTATCATTAGCAAAACACAATGTCAATAAAGTTCTCTCAATTAATTCTGTTTTTCCCTACATTTATGGGCTTTTTTCATGTCCACGGATCCTAGAGTGTCGCATTTTCATAAAACAACATTAATTTCATTAAAATTTGCTTTTTTGCATCTAACTAACAGCTATTATACCACTTAGAAAATATATGTCAAAGATTATATATATATTTATTACTTCTTATCGTATAGGTAATCCGCAAGTAAAAATTTTATCCTTTTAAAAATAGAAAGAAGGTTTAGCGCTACAGCTAAACCTTCTTTCTATTTACTTGAATTTTATTTAATTAGCTTGATGTTACGGTAGCGACTCATACCTGTACCTGCAGGTATCAATTTACCAATAATAACATTTTCTTTCAATCCAAGAAGAGGATCTACCTTGCCCTTAATGGCAGCTTCCGTAAGAACACGTGTTGTTTCTTGGAAGGATGCTGCTGACAAGAAGGAATCGGTTGCCAAGGATGCTTTTGTGATACCAAGCAAGATAGGACGTGCCACCGCTGGCTCACCACCCGCCTCAATGGCTTTCGCATTCTCATCTTCAAAGGTATTCGTATCAATGTATTCACCTGGTAATAGTCCCGTATCTCCTGATTCCTCAGTCTTAACTTTATGCATCATTTGACGGACAATTACTTCAATATGCTTATCATTGATTTCTACACCTTGAGATTTGTATACTTTTTGAACCTCATATACTAAATAGCGCTGTGTAGCTTGGATTCCGCATACACGCAAAATATCATGAGGATTAACCGATCCTTCTGTTAGACGGTCACCGGCTATGATTTGTTGTCCATCACGGACAATAATTCGTGCGCCGTATGGAATTGGATAAACTACTTCTTCACCCATAGTTGGTATTACTGTAATTTTACGCATACCTTTGATTTCTTTTAAATCAACTTGGGCTGTACCGTCAATTTCAGTAATAATCGCCTGACGCTTCGGTTTGCGCGATTCAAATAGTTCTTCAACCCTTGGCAAACCTTGGGTAATATCATCACCAGCGACACCACCCGTATGGAAGGTACGCATTGTGAGCTGAGTGCCTGGCTCACCAATGGACTGCGCTGCAATAATACCAACAGCTTCGCCTACATCAACAGGATCTCCCGTTGCTAAATTACGACCATAACATTTTATACAAACCCCAAATTGGGATCTGCAGGTAAGTACGGAACGAATGGATACCGTTTCCCGAACGGCTACAATACGGTCTGCTAACTCTTCATCAATGGTATCATTGACTTTAACAATGAGCTCGCCAGTTTTAGGATCAGCTATATCTTCTGCCACAAAACGTCCAACAATACGGTCTTTAAGAGCCTCAATTACACCAGACCCTTCCGTAATTGCTTCTACTTCAATACCTCTAATGCTATTATTACGTACTTTTACTTCACGAACATCACTAACTAAGACAGCTTCAATCGCTTCTTCTGTTAATGGTGTATCGGCAGCAACAATTTCAATGCCTTGACTATCTGTAATAGCATTGGTTGTATTCTTGCCTAACATTTCACGAATCATAGCATTTTTAAGGATTTTGCGCATTTCTTCTTCAGGAGCGCCCAAAACAATTACTTCGTTAGATGCCGAAGCATTGATATCTTCTTCTGTAGTTGTTGACATACCGCGTACCATAATTTCAGGTACGGCGTTCTCCCCAATTAGTTTCAAGTTATCATCATCAAGTGCTGTCGTGCGCGGAAGCAATATTTCACCAGTAGCTGGATCTATTACATCTTCAGCTAACACGCGACCTAATAATGTTTCACGTAATACCTCTATAGCGCCTGCACTGGATTTGGCAAGCCGTGCCCGTTCTCTAACCAGATTAATTCCAACAACATCACAGTCATCTTCACGGACAATTACGTCTTGTGAGACATCTACTAAACGACGAGTCAAATAACCTGAGTCAGCGGTTCTAAGGGCCGTATCCGCCAAACCTTTACGAGCACCATGAGTAGAAATGAAGTACTCAAGTACTGTCAATCCTTCACGGAAATTAGCCTTAATCGGACGGTCAATGATTTTACCTGATGGATCTGCCATGAGTCCACGCATACCAGCCAACTGACGAATCTGCTGAATGTTACCACGAGCACCAGAGTTAGCCATCATGTAAATTGGGTTAAAGCGATCCAAGTTGTTCATCATTGCTGTTGTAACATCATCTGTCGCTTTTGTCCAAAGTTCAATAGTCTTCTTATATCTTTCATCTTCCGTAATCAAACCACGACGATATTGCTTATCTACAATATCAACACGGCTTTCGGTAGTGCCAAGAATATCTTTCTTTTCTGGCGGAATATTTATATCAGAAATGGCAACTGTAATACCAGCACGACAAGCAAAAGCATAACCTAAGCGTTTGATATTATCAAGAACTTGAGCAGTTCTTGACGTACCAAACTGACGATAGGTCTCGCCTACTAATTTACCAAGCTGTTTTTTATCCATCATAATGCCTAAATGCCATTCATCATTTTTTTGATAGAAATAGCGAATTTCTTCAGGCAGACTTTCATTGAAAATCAAGCGCCCCATAGTAGTAGTTACTAAGCCATATTTGGCAAAGCGTACTTTAATGAGGGCATGAAGTGACAATTCTTTCTGATGATAAGCCAGCAATGCTTCATTAATATCGCACATAATCTTGCCTTCACCAATATCACCTGCCTTTTCCATGGTCAGGTAATATGCTCCTAGAACCATATCTTGCGTCGGCGTTACAACCGGTTTACCATCTTTGGTTGATAGGATATTATGAGCAGCAAGCATGAGCATTCGCGCCTCTGATTGGGCTTCTGCAGATAATGGAACATGGACAGCCATTTGGTCACCATCAAAGTCAGCATTGTATGCTGTACATACAAGAGGATGAAGCTTTATAGCACGTCCCTCGGATAATACTGGTTCAAAGGCTTGAATACCCAAGCGATGGAGGGTTGGTGCACGATTTAAAAGAACTGGATGTTCTTTTATGACTTCTTCTAGTACATCCCATACTTCTGGACGTACTCGTTCCACCATACGTTTTGCACTCTTAATGTTATGAGCATGGCCAGCATTCACTAGTTTTTTCATAACAAAAGGTTTAAATAATTCTAAAGCCATTTCCTTTGGTAAACCACATTGATGCAGTTTAAGTTCAGGACCAACAACAATAACGGAACGACCAGAGTAATCTACCCGTTTACCTAGTAGATTCTGACGGAAACGGCCTTGTTTACCTTTAAGCATATCACTTAATGATTTCAAAGGACGATTGCCAGGTCCAGTAACAGGTCGACCACGACGACCATTATCAATGAGAGCATCGACAGCTTCTTGCAACATTCTTTTTTCGTTACGTACAATAATATCTGGTGCACCAAGATCGAGCAACCGTTTAAGACGATTATTCCGGTTGATAACACGTCGATATAAGTCATTAAGGTCAGATGTTGCAAACCGACCGCCATCTAATTGCACCATAGGGCGTAATTCAGGCGGAATTACAGGAACAATATCCATAATCATCCAATCTGGGTGATTACCTGATTTACGAAATGCTTCTGTTACTTCAAGACGACGAATGGCTCTTATCTTGCGTTGTCCACTCACTTCTTTTAGTTCTTGTCTGAGCTCTTTGCTCATTTTTTCTAAATCTAATTCTTGAAGAAGTTTTTTAATCGCTTCAGCGCCCATGCCAACTTTAAAGGCATTGCCATATTTATCTCGATATTCACGATACTCATTTTCCGTCAATAGTTGACGTTTCATAAGAGGTGTATCACCAGGATCAAGTACGATATAGGAAGCAAAATATAACACCTTTTCTAAAGATCGTGGTGATATATCCAAAATAAGTCCCATACGACTAGGAATACCTTTAAAATACCAGATATGAGATACAGGTGCAGCTAGTTGTATATGTCCCATTCGATCACGGCGTACTTTTGAACGAGTCACTTCTACGCCGCATCGATCACAGACAATACCTTTGTACCGAATGCGCTTATATTTACCACAATGACATTCCCAGTCACGGGTTGGACCAAATATTTTTTCACAAAACAAACCGTCACGTTCGGGTTTGAGTGTACGGTAGTTTATAGTCTCTGGCTTTTTTACTTCCCCATGGGACCATTTCCGAATCTGTTCCGGAGAAGCCAACCCAATCCTCATTGAATCAAAATTATTTACATCCAACAAAGGGTTATCACTCCCTTCTTCAAATTACTCAATTTCTTCATCATCTATCTCTTGTAATAGATCACGTTGCGTAAGTTTTTTTTCTTTGCTCTTTACTTTTTTAGGACCTTTACTCACGAGGGAGACTTCCGCCTCATCCGTCTCATCTTTGTCACTAAGTTCAAACTTTCCAGTTCCCAGTACACCAATTTCAGCAATGATATCTAATTCTTCTTCTAAAGGTTCAATATCATCAAGAGCATCATATTCTTCTACTTCTACTGCGTCTGGTTCCAATTCATCCTTCATTCGAGCATGAGGATCGGGAGCGGCGATCAATGTAACACCGATGTTTTGTTCAAGATCTTTAGCGGCTTGTTGTACATCATCATCAATGTCATCAATCATAATTTCTTGTGCATCTTCATTTAAAATTTTAATATCAAGGCCAATACTTTGTAATTCCTTAATCAAAACCTTAAAGGATTCTGGCACACCAGGTTCAGGTATATTTTCGCCTTTAACAATGGCTTCATATGTCTTTACCCGACCTACCACATCATCTGATTTCACAGTTAGCAATTCTTGCAGAGTGTAGGCAGCACCGTAAGCTTCTAGTGCCCAAACCTCCATTTCTCCGAAACGCTGACCACCAAATTGCGCTTTACCGCCAAGTGGTTGTTGTGTAACTAAAGAATAAGGACCTGTAGAACGAGCATGAATCTTGTCATCAACTAAATGGGCTAATTTTAACATATATACGAAGCCTACTGTTACGCGATTGTCAAAGGCTTCCCCTGTACGCCCATCATATAAAACGGTTTTACCATCTGCTGGTAATCCTGCCGCTTCCAAGGTATTGAATACTTCCTTTTCACGAGCACCATCAAATACGGGAGTAGCAAGGTTTACACCTGCCACATCGGCCTTTGGCATACCATGTTGGTCAATATCATAGCCAACTTTTCGTAAGCGCGCTTCTATATCTGGTGACTTTGCTTTAATCTGCATACCAAAGGCAGCAGCAGCCATACCCAAATGAGTTTCTAATGCCTGTCCGATATTCATACGAGATGGTACACCAAGTGGGTTTAGTACAATTTGTACTGGAGTGCCATCAGGTAAGAATGGCATATCTTCTTCACGCATAATACGGGATACAACACCCTTATTACCGTGACGGCCTGCCATTTTATCACCTTCAGAGATTTTCCTTTTCTGTGCGATATAGACACGTACTAGAAAATTGACACCTGGTGGTAATTCATCGCCATTTTCTCGGCTAAACACTTTAACATCAACAATTTTACCCGCTTCACCATGTGGAACCCTAAGAGAAGTATCACGTACTTCACGCGCTTTTTCACCAAAAATTGCTCTCAGTAAACGTTCCTCTGCCGTAAGCTCTGTTTCCCCTTTCGGAGTAACCTTGCCGACCATAATGTCGCCTGGTCTCACTTCAGCACCAATGCGAATAATTCCTCGATCATCAAGATCTTTTAGTACTTCTTCTGCCACATTTGGAATATCGCGAGTAATTTCTTCTGGTCCTAGTTTGGTATCACGGGCATCGCATTCGTATTCTTCAATATGAATGGATGTATATATATCATCTCTTACGATTTTTTCACTTAATAAAATAGCATCCTCGTAGTTGTAACCTTCCCATGGCATAAAAGCAATCAGAACATTAAATCCTAACGCTAGTTCACCTTTATCGGTTGCAGGTCCATCAGCCAAAACTTGACCTTTTTCTACGACTTCACCTTTATAAACAATTGGTTTTTGATTGATACAAGTTCCTTGATTGGAGCGTAAGTATTTTAGCAGTTTGTAAGTATCTAAACTACCTCGATCAGTACGCACTCGAATCTCAGTTGCTGTAACCTTTTCAATAACCCCAGCATTTTTCGCTAGAATGAGAACTCCTGAATCTCGTGCCGCTTTATACTCCATCCCCGTTCCAACAAGAGGTGCCTGTGTTCTAAGAAGAGGCACAGCCTGACGTTGCATGTTCGCGCCCATCAAAGCACGATTGGCATCATCGTTTTCTAAGAAAGGAATCATGGCTGTTGCAATCGAAACAACTTGTTTTGCCGATACGTCCATGTAATCAACTTTTTCTGCTGGAATTACTAAGATTTCACTTCTGTGACGCACTGTAATACGCGGTTCTACAAACCAACCATCTGGTCCGATAGGTTCATTTGCTTGCGCACACACTACTTCATCTTCTTCGTCAGCAGTCAAATATCTTACTTCTTCTGTTACACGTTTATTGTATTTATCAATCTTGCGATATGGAGTTTCAATAAAACCAAACTCATTAATACGTCCAAATGTGGATAGAGAACCAATAAGACCGATATTCGGACCTTCTGGTGTTTCTATCGGACACATACGACCATAGTGAGAATGATGTACGTCACGAACTTCAAAACCAGCACGTTCACGACTTAGACCACCAGGACCAAGAGCACTAAGACGACGCTTATGGGTGAGTTCTGCTAGTGGATTGGTCTGATCCATAAATTGTGACAATTGGCTAGATCCAAAGAATTCTTTAATAGCTGCTACAACAGGACGAATATTTATCAGGGCCTGTGGCGTAATTACGTCCACATCCTGTATTGTCATACGCTCCTTAACCACACGTTCCATTCGCGATAAACCGATACGGAATTGATTCTGTAAGAGTTCACCTACGGAACGGAGTCTACGATTACCTAAATGGTCAATATCATCTACATTACCGAAACCGTCCATTAAATTAAGAAGGTAACTGACAGAAGCTAAAATATCTTCCCTAGTAATGGTCCGATAGGTATAAGGTCTGCTAGGGTTACACAGCATTTTCGCCGGTGAACCATCCTTTAGCTTAACTTTTACTTCAATCAAATCTTCATTCGCAAAGATACCACTTTCTTCAATGAGATTGATTGTATTTTCTTCAATTATAGTGTCTGCTGGTACAATGACTTCACCAGTTTCTGCATTTACAATGGGTTGATACAACGTCTTACCCATTAAACGACGTTGCCAACCTAGTTTCTTAGTTAATTTATAACGGCCTACTGTTGCTAAATCATAGCGTTTGGAATCAAAAAACAAAGACTCCAATAATTGAGTTGCATTATCAACAGTTGGTGGTTCACCTGGACGCAACCTTTTGTAGATTTCTACTAAGGCTTCTTCTCTTGAATTGGTATTATCTCGTTCTAGAGTAGCTCGAATACGAACATCATCATGAAACAATTCTGAAATAGCCGCATTGGATGCATAGCCTAGGGCACGAATAAGAACAGTTGCTGGCAACTTACGTGTCCGATCAACACGAACGGACATTACGTCATTAGCATCAGTTTCTAATTCAAGCCATGCACCACGGTTTGGTATAACCGTGGAATTATAAAGTTTTTTACCGCTTGCGTCAATGGTTTCATTATAATACGCTCCAGGAGAACGTACTAATTGGCTGACAATAACCCGCTCTGCACCATTAATGATAAAAGTACCATTTTCAGTCATTAGCGGGAAATCTCCCATAAACACTTCTTGTTCTTTAATTTCGCCAGTCTCACGATTAATTAATCGGACATTCACACGTAATGGTGCTGAATATGTAACATCTCGCTCTTTACATTCTTCACAGACATATTTGGGTTCGCCTAGTGTGAAATTTTCAAAAGTCAGCACTAAATTACCTGTAAAGTCCTGAATAGGCGAAATGTCATGAAAAATTTCTCGTAACCCGTCCTTTAGAAACCAGTTATACGAATTCTTCTGAATTTCAATAAGGTTGGGCATGTCCAGCACTTCTTTAATCTTGGCGTAACTGTATCTGACCTTCTTGCCAACCTGAACAGGATTAAACATTAAATCCTTCACCCCTTAGCCCAAATTAAACTCTATACCCCAAACGACAATTTGAGATTCTTCTGACCACAATTTTTGTCGCCGGTATAAAACCTTTTACATAATACAATACTGCGTAGCAAATACTATAATATCGAAAACAAGTCAATCGTAAATAATAAGATAAGAAAAGACTTGGTGTGTGCCAAGCCCTTAGACACAGGCACGAGCCTTACATGTCCTTACTTGGAATTAGAAAACTATAAAATTCCTAATTCCGCAAAAAAAGCAAGGTTTATCCAGTGAAATAAAATACCTTGCTCTTTTTTGCATGATGAAATATTATTTCATCCTCCATTATATTACTATTTCCTGCCAATCAATATTTTATACGCTACGCATTAAAAACTTTACTTAAAATAAACATTTATCACATTGAAGAATTATATCATAACAATATTTCTTAGTCAAGTAAATTGTTTTAAAATTAATATTAAAAAATATAAAGAGTACCGCAATGGGTACTCTTTATATTTTTTAATTTAAAGATTAAATAATATTAACTTGGTTAAAACTATTTAATTTCTACAGTTGCGCCAGCTTCTACAAGTTTAGCTTTTAATGCTTCTGCATCAGCTTTAGCAATTTTTTCTTTTACAGCTTTAGGTGCGCCGTCAACTACTTCTTTAGCTTCTTTCAAGCCAAGACCAGTAACTTCACGAACTACTTTAATTACATTGATTTTGCTTGCACCAGCATTAGTAAGGATAACATCGAACTCGGATTGTTCTTCAGCAGCAGCAGCAGCAGCAGGAGCAGCAGCAGCAACAGCCATAGGAGCGGATGCAGATACACCAAATTTTTCTTCTAGAGCTTTCACCATTTCGGATAATTCAAGAACAGTCATGTTCTCAATAGCTTGCATAATTTCTTGTTGAGTCATTTTAAAATACCTCCATAAATTCTTTTTTTATTTTTAATTAAAGCTAAAACTAAGCTGATTCTTTTTGTTGACGCACAGCTTCAAGCGCATAAACAAATTTGCGAATAGAACCTTGAAGAACATTGACAAATCCAGCAATTGGAGTTTGCATACCAGCCAAAACTTGAGCAATAAGCACTTCGCGAGCTGGTAGGTTTGCCAAGGCTTTTACACCTTCAGCATCAATAACTTTGCCGTCTAATATTCCACCTTTAACTTCCAATGCTTTTAATTTATGCTCTTTTACAAAGTCAGAAATTACACGCGCTGGAGCAACTGGGTCAGTCTCAGACATTGCAATTGCAGTTGGTCCTTCTAGGTATACATCTAAGCCTTCAATACCAACTTCCTTGGCAGCAATCCGTGTCATAGTATTCTTAAAAACACGGTATTCTACACCAGCTTCACGTAATTTACGACGAAGTTGGGTATCTTGTGCTACAGTAAGACCACGATAATTTGTTAATACCGCCCCTTTACTAGCAGAAAGCTTTCCTTTAATCTCAGAAACCATTGATATTTTTTCTGATGTTACAGCCACTAAAATCCACCTCCTTTAGAAGAATAAAAACAAAACGACCTCTCGGCATAACGCCGGAGGTCGTTCATAGCAAAAGCTATTGTACAAATCTCCGACCTCGGCAGGCGAACCTCCTAAAGGCTTTTGCCTTTAAATGTTCATTATGAATACCTGCTGTCTACAGCCTAAAAAATTTATTAAGTTATAATAGATCGAAAATTCTACAATTGCTTACTAATTCCATTTAGTCTTTTTTGTTGCCAGCAGCTTTAAGTGGGTTCACTTTTACACCAGGGCCCATAGTAGTGCTCATAGTAATACTACGCATATACTGACCTTTAGCAGCGGCTGGTTTTACTTTAACCAAAGTGTCAACTAAGGTATAGAAGTTCGCAAGAATGCTTTCATTGTCAAAAGATAATTTACCAATTGGCGCATGAATATTACCTGCTTTATCAGTACGGTACTCGATCTTACCTGCTTTAATTTCACTTATTGCACGAGCAACATCTAAAGTAACAGTACCAACTTTAGGGTTAGGCATTAAGCCTTTTGGACCTAATACTTTACCAAGACGACCAACAGTACCCATCATATCAGGAGTTGCAACTGCTACATCAAAATCAGTCCAACCACCTTGAATTTTAGTTACCATTTCTTCAGCACCAACAAAGTCAGCACCAGCAGCTTCAGCTTCTTTTGCCTTTTCGCCTTTAGCAAAAACCAAAACAGTTTTAGTCTTGCCAGTACCATGAGGCAATACAACTGCGCCACGAACTTGCTGATCAGCATGTTTAGGGTCAACCCCTAGCTTGATCGCAACTTCAAAAGTCTCATCAAATTTAGCACTAGCTGTTTTCTTTGCAAGCTCAATCGCCTCTAAAGGATCATATAGCTTGTTAGCTTCAATCAGCTTAGCAGCTTCTTCATATTTTTTACCATGTTTAGCCATATCAAAAAACTCCTTCACTTTGTGGTTATGCGGATAATCCTCCCACATTAATATCTAGACTGTCCAAAAACTAGTCTACGATATCAATACCCATGCTACGGGCAGTACCTTCAATCATACGCATAGCGGATTCTATGCTGGCAGCATTAAGGTCTTTCATTTTTGTTTCAGCAATCTCACGAACTTTATCGCGGGATACTTTCGCAACTTTTTTCTTATTAGGTTCTCCCGAACCTGACTCAATACCAGCAGCTTTCTTTAGAAGAATTGGTGCTGGAGGAGTTTTGGTGATAAATGTAAAGGATCTATCTTCGAATACGGTAATTTCTACTGGAATAATAAGTCCAGCTTGACTAGCCGTTCTTTCATTAAATTCCTTAACAAATGCCATTATATTCACACCAGCTTGACCGAGGGCAGGGCCGACGGGAGGCGCTGGGGTCGCTTTACCAGCAGGAACTTGCAATTTTACAAGTTTTACAACTTTTTTAGCCATTTTGCATACACCTCCTTATTTACATGATGTGGTACTACGGGCTATTTAGCCCTCCCACGTAACTCATAAAGTTTTTGAAAACTTTATTTAAACTTTCTCAATTTGAGAAAAATCTAATTCTACCGGTGTTTCTCTTCCAAACATATCCACAAGGACTTTTAGTTTACTACGTTCAGGATGAATCTCTAGAACCTTGGCAGTCCAATTTTCAAAAGCACCTGAGGTAATACGTACTATTTGAGAAACTTCAATATCAAACTTTTGTTTTAGCTCTTCAATGCCCATGGATTTAAGAATGTTTTTAATTTCAGCATCAGTAAGTGGGATAGGCTTAGTACCAGAGCCAACAAAACCTGTAACACCCGGTGTATTGCGTACAACATACCAAGATCTATCATTGACAATCATCTCTACCATAACATAACCGGGGAAAACTTTTTTCTTAGTAATCTTTTTCTTACCATCTTTCATTTCAACTTCATCTTCCATCGGCACTACGACTCGAAATATCTCATCTTCCATGCCCATAGAGTGAACTTTACGTTCCAGATTAGCTTTTACTTTGTTTTCATAGCCGGAATATGTATGTATTACATACCAATTTTTTTCAGATTCCATTACTTCAGGGACGTCAATTACGCCCCCACCCCCTTAGCCTACTTGATAATTAAACGTAACAACTGATCAAATGTCGTATCCATTATCCAAATCAAGATTACTACTGCTACTACAGCGATAAATACTATCCCTGTATTCGAAATAAGTTCTTGCTTAGTGGGCCATGTTACTTTCTTTAATTCAGCTTTAACTTCCCGTAAGAATTTTTTAAATCGCGAAGTATTGACCTTTGCAACTGTTTCTTGAGCAACCATTTTTTCACATCCCTGTCTTATACTGCCATTGCAAGCATGTAAGACTACTTGGCAGGGGCGGCAGGAATCGAACCCGCAACCAACGGTTTTGGAGACCGCTACTCTACCAATTGAGCTACACCCCTACTAATGTAATTTACGTATAAATTACTTAGTTTCTTTGTGTAAAGTATGTTTTTTGCAAAACTTGCAATACTTATTGAATTCTAATCTATCCGGGTCGTTCTTTTTGTTTTTATTGGTCTGATAATTGCGTTGTTTGCATTCCATGCAGGCCAATGTTACGGCATTGCGCATCCTGTACACCTCTCTTACCTGTAAATATGACATCATTTCAAAATGCCACTAATATAATTTAGCACACTTATGATGTTGTGTCAACACTCACTGACAGTATCATTAAAGAAAGTATTATTTTTCATGAAAAACGTGATGAATTCAGGGTAATCTGATTCAAAAAAAATAACTTCGTTTCGAAAACGAAGTTATGGTCTTTTGTTTTGGTGGCGGCGCAGGGATTTGAACCCCGGACCCTTCGGGTATGAACCGAATGCTCTAGCCAGCTGAGCTACGCCGCCATATAAATTATTAAAAAAACTGGATTAGGTGTCGATATACACATTAAGCCAGTTAAAGTTCATTGGTTGCGGGGACAGGACTTGAACCTGTGGCCTTCGGGTTATGAGCCCGACGAGCTACCAACTGCTCCACCCCGCGATATTTATATGGTGGATAGGGCTGGATTCGAACCAGCGAAGGCGGAGCCGGCAGATTTACAGTCTGCTCCCTTTAGCCACTCGGGAACCTATCCATATAATTCAATGGAGCTGGAAACAGGACTTGAACCCGCAACATCCTCATTACAAGTGAGGTGCTCTACCAGTTGAGCTATTCCAGCATTTTGCTTAGCGTTTCTATGCAACAGAATTTATTATACAACACTATTTTCATTATGTCAACTTTTTTTTGGTGGCGGCGCAGGGATTTGAACCCCGGACCCTTCGGGTATGAACCGAATGCTCTAGCCAGCTGAGCTACGCCGCCATATATGAGTTACATAAGTGGAGCTAGTGACCGGGATTGAACCGGTGGCCTTATCCTTACCAAGGATACGCTCTACCGACTGAGCTACACCAGCATAATTAAATTGGTTGCGGGGACAGGACTTGAACCTGTGGCCTTCGGGTTATGAGCCCGACGAGCTACCAACTGCTCCACCCCGCGATAAAGGATTTGTTGTCTAATTTGAAACGTCGTAAAGACATTTGATGTTAGCATTGTGATGCTAACTAAGTGACTCACACAAAGCTCTCACTCGCTCTGCTCGCAGACCTTTGGTTCGCTACTTAAATGGTGGATAGGGCTGGATTCGAACCAGCGAAGGCGGAGCCGGCAGATTTACAGTCTGCTCCCTTTAGCCACTCGGGAACCTATCCATGAAATTTAATGGAGCTGGAAACAGGACTTGAACCCGCAACATCCTCATTACAAGTGAGGTGCTCTACCAGTTGAGCTATTCCAGCATACCTTTGACAAGATTAGATTCTATCATAACCTTTGATCTTTGTCAACGTTTTTCTTTTTCTTACAAAACATCGACAACAATCAGATACGATACTTATATATACTATAACATTAAAAGCATTCTGTCAATGTTTTTTAGCATTCTTACATTTAACCAAGATGAATCCCAAAAAAATAATAATACGATACCATTGCGAGCACTAAACGATAATAAGCAAAGGAAGCTAGCGATGACTTATTTAGGAAGCTTATAAACCAAACCACAGAGAAATAAGCTACAACAAAAGCGACCCCAAAACCAATTGCAAACATCTGAATGTCAGCGATATTCAGTTTGTCCCAAACTTTTAACAAATCATATATACATGCTACAAACATTAATGGCACTGCAATAATAAAAGAAAACTCAGCTGCCGCAGTACGACTTACACCTAACATCAACCCACCAGATATAGTAGATCCCGATCTTGAAAAACCCGGCCACAAGGCCAAGAGCTGAAATACCCCTATAAAAAAAGCTTGTTTTACTGAAATTTTATCAACATTAGTAACCTCTGGACGCTTGGCAATTTTCTCGGCTACCAGCATAAATATCGCACCCGCCACCAAACCTGCAATAACAGCACCAGGTGAAAATAACGCCTTAATATTTTTATGCAAAAGATAACCCACGCCCATTACTGGTATAATGCCAGCTAAAACATGTTGAATCGACAAACCATTACCATAAATACTCAGCTTCTTAGGCTTGATCATGCAATAGAATTTTTCTCGATACATGTATAACACTGACAAGATAGCTCCAAGTTGAATAAAAACTTCAAACACACTAGCTTTTTCTCCTTCAAAACCAAGGTAATTTCCTACTAAAATCATATGACCTGTAGAAGAAACAGGTAAATATTCTGTTGCTCCTTCCACAATGCCAATAATTACTGCAATTAAATTCTCACTCACTAGACCACATCCTTATTTTTTTTGAAAACAATCACGAATGTTATTATACTGCAAATCACCTTTCATTAACACCTTTTCTTATTATTTATCACTTATTTTTTCACCTTCTCAATCAAGAAAACCTCAGACTGAAAGAGATCTCAAAGATCTTTTCAGTCTGAGGCTTTTATCCTTTGTAAGTTTTCACGTATTAGTCTAGTAAGTATTCAAATCGTTTGATAAATTTTTCTGGATCTGCATGTACAGTCAATGCCATCTTTCGCAAATCAATTTGTGCTGCGAAATCTTTTTTCTCCAACCGAGTCATATATTCTCGAGCAATGCGATATTGAATTGAATTAATATTAACCATTCTTACTTGGGTCTTCTTCGTTTTCATATCTAATATCTCTCCAAAAGGAAGAGGTATAATTTCGTTGTCTTGAATGGTAATAATTGCATCTTTGCCTCCATTTTTCAGAAAGTCAAATGCAGCAAAACCCAGATCACGAGTATAGGCAATATCAAAAGCACTCGGTGGTGCACAACGCAATTCATATCCTATCTCTTTACTAACGATCGTCATTTTCAAACCTAGATCAGCAAGAGTTTTCACCACAGCTTTCTTCAAAAGGTCTGGAAAATCCATTTCCGTATAACGAATATGACCATGTTCATCATAACAACTGCTGTCTAAACCTTGCAAATCTTCTTCAACAATTTTTTCAATAACTCCCTCGGCAACAACAGCAACACCGTAACTCCGTTCAACTGACAGCCTTTTAATAATCGAACCAACCAAGATATCTACAATTTCTTGTAATCTAATTTTTCCAGCACCAAATTCCTCAGGAATAATAGTTACATTTGAACCAGCACTTTTACCAATACCTAAAGCTAAATGTCCAGCAGTACGTCCCATAGCTACAGCAAAATACCAGCGACTAGTCGCTCTTGCATCTTCCATTAGATTATTAACTAACTGAGCTCCAAGGGAACGAGCTGTTTCAAAACCAAAAGTAGGGATACCCTCTGGCAATGGTAAATCATTATCAATGGTTTTCGGCACATGAACAACACATAGATCAATTCCTAGGCTTTGTTTTGCAAACTCTGATATCTTACATGCTGAGTATGCGGTATCATCACCACCGATTGTCACTAAGTGTGTTACACCCATTTCAACCAATGTATTAACTACATTACGTAATTTTTCTTCACTTTGTGTTGGATTAGCTCTCGCTGTGCGAATGATACTACCGCCATCAAGGTGAATTCTGCCAACTAAATCTAGAGTTAGAGGGATAACATTTTTTTCGCCCTTTATAAGAAAGGAATATCCATCATAAATTCCGATTACGTCCCATCCATTCTTCCGAGCTTCAATTGTCACAGCACTAATTACACTATTCATGCCAGGTGCTGGTCCCCCTCCGCACAGAATAGCTAACGTATTTTTGGATCCCATCATAATATAATCCCCCCACCATTTGAATTTATTATCGTTACACTCTAAAGATTCTTACTTTATAATTCTTCGACAAGTCAATTTTAAATTCCTCTACCCAGTCTACCTTTTTTCTCATTTTTTCATAATAATTCCAATCGCCATAAATAAAAAAAAAGAAAACTTTAGCTTTTGCTAAACTTTTCTTATATATTACTATCCTATCCAACTAGCATTGGGTATCTTTCCCAAAGCCAGCAAGTCCCTTATACATTCCCTGAATATCTTTATCATCGCCACGATTATCCAAATATCGTTCCAACTTACGTTTTACACGTTGCAAAGCATTATCAATGGATTTCACATGTCGTTCCAGTTCTACAGCAATTTCCTGATAGGACTTTCCATCAAGATAGGCCATAAGTACTTTCCATTCAAGATCGCTTAAAATTTCTCCCATTTTTTCTTCAATATCAATAAATTCTTCCCGACTAATCACCATATCTTCAGGATCAGATATTTTAGAACCTGATAACACATCCAGCAACGTACGGTCAGAATCTTCATCATAGATAGGCTTATTTAAGGAAACATAGGAGTTTAAAGGAATATGTTTTTGTCTTGTTGCTGTTTTTATTGCCGTAATAATTTGACGAGTTACACAAAGTTCCGCAAACGCCCTAAAAGAAGAAAGTTTATCAGTACGAAAATCCCGAATTGCTTTATAGAGTCCAATCATGCCTTCCTGAATAATATCTTCACGATCCGCGCCAATCAAAAAATATGACCTCGCCTTTGCCCGAACAAAGTTGCGATACTTGTTAATCAAGTAGTCAAGTGCGATCGTGTTGCTATTATCTTTTGCATCAAGCACAATTTCTTCATCACTCATATTCTCAAATGAGCCATACAGATCGCATTGAGTATTAAAACGCATCGCATCGCCCCCACTCTCCAAATTGCTACACGTCCACAAAAACAAAAATAAAATGCACTAAAGTATTAGTGCTCTACGTTATGTGTACATGCCACTTCAAGGCAAATTATACCCCACACTTCTCTATTTAGTCAAGCTTAACTTGTTGAGAACCTTACAAGCATATGCTCACTTCACCGTAGTTTCCTGTTGCCTTGTATTCATTTTTAAAATTAACATCATCATCCCAAAGATAAGAGTATGAAAAATTCTTGGTTCTCATCTTGCAAAAGGGGGCATTTGGGTGCCTACATCCATAATAGTATTATCAGGAAGATAACGATCTCGTGACAACACTTCCCGTTTAACTTCCTTCCCTGCGACTCGAACTACCCTCATAGTCGTCACTACAGATCCAGGTTTTCCTTGTTTATTTAGTTTCGTTTCTCCCAAATACATATTGCCATCGTTGTTCTTAATGATTTCTGGAGGAATACGTTCTTGTTCCGTAGAGATGATTTCTACCGTTTCTTTAATGGGTCTTTGTCCAAAAATACCTACCATGAGTTTATTATCCTTTACTTCCGCCATAATTAAAAGGGGGGCATTCGTGTCATTCGTAAATTTGAAATCCAGTACACCAAACACCACTGTTGCATCCCGCCCCAAAGGAACATAGGATAAGGGTTTGGAATGGTTATAACGCTCCGTTATCTTTAAATTAGCTAAAATAACAGCATTATATAGTGTTGAGGAAAGCTGGCAAACTCCCCCTCCAACACCTAGTATAAAACTACCATTTACAATCTCTAACGCTTCTTTAAAACCATAAGTTTTCTCCCTAGGACCTACAATTTCATTGAAGGAAAAGGTTTTTCCTGGATAAAGAATATATCCATTTACCTTCCAAGCTGCCAGTTTAATATTTTCCGTGCGATTCGCCTCTTGTTTATCAAACTTGGTTGTATAAAGACCAAGAGCAGTATGCATACCTCCACGAGCAACATCATCCTCTGCAACTTCCGGATACAAGGTAGTAACAGGCAATGCTACGGAACTGTTATCCGATTCTAAAAATGCTTGTAATACAAGAGACCGTGTTGCATCTACTTCTAGCTTACATCCCTGTTGCTGCGGGACCAGCCCGCCTTCAGCAATACTCAAAGTTGCATTCTGCGGCGGACGTTCAATCGCCTCTTGCCACTGCTTAATCAATTGATTTAATTTCACTTCATTGTATTTTACACCAAGAGAAATATTGTATCCTTCTTTTTCCGCTGCCCTAATCTTCCTTATTCTTTCCCACCAATATCCATCACGTCCATAATTCCAAGCGGTATCAAGAGCATGATTACTATCAATTGCAAAATCAATACTTACAGCATCCACTCTAAATACAGTTTCTCCATAATATAAGACAATAGATTTTTTATGCTGTTTTGTTTGCCATGCTAACAGCAATCGAGCGACTTCTTCTCGACTATATCCACTCAGGTCCACTCCTTGTATCATGACGCCCTTATAAACATTCGGATAACACAAGGAGGACATCACAAAGAAAATACTAACCGCAGCCACTATAACACTACTTATCGCGGTCATTACTAACCACGTTTTTTTCACTTATTTCTTCATCTCCCGTTGTCTGACAACCTCATACAATAGTAAGGAACACGCTACTGAGGCATTCAGCGAGTTAATTTTACCTAACATCGGAATACGTACAACAAAATCACAATGTTCTTTCGTCAAGCGTCCCATACCCTTTCCTTCACTTCCTACCACTACAACAAGAGGCCCTGTCAAATCTGCCTCGTAATAATTTTTGTCCCCATCCATGTCGGCACCAACCACCCACATACCAGCCTTCTTTAATTCCTCAAGCGTCTGAGATACATTGCCAATCCTAGCGACTGGCACATATTCCACCGCTCCTGCTGAAGTTTTGGCTACAGTACCAGATAAGGGACAACTGCGTCGTTTAGGTATCAATACACCATGTACTCCAGCAGCATCGGCAGTACGTAAGATCGCCCCTAAGTTATGAGGATCTTCTAGTTCATCCAGAAGAACGACGAAAGGCACTTCACCAGGTTCAGTAGCCTTTGCCATAATATCTTCCATCTCCGCATAAGCTACTGGCGGTGTTGTTGCGAGTACACCTTGATGTTTTTGGCCTTTCGTTATAGCGTCAAGCTTGCTCATTTCTACTTCCTGTACAACTAGTCTATTATCACGAGCAAGACCAATAATTTCTCTAATCGAGCCTTGACGCTCTCCTTTTGCTACCATAATTCGGTTGATAGGACGACCGCTTTTTAATGCTTCTAATACACTGTTGCGTCCCATTATAAATTCTTCAGATGGGGTTTCTAGTTCTGACATAAACATTCTCCTCCAAGCCATCATGTGATGACATTTTATTTTTCCCTTTTTTATCATCCATATTCATTATCGACTTTCCTTAATGAGCACAAGAATGAGTTAAACACTAAACAATCAGTTACTACAAAGCACCTGAAAGTTTAGTGTTTTTATAGGTAAACTAAGCTTTCACCTTAGCTTCCATTTTAGTTAGCCGTCCGCAGGTCAAACTTCCTTCTCCACAATAATGGCGAGTTACACATGTTGGTCCAGCTTTTTTAAAAAGTAAGGGCGCTACCTTCCGTACTTCGGATAACATCCGGTCTGCCAGCCCTCTAATTTCCCACTGGGCACGAGCGCAGCAACGCAGTTCAAAGAAATGAAGGAGGGTTCTTGCATTCATCGTTAGAACAATTTTAGTTTCCGTTGCATTTGACAAACAATATCTAGCGTCTTCTTTCTCAACACCTAGTGTTATTAATTCATCATAGGTAGAGCGAATAGTCTTCATCAACTCTTCAAACTTTTCTTTCGCTTCAGGATGATTTTTGATTGTAGGGGGCATTATATATTCAAATTCATGTTCACTTACATAACGTTGAGATTGTTGCGAATAGGATGCAATACGATGTCGTACTAGTTGATGAGTCAGTACTCTTGATACTCCTTCAATCGCAAAAGTAAAGGTTACATGTTCTAGCGTAGACAAATGTTCCATTTCGACTATTTTTGTCAGCAACGCTTCAACTTGCGCTGCTGACATGGATTCTACCAATTCTTCCGCCCCAACAGGCGAATAACATAGTCTCGCTGACATGGCTACCAAACGTTCAGGGTCTGGGGTATGAGAAACTAACTTTACTTTCATTTTTTCACTCCACTATCCTTAGCTGATTTTGTCATTTCCCGGGCAATAACCGCAAAAGCTTTATCCACAATTTCCGACAAACGTTCGTGCTTTTTCCCTAAATAAAGATATCCTAACAGAGCTTCAAAACCTGTACTGCTGCGGTACTCACCCACTGTCGCACTTTTAGGAACAGTAGATTTGGCATTGCGCCCCCGTCGGGCAATGCTTTTTTCCTGTTCTGTCAATTCACCCTCTAGAGACTTATACGCTACAGCCTGCATTGTTGCCGATACCACCTTGGAACCAAAGGTGTGTAATACCCGTACTTTATTTTGCTCATAAGACAATAACTTCGTGCGAACATGCAAATTAAAATATGCATCACCAATATAAGCAAGCACTAGGGGATGCAGCTGCTCTACTGGCGTATCAGCATATTTAATTGGAGGCGGACCATCACCTGTGCTCTCACCAAAAGCATTTTCAACTAGGAATTGAAATTGATCAAATTTCATCGCTTTTTCCACCGTACACCTTGAGGTGAATCTTCCAAAATAATACCTACTGCACCTAGACTATCTCGAACCTTATCTGCAATAGCCCAGTTCTTAGATAGACGTGCATCTTGGCGAATACCAATGATAATATCCATCAATTGTCCGATTAATTCTTGGCTATCATCGAGTTTCCCTTGTCTTTCTGCTACCAAGATTCCTAATACATCAGCCATCATAAAGTATACCTCACGCATTACAGAATAAGCCTGTATATCATGAGACATTTTATTATTAATTACTCCGTTATAATAAACGTTAATTTCTTTTGCTACACCAAACATTATGCCAATCGCCAAAGCAGTATTAAAATCATCATCCATGGCAACATAAAATGAGTCTTTAGCAACTTCAATACTCTTTTGTATTTCGGTTGTAATATCACTCACTGTTTCGCTTTTTATGTTATCCAGGTAGTTAATGTTTTCCACTGCCGTACGCAGCCGCTCTAAGCTACGACCCGCTTCCGACAAACGTTCATCACTAAAATCAAGCGGACTGCGGTAATGAGTCGATAACACGAAGAAACGTAACACATCTGGAGAATAGTGTTCTAAAATATCTTTTACCAAGAAAAAATTATCAAGAGACTTACTCATTTTTTCTTCATTTACCGTAATAAATCCGTTATGAAGCCAGTAACGTACGAAAGGCTTTTCTCCATCTATACAGGCTTCCGATTGGGCAATCTCATTCTCATGATGGGGAAATATCAAATCACTTCCACCACCGTGAAAATCAAAGCTGTTACCTAGATATTTTAGCGACATAGCCGAGCATTCAATATGCCATCCTGGGCGTCCCTTACCCCAAGGACTCTCCCACGCAGGTTCACCCGGTTTAGCACTTTTCCATAAAGCAAAGTCCATCGGATGATTTTTTCGTTCATCCACATCCACTCTCGCCCCAGCCTGCATATCTTCAATATTCCGTCCACTTAACTTACCATAATTATCGAATTTTTCTATACTATAATAAACATCGCCATCAACAATATAGGCATAACCTTTTTTCACTAGCGTTTCAACCATAGTAATAATTTCTGCCATATGTTCTGATACTGTTGGGTAATAATCCGCACGACGAATATTTAATGTATCCATAACTTCAAAATAGGCAGCAATATAGCGATTTGCCACAACATCCCACGCCACTTCTTCCTTATTGGCAATCTTAATAATTTTATCATCAATATCCGTAAAGTTTTGTATATGTTCCACTTTATAATCGCGATGTTCTAAGTATCTCTTAATTACATCCCAAGTAAGAAAAGGCCTAGCATTTCCAATATGAGGATGATTATATGGCGTCACACCGCATACATAGATTTTAACCTTACCGGGCTCTAGGGGTATAAATTCTTCTTTTTGTCTTGTTAATGTATTATAGACTCTGAGTGCCATTTTTTTTCAATTCCTCCTCTAACTGATTTATTCTTTTTTCCAATTTTCTCATGTTGCGTTGCATACATAACATCATTTCTGTTACGGGATCGGGCAAATCATTGTGTTCTAAATCTATAGCCCCATCAAATTTACCATTAACTTTCTTACCATTATGCCATACAACCTGCCCTGGAATACCAACTACTGTAGAATTAGGTGGCACTTCTTTTAATACAACAGAACCTGCACCGATTTTTGAATTTTCTCCAACAGTAAAGGATCCCAATACCTTAGCCCCACTAGCAACCACTACATTATCACCAATGGTTGGATGACGTTTGCCTTTTTCCTTACCGGTCCCTCCGAGAGTTACACCCTGATAAAGTGTTACATTATCACCTATCTCAGCTGTTTCCCCTATTACAATGCCTGTACCGTGGTCAATGAATAATCCTTTACCAATCGTAGCACCAGGATGAATTTCAATTCCAGTCATAAAACGACCCCAATTTGAGATCATTCGAGGCAAGACAATAAAACCCCGCTTATAAAACCAATGACTAATACCATGTACCCAAATGGCATGAAGACCAGGATAGCAAAGAAGCACCTCCCACATACTTCTTGCAGCAGGATCACGCTCAAACACTACTTGGATATCCTCTTTTATCCGTTTGAACATATTTTCCCCTCCTTTTTATGAAAACATGAAACAAAAAGACCACTATCTCATACAGAGACAGTGGTCCGTGATTCCACTCTGCTTAAGTGTATAAAAAAACTATACACCCCTCAATCGCACAATAACGGTTGCTACCGAGTCAGCCTACTCTAACTTCAGCTAACCTGTTCACGGGTGCATTTGGGTGTACATAATCTAGTAACACTCTCAGCCAGTGGCGCTACTTCTCTGTAAGTCATTGGTACACTTACTTATCCCGCTCATTACATTTATAATATTACTCTATTTTAGAATTATACTCATAGGATATGACAGTGTCAATTAGATTTTAGCTAATGTACTAGTAAGTCTCGCCAATGTTCTTTCCCTACCAATTAGAGCAATAATTTTATCTAAATCAGGTCCATGCATTTTACCTGTCACTACTACTCTCAGTGGCATAAATACTTTTTTGCCGCCTAATTTTAATTCCTTGGTTATGCTCTTTAGCAGAGATTTAACGGCAGGAGCATCCACGATTTCAAGAGCCTGCAACTTTTCTTGAAAACTATTCATAACCTGGGGAATATCTGCATCACGCAAGATTTCAGCAGCTTCTTCATTTTCAAAGCTTATATTATCATTGAAAAATATATCAATATGATTAACAACTTCTGCTCCATAACTAATATATTCTCGAAGTATATCTACAACTGAAACTAACCAAGTTTTTTGTTCTGAGGATAGCTCATCCGTAATGTAACCTGCTTCTTTAAGATGAGGAAGAGCAAGTTCTGTAATGACTTCAGCACTGGTTTTCTTAATATATTGAGCACTAATATAATTTAATTTATCAAGATCGAATACTGCTGGGCTCTTAGCTACTCTATCCATAGAAAACTGTTCGATCAGTTCTTCTATGGAGAAAAATTCTTGTTCGCCAACAGGAGACCAGCCTAGCAATGCCAAATAATTAACAATTGCCTCTGGTAAATATCCTAGCTTGCGATATTGATCAACGGATGTAGCACCATGGCGTTTGCTCATTTTACTACGGTCCTTTGCTAATATCAGTGAAATATGTCCAAACTCTGGAACAGCAAAACCTAATGCTTCATATAATACAACTTGCCTAGGTGTATTTGATAAATGTTCCTCACCGCGAATTACATGGGTAATATGCATTAAAGCATCATCAATTACAACAGCATAATTATAAACGGGTACACCATCTGATTTAACAATAACAAAATCCCCTACACCATTAGAGTCGAAACTGATTGTATCACGAACCATATCTTTAAATACAATCTGTTTGTTTTCTACAACACGAAAGCGTACGGTAGGTTTTCGTCCGTCTTTTATAAATTGTTTTTTTTCTTCTTCCGTAAGATTACGGCAACACCCTCCATACCGAGGTGTTTCACCTTTTTCCTGTTGAGCTTGTCGTTCCTTCTCAAGTTCTGCTTCACTACAAAAGCAGTAATACGCCTTACCATCAGCCAATAATTTTTCTGTATATTTTTGATATGTCTCCAAACGTTCTGTTTGACGATAGGGACCATAAGGGCCGCCTACATCAGCACCTTCATCCCAAGTAATCCCTAACCATCCTAATGCATCCTTAATATTTTCTTCCGATTCTTTAGTAGAACGTTCCAAATCCGTATCTTCGATTCTCATGATAAGCTTACCATTATATTTTCTTGCTAACAGCCAGTTAAACAGGGCTGAACGTGCACCACCAATATGAAATGGGCCTGTAGGGCTGGGCGCAAACCTTACGCGAATACCTTGTTGTAACATATAAATTTCCTCCCAAACTTTTTTTGCATAGTAACTTCTGTTTTAATAATAGCCATGTGAAATGACAAAAAATTCATTGCATTAAGGTTGCATATTATAATAATAAGCAACCTTAATTATTTTACATTATATTCTTTCATAAGCTTCATATTATTCTAACAGAATATATAAAATTATGCAAAGAAGCTTTCGGATTCTGCATAATTAACTGCTTATTAATGCATTACTGGACTTTGATTACGAAACAGCCATTGATAATATCTGGCGCAATAAAGGTTGTTGCTGCATTATATGAGCCATATACGGGTTTTGCACCATCATTTAGCAAGGCTAATCTCCAAATTAGTTTTTGATTATACCATAATTCTCCACAAGCCATACCATCCTCTTGGTGCATTAGCTGGATGTTCATTGTAAACGCTGCTGCTGACGCTTGTTGGGGGAACATTAAAGCAAATGCAACAATTAAAATACATATCACTTTACACATAGCTATCCCTCCCTAAATTAACCACAATCAGGTCCAACCCCTTTTCTGATAAGAACATACTATCTATACAGACTTTTGACTGGATTCTATATAGATTATTTATAATATGCATTAATACACAAAAAATATACAACCATTCCTCAAACTCTCTTTTTTTAAATATTAAACAGGAAATTGTCCTTGATTGTTGAATAATGAAATTAAATAAGGATATGTCAAATAATCCGTTTCAAAAAAGGACACCTCTCTTAGTTAATAAAACAATCGAAGGTGTTGTGCATCCTTATTTTCACCCTGTACCTAATGAATGGTTTTACCCTAACAACTATGCTGATTATCATACTTTTGAGTTTTCTCTCTACAGCCGTTGCCATTTACCTTGGCAGGACTGGCTCTAGTATGTTTAACTCCATTATGCCTGGTTAATTACGCTACAATGGTATAAAAAATCCAGCCTTTTACAAGGCTGGATTTTTCATATATCAAGATTATGCTATCTTCATTATTGTTACTGCGGCATAAGCAGCAATGCCTGCCCCCTTACCTGTAAACCCTAAACCCTCTGTAGTTGTCGCTTTTACATTAACCTGCCCTACCTCAATTTGTAATGCAGTAGCAATCTGCTGATTCATTTCAGGAATATAAGCAGCTAGTTTTGGTCTTTCAGCTACAATAGTAGAATCAATATTATTGACTTCATACCCATGTTCCCTTATTATGTCCCGTACACGTTCCAAAAGAACAATACTAGACGCACCTTTATATTGAATATCTGTATCAGGAAAATGTTTCCCTATATCCCCTAATGCCGCAGCCCCTAGCAATGCATCTTTTATCGCGTGAAGTAGCACATCTGCATCGGAATGCCCATCTAATCCATAAACATAAGGTATCTCTACTCCACCAAGTATCAACTTCCGTCCTTCAACTAATTTATGTACATCATAACCCATACCAATTCGCATCATTTCTTTCGCCTCACATTCCGTCTTATCAGAATTTTTATTTTGTCCGCAAAGGAACGCCTCAGCTATAATTAAATCCTCTGGGGTAGTCACTTTGATATTTTCATAATTCCCAACTACAATTTTAACTTCCACACCCAATCTTTCCACCAGGGATGCATCGTCAGTGCCAAGATAACCGTCTTGTGCTGCGTGATCATATGCTTGTTTGAGAAGTTGAGCATCAAACCCTTGGGGTGTTTGTATCGACCACAAGGTTTGGCGATCAGGTGTATCCATAACCATACTTCTTTTATTAGCAGTCTTAATGGTATCTTTCACAGCAACACCAACTATAGCAGCCTTGTACTCAATAGCACCGTGAATGACATCTTCAATGCATTGTGTTGTCACAAGAGGGCGAGCGCCATCGTGCACTAATACTATATTTGTACTTGGAGATATAACCGCAAGAGCATTAGCAATCGAATACTGGCGTTCACTGCCACCAGAAACGACCCGCCACCTCTTAATTTCCTTAATACTACTCAACATATTTTCTACATATGTAACTTCATCAGGAGCTGCGACCACTATTAAATTATCAACTTTCGGACATTTGGAAAAACTCAATACACTATGTAACAATATAGGTTGATGATCTAGCAGCATAAACACTTTATTCAGACTGCTATTCATTCTTTTTCCTCGCCCTGCTGCTAGTATAATTGCTGTAATCACTCTATCATCATACCTCTTTCTTTTCATAATACATGAACATAAAATTAAATCTTCTTATACATAAGTTCTATCACTCTTATTTATTTACCTGCCTTTATAGCAATAAACTCTGAAAAAGTCATTTTTTGTATTTTCATTAGGATTTACATACGATCGACATACTATATCTAGAATCATCACCAACATACACCCCATAACCTCTCGGCATATGTTCAACCCAGTGATCACAACTTTTGCATAACACACGGGCCGCTGGCAATGCTTGTACTAAATTCTTCCCACATTTTTCGCATATAAAATTAACTAGTTCCAATTCCCTTTCACTCATGATTGTACCTCCATATTTTTTCAATGTAGTATTATATTCTACAAATGGCAAATTATTCCTTCTTATTCGTAGAATATACTTTTGCATTGCGAAATATGGAAAATCGGATAAAAAAAAATGTCCTTAACTCTGTTTGATCAGAACTAAAAGACATTATTGCATTAAGGATAACTAAGCACCCTTTTCCATGGCTTTGGGTTTTGCAAAAATCATACGTCCAGCAGCGGTTTGCAGTACAGATGTTACCAAAACACCAATGGTATCACCAATATATTTCTTGCCGCTATCTACTACAATCATCGTACCATCATCCAGATAACCTATTCCTTGACCAAATTCCTTACCATCTTTCACAACATGCACTACCATCTCTTCCCCTGGTAACACAACTGGTTTTACAGCATTTGATAATTCATTAATATTCAGTACCCTTACCCCTTGCAATTCAGCTACTTTGTTTAAATTATAATCATTTGTGACAAGTTTGCCTTTCATCACCTGGGCCAACCTAACCAGTTTAGAATCCACCTCTGCAATATCATCAAAATCACGATCATTGATTTGCACAGATAATGCTAATTCTTTTTGCATTCGGTTCAAAATATCCAGACCTCTACGACCACGATTACGTTTTAGCAGATCGGAAGAATCGGCAATGTGCTGTAATTCTTCTAAAACAAATACAGGAACTACTAACGGCCCTTCAATAAACCCGCTTGCACAAATATCGGCAATACGTCCATCAATAATAACACTTGTATCAAGAATCTTATATTGCTCAATTTGAACTACTTTGTCTTTTTCTTTTCCCTTTTCTTTCCCCTTCCAAGGTAAAGACACTAACAGCAAGAATAATTCTTCCCGTTTATTAATTGCAATATTCATACCTAGGTATCCTAAGACAATACTACTAACGCCTGGTACATAGTACCCAATAATGGGGACATTCACAAAAGCCGATCCTATTAAGTTAGAAATTATCAAACCAATCGCTAGCCCTAGAGAACCAGCTAATACATCATATATGGGCATTTTATTTAGTCTTGATTCTACCCAATGAGTAAATTTCCATAAATGTTTTATGAAAAACGGCGATAAAACAAAACCAATAGCACCACCTACTAATCCCCCTAAGATATAAATTAAAATGGTAGCTACTGTTTCACCACTGCTGATAAATCCTACATTTAAAAATTCAGCACTAACTACCGATGCTAACAAAGAGCTTGTTCCTATCCATTTAGCTGTCATCAGCCCAGCAATAACTGTTAGTATAGTAATGATAACTCGAAAAATCTTATCCAACAAATTAACACCTCCTTTGCTATTTACTTATTATATAAGGTTTCCCACATTCTCACAAGTAATTTGTATACACGTACAATGTGGAAACACTATGTATTATACCCGAATATTAACAAAAAAATACGTCAGTTGCCTGGCGTATTTTCTTGTTCTTGCATTAACTCATCTATCCATTCTTCTACACTACCTAAATCTTTTCCACAAGCCAATACCAATTCACTAACCATTATTTTCCTGGCCGTTTCCAACAGTCGCCGTTCTCCTGCTGAAAGTTTCTTGGAATTATCTTGTAACATTAGGTTGCGCACAACCTCAGCGACTTCATATATACTACCAGTTTTAATTTTTGCTAAATTAGAATTAAATCTCTTATTCCAACTGGCAGTTTCCTGAACTGAAGTTGTTCGCAAAATATCCACTACTCTTGTAATTCCTATGTCATCAATCACTTCTCTCAAACCGATATTTTCGACATTTTTCATAGGGATCATCACGCGCATACCGCCGTAAGGCATAGTAAGAATATAATAATCCTGGCGTTGCCCAAACACTTCATGCTCTTCAATTGCTTCAATGACACCAGCACCATGCATGGGATAAACCACTTTGTCCCCTATAGCTAACATAGCATCATCTCCTAATGTAGGTAGTATAGCACGATTATTCCCTTTTGTCAAAATTGTATATTTTAGCATGTCACATTAATTCTTGTCAACTAGAATTTTCTACGTTGCTGGAATTTAAGAAACCATAAAATTCATTATTTTCAAACCTTTTCTTTTTAATTAACAATTAATCATACATAATAAAAAAAAACTATAATAATCTGCTTTCATTTCTGCACAAACATTGACAATCATAGATTGATCTTTATATAATAAAACTCAAAGTGAGGTGTTTCGTAATGCATGAAAAATGTTCCGATTTTCAATCTGCTGTTGATGAATATCTTATTCGTCACCGTAGTGTCCTTGATATTATGACAAAATACCAAGAAGCAAGCTCTCGTGTGAATCGTGCTTTTGCTAAATCAGTCACGGAATGTGGTTGCGTCAAAGTAAATGCCGCTAGACAACAAATACCTCCTGATACTGAATATAGTCATCTAAAACAATTTATGTCTTCTCATTTATCCGGTGAGCCCTGCGAACATTGCAAGGAAGTACTCACTCGTGAATTAGGGCATAGCCTCTTTTATCTGGCAGCACTTTGTAATTTATCCGGTATTAGCCTTAATGAAGTTATGCGCCGGGAGTTTAACACTGTCAATACATTAGGATTCTTTCATTTGTCCTAATAAATCCCAATTGTAAAATATTTAGCCAATTCTATGCCTATTTTTATAGCAACGTGACCGCCTTGGTCACGTTTTTTCTTGTTACATAATTAAAATTGTATAGGGAAATGCTATAACTATACTGATATGATGAAAATATCCACTATCTTTAATTCCTTTTTGGAGTTGTTATAATGAAAAGTAATTTTTTTTATCTGTTATTAATCATCCTAATCCTTTCTCTCTTTTTTATTTTCAATCCATTCCATACATTTCCCATACAACAAAAACCTGAACCTCCACCTGAAATAAAATATGATTATTATATTATTGTTGATGAAACTACTGGCAACAATTTAATGTATGTACCACTAGTTGTAAATATCGGTGATGAAGTATTGAGCGAAGAAAACAAACGTTATAAAGTGATAAAAATAGAACAAAACCGAGCATTTGCTCGGTTTATCGAAGATGTAAATTTAGAAAAGTATAAAAAAAAGTAATCTTGCAGTTAACATTTTTTAGCCATCATAACGATCAAGTAACGCTTGTTCTCGCACACGCTTAAGTCCTTCTTTTATTGTCTTAGCTCGTATTTCACTAATCCCTTCCACATGATCCAGTTCGGCAAGAGTAGCATTATAGATAGGATGAAGGGTTTTGAAATGGGATACTAAGTTATCTATCACGGTCATGGGCAGCCGTGGAATTCGTCTGAGTACCCGATACCCTCTTGGTACTACTGGTATTTCTAATATATTAGGCGTGATACTATAACCTAAAATGCGACTTATTGTATAAGGTTCTAAATTATCTTCTGACAAAGCAGCAAACTCTTCACGTACTTGTTCATGGACATCAGGATCATCGCTTATGCAATAATCTCTAATCAATAGCCCCATGTCATCATGTTCCGCCATTAATTCTTCCATTTGCATACTAACCAAACGTCCTTCAGTGCCTAGTTCAATAATATTGAGTTCAATTTCCCTTGTGATACGATTTACTTGTTCTACGCGAATAATAATTTCAGCCACATCTAATAACGTTGTTAGATCCTCAAATTCTAAGGCACTTAGATTGGTTAAACCTCGTTGCAGGACCTTTCTATACTTCCCTAATGTCTGAAGCGCTTGATTGGCACGACTCAAAATAACCGTAATATCTTTAAGAGCATACCTTAAGTTACCAAGGTACATAGTAATTAAATTGCGTCTTTGTGAAATCGCAATCACTAGTCCCCCTGTTTGTTTGGCAACTCTTTCGGCTGTCCGATGACGAGTACCGGTTTCTGTTGTTGTTATGTTAGGGTCAGGTACCAGCTGGGCATTGGCATATAATATATGTTTCGCATCAGCGGATATAATTAATGCTCCATCCATTTTACCTAATTCATAAAGTCCCGCAGGAGTAAAATCACGATTAATCGAAAAACCGCCGTCAACTACATTAGCTAAAGGCTGATGATTGTCAACCAGCACCAATACACCCATTTTAGCACGAAGAATATTTTCTAACCCTTCACGAAGGGGTGTACCAGGAACCAACTTTTTTATGGTTTTTATAAACCGCGCATCCCATAATTTATCTTCTCGATTTTTTGTCATATAAAAACCGCCTCCATTGCTTCCATAACATTACTGACCCCTACAACTTTAAGCCCAGTTTGGCGTACTTTTAACCCAGATAAATTACCAGCGGGCACGACAAAACGTTTGAAACCTAGTTTTGCTGCTTCACTAATACGAATATCCACTCTTGACACCATACGCACTTCCCCTGTGAGACCAACTTCTCCCATGACCACAGTCTCGGCGTCAAGAGAAATATTGCGAAAGCTTGAAGCTACTGCTAAAATGACTGCCAAATCCGCAGCAGGCTCTGTAATCTTGATACCGCCCACTGCATTCACATAAGCATCTTGATTCGTTAGCGTTAAGCCCACACGTTTCTCCAGCACTGCCATCAGCAAAATCAATCGGTTATAATCAAAACCAGCGGCCATACGCCTAGGCATTCCAAAGCAAGTTGTACTAACTAAAGCCTGTATTTCTATTAATATGGGTCTAACCCCTTCCATACAAGCCAGTACAACGGATCCTGGAGCTTTTTCGGGCCTTTCTGACAGTAAAAGTCCAGAAGGATTTTGCACCTCCAGCAGACCATCTTCTTCCATAGAGAAAATTCCACTTTCATAGGTTGATCCAAAACGATTTTTTATCGCACGTAGCACGCGAAAAGCATGACTCTTATCTCCTTCAAAATACAGCACCACATCTACCATATGTTCTAGAATACGCGGTCCAGCAATATTTCCTTCCTTGGTCACATGTCCAATAATTCCAATTGGAATACCGCTTTCTTTTGCTAGACGCAATAATTTACCTGTAGATTCCCGCACTTGACCGACGCTGCCTGGAGCAGATGGTATTTCTGAACTAAACATAGTCTGGATCGAGTCAATAATCATTAAAGCAGGCTTTAGACGATTGGCAGCAAGAATTATTTCTTCTAAGTTCGTTTCTGTCATAATCAATAATGTATCACTTAATTTGTTAAGGCGTTCCGCTCGCATCTTAGTTTGTACAGCAGATTCTTCGCCAGATACATATAAAACAGTGCCATATTCTTTGCTGACGCTGCAAGCTACTTGCAAGAGCATCGTAGACTTGCCAATACCAGGATCACCACCTATCAAAATAAGTGCCCCTGGCACAATACCACCGCCTAGTACACGATCAAACTCCCCTACACCAGTTGTCAAACGCGGTACGGGTAGGTTGTCAACTGCTGTTATCGGTCGTGGCTTGCCATTACTGCTCGCACTATAGCGAGTTCTTGTTTCCGAATTACCTACGGTTTCCTCTACCATACTATTCCACGCCCCGCAACCAGGACACTTTCCTAACCATTGTGGTGCTTCATGTCCACATTCTTGGCAGACAAACTGGATTTTAACTTTGGCCACTCTTTTTTTACCCCTCTCAGATCAGCAAAGCAACTATTCTCTAAATCATTTGTTACTCTAAAAACCCACCCTATTGGGTGTTATTAATGCTGTTCGCTTTATTATATAAATTTCCTGCAAAAATGGACAATATCCCCTACTTTTTCTACAAATTTAGTACTTAAGCCCTATTTTTCTTACTTTTTGTTATATAGAAAGGACTAGGCTTGTGCTAGGTCATCAGACCTAAGTGCAAGCCTAGTCATTCTTCTTTTTACATTACTTGAACCATCAGAAATTTCAAGTACTCCGTTTCTTCTGAAGCAGGTAAAATAGGATGGTCCTTAGCTTGTGTACGATACTCAACCATACGAATTATCCTCTTTGCATCACGAGCAGCATCTACAATAATCGCTTTAAACAATTCACGATCCATATGATAGGAACAAGAACAGGTAATTAAGAATCCTCCTGGACGTACCATTTTTATACCACGCAGATTGATTTCTTTATATCCGCGTGCTGCTCCCTCTAAAGCTTTACGGCTTTTCGTGAAAGCTGGAGGATCAAGAATCACCACGTCAAACTGTTTTCCTTCATCGGACATATTGCGCAAGTAATCAAAAGCATTCGTAGCTTGAAAATCACATACTTCAAGTACATTATTAAGCTGGGCATTCTTTTGCGCCATTGCAATAGCATCTTCCGAAATATCAATTGCTGTAACTTTCTTGGCCCCATATAATGCTGCATGTACGGTAAATGATCCAGTATGGCAAAAACAATCCAATACTTCAGCATCTTTTGAAATGTGTTTTAACAGTAGGCGATTTTCTCGTTGATCATAGAAAAATCCCGTTTTTTGGCCATTTTCAATATCCGCATAAAACGGTATACCATTTTCTCGAACCTGAATCGTAGTTGGAAATTCACCTTTAATAAAGCCTTTTTGCTGTTCCAAACCTTCTAATCGCCGTACAGATACGTCATTTCGTTCATAAATTCCCTCTGGCTGAAATAGTTCCTCTAGTACAGATACAATGGTATCTTTATGTACATCAATACCTAATGACAATGTTTGAATTACCATATAATCTCCAAATTTATCAATGGTTAGAGCTGGTAAGAAATCAGCTTCCCCATTGACCAATCTGCAATAGTCTGGTTCACTGATAAACTTTTTTCGATATTCCCAAGCAGTTTGAATACGCCTTTTAAAAAATTCACGATCAATATTTTCCTGCTCATTGGTCAAAATACGTACAATAATTTGAGACTTAGGATTTATATAACCCCGACCAAGAAAGACTCTCCGCCAATTATATACATCTACAATATCACCAGGCTCAAAATTACCATCTATATAATCTAACTCACTTTGAAATACCCAAGGATGTCCATTATCTATCCTATGTTGACCGCCTTTGCGTAAAAATACGCTTGCCTTTACTTTCATGTTTCATTCCTCATTTCTGCTGTTTCTTTTTCCACCACTGATATATAAGATAACTTACTGCGACTAGAATTAGAATGCTATTGATCAATCTAAATTCATGGGCAAAATACTGAGGTTCCCAGTAGGATATTGGACTATGTACACTCTCCAATGACATGGGATATAAATAATAATTGGCATAGGCTGCATGGGTAAAACTATCTAGTAAGAGATGTGTACCCCAACCTATAACAAATAATTGTACTTTTTTGATTACTGGTAACAGGGTTAAAAGAAAAATGATACCCCAAACAACCAGTGAATGTCCTAAGAGATCAAACTTCACTATCCAAGGATACATAGGTAATAACGACATCATCACCGTAGGCGTCACGCTTGGTAAATCCATCCATGATAGTTGGTCATTCCATAGCATCAAACCTACCGCAACTATATAAATATAATCTGGTAGCATGGATCCTATTACAAATTGCCAAACCTTAGGATGACGCCATGTGAAAAAGTATAACCAAAAGCCATGATGCCAAGTAAACATAGTATTCTACCTCTTTATAGCAAGTCTTATTTCAATCATGATTGGTGATAAACAAAATTGACGTTACTATAGTATTGGGTTAGAAATGATAAATTTATGCTTAGCCTTTGAGCTTATAAGAGGGCTTTTCAGCCCTCTTATATTTTTTACTCTTTATTTCCTTGTAACTTCTTTGCAAATTCTAAGCCAAAGTTAAAACATCGATCCTGACCGTCTTTATCCGCTACCCATTTAAATGCCAGTTCGGATGATTGTATATCAATTCCACTTGCCTTTAGAGATTCTTCAATTGTTTTTTGTGCACCACCAGCCCAGCCGTAAGCACCAAAAGCAGCACCCATTTTTTGTACTGGTTGTAATCCTTTAAGATAGGTAAGAAAACCTCCCATCGTGGATAATACATCATTATGCTGAGTAGAGGAACCAACTATGATGCCTCCCGCTTCGAGTATGTCATTAATAATGTCACTTAAAGAGCTCGTTGTCAATCTGTGAAGTTTTACAGTAGAACCTCCTGCAGCTACTCCTTCTAATATGCGTCTAGCCATATCTTCCGTTGCGCCCCACATACTATCATATACAATGACCACACTATCATCATGATAGCCACTACCCCACTGTTCATACTTTTGCAAAATATCTTGAATATGTGTACGCCATATTATACCATGACTCGGCGCAATCATTTTTATAGGTACGGTTTCAGCTTTACCTAATGCCTTACCGATTAATCGATTGTATGGCATTAATATATTAGCATAATATTTTGAAGCTTCATGCATAATATCAGTAATTACATTTTCGTCATCAAAACGCTTACTAGTACAGATATGCTGACCAAAAGCATCATTAGAGAAAAGAATTTCTTCACCTGTAAGGTAACTCGCCATCGAGTCTGGCCAATGTAACATAGGCATGGTAATAAATTGAAGCTTATTGCGACCAAGATCCAAGCTATCGCCTTCTTTTACTACCAAGAAGTCATATTCCTTCTGATAATGTTTAAGTATGGACTCTTTGCCTTGGGAGGTTAACACGACCTTCGCCTGTGGTGCTTTTTCCATAACTGCCGGTAATGCACTTGAATGATCTGGTTCCGTATGATTGCAAACGATATAATCAATTTTTGTTGGATCTACGATTTGACTAATACGTTCTAATAACTCTTTAGTAAAAGGCGCTTTTACAGTATCAATTAGGCAGATTTTTTCATCCACAATTAAATAAGCATTGTATGTAATACCTCTTGGTGTTTCATATCCATGAAAATTACGCATGGTCCAATCCACGGCCCCTACCGAATAAACACCCTGGGCAATCTCAACATTATGCATCATATGATTTCCTCCTATCTCAGTCTTATTTCCTATAGTAATTCAGATGCTTTTGCCAAGTTTTTCTTAGCCTCAATCATAATTTGTTCGATAATATCTTTCACCGGTTCAATCTTAGTAAGAGGAAGCAAGCTCTGCCCAGCCTGTACCATGCCATTTTCTACATCTCCATCCACTGCAGCCAAGCGATTAGTTCCCGTTGCTATACGAGCAAGTTCTTCTTCTGGCGTACATTGACGCTCCAGTGCAAGAAACATTTCTGTAAACTTATTTTTAACACCTCGAACAGCATGACCTGACGTTAGCCCTGTAACAACGCTATCCGTATCGGAAGCAGCAATTAATTTTTGTTTAAAATTAGCATGTACACCACATTCTTCAGCCACTAAAAATCTTGTGCCCATCTGAATACCTGCTGCTCCCATAACAAGAGCGGCTGCCAATCCACGTCCATCAGCAAATCCTCCAGCTACAATCACTGGAATATCAATCGCTGGAATGACCTGCGTCATTAAAGCCATGGTAGTCAATACCCCAATGTGTCCCCCAGCTTCCATGCCTTCAATTACAATCGCATCGGCGCCCTTTTCTTGAACACGTTTTGCCAATTTAACATTGGGTACTACGGGTATTTTTTTAATCCCTGCTTTATCGAATTTTTCAAAAAATGGTACAGGATTACCAGCACCAAGAGTAACAAAGGCTACCTTTTCTTGACAAATCACATCAATAATTTCATCCTTATTATTGGCCATGAGCTGAATATTCACACCAAATGGCTTCTCTGTAAGGGATTTAGCCAATCGGATTTGTTCTTCTACCCACTTTGCATCACGTCCGCCTGCGGCAATAATTCCTGCTCCGCCAGCTTCTGACACTGCAGCTGCTAATTTCCCATCAGATACCCACGCCATGCCACCTTGAATAATAGGATATTTTATATTTAGCATAGTCTGTAATTTATTATTCATTATAATATTATCCCCCTTTTTATGAACGAAATGGTCTTCTTAAAAATTCACTATTCAATTTGCATATTCCTGCAAAGACTTGACCATTATTTTATATAATAATCGCAAAAAATATTCTTTACAATCCTACATAATCAATTTATAATGAAAAATTGTATAATGTCTGCAATCTTTACACTAGGATTACTCCTTTAAAGCTAAAATATCATTTTGATGAGGTCTTTTCTGTTAAATTTCTATAAGAAGTATCTATCTTACTATTTTTTATAAAGGAGCGTTACAAAATTATGTTAGGAATAATAGGAAGGCACCTTACCATTGATATGTATGGTTGTATCTTTGAACGCCTTGATAATATGGATTTTATAAAAGAAGCCATGGCATCAGCAATTAATGAAGGTAATATGACTCTCCTGAGCTTTACTTGTCATAAATTCGAACCACAAGGTTTGACGGTATTAGCTTTATTAGCGGAAGGACATATGACCGTTCATACCTATCCTGTAATGAATTATACAGCAGTCGATGTCTTTACCTGTGGCGAACAAAGCCTTCCTGACCAAGCCGTAAAAAGTTTAAAACAATCTTTTAAACCGGAAAAAACTAAAACAACTAATATTAAACGTGGTGATTCTGGTTCCATTAGCGATATGAAACCAAAAATTAAGGTTAGTATCACTCCTTTGCGGCGTGTTCGTGATACAGGAGCTAAAGTATTTAGATTTTTATCCCGAAAATAATTTTAAAATCTACTCGAGGTAAATGTAAAAATCCGTTCTAACTTGTAATATTACAAGCTAGAACGGATTTTTTTATTTAGTCCCTATCTTATGCTTCACCAAAATTACTTTCAATAAGCTGCTTCAACGCGAGAGTACATTCCTTCTCATCTTCACCGTCAGCCTGAATTGTAAGCTCGGTATTTTGTGTTAACCCCATCCCCATTACTGCTAATATACTTTTTCCGTCAGCTACTTTATTGTTACCATAAATTTTTACCTTACAAGTAAAACTGGCAGCTTTTTGTACAAATTGAGCAGCTGGTCTAGCATGTAATCCCGTATTATTAGTAATCATTACTTGTATTTCAGTCATTCTTATCCCTCGCAATTATTAGCACTTTTTGAAATTACGAGCACCTTCGGCAGTCGCTAATACGAACTCTAGTGCACTACCTAAGGATGCCTCTACAACAGCACTGATGGCTCCCTCCAAAATAGGAGCATCGGCAATTTTTACTTTTTCTCTTATTTCTTCATCAAGAAGCTCCAGAGCTGTATCAGTACTCATTACAGCACTTCCTAAATCCACCATAACTACTACACCATCTCCTGTATGAGCAGCCGTTATAGCCTCACTAACCTTAACTACATCTGTACCAATACTGCCATCATCCATCCCACCAGCGGCTATGATCAGTTGTCCAGGTCTCGCCATTTGTAATGCCATGTCTCGTATACCTTCTGCTACCTTTTGACTATGGGATACAATTACAATTCCTACCATATTCCTGAACCCTCCTATTCTCTAGCACGAGCAAATTCCAATAATGTCTGCAACATAATATAGGATGATGTGGCTCCAGGATCTTGATGGCCAATACTACGTTCACCTAAATAGCTAGCTCGACCTTTCGTCGCAATAATCGTCTTAGTAAACTCTACTCCTTGCTTAGCTGCTTCACAAGCCAATTCCAAACACTCGATTAAAGACTTTTCTGCTACGCTGCCTTCTATAAAAGCATCATACGCTGGTTCCAAAGCATCAAGCATGGTTTTCTCACCCCGAATTGCCTTGCCCCGTTCTTTGATCCCAGTAATAGCAGCTGCTAACATTAGAGCCGCCGTCTCTTTATCTAGCTCGTATTTTCCGAGGCTTGGGCTAGCAGCCCGCAAGAAGGCCGTACCATAGAGGGGGCCTGAAGCACCTCCCACGCTAGAAACAAGAGTCATACCAACGGTCTTCATCACTGTACCAATATCTTTATCTGCCCCTAATGACTGCAATTTAACTGCTACAGCTTCAAAACCTCTTGCCATATTGATGCCATGATCTCCGTCACCAATGGCAGCATCTAAATCCGTTAGAAATTGTCGATTTCGAATAATTGTTTGGCCGATAGCGGCCAATGCTTCAAATGTAGAGCCACTCATATTATATCCCCCTTTAAAACTGTACCAATGCTGGTGTATCCGCTTGAGCAAATAACAATTCTTTCAGTTCACTATCAAGTTTTAATATCGTTACGGAAAAACCGGCCATCTCTAATGATGTCATGTAGTTACCAACATAGGTCTTTACAGTGCTCACGCCTTTGTTTTTAAGAATTTCTGCAACCTTGCGATTGACAACAAATAATTCCATAAGAGGAGTAGCACCTAGTCCATTTACCAAAACAGCTACTTCTTCACCTTTATTAAGGGGCATATCTGCAAGAATTTTCCCTACCAAATGATCGGTGATTTCATCGGCAGAGCGAAGAGTTTCCCGATGAGTACCTGGTTCCCCATGAATGCCCATGCCAATTTCAATTTCATTTTCTTCTAAGACAAAGCTAGGCTTACCTGCTGCTGGCACGGTACAAGAATCAAGAGCCATCCCCATAGAACGTACGTTAGCAATAACCTTTTCGGCAACAGCCTTGACCTCTGGTAAAGCTGCTCCGGTTTCGGCTTTGGCACCAGCAATTTTATGTACAAATACGGTTCCTGCAATACCGCGTCGTCCAATGGTCCAAGTACTGTTTTCAACAGCTACATCATCATCAACAATTACTTTATCAACGCTAATACCTTCACCTGCAGCCATTTCCATTGCCATATCAAAGTTCATTACGTCACCGCTATAATTTTTTATAACTAAAAGCACTCCGTTGCCGCTATCGACGGCCTTAATTGCTTCATATACCTGATCAGGAGTAGGAGAGGTAAATACGGCTCCAGCAACAGCACCATCTAACATACCTCTGCCAACGAAACCGCCATGAGATGGTTCATGTCCGCTACCGCCACCGCTTACTAAGCCAACTTTACCAGCAACTGGAGAATTTGCTCTTACCAAAACATCAAAGCCCTCAACACGTTTAAGATACTGTGGATAGGCCGAAACCATACCTTCTAACATTTCCTCAACGACTTGTTCTGGTACATTAATGATTTTCTTCATATTATCAACTCTCCCTTATTTTTTTACCCTGTTCATAAAAAATAAGCTTTACTTCTTCGCTACAAATCAGGGCTTTCTCCTTGTAGTACACATAATTATATTGCAAGAAGCATGCCAAGAAGATTATTGTTATAAATAGACCAACTTCCAGTCCTTTTTTTAATTATTTGGTAAAAAGTATCAACTTCGCGTTTGAATCTTGTTCTTTTTTACCATACCTATTCTTTTTTACCAAGATACGCTTTTTTCAATTCTATATTTTTGCGCTTTCGCCGCTACTGTTTTATGTGTTAATCCTAAAGCTTTGCCAGCCCTATTAAAACTGCCATATTTATTTAACGCTTGTTGAATAATTTTCTTTTCATACTCTTCCCAAGGCAATATAACATCTTGGGTAAAAAGGTCACCCATCTCTTGTTTTTCACTTGGCATTCCTTCTCTGAGATAAGCAGGTAAATGTCCTATTTCAATGTAATCCCCTTCCGTTAACGTCACAACTCTTTCGATAATATTTTCTAATTCTCTTACATTTCCTGGCCACGAATAATTTCTAAGAACCTCAAGAGCTTCACGGCGTATTCCTTTAACCCTGCGACTGAGTTCACTGCTTACTTTAGCTAAAAAATGTTCCACTAATAACGGAATATCTTCTTTACGTTCTCTTAATGGTGGTAAAAGTAAAGGAATAACATTCAAACGATAATATAGATCATCCCTAAACACAGATTGGGCGACCATTTCCTCTAAGTTTTGATTTGTAGCGGCAATAATTCTCACATTGACCTTAATGGTAGTTTCTCCACCCACCCGTTCAAATTCTCGCTTCTGCAGAACCCGCAGTAATTTTACTTGCATATTCTTTTCCATCTCACCAATTTCATCAAGAAAAATAGTTCCCTTGTTAGCAAGTTCGAATTTACCTAATTTCCTGCGTACTGCGCCAGTAAAGGCTCCCTTTTCATGTCCAAAAAGTTCACTTTCTAACAAGTTGGCAGGAATGGCACCACAGTTCACTCTTATAAAAGGCCCTTGCGCCCAGGGGCTTGCATAATGAATGCCTTCTGCCACCAGCTCCTTACCTGTACCGCTTTCACCGCGAATCAAGACTGTTGATGATCCTTGAGCTGCCTTAGTTGCCATGGCTAATGCATCCATCACCTTACCACTAGCGCCAATAAAGTGTTCAAATGCGCTATTGGGCTTTCTGGTTCTCCAAAGTTCTTCCTCTAAATATTGAGCCTTTGCTGAAATACGATTTAATTTTTCCATTAAGTTGTGAACTTCCGTAATATCTTTCACGACAGAAACAGCACCTGTCAGCTCCCCATCAACAATAATTGGATTGACATTAGCAACCACTGTTACCCCACCTGACTTGTGACTAATACTGTCAACCATCTGTTTGCCTGTTTTTAATACAGTACAACGAGCACCCTCTGGGGAAATTTCATAGACATTTTTTCCCACCAACTCCTTGTATTGTTCATCAATAATCCGCACATAAGCTGGATTAACATAGGTGATATAACCTTCTTTATTTAATACACAGATTCCATCTTGTACCGACTCTAAGATAAGCTGCAATCTTTCTTTCATTTCTTTGATCTCATGCAATTCCCAAGTAACTTTTTCTAAGGCAGAAATATCTTCAAAAATTGCCACTGCACCTTTTACTTTTCCATCAATTTTAATAGGAGTTCGGTTGGTGATCGTAATCGAATTTTCTACAATCTGGCGACATGCAAGTTCTGCAATACCAGTCTTATTAACGATATGTAATCTTGAATTGGGAATTACATCATATACTTTTTTGCCCACAACAGCACTCGCTCTAATCCCCAAAATTTCTTCCGCTGCAGGATTGAACACTGTAATCACATCTTCTTCATCACTTACCATTAACCCATTGGCCATGCTGTCAAACACTTGCTGAGCGGTAAATGCATTCTCCTCAAGTAACTTATCAACCTCACTAATGGTTTGGAAATTGGTGAGTTGAAAATCACTTTCTAGAAACTCTACCATTTGATTAACGACCAACTCCCCATGTTCGCCGCTAGCAGAAACCCATATTTCATCGCCAACTTTTATTTTTAAAGAGCAAAGAAGCATTAGACTATTGGCTAGGATTTTCTCTCTCTCATTATACTTAAAAGAGATTGCTGTCTCATACTTCGTGCTTAGTTCATGAGATCTCTGAATGACCATGGCCGCCACGCGGGTATGCAATCCCTTTTGATGTTTAATTACAGCTCTTCTTTCAAAAAACACTCTTTTCACCCTCTCTAACATCGATATATGATTGTTACCTCGATTTTTTAGATCATTGGAATAGTAATTTAAAGAAAGGTCTTGACAAAAAACCGCTAATGAATAATAATAATCCTTAGATATTAGTTATTATTATCTAATTAAATTATTTTATGGAGGTAATTGAATGAATACTGAAAAAAACTTAGCTGCTGCTTTTGCTGGTGAATCACAAGCAAATCGTAAATACTTATCCTTTGCCAAACAAGCGGACAAGGAAGGATATACCCAAATTGCAAAACTTTTCCGTGCAACTGCTGAAGCAGAAACAATTCATGCACTTGCTCATTTTAAAAATATGGGTATGATTAAATCCACTGCGGAAAATCTGCAAGCTGCTATTGATGGTGAAACTTATGAATTCAGCGTAATGTATCCTGAATTCATTACAGAGGCAGAAGCTGAAGGGAATACAAATGCAGTACGTGCTTTCACACTAGCTAATGAAGCTGAAAAAGTACATGCTAAATTATACAAAAAAGCTCTTGCTAACTTAGAAGTGAAAGGTTCTTCTGATTATTACCTCTGTACAATCTGCGGTCATATCCACGAAAATAGTGCTCCAGATCTTTGCCCTATCTGCAATGCTAAAGCAGAGGCTTATAATAAAATTGACTAACCATTCTTATCTATAAGAAAAAGCCACTTCTCTTTGAGGTGGCTTTTTTCTTATATTGTATATCCGTCTACTATAACTTCAATTTCTCCTGTATGAGGATTAAACATTAAGCCATGAACAGGTACATCTTTCGGTATTAGCGGACTGTTACGAATTTTCATTACTGCTTCTTGTACATTATCAATAGGATGATGAAAATGATCAATCCAATCTTCTAGTTCTTTTTCTATCATTTTAATAGCATCGGAGGATATTCCTCGATCCAACATTTTTTGGATTAGGGATTTTGAAGTAGTATGGGATATACCACAATCCATATGCCCAATTACAATGATTTCTTTTACACCTAATTCAAAGATACTTACAACAAGACTACGAATTGTCGATTCAAAAGGTCCTGTAATAGAGTTTCCTGCGTTTTTTATAACTTTTACTTGTCCACGTTTGATTCCCATTGCTGGCTCCAAAAAATCAACTAATCGAGTATCCATACATGTAAAAATCGCAAGTTCCCTCTTTGGTAATTTACTGATTCCTGGGCAATAATCTACAAATTCCTCTGGTAAGGCTTTCACAAATTGTTGATTGGCTTCTAATATTTCATCCAAAATACTCATCTACTATTTCCTCCATAATAACTTACCTACATAATATATTACTCTTACTATATTAAATAAGTTTTCTTATCTGTAATATCATGATCTATATTATAACATTTATCCTTATCGATTCTCCCATACTGCTTAATTAACTATCATCTTAATATGATAATATTCGATAAATATTATTAATATCCTGTCCTATAATGCAAATAATCACACATAAAAAAAAGAAAGAGCATTCATTTTTAATAAATACTCCTTCTTGAAACACTCTATTAATCATCTCTTATCTTAGATATTTCGAGTTATTTAGTGATACAGCTTTTCTAACTCATCATAAAGTTGTCCACATTCTTCTTGGTCTTTCTCTTTTGCTGCATCTTCCAGCTTTATAGCTAACTCATAAATAGATGTTATTCTAAGGCTACCAGAAGAACCCTTTAGTTGATGTGCTTGTTTTGCCATTTTTTCAAAATCCTTATTATCTATGGTTTCTTTAATCCCTTCTAATAATTCAGGTAAGTATTTAATATAATCTATAAATATGCCCTGTGCATCTTTTCTTTCAAGACCTGTATTTGTAATAAAATTATCAATATTTTGATCGATTAGATCAAAATTCTCCAAGTTTTGTTTTCTAGGCTTTATATTTGCTTCTATGATACTAAACATCGTATCAAATTTTATAGGCTTACTAATATAATCATCCATTCCTGCTTCAATACATTTTTCCCGATCCCCCTCCATGGCATTAGCAGTCATAGCAATAATTGTAGTATGCCTTTCATTGCCCTCGATTTCTCTTATTCTTGCTGTACTTTGATATCCATCCATCACAGGCATCTGACAATCCATAAAAACGATATCATACTCTTTTGTTGTTACTGCTTTTACCGCCTCACTTCCATTAACAGCAATGTCACAGGTCATATTTTTATATTTAAGCATAGTGATAACAATCTTGCGATTCATTTCATTATCTTCAACCAATAAGATTTTAGGTTGCAGATTTTCTTTCATCTCATGAGCAGTATAACGCGTAATAATGTGAACTTCCTCATCCGTTTCTTTCCTTAAACCAAGAACCATCGAAGCACAATTTAAAAGTTCATCTCTACGTACTGGCTTGGTAAGATACCCTGCGAAACCATGTTCTTTTGCTATCACCGCACCCCCTTTTTGAGCTGCTGAAGTCAGCAATACTAGTTTAATATCTTTTGCAAAGGGAATGGTTTGTAGCGTTATAGCCAGTTGATACCCATTCATGATTGGCATTTGAAAATCAACGATTGCAAGGTCGATTTTATTCTCATTATTGGAATTCATTAGGATTAATGCAATAGCCTTCTCAGCACCCTCCGCTTCAAATACTTTGCACCCCACATCTTCAAGGTAATTTCGGATTATTCTTCGGTTGTTCTTATTGTCATCTACAATAAGAACGTTAACGCCATTCAATTTTTCGAATACATTAATCTCCTTTGCCTTTTTTGAGATTTCTAATAAAATTGTAATTGTAAATGTAGAGCCCTTTCCAACTTCACTCTTAACTGAAAGCTCTCCATGCATAAGCTTGACAAGTTCATTGGATATGGCAAGACCTAGTCCTGTACCGCCATATTTTCTTGTAGTCGAAGCATCTGCCTGCATAAAAGGCTGAAATAGCTTGTCAATACTCTGTTTACTTATACCTATCCCTGTATCCTTGACCTCAAATTGTAATAACGCCTTTCCCTTTACTTCTTCTATACAGTCGACAGTAATATTGATTTCACCCTTTTCTGTAAATTTTACAGCATTACTTATTAAATTATTTAAAATTTGTCGTAAGCGAGCAGGATCTCCAACCACTTCTTCTGGTACATTTGATTTTATCATGGTATGAAGTTCAATCTGTTTTTCTAATGCTTTTGGTACTAAAATAGAAACTGCGTCCTCAACAGCGGTTCGAATCTTAAATTTTATATTTTCAATAGTAAGTTTTCCTGCTTCAATTTTAGAAAAATCCAAAATGTCATTTATTAAATACAACAGCATCTCTGAAGCATTTTTCGCTTCTTTGATATAATCCTTTTGTTCTGACGATAAATTTGTTCTTTGCAGTAAATCGATAAAGCCCAAGATACCATTCATTGGTGTTCTGATTTCATGGGACATATTGGCCAAGAATTGACTCTTCAACACATTTGCAGACTCAGCCTGTTCCTTTGCCTTTATTAATTCTTCTTCATAATGGATACGTTTGGTAACATCCCAATTTGTCCCAATCATTTTAAGGGGAGTTCCTTGTTTATCACGTAAAACCATTGCATTAGCCTTAATGTGATGAATCGAACCATCTTGCCACACTACACGGAATTGAGGGTTGAAGTCGACTTTCCCAAGAATAGCATCCTCTATATGCTGATGACAAAATTCTAAATCATCGGCATGCAGTCCATATTCCCAAGCTTCATAAGCTCCTAAAACATTTCTTCCGTAATGCCATATAACTTATACATACCCTCATCCCATATCAACGTTCCATTCACAATATCGAATTCCCATATTCCTATATTTCCAGCTTTAACCGCTAATGTTAACCTCTCACTAATTCGTATTACTTCTTCTTCCATTTCTTTTCGCTTGGTGATATCTTGATGTGTTCCCGACATCAACAATGGTTTTCCATCCGCTGTCCAGGAAGAAATGCAACCACGATCTAAAACCCAGACCCAGTGCCCATCTTTATGTTTCATTCTGCATTCATATTCATAATAATCCACTTCTCGATTAAAATGTCTTTCCAGCAGTTTTCCGCTTTCCATCTCATCATCTGGGTGCACAAATCTTAGCCAAGTATCAATTGTGATGGGATGAAGTTCGTCCAAAGAGTAACCTATTATATCTGCCCACCGTTCATTAAATACCGTTTCTCCCGTTTGGATATTCCACTCCCACGTACCCACATTGGTACCTTTAATAATATTTTCAAGATATTGCCTTTCCATGCGCAAAGAATCTTCAACATCTTTTAGATGTGTTTGATCAAACATATATCCTCTTATGGACTCAACGGTACCCTGTTCATTCTTTTGCAACATAGTAAAATCATAAAACCAGCGATACTCGCCATTCTTTCTTCTTAGACGATAAGATTGTTCAAATGCATCGTTGCCATAATCAAGATTAAATCCAACTTCTTTCTGTACACCCTCTACATCATCGGGATGTATTAATGAAGCATAACGAAATGCTCTGTCTTTCATCTCATCTGGTGAATACCCTAAGATCTCAAGTATGTTATCAGAAACATATCGAACAGGCCAGTTTTCTAAAGGATCCAATACAATAGTAAAGACGGGGCCAGCGGAAAACAGATTTCTTTCTTTCTTTAATTCCTCTTCCACATTCTTTTGTTTTGTAATGTCTGTCATGACCGTTAATAAAGTTTTCTCCAATTGATTATCAATAATCTCTCCTGAAAATAATCCATCTATTAGTTCTCCATCTTTTTTCCTAACTTTAAGTTCAATATTTTTCACATTCCCGTATTTTTCTAGTGAATTTATAATTTCTGAATACTTATCTTTTTCTATAAATAAGCCAAGTTCTTCACTATTTTTTCCGATAATTTCATCTCTTGAGTAACCAAGTTTACCTAAACATTCTGCATTAACTTCCATGAATCTACCCTCGGGTATACTGCGCACGGACATCAATGCTGGATTGTTATCAAATAGTTTATAGAATTTATCAAGTGCTGCCTGTTGAATCGAAAGGTCTTTTGCAATACCGAAAATGCAGTCAATACCATCCCATGTTCCAAACCAAATGCGAGTTTCTACTGGCACAAAATTTCCATCTTTTACTGCCAAAGGTAGTGGGCATACGTCTCGTTGACCTGCAAATATATCCCCAAATATTCTTTCTGCCTCTGCCCTTTTTTCCAAGGGGTACAGATCAAGGATATTCATCTCTTTCAGTTCTTCCTGGGTATAGCCAAGCTTATCAGAAACAGAATTATTAGTATAGAAAATATTTCCATTACTATTTCCTACTATAATCAAGTCATCTATTGTTTCAAAGAAAGTACGGAAATTTACTTCGCTCTCTCGAAGTTTATCTTCTATTTCTTTGCGTTGAGAAATATTTCGCACCATTGCAATGGTTTTCGTTTCGCCAAAAGAAAGCATATTACATTCAAAATAGCATATTTTCTCCTGCACCGTCATCTGATATTCAAAAGGTTTTACATACTGTTTCCTTAAAACCCCATCTATACCTGATTTAAGTTGAAGAGCTAAAGAACTCGGCAAAACCTCAAAAATATTTTTTCCAAGAAACAACTCTTGGGGCATGGCTAGCTCCTCGCCATCTCCAGCTTTATAATCAACAAAAACGCCCTCTCCATCGAATACGAACATTAAATCTGGTATAGCCTTGAGCAATGATGTCGTATATGCATGACTATCTGCCAATGCTTGTCCATTATTGATCCGTTCCGTTATATCTCGAGCGGCTGCATAAATTAAATTCCCTTGAGGATGAGAACGCCACTCAATAAAGCGATACGTTCCGTCCTGGTGTCGGTAACGATTTGTAAAATTTAGTATCTCTTCCTTATTTTTAAGTTTTGATATGGTAGTAAGAGTAGCCTCTAGATCTTCAGGATGTATAAATTCTAAAAATTTTCTTTTCTCTAATTCCTCAACAGTATATCCTAACGTAGTTTCCCAAGCCTTATTTACTTTTATAAAGTTGCCCTCTATATCGGCTATACAGAGTAAGTCTAAGGCTATTTCAAAGAAATTATTAAGTTCCTGGAATTGACTTCTTTCCTTAGATATATCAATAAAGCGGGTTATAAAATAATCCTTTTCTGGAGAACTTACACTTATTCTATACCATTTATTCAAAGGATCAAAATGTTGTTCAAATTCTTTTTCACCGCCATTTATAGCAATATCTCCATAAAAATGTATCCAATCAAATTCAGACTTTCGTATTTCTGGAAGAATTTCAGAAACTCTTTTACCAACGATATCTGAACTCATTAAGCCTGTAAATTTTTCAAAAGCAGTATTAACTTCAATAAATTCATAATCACAAGGAATATCATTTTCATCATATATTATTTTGTGATATGCATATCCTGTTGGTGAGTCTTTAATTAGCCGTTTATAAAAATTTTCATTCATATAGCTTTCCCCTCCAAATTACTGTTCTTGGGGTTCAATGAATTTTTAAGATCTTTTGAAATCAGCCATATATCTACTATTTTTTCGTTCTTGATCCATTATAACAAGAATCTGTACACATACTGGCAAGTTACACTCAATGCATTTATTATATCTTAGTATTGATTACTCTAATTTTTGTCATATTAATTGCTTTAATTATATGCTACCTACCGAATAAATTCCATATTTTATTAATAAACATCACTGACCACAATATCATTTGAAAGATGGCAATTAATAAAAAGCAACGCAAAAAAGCACTCATTTTCATGAGTGCTTTTTGCTTAACCAGCAACTATCTATCCTCCCAGGCCGTTTCCAGCCAAGTACTTTCGACGTATAAGGGCTTAACTACTGTGTTCGGTATGGGAACAGGTGGAACCCCTTAGCTATCGCCACTGGATGCAGCG
>Ga0209340_1000340_pt1 | contig 55128 bp, 51 predicted proteins | sample EPASupsiteSAE323_FD_187266 | JGI IMG/M metagenome (GOLD analysis project Ga0209340, IMG submission 187266) | Bioremediated contaminated groundwater from EPA Superfund site, New Mexico - Sample SAE3-23 (SPAdes) (version 2) | ecosystem: Environmental > Aquatic > Deep subsurface > Groundwater >... | reverse complement strand
CCATCTTCTTCATTTTTGGCCTAATTTACTTTGTTTATCACATTGTTCTTTCCGGTTATAAAATGATTTCCTCCCAAGGCGATCCCAAAAAATACGAAGAAGCTCAACACAGTCTTATCTACGCCTTCATTGGTATTGCTATTATTTTTTCCATTTTTGCCCTACTCAAAATTGTCGGGCACATTTTTGGCATCACTGGCCTAGATAGCTTAACCATTATTTGGCCATCCCTTTAATATTTAAAATTTATTGGTAAAATTAGTTAATAGTTATTAAAAATCAAAAAAAATGATCAAAGAAATCAAAAATAAAATTCAATTCGCTGCTATTGCCGCTCCAATTTATGCTGCTGACAACACTTTAGTTCTAAAAGGTAAAAGCAGCAGTTTTACTAATCTCGAAAATCTAACCGTTAGTGGTATGGTTTCCGGTGCTATCAGTTTAGTCTTAATCATCGTTTCCCTTATTTTCTTCTTCATCCTTGTCATTGGTGGTCTTAAATGGATCACTTCTGGTGGCGACGAAAAGAAAGTTGCTGCTGCTCGTGCTCAAATTACCAACGCTCTAATTGGTCTAGTTATTGTCTTTGCTGCTTGGGCTATTATGAAACTTATTGGCTCACTCTTCGGCATCGAACTTCTTGGAACTATCACTATTCCTTCGTTCCAATAAAATCAATTCGATTTTTCAACCCCCTTCGATCTCGGAGGGGGTTTTTCGTTTAAATAGGTCTAAATTTGAACCGTAGGGCCAAATTTTGCCTATTTACACGACCCCGATTTATCGGGGTAGATTTTATAGTATAATAATCACATGAATTTACTTACTAAAATATTTTTTCCTTCTCCCGTCTTTGCTGCCGACTGGGGTAGCACCTGTGTCAAAGACGGTGTTGCCACCATCCAAGGTTTTAATTGTCTCTTTGCTAATATTGCCCAAGTTATCGTCTATTTTGCTGGTCTTGTTTTTTTTATTATGTTTATTCGCGGCGGTTTCAGTTATCTAACTTCTGGCGGTGATCCTAAAAAAGCCGCCAAAGCTACTTCTACTCTCACCCTTGCCATCACCGGTCTAGTTGGAGTTATCATTTCTTTCTTAATTATCAAATTCATCGGCGATTTTACTGGTATTAACGTTACTGAGTTCAATATTCCTAGTTAATGAAACGACTTTTAATCGTTTTACTGTTTTTAATTATTCCCTTCTTCCAACCCATATCCACTTTTGCCCAATCCATCACCACCATCACCACCGATAACCAATCCACTACTACCACAACTGCAACTCCAGAAGAAAGTTTATGGACTAGATTTTGGAATTGGATTTCCAATGTTTTTATTAAAACTGACTACACCATCGCCCAGCGAGATACCCCTATTATTTTTTCTGATATGACCGACTATGGCACCGCTTCGGACAGTGGTAAACATTCTTCTTCTGGCACTCGCCTTACTGATTCTTCCAGTCAAACTTGTTACAAAGGTAATGTCATTAAAAAAGTTATTTTAAGTGAATACCAAGATTCTGATATTTCTTATATTTGTTCTGATCCATCAAACTCAAACAAATGTGTTGTTTCGTCCGATTCAACTTGTAAATTAATAAAAATTAGCGATCTCGCCCATTATTTTGTTCAAACTCAAAAACAATTTTATTGCGCGGAAAATAAATTAATTAACACTGAAAGTAATGTTCGTGATAAAGTTAATGAAAAATATTCCGATTCTATTTCCTCTACTGATTTAGACTGCTATCAAACTATTTACAATGATTTTTATTTAGTTCCCAAAGAAAGTGTCGAAAACGAAGAAAATTCAAAAAACATAGTTCAAACCCCCATTTCTGCCAGCGATCAAAAATCAGGTTCCATCAGTGATACCAAAGATCAACTTAATAAAAATTTTGTCCCCGCCAACCAAAGTTGGGACGGCCTAAACAGTCTTCGCCCCGCTAGTTGGTAGATATTTTTTATGCTAAAATTATCCATCATGTCCATCTCAAATATTCTACAGAAACTCAACTCTCGAAACACTAAACTTTTCCCTCAGTTTTCCAAATTAAATAAAAAAATCAAGTTTGCCTCAATTCTAATTGCTTTTATTTTTTTAAGTTTTCTTGGTCATCAAATTCTTGCCGAAGATTTAACCATCGACAACTCCGCCACTCAACAACTTGGTGACGTGTTTAGTGCTGGCCAAAAAGGTAATAACCTAGAATCTTGGTCAAAATCATCAATTACCAGTAATGCTGTCGGTTTTGCCGAGGCTATTGGTGGAACTCAAACCGCAGAAAGTCTAACCGCTTTAGCTAATGGGGAAACATCTAATCTAGCCTTTGGTGGTCTACTTGGCATTACCAATAATGCCATTGCTTCTCTTTATAATCCTCCTGTTTCTGGTGTCCAGTATATCGCTCAAAGCTTTAATAATTTTCTCGGCAAACCAGCCTATGCTGCCAATGGTTACGATGGTTTAAAAGGTATTCAAAATATTTGGAAATCCTTTAGAAATGCTGTTTATATTCTTTTTTCAATAATTTTTATCGGCATTGGTATTGCTATTATGCTTCGTGTCAAAATCAGTCAAAATGCTGTCATAACTATTCAATCCGCCATTCCCCAATTAATCACCAGCCTAATTTTAGTCACTTTTTCCTTTGCCATTGCCGGTCTTTTAATCGACGCCAGCTATCTTTTTTCCGGATTAGTCCTTGCTATTATTTTCAATTCCCAAAATGGAATTAACTCTCCTCTTTTATCAGGCACAAACCCTCTTACTTTTTCTGGTCTTATGCAAGCTGGTTTTGGAACCACATTTGGCCTTCTGTATAAACTACTTCCAATAAGTATAATTGGTACCCTCACCACAATAATTGGTGGCACCCTCGGTGCCCTTTTTATTCCTCTTGGCCCTGCTGGCTGGGTAGGTGGTGCAATTAGTGGCGTAGTTGGCGCAGCTCTTGGGTTTTTCTTAATAATTGTTTTCATTTTTATTCAAACAGTTAAATTTTTTATTGGCCTTGCCAAATGTTATATAAATATTCTTTTCAGAGTTATTTTTGCTCCACTGGAAATTGGTATGGGTGCCATTCCCAACAGTAAAATGAATTTCTCCAGTTGGATTTGGAACATCGTTGCTAATCTAGCTGTTTTTCCAGTTTCAATTATTTTTCTAGTTCTTGTCAATCTTATTTTAGAATTAATGGAAAATAACAGTAGTTCTCTATGGGCACCACCAATGCTCAACCATCCCACTATTCTAAGAGCCATCATCGGTATTTGTGCTTATATGATGCTCGCTAAACTTCCAAGCTTAATTCCAGAAGCAGTTTTCAACATCAAACCATCTCCATGGGGTAAAGCTCTTGGCGAAAGCTTTAAAGCTGGACCTATCTCTAAACTTGCCGGCAGAGGTGCTTTACAAAAAGGAGCTGCTCTTAATGATGAACAACTTGAGGCATACAAAAACGCAAAACAAACCCCACCAAAATGGAGACAAAACATAGATATCGTAAAGAAAACTCTTCAATCTGCAGATATCATAAAATAAATCTTCAAAAGATCAAACCTTCCACCATCTACCTTTTTTTACCATACTTCTTTGTTCTCTTTGTTTCTTACTCTGTCTTGAACCAGCTCTAGACATTGCACCCTTTACTATTTTATAAGAATCTATTTCTCCATAACCATTCAAAATTTTCTTAACTTTTACGGCAATATCATTTTCCAAACTTAAATGTTGCATAAAACCATTAATATAAATATGATATGTCCTCTCATTGGCCTTCATCGCTGATAAATCAAGAATTGGAATATCATAATCATTTTGTAATCCTACAGAATTAGCAATCATCCAAGCATAAGTTTCTGGGTTATCCATAAAAATCTCCCTACCAAAACCTTTTTTTCCATTCTTATCCACTGATCTAACATCTGATACTTGGTGTATTACCCCTTTTAATTTTTCAACAGCCATAGCAAGTTTATCGGGCTGTTGAACAGGATTAAAATCAGCTTTACCTATCAAAAGTGGACTCACTGTTAAAAGTTCATCCCAAGTATCCCTTAAATTTTTAAACACATCTAAATCATCTGCTGTAAAATTTATTTTTCTCTTTCTTAACAATGCCTCAGACATAGTCACTTTAACTCCACCTTCTACTTCAACCTTATGCATATCCATAAAACTACACATTGTCCTTTTAGGATATATCCTATACATAGCTTCTTGATCAGAAAGGTCCCTCCTATCTGTATCTGCAGCTTTTATAAGCTTATCCGCAAAACCCCTTCCTTCCCGTTTATATTGTTCTCGTGCCCATAAATAAGCCTTTCCAAACGGTTCCTCTGTTTTATCAAGTCCAACATTTCTATAACTACCTTTTTGTAAAAACTTTTCCAAAGGCATCATAAATGTTCTCACTTTATCACTCATTACTTGAGTTGGTTTTAATTGTCTATAAATATCAGCTGACGGGAATTCCTGTCCCACCAGAGCAAAAAGAGCTGTACAAGCCCAAACCCTTTCTTCCTGTAAAGCATTTTTTTCTATCCATTCATTTTCCAATTCAGCATCTGTCCTATTATCCTTTTTATTACCACCATACCTTTTCTTAAAATCTTCTCTTGACTCCTTTATATAATTTTCTATTACTTGATTATAAACTCCTCCCCAAGAATTTTCTTTCATCCATTCATTTTTCCATTTACTAATCATTTCTTCGTTCCATATACTCATCAACTCGCTTTCTAACTCAGCATCACTCCTTTGGTCGTCATCATACTCTCTCTTATCCTTAATAAAATTTTCAATAACATTAGGATCATCACCTTTCTTCTGATTAATATAATCTATAAAAGCATTAGGATTTTCCTTCATTTTTCGTCTTATAAAATCATTAGCCTCATCGTTAAACCCAGAATCAAAAATATCTCTATTAATTCTCATTAAAACATTCGGGTCATTGTTAAATATTCGACTCAATACCATTTTTTTCCATCTTTCCTCTTTATAATCTTCAAAACCATACTCAGAAGCAGTATCACCCAACCACCTAGCCACACGAGGATCAATTATATGTTTCCCTTTATTTTTACCTTGAGCCAATCTAATATCACCATTTTCATCCTTATAATATTTGGAATTTTTATGACCAAGTTCCAACACATAACCTTTCTTTTTATCATCATTTGTTAGTTTTAAAAAAGCAACATCCTTACATTGTTTTAATCTCTTAAAACTCCTACCATCTTCCTCGTAAAGTTCAAAAAAATCATTCGCAAAAGTCTCCATCGCTTCTCTCATTAATGGCATTTCATAAAGTAATTTTAATTCTGTAGTTGGGAAATTATAAACCTCACTCGACCTAGCCTTATCAGCTGAAATATCCTTTACTCCTAAATAATATTGCGCACCAACGGCCAACTTTTTCTGAATTTTCAACAAATATCGTTCTGCCGGGGTTAACTTACTTACCCATTCAGGTGGAGGAGTAAAGTACAATCTCGGATCTTCATAATTTAATAAAGATTGAACAAAACTTCCTGGTGTAGTTTCGTAAGGACTTCTGTAATTTTCCCTATCATACTTACTTTCCAAAACAGCCTTTTTCATCGCCTCCTCATCTCTCTTTAACATCTGTAACTCTTCTTGGTCTAAACCCTCTTTAAATTTATCAACTGGTATATCTGCCACATTATCCATCGTCTCAGCCCTTTTTTTCGCCACCATATTTATTTGTTCCATTGCTTGTCCCAACACTGCCACCACATCAGCTTTATCTGCCGAACCATCAGTATTATTTAATTCTCCATCTAAAATCCCCACCTCCATTTTTAAATATTCCTTAGCCTGTACCCACTCCTGCCTTTGATCATCAGAAAAAATTTCCTTTCTTAAGGTCAATAATTCTTTCCTTTGTTCAGCAATTTCATCAGCCGCCTGTTTCCTTTCAAAAGGATCATCCAAATCATAATCTGACCTAATACCTTCAATTTCTCTATAAATTTTTCTAATTTTAGGATTAGTTATTGTAACTTCCATAATTCCTTTTTCCAAACTAAATCTAGAATTACCCATATTGTCATATTTAGCTCCGTCAGGAATAATTTCTCCTATTCCACCTATGTTTAACTTTGTTTGCAATTCAACATCATTATTTATAGACAAAGAACTTCCTTTTTTCAAAACATCAAAAGTCTGATTAATCAACTGTTGGTCTAAATTCTCATCACAACTCTTATCAATAAGATCTTTGTAATCATCAATTACACCATCACTAGCCAATCGCACCACTTCATCAAGTTTATCCATTCTTTCTTGTTCTGTTTTGCCTTCTCTAAAAATTCCACTCTCTGTTATTTTTTCAGAAATTGCTAGTATCTTTTGCTCCACTGGCTTTTCTACCTTACCAATCGTAAATTTTTTTTCCATATTACTAATTTCGGGTCCTCTTTCACTCATGGCCCAATTATACCAAATTCACATTCTCACCTCTACGATCTAATATCCACGATCTGTTAAACTAATTTATGCCTTCACTTCTACCCTCTTCTAATATTTCTTCCATTGAAAATCACGTCCGTTCCTACCGTTCTGCTCTCCAATCTAATCTCGAAATCACCATCAACTCTCTTTCCAATTCTCACCTCAAAATGCATTCTCTTCTCCATCCCCTCGGCCACACCAAAGAAATTGATTTTTCTGCTCTAATTTATTCCCTCAACCGTCTTCCTCGAATTAATCACGAAGTTGAAAAAATAATCATCGGTCAAAGTCCTGAAGTTTTTGAAGAATCAGGCTACAAAAATATTTCCAAATGGAAAGAAGTCAAATCTAAAAATCGTCGTCGAATTGCCTATCTCAATTCTCAAAAGAGAATATTGGCTTTTTTTATTGCTTCTATCTCCGACATTGATGATCTAGTCAATATTCTTATTGCTTTTCAAACTGAATGGAATAAATTAAACCATCTTCTTCGTCAAAATTATTCCCTCTATTCTCTTTTTCAAAAAGAACTAGGTTCTGAAAAATTTTTTAAAAAACTAAAAATTGATCCTGACAAATGGCAAAATTTTATTTCTGCTCTAGGTTCAAATTGGAAGAAAAAACTCAAATATATGTACAATTATCCTTTTAATTTAAAAGTTCAACTTCTAGCTGCTTCTTGGCTAAACTACACCAAATCCACCCAAAAATGGTGGCGAAACATTTCCATCAATGTCTCTCCAGTTTTTCACCACATGTCCCAACAAGAAATTTATTTTGTTTCCAGTAATACCCATAGCTTAATGAATATTTTTACCGGTTTTCCTCTTGCCCATCAATTTGAAATAATTTCCGATTTAAAAATAAAACATCCGTCTCTTTTTCAAACTTGGGAACAAATAAAATCAAAAAATTCACTTTTATCCCCCACTGACTTTATCTATTTTACTTCCAAGTATTTTCTCTCCCAATCAGAAGTCAAAAAAGATTATCAAACCTTCCAAAAAAAACTCGGTATTTTCAATCTCCCCAACACCAAATATCTCGACATCACTTCCCAAATTTTTCCCATTAAAAATCTCGTCAAATCCAAATATCTCGACCCTAGGATTAAAATTAAAAACCATCTTGCCCTCGAAAAATCCAAAGCCCTAATCTTAAACATCGACTATCCACTTGGTTTTTCTGCCTATCACATTCTCAGTGAAATTATGGAAAACGTTAAAAATATCAAAGGTGTCTATATTCTTGGCAAGGCTGCTGCTCTCAACAGTGAAGTCGGCGATCTTCTCATCCCTCGTCTAGTTTTTGACGAACACACCCAAAATTCCTACCTCTTTAACAACTGTTTTAATAATTTTTTCCCTTTTGTTAATAATCAAGGTTCAATTCTAACCAATCAAAAAGCTGTTTCTGTTTTTGGCACTTTTCTTGAAAATAAATCTCTTTTAAATTTTTATTTTAAAAACAATATTACTGTCATTGAAATGGAATCTGGCCCCTATTTAAGTGCTGTCACTGAAAGTTGTTACGATCAACAAGCTCCAAAAAAATCAATTGTCGATCTTAATAATTGTCCTTTTGATCTCGGTATTATTAACTATGCTTCCGACACTCCCTATTCCAGTCTTCAAAATCTCGGCGACAGTCAACTTGGCATCACCGGCATCGAACCCGTCACCCTCGGCAGTCTAGCTATATTACAACGAATAATAAATCTTGAAGAAGAAAAGTGATATTCTAAAATATGTCTAGTTTTATTATTGGTTTAATTTTGATAATTTTTCTTTTAATAATTAAAAAATCTCAAGAACGTAACCGAACAACCCCCGACGGCGCTCCTTGGGTCCCTCTAGAACCATTTGTTATTCAAAATATTATGGATATGTCTAAGGTTAAAGAGGGAGATATTTTTTATGACTTAGGCTCAGGTGATGGTCGAGTTGTTATTGCTGCTGCTCTTCGTGGCGCCAAAGCTTATGGAGTCGAAATAGACCCATTTCGTGTTTTATACTCACGAATATGTATTTTTTTATTTGGTCTCACTGGTAGAGCTAAAATAATTCAAGGAGATATCTTCAAAATCGATCTTTCAAACGTCGATGTTGTTACCACTTATCTTTTACAAGAAACTAATGATAAATTATTTTCCAAACTAGATAAAGAATTAAAAGAAGGGGCTCGAATCGTCAGTTCCGCTTTCAATTATCCCAAATTAAAACCAATCACTGTCAATCCTAATGGCCCAATTTACGGGCCTCTATATCTATACCACTATTCTAAAACCAAAAACCGAACTAAATTTAAAAATATTCAAAAAAAAGGGTAAGTGATAAATTCCAAATGTTATAATCGTTCCATGACCAAAAAATTTTTATCTCTTTCTCTTGTTCTTTTTTCTGCTTTTTTATTAACCGGTTGTTCTATCAAAAATTCATCTCCTGTTTCGGTTTCTCCTACTCCTACAATTATTTCCGAATCAATCAATAAAATTGATTATCCATGTCTTAAGGGAAAAACCGCTTTCGACTCTCTTACTGAAAATGGTAATAAAATGGAATTTCAACAAAGTTCCCTTGGAAAAATGATCACCTCCATTAATGGCATTCCTCAAGGCGACGGTAAATATTGGCAATATTCCATCGACAATAAATATGCCGAAGTTGGTGCCGATGCGTATCAATGCCAAGGTGGTGAAATTATTACTTGGGAGTTAAAATAAGCCATGAAAAATCTTAAACTAGCTCCTTTATTTTTCTTAATTTTTGGCATCATGGCTCGATTTTTACCTCATCCCGCCAACTTTGCCCCTATCACTGCCATCGCCCTTTTTGGTGCCAGATACTTACCTAAAAAATTTGCCTTCATCCTTCCTTTAAGTATTCTTTTCATCAGCGATCTTTTCTTAGGTTTCTACGGTGCAGAAATGTTTTTTGTCTACGGCAGCTTTATTTTGGCTGGTTTAATTGGTCTAATTAATCGTCATAAAAAATCATTATCTTTTATTCCTTTTACCAGTATTTCTTCCTCATTAATCTTCTTTTTAATTTCTAATTTTGGTGTTTGGTTAACCACCACCATGTATGCCAAAAATCTACTCGGTCTTCAATCTTGTTTTATTGCCGCTATTCCCTTTTTCCGCAGCACTCTTTTAAGTGATCTTTTATATACCACTCTCTTTGTTGGAGGTTATGAACTCTCCCTTATTTTAGGTAAAAAATTCCTTTCTCGTCAACAATTTGCTTTGGCTTTTTAAGCTATGTCTCAAAGCGACCGACAAACTCTACTCACCAAACTTCAACAAGCTAAAACTCAAATTGAAATCGGTGCCAAATATCAACACACTAAAACTGGTGGTCAATATCTCGTTTTAAATTTAGTCATCCAAGAAGACACCGAAGAGATCCGAGTTATCTACCAAGAAATCAATCATCAACCTACCATTATCTGGAGCCGATCATTCGATGGTCCAGATGGTTGGATTATTCCCACCGAAATCAACGGAAAATCAGTTCCCAGATTCACTAAAATAAAATAATTTATTTCATCAACTCTTCAAACTCTTTCTGATCTAAACTTTCTTTTTCCGCCAAAACCTTGGCCAATTTATCTAATTTACTTTTATTTTTTGTCAATATCGTTTTAGCCCTACCATAGGCTTCATCAATAAATTTTTTAACCTCCTCATCAATTTTCCCTTGCATCTTATCCGAAAGTTTAGACGGTTCCATATAGGATTTACCAAAATCATTAACATCAATTTGTGATCCTAAATTAATTGGTCCAATATCACTCATTCCCCAATCTATCACCATATCTCTAGCAATATTAGTTGCATGTGAAATATCAGAAGAAGCCCCAGTTGTTATATCTTTAAAAATTATTTCTTCCGCTGCTCTTCCACCCATTGCCATTGCCATCTTTTTAATTAATTTACTCTTAGTGTGATGAATAATATCCTTTTGCGGTGGCACTAATGTGAATCCTAAAGCCATTCCCCGAGAAATTATTGAAATTTTTGACACTGGATCCAAATCCTCCACATAATTCACAATCGCATGACCAGCCTCATGATAAGCCGTCATTAATTTATCTTCATCACTTTGACTTCTTCTCTTCTCTGCTCCCAATTTCACTTTCAAGCTCGCTTCATCAATATCATGTAAATCAATTTTTGTTTTGTTAGCCCTCGCCGCTCCAATTGCTGCCTCATTTAACATATTCTCCAATTCTGCTCCCGAAAAACCAACAGTCGATTTAGCCACCAACTCCCAATCAACTTCATCCTCAAACGGTTTACCTTTAGCATGTATCTTTAAAATCTCTTTTCTTGCCTCTAAATCTGGTAATTCCAACACCACCCTACGATCAAATCGACCTGGTCTTAATAATGCTGGATCCAACAAATCTCCCCGATTAGTCGCTGCCAACACCACCACTGCTGAATTAGGTTCAAATCCGTCCATTTCCACTAAAATTTGATTCAAAGTTTGTTCTCTTTCACTATTTCCCCCTTCCATTCCCCCTCTCACTCGACCAATTGCATCAATTTCATCAATAAAAATAATTGCCTTCCCAGCTTTTTTGGCTGTTCCAAACAAATCACGAACTCTAGAAGCTCCCACCCCCACCAACATTTCCATAAATTCAGATCCAGCCATACTATAAAATGGCACTCCAGCCTCTCCAGCCACTGCTTTTGCCAACAAAGTCTTACCAACCCCGCTTGGTCCCACTAAAAGCACTCCCTTAGGCGCTCTTGCCCCCATTTTTTGATATTTTTCTGGATGTTTTAAAAAATCAACTATTTCTACTAAATCATTTTTAGCTTCTTCCACTCCTGCCACATCTTTAAAAGTCAAACTCTGTTTTCCCTTAATAAACAATTTTGCTGTTGATTTCCCAAAACCAAACACTCCACCATTAGCCCCACCACCTTGTTTCCTAAATAACCACAAAATAAACATTATTGGCAATCCCACCGACAAAACTAAAGTCAATATTTCTCCCAACATTTTCCAACCTTGTCTATTTTCTATTTGCAAATTTACTGTTGATAAATCCACCCCTTCCTTCTGTAAAATTTCCGTCATCGAAATATCCACTTCCTTCGAAGCCACTAAAATTTTCTTCTCATTCTTTAATGTTGCCACTATTTGGCTATCCGCCACCACTATTTTTTCCACTTCATGGTTTTTAGTTTTTTGAATTACTTCAGAAATTGGCACTTGTGACACAGTTTCTGGCATCAAAAATTGCACCAACACCGACAAGATCCAATATCCTAAAATCAAATAAATCAAGAACTTCACTATTTGTTTTGGCCCAATTTCAATCCTTTTAATTTTTACTCCTGGTGGTAATTTATCCAAAAGTTCTTTAGGTATTTGATTTTTACCATTCTGTTTTGCAGAATTTTTCTTTTCCAGCTTCGGTTTTTTAATTTTTTTCTTTAAATCTTCAAAAAATTTCATCCTATGATTATACCATCAAATTTGGTTCAAAAAATTAATCCACCCTAATATTATTCACCAATTCCAATAATAATTCCCTATTATCCTTTTTACCTCTATTATCTTCAGCTGCCTTTACCCAAAATTCATGATTACATTTTTCACATTTATAAAAAATTCTAAAACCATCATTTCGATATTCGGCCGCTTCCGGTCTCATTAATCCCCGACACTTACTTGCCCTATCTCCTGGAATTAATTCATCCACATGTTTTCCCCATAAACAATTTGGACAATGATCCGTCGTTCCGTTCCCGATTACTTTTTCTCCACACACCTCACAAATAAAATCTTCCACCACTTTTTTCATAACCATATTTTACCTTATTTTCCTAATTCCACCCCCATCTTTATATCCTTATTCAACTTTTGATTAAACAACAATTTTCCTCCCACCATACTCGCTTGTGGTTCCACCTGTAATGGTTGCCAATCTCTCGGAAAAGAAACTAACGTCGCTAATCCAGTATCTCCAAACCCAGATTGTTTTTGGACATAACTCACATAAGAAAATTTATCCTTACCTGTCAAAGTATTTGCACTAGAATATTTCATTTCCACTGTTTCCTTACTCAAAATTGGCACTGTTACCAAAAAACCAACCTCTTTTTTCCCATTAATTTCTTTAATTCTAATTTCATCAGCCGTATAAATTTTTCTTGAATTAGTTTTATCATCAACCACGCTAATTTGTGTCAAATTAACATTTATTGGCAAATAAACCCTTAAATAATTTTTATACTGACCACCAGGAAAATCATTACTTTTAGCCATATTTTCATAATTAACTTTCAATGTTCTCTCCACCAAACTTTCATTAATATCCACTACCTGCTCTATATTTCTAGATAAAAAATAATTTGTCTTATTTACTCCAAAATTAGAATCAACCACAAACAAATAATCCGAAAAACAATTTTCTTTAGTACATTTTCCCTGATACATTGTTCCACCCCATCCCAAATCATTCGTTAACCTAGCCGCTTCACCATTATTAAAAGCCAGTTGTATTTCATTTTTTTCCAATAAATCCACTAAAGAAAAGACCAGTTCCAATTGTTGCTTTGCTTTTAATCCTTTTATCTCCTCAAACATCTGACTTCCCAAAGTTCCCAAAAAACTTGCTTTTTGTGTTGATCCTGGGAAAAATTTACTTTCCGAGTAATATTCAGCTTGTTGATATAAATTATCTTTAGTAATTTTTTCTTTAAAATCAGTCACATTAATTTCCCCAATCACCCCCACAATTGCCTTAGCCACTGCCAAATTAATTCCAATCACCCCATCCACCTTTTTATTAACTTCCTGACTTAAAAACCACTGCATATCAGCCGAAGCCTTCATAAAGTCTGGATTCCAATTAGCATCCCGCATAAACCAATTTGCTTCCCCTAAATAATTTTTTATTTCTATTGGTGGTTCAACATGTCCTTTTAATTGACCATCAGCCTCATAAACATCTTTTATTTCAAAATTCAAAAGTTTCCCGTTTTGAAAACTTAAAATCGCATAACTTCCAATAAATCCTCCCGTTGCTCGCAACTCTGACTCATTTTGAAGCAGCACCAAAAACTCTCTTTTTCTTCCGTCTAATCCCAATAATTCCGGCAAGATTTTCATTCCCTTCGATACTAAATTTAATTTTTCCTTAGTTTCCTTTAAATTTTGGGCCCTCTTTTGTAAAGACACTCTCCATTTGGCCGGCATCCAACTATAATCACCATTCAACCTTGCCAAAACCAATCCCAGCTCATTATCAAAATTAATTAAATATTCCTCCTCTTTATTTAATTCATCAGAAAAATTTATTTCCCTTTCCTTAAAAATAGCTTGGCTTATCAAATCCGCACTTTGACTAATCACAATTGAATCTTTTTCTAATCTCAACACGTCTTCTCCTACTTTAAGCAACGTCTGATAATTCCTAATAATTCCAAATTTATTCAAACCCATATCATCAATTTGTTGATCAATCTCTTTAATTCTAATTAAATTTTTGTCCACCAAAGTTTCTACTTGTTTATATTTTTTCGCTTCAATTAAATTTACATTTTCCTGAATATTATTAAAAGCTAAAACCGTCAATATTGTCCATTTTATAGGCATTATTAATAATAAAATTACCAAAGACAAAACCCACCATTTCCATTTACTCGAAATCTTTAAAGTCGGCATTTTTATTTTTGGCTTTATTTCTATCGCTTTTTCTTCCTCTTTTGGTTTTATTTCTTCTATTTTTTCACTTACTAATATTTTATCTTCATAATCATCGTCAAATTCCTCCTCGCCCGCCATAGCCTTGGCGACGGCGGGTTTTTCTTCTGGTTTTAAAACAATTTTTTCCACCTCCAAAGATGGTTTTTTTTGTTTATAAAAATTTTCTATCTCTTCCACTTTTTCATCATTCTGTAGCTCCGCAGGAGCGAAAGATGGCTCTTCCACCACCACCTCCATTTTTCTTTTATTAACCTCTCTTTTAATCGGCTCCGGCTCCACCTCTTTTTTTATAGCCTCCCTGTTGACTGAGGGTTTTTTTGGTTTTCTACTTTCCTCATCAGCTCTCGAAAAAAAATATTGCAAAGTTTCTACTATTCCATCTTTAAAGTCACATTTTGGTTCCCATCGCAATTTCCTTACCGATTCCCTTAATCTCTCTTCGTCAATTTTTTCAATTTCAATCTCCTTTTGCATCACCTTATACCGTGTCATTTTTGCCTCATCTATCAATACTTTTGCCACCTCTTCACTATTTGTTTCTTTTCCCAAAATTAAAAATTTTTCTTTTTCCGTTCCCGACAAAAAACTTGCTCTTAAAATTGCTTCCACTAAATCTTCTATTGCTAAAATCCTAAATTTACTTTTTAAATCCGGCAATACCAAATTTTTGTTAACTACCGCCAATTTTATCGCCTCAGCCAAAAAATTATCTTCATCCATTCCCGGGCCATAAACCCCAAAAGCCTCTATCATTCTCCAATTTAAATTTAAATCATCTAAATTTTCTTTCAAAAACTCTGCTTTATCTCTGTCATTCACACAAACAAAAGTAATTTTCTCTCCTTTAAACTGATCCATTTCCCATAAATTTTTATCTCCCAAAAAATCGAAAACATAACTAAATTTACCGCTAACTTCAGACAAATCCATTAATAATTCAAAATTCTTTATATCGTTTAATCCCGCCACATATTCCCCCACCCCCACCACATTTATATCCTTATTCGACAACTCTTCCGCCAATTTTTTAGCCGCAAATTGATCTATTCCAATAATTAAAGCGAAAGGCAATGCCGGATTCATAGTTTATTTTAACTTAAATGTACCCCGTTTTATCTACGATCTATCATCTACGATCTAGTCCCTAATTCCTTGCGGTTATATTTCGGCAATTATGCGGTTATTACCTTCAAAATACGTTCTGACTTTTATTTTTACTACCTCGGAAACGTGAAAAAACGTCATAACTAGATTACATAGTTTTGTCATAATTTTAAAATTTAAAATGGTTAATTTATATAGAGACAGACCATTGTGTCTGCCCAAAATAAAAGAAAAAACATCCCAACCAGTTCCAAATGGCCAAAATTAAAATCCAAAATCTGTACTAACTTCAAGCAGGGGAATATATCAAATATGTATATTTTATAAATTCGAAACTACAATTTTTATGGCGCAGATAATATTTTTCCGCGCGCAACATCCGAGGTGCAATACCGAAGGGCGTGAGCACGGCAAAAATGTTATCAAGCTAAATAAAAAATTAAAGAGATCGTCTTTTCAACGCTAAAATCGTCAATCCACAAGCCACTGCTTCTGATAAACCCGTCACCCAAGCCGCTCCTACAATTCCAAATCTCGGAATCACTAATAAATTACCAGTAAAATTAACCACCAAAGTTATTAATCCTAAAATCAAAATTTGTTTTTGGCCACCCTTGGCAATTAACGTAAAACCAAATAGGTGATTAATATAAGAAAAAAAGAGGGGAATCAAAAGAATTCTTAAAACCACCACCGATGATTCATAACCATTTCCCGCCAATATTTTTATCATTAATGGTGCCAACAAGTAGGCGAGGGGAATTATCACCATCAAAGATACAAACACAATCCCTGTCGACCATTTAAATAAACTTTTTTTATTTTCCGATTTACCCGAAAAAAATGGAAAAACACTGTTCACAAAATAATAAGCTGGTTGCACCATATTAGAATAAATTTTGTACGCCAATCCATAAAATGCCACTTCTTTAATCCCAATAAATTTATCAATCATCAACGAATCAATTGCTCTGTCGTATCCAGTAAATATCAACATATAAACTCCCATTGGCCACGATTCTTTCAAGAAATTTAAAACAAATTTTTTATTTAAAAGCTCTAACTTAAATCCAATTAAAACCTTTTTAAGCAATTTCCATCCAATACTTAAACTTAAAATTCTAGCCACTAAATAAACCCCAAACACCCACATTAAACTAATCGGATCATGCCAAACCAACAAGATTATTAAAAATAATAATGGAAAAACAATATCGATCAACACCTTCAAATCCATCCTTAATTCTGTCTGAAAAATTATTTCCAAGCTTCCAGCCACCGATGTAAACCAAATCATTATTAAAGCTATAAAAACTTCACTTTTAATCAACGCAAAACCACTCCAACTAAAAATTAAAATTATTCCCAAAATAAAGGCAATTAAAGTCGTTAATAATCTTGCCCAAGTCACTTGCATAAACAATTGATTTTTTTCCTTTCCTTCCTTTCCCGAAGCTTCTTTCACTCCTATCACTTTTGTCCCAAAATCGGATATTGAATCCAACAGTAATAATATTGATGTCACCAAAATATAACTACCATAAACATCAGCCCCTAATTTTCTCGTCAATAAGCCAGTTGTTACCAAACTAATCAAAACTGTAATTCCCTTAGCCACAATCTGCACCCAAGTATTTAACAGCGACTTTTTCAACATTACCTATTTTAAACAATTCCCAACACTAATACTAACAACCAAAAATTTTGCGGTAAAGTCAACCAATAATGATCAACCATCCCACTTATAATCACTACTCCTAAAATTATCTCAAAAATCCAATTTATCTTTTTTTTGGAAAAATTTTCACTAAAAAACAAAAACACTAAAGCTAACCCCAATATTCCAATCTCACTCCAAGCCAATATTAAAATATTATGAACTGGTTGTAACCAAAAAATTCCATTATTATTTTGAAAATCCGGTAATCTCACTAAAAAATTTCCCAAACCCACCCCAAACAAAGATGATTCTTTTATCATTTTTAGTCCAGCCACATTCAATTGAATTCTTTTACCAATTCCATTTGAATCCCATCCTCCCAAAAAATCAGACATTTGATATTCCATATTTACCAGTCTCAATCCAAAAATAACCACTCCTAAAATCAAAAAAATTAAACCAGTAGCGTTAATCCTATTTTTTATATTTTTTAACCAGAACCAAAAAATTAAAACCAAAGTTAAAATCCAAATAGTTCTACTACCAGACACCATTATTCCCAACAACCCCAACCAAAACACCACCCACCAAAAAAGCCTCCCTGTCAAGGGAGGTGCTCGCAGGGCGGAGGGTTTTAACCACCACCACAATAATAAACTCACCAACAAAAATCCAGCCAAACTATTTGGATGAGAAAAAGTCCCATAAGCCCTAACTAAACCTCTTCCCAAAACCGACATCTGAGCAATTCCAATTGTATTAAAACTAAAACTCCTTTCTCCTAACCAATAAAAAATTCCATTCAAGCTTCCATTTTTAGCTATTTGAGCCACTGCCAACAAACTTTCCAAAATTATCCAACAAGGAATAACTTTTACTAAATTTTCCTTGATTACTTTTTTATTTTCTCTAAAATAAAAAAAGGTTATCAATAATTGAAACACTCTCAACCACTTATAACCAGCCACCCAAGGATTCACTGCCATTAAAATATTCACTCCCACAAACCCCAAAATCATAAAATTTCTAAAATTAAAATAATTTTTAAAAATTATTTTTTTATAATTTTTCAAAAAATTAGATCCGATTAAAACTAACCAAACCAAATCTAACAAATATAAAGTAGGGGATAAATAATCAATTCTAATTCCCAGTAAATAACTCCATTCTGGCCAAAAATGCTTACCTAATTGAGTCGGAATTAAAAGCAAAAATAAAAATAACCACACAACCTCATCTTAACACAAACAGGATTAGGCTTTCTTTATCACAATATGTCTTTCTTCGCCTTCACCCTCAGACTCACTCTCTATTCCCTTAATTTCTGCTAAAACCATATGACAGATTCTTCTTTCATATGAACTCATATTTGCCATTGCCACTGAATTACCAGTTTCCAACACTTTCTCCGCCAAAGATTTAACCATATTTTCTAACCTTACTTTTTGTTCCATTCGATAATTATTTACATCCAAAAGCACTTTTATCCCTTCACTAATTTGGGATCTAATAATTAAAGACAAAACAAATTGAATTGAAGCTAAATTTCGGCCCCTAAAACCAATTAATCCAGCCGGATTTTTAACCGTTACTCCCACTAAAACTTGATTTTCCTCTCCATCCATATCTTCCACAAAAGCTTTTTCCACTTCAAAATTCATTTTTTCCAAAAGTTCACAAGTGAATTTTAGTATTTTTTCATTTCTTTTTTTATTATCCATAGTGGCTATTTTAACACGCAAAATTTATTTTTTATTTATTTTATCCACTGCCAATTGTTGAACCACCATAAATCCTGAAGTTACAAACCAATACAATAATAATCCCAACGAAAAATTCCACCCAATAAAGATTGTCATTAATGGCATAAAATAAGTCGACTGGGTTCTCATCATCGCCATCATGTCATCTTCTTTATCTCTAGTTGCATCAGCAATCGACTCGCTCACTTTTGGTGCCGGCATCATTAATTTCGCACTTAAATATTGCAAAAAACCCGAACCAATTAAAAGTATTAACGGTAATATTAAACCAGAATCCATCCTTTGAGAAAATATTTTTGCTGGAGTCTGCACTAAATCAGAACCAAAAAAACTCATATCAAATTTAAAATTCTGATCAATTCTAAAAGATTGAATTAAATTACCATTAATTTTTTCCAAAGACACTTTCCCTTCAGAAAAAAGACTCACCATATTAAAAGCATAAAAAAACAACAACAATACTACTATTTGAATAATTTGCGGCAAACAACCAGAAAGAGGATTAACTCCTTCTTGTTTATAAAGATCCATTTGAGCCTTAGCCAAACCTTGCTTGTCATTTCCAAACTTATCCTTCAATTTATTTAATTTTGGCTGCAACTCCCTAATCTTCTGAGACGATTTCAAACTCGGCATCACCAACGGTAATAAAATTAACCTAATCAAAATCGTTACCAAAATAATTGCCAACCCAAAATTACCAATCAAATAATAAACGGCAAACAAGGCATTAATAAACGGAGCCAAAAATAAATTCATATCGTTCATTCTATCAAATCAACCCCACCTTTTGATAGGGGGTTACATTTCAAAATTCTCTTAAAACCCAAAAACAAACCTTTCACTACTCCATATTTTTTCACGGCTAAATAAGTATATTCCGAACAAGTCGGCGTAAAACGACAATGATTTCCAATCCCAGTGCCAGATACATATTTTTTATAAAACACTAATATTTTCAAAACTATTTTCTTCATTTCATGAATTTTTCCACTTCTTTTTCTATTTCCTTCATTTTTTTACCCAAAATTTCTTTCTTCGTCAAAAAAATTATTCTAGTCCCATTTTCAAATTTTTCTAAATTTTCTCGCACCACTTCCGATAGAATTCTTCTAATTTTATTTCTATCCACCGCCTTTTTGGAAATTTTCTTCGAAACTATAAATCCAAATTTTTTCTGGTCGTCATTTTCTTTATAAGTCAAAAAACCAAAAAGAGGGGAGTATAAAATTTTCCCTTTATTTTTAATTTCGGCAAATTCTTTCCTTAATCTAATTCTATTTTCTCTTTTCAACACAACTAATTATACTAAATTAGCCAGTTATTTTTGCTCTTCCCTTAGCTCTTCTTCTTTTAAGCACGTTTCTACCATCATGATCCATCATTCTTTTTAAAAATCCATGAACTCGGGCATGTTTTTTTGCTTTTCGTTGTAAAGTCATTTTTGTCATAGCTGCTATTTTATCATGAAATCTCCAATCTATCATCCAGAAACCAACACTCCATTTGATATCTTTTCTTTTGTGGAAAACTCATCTAATATAAGCATTACCCCAATCGATTTTTCCACAATTTCGATTTTAAACTCCTGCCTATTTAACCGTTATTTTTTATGTTGTAAATTTTACAATCCACTATGGATAATATTGAAAGAATTTGGAAAAATACTCAAGAAGAGTTAAAAATAACTCTTGCTCCAGCCATCTTTCAAACCTTTGTTTTAAAAACTCAATTAATTAGCCTTGACAACAATCTTGCTGTTATTGGCTGCCCCAATACCTATTCTGTTGATTTTAATAAAAAACGCCACTACGACATCATCAAAAATGCTCTCGATAACCAAACTAAAAATAACAACACTCTTAATTTTATTGTCCAAGAAAATCTAAAACCCGACTTTGACAATACTAATAATACCCCGCTTTTTTCCTATTCTCCCAACAAAACCAATAATTCTTCTCTTCATCCTAAATACACCTTTGAAAACTTAATTGTTGGCAATAGTAACAACTTTGCTTTTGCTGCTGCCCAAGGCATCGTTAAAAATCCTGGTCTTTCCTATAATCCTTTCTTTATTTGGGGTGGGGTAGGAGTTGGAAAAACCCATCTCATGCAAGCTATTGGTCATGAACTCCTTAAAAATAATCCCGATTTAAAAATAAAATATTTTTCTGCTGAAAGTTTTGGTAATGAATTAGTTAGCGCCCTTAAAACCAAAAACATGAATCAATTCAAAGAAAAATACCGTAATTTAGACTGTATTCTTGTCGATGATATCCAATTCATTGCTGGTAAAGAATACACCCAACAAGAATTTTTTCACACTTTCAATGCTCTTCATATGAACGGCAAACAGGTTGTTTTAACCTCCGACCGCAAACCCAGCGAAATTGATCACCTTGAAGATCGCCTTGTTTCTCGTTTTATGGGTGGTTTAACTGTCGATATCCAGCTTCCCGACTACGAAATGCGTATTGCTATTATTAGTCAAAAAATCGAAGAAAAGGGAATCAGTATTACTCCTGAAGCTGTTGAGTTTTTAGCCAATAACACTGAATCAAATATTCGTGAAATCGAAGGTAAACTTCAACAAATTGCCGTTCAATCTTTATCTCAACAAATAGGAGAGATTGATCTTTCTTTTGTTCAAAACTTTTTTAATCCAAATAAAAATTCTACAATCTATGATCAACGATCCAACCAACTAACTTCTCGTCATATCATCTCCGTCTGTGCCAAACATTTCAATATTAAAACTAGTGACCTTTGTGGAAAAAGTCGTAAAAAAGAACTTGTTAATGCTCGTCATATTACTGCTTATTTACTTCTAACTCAAATAAACCTACCTCTAGAAGAGGTTGGGCACCTTCTCGGTGGTCGCGATCACACTAGCATTATGCATGCTCGAGACAAAATAACTAATGACTTTTCCACTAATCCACAAACTCGTCAACTTATCAACCAAATCAAAAGCACTTTTTAATTTCAAAAAAGTTTTCCACTTTCTAATACTACTTATCCACAATTTTATCCACATTTTGTTTTATCTTTTTCCCCCGAAGTTTACCCAAACTCAAAAACAAACTATAAGCTACAACTACTAATTTTTACCCAATATTCAACCATTTTTTACTTCCCAACACCCTAATTAATTCAATTAAAACCAAAACTTCCATTATTTTTAAAACTATCCCACTTATCAACACTCTCTACTAATTATTACTACTATTTTGGATATTAATATCTTTATTTTTAACCTTTAAACTCAAACCATTTTTTGATAATATAAGTCAATGAAACTCTCCCTTTTACAAGAAAATTTAAACACTGCTCTTACCAATGTCTCTCGATTTGTCTCTTCTAAAAATCAACTACCTATATTAAATAATATTTTATTGTCCACCGACAATGGTCGACTTAAACTCTCAGCTACCAATCTAGAATTAAGTATTAATTATTGGATTGGAGCCAAAATCGAAGAAGAGGGGACAATTACTATTCCCTCAAAAGAAATTACCGAGTTTGTTTCATATTTAAACCCCGGGAAAATAGATTTATCCCTAAAAGGAAACAATCTTTTAAATTTATCTTCATCTAAAACCGAATCAACTTTCACTACTAATCCTTCCACTGACTATCCTGATTTTCCCACCCTCAACCCAGACACTTGTTTTGAATTAGATTTAAATGTTTTAACTCAAGCTGTTTCTCAAATCGCTTTTTCCGCTGCCACCGAAGATACTCGTCCCGTCTTAACCGCTATTCTTTGTCAATTCACTTCCGACAGTCTAAATTTAGTTGCCACCGATGGTTTTCGTTTATCTTTTAAAAACATTAAATTAACCAACCCTATTAATTTAAAAACCGACCAAGTCACTTTTTTAATTCCTGCCAAAAGCCTTTTAGAGGTCACCAAACTCGCTAAAACCAACACTAAAATTAAAATAGGCTTAACTTCTGATGAACATCAAGTAGTCTTCGTTCTAGACGATGTAGAGCTAGTTTCTCGACTTATTGAGGGGGAATACCCAGTTTATCAAAGAATAGTTCCAGAATCCTTTTCCACTAAAATCTTTTTAAACAAAGACGAGTTTGTTCAGGCCGTTAAGATTGCTTCTGTTTTTGCCAAAGAATCAGCTAATATTGTTCGTTTTAATATTAAAACCAATTCTATTGAACTTACTGCCAATGCTCCTCAAATTGGTCAAAATAAAGCCACTGTTGATGCTAAAATTGAAGGCGAAACCCTAGAAATTGCTTTCAATTATAAATTCTTAATGGATTTTCTCAGTGTTTGTAAAAGCCAGGAAATCATTATTGAATTAAACGAATCATTAACCCCAGCCTTTTTTCACGATCAATCAGATAAAGACTTTTCTCATATCATCATGCCTGTCCGACTTCAAGACTAATTATTGCCCGTAAATAATTCTAATTATTAACATTACTAACACTACTAATCCTAAAAAAAATATTATTTGATATTTTTTAATTAAATTTTTTATTTTCATTTGGACACCGACAAACTTAATATTACTGAAACTGGTCCAGCTTTTAAACTACTATTTCCGTTTAAAAAAACACTTGGTTTGAGCTCAGAATTTTGAGGTAAATTTAAAAAACCAAAATAACCTCCCGTTATCTCTGTTTTTTTAATCACCTCATCCTCTGATGACATATCAAAATATTTATCTCCATCAACTGATATTATTTTAAATTCACTACCTTTTGTGTTTTTTATTTCATCAAAACTTTTAATATTTTTAGTTATCTCTGTTGTAGAAAACTTACCTGGCCAATTAACTATTAAATTAACTAAAGTTCCATCTCTTGTAAACTTAGCCATCACTGGATAACCATTTTGACTATATATCGGATAATTATTAACCATATAAACAGCTCTGATTTCAATAATTGTTGCTTGGCTTTCATTACTTGATATATATCTTGGACCATAAATTTCTTGATAATTAATTTCATCAAATCTCAAATTAATTTGATTTAAACCAAAAACAGATTTAATTAGTTCACTTAATTTATTCTTAATCTCTTCAGTGTTTATAATCGTTTCATTTTTTTCTATTGGAAATAATAATAAATTTTTATTATATTTAATTACATTTGTCTCCTTGTTTATATCCATAGAAGATTTTAAATCTTTGGCTTTATACATTATAAAATTAGAATCCTTTACTGCTGGTGGATCTCCAAAACCAAAATACTGAGCTATTTTTTCAATTAAATCATCACTTATTTGTCCATCTTCTTTTTTAACCACTTTTATTTGTTTTGGCAAATCCAAACTATTAATCAACCAACTAACCGAAAGAAAATTATTTTCAGTATTTAAAATAGAAGTCGGAATGGGGGTTGTGGTAATCATTAATGTCTCATTAGAAACAGGAGCTTCATTTTTTCTTGCCAAGTTCAATACAAACACTATCGACACTATCAATAATATTATTACAATAATATTCGTTAATATTTTTTTATTCATACTTTATGGTACATTAATCACCAACGAACTTTGACTTTGTCTATAACCATTTGGAATAGCCTTAGGTAAATAATTATTAATAGAACCTAATCCATTTACTTGATAATGTAGATGTGGACCAGTTGAATTTCCACTATTATCAACATATCCAATAATATCGCCCTTATTAACAATAGTAGTTCCCCTTAAATAATCACCTACTAAATGAGAATATCCAGTTGAAAATTCTTTTCCTTCACAATTTCCAATAATACGAACGGAGTAATTCCACTTACCGTTAGATGCTTCACCAGAAGTGATATGTGCTTGCCCTGGGTGTGTGGCATAAATAGGTACTGCATCATTAGCTATATCAATTGCCTCAAGCCCTTTATGGGAAAATCCACCATTGGGCCCTTGAGTTATTAACCCATTGGTTATCGGCCAACCACTAGGACAACCCTCCGGTACCGGCAAATTAGGATCTCTGGTTGGGATCAAAGATTCCTCCATACTACCCATTCCTTCTGGTGGTACTAAACTACTAGTCATTGGACTAATTATAAATTGACTATAGACAAAAAATCCTCCAAAAAACAAAAGTATTATTGGTCCTACAGTAATTGCCGCAAAAGCTGCTCCAATCATAATCCCCAAGTCTTCAACCAAATTTATCACAAAACTCCCTGCCTTACCCAATACTCCAAGATTTTCTTCTAAAAATTGCTTTAATCCCTTGGTTAAATTTAATCCAACATCCGACAAAAAGTTTTTAACTTTATCAAAAGCCGGTTTAAAAATAGTCGAAATTGCCATTAATGCTGCCAGTATTTGTCCTATCACTGGGATCATTCCAGTCGTCGCCATTATTCCAATTCTTGACGCCATTGTTCCAGCAGCCGCCATAGTGGCATTTAATTTTGCAGTTGCTGTAACCGTGGCTTTAGCCAATCCACTAAACACCAAGGATGCATCAGACGCCGCTTTCGTTAATGCTGCCAATTCTACTGCTGTCGCTGTTCCACTAGTAGTTGCCGTAGCTAATGCTGTTTGGGCTGCTATCATTGTGTTTCTTGCCATCGCTGTTGCTAATGTTAAATTAATAGCTGTTATTTGAGCAGCTGCTACTGCTAACGCTCCAGATCCACCCACCACGAAAGCTTGCAAAATTGTAAAAGATCCTTCTTCTAATGATTTTTGTGACAAAATAACTAAAGAATTTTGAACAAATTCCTGACCTAAAACCTTTCCACTGATATTAACTAAAATATTATCAAGACCAACCTTTTCTGCTATTTTAGCAACAGTTGTCTCTTTCCAATTAACAATTTTTTGAGCATCACCAATTAATTTTTCAAATTTCTCCGATTTATTAGCAGCATTAAGTAATACATCTAAATTATCACACTCCTTAATTTTTACTGGCAACTTCCATTCAACCTTATCAACTATTCCTTTATACTCTTTAATCAAATCAGAAACTGGTTGTGGATTCTCAATTAATTTTAAAAATGATTCTGTTTTGCCTACACCAACACTTATTTGTCCATCGCCCAACCCTTGTTCATGGGCATAAACAATCGCTTCACTTATATTTTTATCAATCCTACTAGTAGGTTGGTAAATTTTTTTCGCAAATCTAATATAATCTTCAGCTTCATTTTTTTGTTGATCAGTTAAATTTAGATTTTCTTTATAAATTTCTTGTCTTATTGTTTTCCCAAATTCGTCAACTTTAATATCGCTTATAATTTCATCATTTTTTTTTATAAAATCTTTTATTTTTAATTCACCTTCTTTTATTGACGAATTCTTTCCTAACTTTTCACTTAAATTCTTTTCTTCATTTAGGATGGATCGTTTTATTGCTTCTTCTACCTTATTCTTATCTCTCAAGTCTTCATTTTTTTTCATCAACTCATCAGCAATTTCAGAAGCTTTTTTATCCACAATCTTTCTTATATTTTCTTGATAAATATCCCTTTGTTTTTGAATAAAATTCTCTATTTCTTTTGACGAAATCTTACCCTTATTCTCTTTATAAATTTGATCAAGTGCTTCTTTATCATTTAATCCTTTCTCTTCTGTATACTTTCTATATTCTTCAACTAATTCTTTAATTTTTGCTTCCGGCACTGCCGAAGTGTCAAATTTTTCAGTATTTAATTTTTCTATCTCATTTAAACTTTTTATTAAATTTGGGATATTATCAGTGTTTACTGATCCTAAATAATTTCGAATACTTCTATCTAAAACACTGCCGCTAATTATTTTTCCATCAATTGCTTTTAATTTTTCTAATATTTCAACGGCCTCTTTTGGTGAATAAATAATAGTTTTATTAAGATCATTAATCTTTCTATAATTATTCAAATCTGTTACTTCTCCACCAACAGAAGATATTTCTCCATTATCTTGTAAAGCTGAACTTCCGTCCGTTCTATATGCCATGTATAAATTATATCAATCTATCTATAATCTAACATCTATAATCTATAGACTAAACTATCCCGTCTCCGAACAATTTATCATAATCCATTTTATTGTCTTCCTTTTTAATTTCGCCTATATTTTTTTGCCCTCCATTTTCAAGGGAGGGTGACCCTGCAGCTGCGGGGGCGGGCGGGTTTTGATTTCCAGATTCAAAAACTGGTTGTGGCCTTCTAGCTAGTTGGGGTGGTTGAGGTATTCGCTGCTCCTCAGTTTTAATAAATACTGGTTTTTTTATTTCACCTTGATCAACCACCACTTCTGGTCTCTTAAACAACACTGATTCAGTTTTCACTTCCGGTTTTACTTCCACCATTTCCATTTTCTTATCAGAAGAAGTATTTTGAGGTAACACCACTGGAGGTTTTTCTTTAGTTTCGGCTGTTTTTAAATCCAAAACATCAACTTTAGGAGCAAAATTAACAGTTTTTATTTCAGTCGTTTTATTCTCACTGTTTACCTGGCCCTTAACTTGGTCAAAAGGAGTATTTTGCAACATCGAGATAGATGGTTTTTCCTCAATTTTCACTGTTTTCAATTCTTGAACATTAATTTTTGGCACTGCTTCAGGCATTTTAATTTCTGTAGTTTTTAAAGTCTCTGTTTTATTAAAAGGAACTGTTGGAACAGAGGGGCTTTGAACCGGTTTTACTTCAATCGGTTTAAGTTGAGGTTCCACTACTGGTTTAACCTGAACTGGAATTTTATTTTCAATTTCCACTGTTTTTATTTCCGGAATATTAATCTTTGGTGCCACCTCAAATTTTGGCGGTTCCACTGGTTTATTTATTGGAGGTAATGTTGATGAAAACGTTTTTGTTTCCATTGGTTTAATCGGTGGTTTTATTCCATTATTTGGATTTTGTTGATCCGAAATATTTTTCTTCTTCAAAATATCTTCTGGGTTTGAAGTAATTAAATTATGTTCATCAGCCGAAGCAATTATTTGAATCGCCACATGGTTTTGCCCTGCAAAAAAGATTCCTTCTCCCTTACTGGCCGACAACAATAATTGTTTTTCCCCATCGCTCAAATAAAAAACCTCTCCAATTTGATCAATTGCTGCACTATGTTGCTTCAATAAAATTTGAATCGAACTATTAGTTACTATTTCCTTACCATAGGCAGTTCTCAAAAAATCATCTACATCCTGGGTTATTGTTGTTACTCCCAAATAATATTTTCTTCCCCTTTTAACAATTCCTCTCAAAAATTCAGCCGAATCATCATGTTGCATTAAATACCATGCTTCATCCACCACCAATATCCTTTTTCTAAGAGTTTTCTTTACTACTGTCCATATATAATCCAAAATAATCTGCATTGCCACTGGTCTTAAAGCATCTTCCAAATTTCTAATTCCAAAAACCACAAATTTATTTGTTAAATTAACTGTTGTTTTTTGATTAAAAATTCCCGCAAAAGATCCTTTAATATATTTTTCTAACCTAGCCGCCAAACCTTTAGCCTTTTCATCCTCCATTCCAATCAAGGATTTATATAAATCTTCAATCAACGGCGGTTCTTTGTCTTGCGTAGCTGGATCCGGTGTAATCCCTTTCATTTTATAGGCGTCCATCATTGCTCGATCCATAATCGATTCCTCGATTGGATCCATTTCTCCCAACATCACTTTCAATAATTTATGTAAAGATAAAATTTTAGTATTCAAACCATTTTCACCCTGTTCTTCCGCTAAAGTTAAATCAAACGGATTAATTTTTGAATTTTCACCATATCCAAATGCAATATATTGACCACCAGAATTATCACACAATTCTTTGTATTCATTTTCAGGGTCAATTACGATAATTTCAGTCCCCATCATTAACGATCGTAAAACTTCCAATTTAATTAAATAAGATTTTCCCGCTCCAGCCATAGCAAAAACCACCGAGTTGTAATTTGGCATTGAAAATCTATCAAAAATTACCAACGATCCATTATGCATATTAATCCCATACATAATTCCTTGGTCATCCGACAAGTCTGACGATACAAAAGGGAAGGTGGTTGCCAAAGAAGTTGTATCCATATTTCGACTAATCGCCAACTTATCTTGACAAATTGGTAAAGTCGACACAAACCCATCCTCCATTTGTAATGTTGCCTTTTTACTTATAATCAACAACGATCCTAAAGCCGCTTCCAGATTTTTATTTACCCTATCCAATTCCACCACTGAATCTGCTGTTATTGTTACATAAAGTCCAAACTGAAAAAATCTTTCTTCACCTTTAACCAAATTGGCTTGTAAATTTAATGCATCCTCTAATTTTGCCTGTGTTGCCGGATTAATCAATCGACCTCTTTGAATATCAGTACTTATTTCTGCTTCCATTTCTGTAATTTTTCGTCTCAAATCATCCAAAACCTCCTTTCCATCAGTTGGATAAACAAACATTGAAATATTTAAAGAAGAATCAAAATTAATTAACGATGATAGCCAATTAATTCCCACAAATCTTGGATATGCTGCCACAAATAAAGTTCGATAATATTTATTGTCAATTCTAATGTGATTAAAATCTACTTCCAAAGCTGATGGGGCAATTATATCCTTAGTTGTCACTAATCCTTGAGTAAAATCTCTTTTATTTGGGTCAACTGTCTCTATTGGTGTTGTTGGTTCCACTGGTTTATCTACTGGAGTTGGTTGTTTCTTAATATTATTAAAAAGTTTCATTCCATTTGTCCTCCTGTCACTACTGGTGCTTGGTAATTTACATTAGAAACTTTCTGATTAATAGCAGTTTCTTCATTATAAGTTCTATAAAAAAGATCAATTATTTCTTTATTATTCAAAGGCTTTATTTCTAATCCTAATCTCGAAAAGAGTCTTAATAAGTGATCTCTTTTTGGTTCTAAATTAGCTTTAGCTTTTTCTAAAATATATTCTTTAGTAAACGGTAATTCTTGTCCTTTTTTTTGCGGCAAAAACATCTTAACTCCTTTAACCCCGCCAGTTTTAATTCCCAGTTCTAAAGCTGAAAAAGCAATCGCAATATAAAAAGATTTAGACAAAACATCACTTTTCTTCACTGTTTCTTCAATAAATTTTCTATATTGACTAATTCTTTCCTTAAGGCTCGGATTTAATTGTTTTTCTTCCATATTTTGTAAATTTTTTAAATAAGAACTTACATCTTTAGCATGTGATTGAATAATTATTTGTATCGGAAAATTTAAAGAATTTATGATTCCACCATAAGCAAAGACTAATGCTGATTGTTCTGGTTCTGATAGTAAATCAAAATTAACCGACGATACACTTAAAACTGTCGAACAAGATCCATCTTTCATAATTACAATTCCATCAATCACATCTTCTATTGGTAAATGTTCTTGAGTACTTCCTTTAATAGCAATTTTTAATGGATCTATTGGCATATTTAATTATTAGAAATAATTCTAATCGGTTGAACTATTTGATTATTTAAATCTATATTAACTCTATCAAAATTATAACCATCTTTTTCTGCAATTATCAGATACCTGCCACTTGCCAAAGGTGTGGTTGTTTTAAATTGACCCAAAGAATTTGTTTTTAATACTCTCGAAGGATTTCCTTGTTCATCTTGAATCTCAACAATTACTCCATCAATAATTCCACCTTCCATATTTGTTGCCATTCCCACTACCACATTAGGTATTTCTGGAATATCTGGCATTGGGATCGAGCCAAAAATTGCCTTACCAGTTGCCTCCAACTTTTCCGTTTTAAGATTTAAGTTTGCTTTTTGGTCTTTCCAATCTTCGACTTTAACTTCAATTTTTTCAGTTGTTTTTTCCTCAGTCTTTGGTTTTTCTTCCACCATTGTTTTTTTAATTTCAGGTTTTACTTCAAGTTCTATATTAATCTCACCTTTATCTTCACCTTTCTTTACCCCAATCACACCTATGGCATCTTTTAATTTACTTCCCCAAATATTAGATTTTATTTTTCCCCCAGTCACCACTATATCTTCCTCACTTTGTTTCACATTTTTAGTTAAATCTAAGTCGAGCCAATTCTTTTCAGCTTTTCTTTGATAAATATAAATTGTTGGTGAATAAATCGCTTTTAAAAATGAAAGAACCCAAACTTCCAATGGTCTATCCTCAAACGGCACAAAAGCTAAAGCTAACCCACCTCCAGCTAAAAACAACATCAACGGCCATTTAACCAAAATTACCAATTTAGTTGAATTAATCATTATTGCCAAAATTATTCCCACCGCTGCCTTTAAAAACTGTTTCAAAGTCATATCTCCCACGAGTTTAAATTCGTAGGATGTTATTTGCTGTGGAATCGGGTGTTGTTCCATTCTTTAATTCTACCAATAAATTTCAACTTGATAAACCTGATGAACCTTAAAACTTGATAAACTACTTTATGTCTAAACTTGTCATTGTTGATGGGCATGCCATTATTCATCGCGCTTATCATTCAATTCCACCCCTAACTTTCAACGGTCAGCCAGTTAACGGTCTTTACGGTTTTTATTCCATGCTTCTTACTGCCATTAATACTCTTGATCCCAAATATCTAGTTGTTTGTCTCGATTCTCCTGGTCCAAATTTTCGTAATCACGAATTCCTTGGTTATCGCGCTAAACGAAAACCTGCCGATTCTGATTTGGTCTCCCAATTACCTTTATTAGAATCAACCTTAAAACAGGCTAAAATTACCACTTTTTCTATGGGTGGATTCGAAGCCGACGATTTAATTGCCACCATTACCACCAAAGCTCTTAAAAAAATAAACCAAAACAAAAAAAAATTAATCGATGAAGTTGTTATTATTACCGGCGATAAAGATCTAATGCAATTAGTTGATAAAAAGGTTTCTCTTTTTGTTCCTGTTCGTGGCCTTTCAGAAACTAAAATTTTTAAATCAGATGATGTCCAAGAAAAACTTGGTGTTTTACCCAATCAAGTCGTTGATCTTAAGGCCTTAATGGGGGATATGTCCGACAATTATCCTGGTGTTGCTGGTATTGGTCCCAAAGTTGCCACCGATCTTCTTTTCAAATACCAAAATTTAGATAGTATTTATCAAAATTTAAATGAAATTAAACCATCGATTCGAGAAAAATTAGAAAAAGACAAAAATAATGCCTATCTTTCACAAAAATTAGCTACCTTGGTTAGTAATATTCCTCTCAAGTTTAAACTTTCTTCTGCCAAATTAACTAACTCTTCCTTCCAAAATTTAATTTCTCTTTTCAAAATTTACAATTTCAAATCTCTCGTTCAACGAGTCGAAAAACAAAATCCAGTTAAAATTAATAAATCAGATGAAACCAAATCACACCAAACCTCATTATTCTAAAATCGCCATCGTTCAAGACTACATCAAAGAATTCGGTGGAGCCGAGTCAGTTCTCGAAACCTTATCTGAAATTTTCCCCAACGCTTCTATTTACACCACACTCTATAAACCACAATTTCTTGGTCCTCATCAATCTCGTCTTCAAGAAAAATGGGGTCATCGAGTTCATCAAAGTTTTTTTCAATACATTCCTTTTGCCCATAAAATCATCAGCCCTCTTCGTCTCTTATCCCCCTTAGCCTTTAAGTCTTTCGACTTCTCTCAATTTGATATCATTATCACTTCTGCTACTGGCGCTTATTTTCCTAATTTAATTAACAAAAAAAAGGCTAAATTAATTTGCTATTGTCACACTCCACCACGTTACCTTTATGGTCTTCCCACTGCCAGAAATTTCACCAAAAACAAATTTATTTATGCCCTATTTCAGGTCTTAAATCACTTTTTAAGAATCATCGATTTCAAATCCGCTCAAAATGTTGATCAATTTATCGCCAATTCCCAAACCACCGCCGACCGCATCAAAAAATTCTACCGTCGCGATTGCATCGTCATCAATCCACCCATCGAAATAAAAAATATTAAAAATAAAACCTCCCTGTCAAGGGAGGATGTCGATTTATCGACAGGTGGGTTTTATTTAGCTGGTGGCCGGTTAGCTCGCGCCAAACGCTATGACGTTGCCATCAAAGCTTGTAACCAGTTAAATTTAAAACTAAAAATTTTCGGCCGTGATTTTGCTGGTTTTGCCGATGAGTTAAAAACTATGGCTGGCCCTACTATCGAATTTTTAGGTGAAGTTACTCAGGACCAAAAGGATCAACTTTATTCTCAAGCCCAAGCTTTTATTTTCTGTTCCGATAATGAAGATTTTGGCATGGTTCCAGTTGAATCAATGGCTCATGGTTGTCCAGTTATTGCTTATAGAAGTGGCGGAACTACTGAAACTGTTGTTGATGGTAAAACCGGTGTTTTTTTTAATGAATTAACTGCTAAATCGTGTGCCACCGCCATCCAAAAATTTCAAAAACTAAAAATCAATCCTCAAGATTGTATCTCCCATGCTGCCGACTTCTCCACTAAAAAATTCATTTCTAAAATTAAAAAATTAATTTCTAAAATATGAAAACTTTATTTTTAACCGCTAGTGCCATCAATGTTTTAGATGATGTAGTTAAACATTTACCTAAAAACCCGAAAGATTATAACATTGCTTTTGTAACCACGGCTTCAGAAGTTGAAGAAGGTGATCATTGGTGGATTAATAATGATCGAAATAAATTAATTGAACTTGGTTTTAACCTTGCTGAATTTTCAATTACCGGCCTGACAAAATCAGAAATAGAAAAAAAATTAAAAAATATAGACATTATTTTTGTTTGTGGTGGTAATGTTTTTTATCTTTTAGATCAAGTCATTAAAACTGGTTTCAACCAAATTCTTTTAGAAAAATCTCAACAAGACTTAATTTATATTGGCTCTAGTGCTGGCTCCATGGTTGTGGGGAAAAAAGTTGAATTAGCTTCCACCCTAGATGATCGTGCCAAAGCACCAGATTTAAAATCAGATGGTGTCGGATTGGTTGATTTGGCGATAATGCCACATTGGGGTAGTCCGAAATTTAAAGAGGAATATTTTTCTGGCTTTGATTCTATCTACGAAGCTAATGCAAAAATAATTTTATTAGATGACAGTCAATATCTTTTTGTTCAAGATGAAGATTACAAAATAATTCAAATTTAGTCTTTCAACCATTTCTGTGCTTCCAAAGCTGCTCGACAGCCTTCACCCGCCGCAAGAATTGCTTGTCGGTGATTTTCATTCACACAATCTCCAGCCGCAAAAATTCCTTCCACACTAGTCATAGTTACCAATTTTTCATTTTTACCTACCACTATTTGTCCAGTCTCTCTTAATTCCACTAATCCTTCCAAAAATTTTGTCGCTGGACTATAACCAATCGCTACAAACATCCCATCTAATGGCAATATTGTTTCTTTCCCAGTTTTATTATTGAAAACCTTTACTGATTCTAGCTTTCCTTCTCCATTTAATTCTTTCACTTCACTATTCCATAAAATTTCTATTTTTTCATTTTCCAACACTTTATTTTGTTCCGCCATACTAGCCCTAAATTCTTCTCTTCTAACAATCATAAAAACTTTTTTGGTAAATTTTGCCAAAAAAATAGCATCTTCACAGGCTGTATCTCCACCACCTACCACTGCCACTGTTTTATCTCTAAAAAACATTCCATCACAAGTCGCGCAACTACTTAATCCATGACCAATTAATTCTTGTTCTTTTGGTAAACCCAACCATTTTACTCCCGCTCCAGTTGTTACAATCACAGTTCGGCTTTGCAGAATTTCTCCACTTTCAAGCTCAACAGAAAAGTCTCCAGTTATTTTTTTAACTAATCCCGACTTTATTTCTATTCCTAATTTTTTTACCTGAGTTTGGGTATCCATCATCAATTTAAAACCACCAATTCCATCTGGAAATCCCGGGTAGTTTTCTACCATTGGTGTAATTGTCAATTGTCCTCCAGGTTGATTTCCTGCAATAACAATTGTCTTAATATCTGCCCGAGCCTGATAAATTGCTGCTGTTAAACCAGCCGGACCTGAACCAATAATTACACAATCATATTTAATATTTTCATTCATACCCATCATTTTATCAAAACAACTTTACTTTTTTTCTTTTTTAATCAATACTTAAATAATGTCCAAGAAAACTCGTCAAGTTATAAAATTAATTTTTGATCTCATTCAAAATAAACAGAGATTTTTTTTATGGACTGGAATTCGTTTTCTTTCCAGTTTTTTACCCTTAATTGTTATTTACCTCTTCTCTAAAACCATCAATTTAGTCGAAACCAAATCTGATTTTTCTATCATTTTTTTTTCCATCCTCATTATTTTTGCCGTCAGGATTCTTGATAATTTTACTCGTCTCAAATCTGTCTCTAAATTAGATGAATGTATTAGTGATATTAGTTTCGACATCCATAATCATTTTGCTAACAACATTAAAACCGAAACCAAACTAGAACGACATCAAAGCATTCAAACTATTCGTAATTTTGCCGATGCCACTACTTGGACTCTAAAACTTTTTCGTCAACCAGGGATTGACAGTATCGTTTCTTTAATAGCTATCCCTCTTATTATTCTTTTTGTTGATTTTAGAGTTTTTATTTTAGAAGTTGTCTTTATAACCATTTATTATTTTATCGATTATTACACCACTCAACATTATATTTCTTTTAAAGATCTTCAAGATGCTAAGACTGAAAGTTATTATGCCAAACTTCATGAAACCAACGATGTTGACCTTGAGCAAAAAACTTTTAGTCGTCATTTTTCTCGACTTTGCAATTGGTTCTTTACCGAATGGTTTACCCTCCAAAATGCTGCTGTTTTCTTTTATACTCTTATTTTTACTTATTTAATTTTTTCCGTTTCCAGTGGTACTAAATTAATATCCGAATTAGTTTTAATTATGACTTATATTACTTCTACTCAAACTTATTTAAATTCTTTTTCTGAAATCAAAGATAGTTTAGCCGATATGTCTGTTTCAGTTGATCATCTTGCTAAAAATAAATCTATCACTGCCATCGATTTTGAAGATTTAGTTTAATAACCTCCTGTCAAGAAATTATCTCTATTATCCCTTCGTTTGCATTTACTTGAATTTTCATTCCATCACGTAATAATGTAGTTGAATTACCCGTGGCCACCACACAAGGTAAATTCAATTCTCTTGACACAATGGCGGCATGGCTCAAAATTCCACCTCTATCAGTCACAATTGCTAAACATTTTTTCATTAATGGCACAAAATCTGGCGTCGTCACATCACATACAATTATTGTTCCTTCATCTATTACCACAATATTATTTACCTCTTTCGCTGTAATTATTTTTACCACCCCTGAAACTAACCCCAAAGATGCTGATTGTCCCTTAATAATAGTTTTTTCTGGCGTATTTTTCATTTCAATTTTTGGGATAAAATCTTTATACATTTCCCCTAAAATTCGGTTATAATCAATAAACCATAATCCAAAATCATTAGAACATACTGTTTCCCAATAACCACCAATATAATTTCGATAAAATTTAGCTCCAAATTTTTCCTTTAATTCTTTTCTTTTTTTAACATCAGCAACTTTAAGTTTTTTTACAATCGTTTTTAAATGATTTAAAGCCGTTTTATTATCAACGCTTAAGCTCCATTTTTTAAAATCATAATGAAATAAAATTGGTTTTTCTTTTTCATAAAAACCTTGGGTTAAATGACTATGAACATCAGCGATTATTTCCCCAAAAATTCCATTTTTATTAACCACTATAATCGATGCCCATAAATTAGTTTCATTGTGTGGCACAAAATCTACTTTATAAGATTTTGGATCAATTTCTTGTTTAAAAAACCATTCAACTGCTCCAGAAATTTTTTCACCTCTCAAACGAAGCTTTGGTAATTTATTATCATAAGGAATTAATCTAATAGCACACAACTCCTCGCCTCTTTTGTTAATAAAATCTATAAATAAAGGTGACTTGTCTATAATATCTGTTGCTAAAAATTGAGTTGGTTTATCAAAAGGTAATCCAATAATTTCATTTAACACTTTTAGTCTTTCTCTTTTTTCATTATCTTCTTCGTTAAATTCTTCCGTTTTTTCAAATCCCGAAAACCTAAGCCATTCACTTAAAGATACTTGTTTTTGATAAAAATCCTCATTTTTAACTTTATCCATCTAGCCATCATTATATCTTGTTAAAATACTACATGCCAGAACTTCCCGAAGTTGAAGTCGTTCGACTTTTTTTAGACAGCCATTTAATTGGTAAAACTATTTCCAATTTAGAAATTTTAAATAAAAAATCTTTCACTGGCGACCCAAAAAAAATAATTAATCAAAAAATCATCAAAACTTCTCGTATTGGCAAACAACTCTCAATCCATTTGGAAAATAATTTAATTCTTCTTTTTCATCTTAAAATGACCGGTCAAATAATTTTAGGAGATTTTGTTTTTGGCCATCCTACCCCAAAAGAAGATAAATCAATCTTACCTAACAAATCCACTCGTCTCGTTTTCACTTTTTCCAATGGTTCTAAATTGTTTTTTAACGATCAACGTAAATTTGGCTGGGTTAAACTTTTTACCTCTGATGAACTCATTGACTCTCAAAAAAATCTCGGTCTGGATATTTTAAGTTCCAAATTTACTCCTAAATATTTTTATCAACAAATTCAAAATACTTCTCGTCCTATTAAAATAGTTTTACTCGATCAATCTAAATTTGCCGGTATCGGCAATATTTACGCCAATGATTCTCTTTTTTTAGCCAAAATTAATCCACAAACACCCTCAAATAAAATTAGCTTAAAAAAAGCTTTACTTATACACCATTTTTTAATTCAAATTATGACTGATTCGATTAAAGCCGGTGGTTCCACTGCCAAAGATAATAAATATATTCACCCCGACGGTTCCAGTGGTCAACACCAATTTAGTTTTCAAGTTTACCAACGAGCTGGAGAACCATGTTTAGTTTGTCAAACTCCAATTAAACGAATCACCCTCGCCGCCCGCGGCACTTTCTATTGCCCCAAGTGTCAGAAATAAACACCTTTTCTGCCAAATGATATAACTTTATTATGAATGTTAAAAAAGGTCCTTGGATTTTTATTAATTCTAAAGACATATATTCAAACCCATGGATTAAAGTAAGAGAAGATAGTGTAATTAGACCCGATGGGGAAGACGGAATTTTTGGAGTAGTAATCATGAAATCTGGGGTGTCAGTTTTACCGATAGATGATCAAGGTAATGTTTTTTTAACCAAGGAATATCATTATGCAGTTGAAAGAGAAACATTAGAGGCAATAAGTGGGGGAATAGACACTAATGAAAGTAAATTAGAAGCAGCTAAAAGAGAATTAAAAGAAGAAGCAGGAATCGAGGCAAAAAAATGGATAGATATGGGAGTAGTCGATCCCTTTACAACCGTAGTAAATTCACCAAATTATTTATTTTTAGCTATGGACTTAACTTTTTCTGAAGCAAACCCTGAAGGAACAGAAAATATAAAAATAATTAAAATTCCTTTTAAACAGGCAGTAGATTTTGTAATGCAAAGTTTGATTACTCATTCAGCCACAGCCACCCTGATTTTAAAAGCAAAAAATTATTTTAAAAAATAACGAAATGGGTTTAATCGTTTATTCAATTTAGTTTACCAAACCCCAATTAAACGAATCACCCTCGCCGCCCGCGGCACCTTCTATTGCCCCAAATGCCAAAAATAAATTTGATTGGTTTATAATATTGCTATGCCGATAAAAGGATTCATTAAAAAAATAACCGAAGATGGTCAAGAAAAGGATTGTTTTTCACTTGATTTTACTAACGGAGCAAAGGCACAACTTGAGGAGTTGCAGGCTTTTTTTAAGGCGTCTGATCTAACCGAAGTAGTTAAACTTGGCATTTCTTTCCTTCAACAATTTAAAGAAATTAAAGAAAAGGAAAAGAAGGAGAAAGGAAATGACCAAAAATGACTCATTAGATGATCGTATATCTTCCGCACTTGCTGGTCGTGTAGGGAAAGAATTTACTGACCTTTTAGCAAGAGACGAAACAAGAAATAAAATCAAAGAAGTCCTAAGTGAATATATTGATTCTGTTCCTTTTATGAGAAAAGTGAAAGAATATGCAGCAGAAGAAATTGACACTAAAATCTACAAAAGTATAAATTTTTGGGTTAAAACAATTTTAATTCCAGTGGTGGTTTCAATATTCACTGCCTTGATTTTAAATTATTTTAAATTGATTTAGTTAAATTTCAAGATTGATAGGGTTTAATTTAACAATTGACAACCTTTCTATATCGGACTAAAATAGTCCAGTATGAATTTGTCAACCAAATCTCGCTATGGACTTCGCGCTCTGACCAATCTTCTTGATCAAGACTGTTGTTGTTCCATCAAACAGATTTCCAAAAAAGAACATATTTCTTCCGATTATTTGGAAAAAATTTTTTCTAAATTAAAAAAAGCCGGTCTCTTAAAAGTTGAAAGGGGAGCTTGTGGTGGCTATTCCCTCAGTCGCGATCCCAAAAAAATTACACTAGGTGAAGTTATTAATGCTCTGGAAAAACCAGAATTTATTTGTCCCGATTTTTGTAGTTGTCAAAGTAAATCAGTTTGGCAAAAAATCCAATCTGGTTTTAGTCATGTTTTAAATTCCATTACCCTCGATCAATTAACCGCTTCCAAAAATAAATCAGTTTATCTTGATTATGCTGCTTCCACTCCCATTGATCCCCAAGTTTTAACCGCCATGTTGCCTTATTTCGATTTTTCTTTTTGTGGCAACACCATGTCACTTCATCAAATGGGCAGTGCCGCTTCCCAAGTCGTCGAATCTTGTCGCATATCATTTGCCAATATTTTAAAAGTTAACCCCCAAGAAATTATTTTTACTGGCTCAGCCACTGAAAGTAATAACACTGTTTTAAAAGGCATTGCTTTTGCTAATAAATCCAAAGGTAAACATATTATTATTTCTTCAATTGAACATGATTGTGTTTTAAACAGTGCTAAATGGCTCGAAACTCAAGGTTTTGAAATCAGTCAAATTTCCGTCGATAAATTTGGTCTCCTAAATTTAGACGAGCTCAAAAAAACTATTCGCCCCGACACTATTTTAGTTTCCATAATTCATGGCAATAACGAAATTGGTACCATTCAAGATCTCCAAAGCATCGGCCAAATTTGTCACGATCGCGGAGTTTATTTTCACACCGATGCCTCCCAAAGTTTTACTAAAACTGAAATCGATTTATCTAAATTAAATGTCGATTTATTAACTGCTTCCTCTCATAAAATTTATGGTCCCAAAGGTGCCGCTCTTCTTTATATTAAAACCGGCACCAACATCACCCCACTTCTTCATGGTGGCGGTCATGAATTTGGTTTTCGTTCCTCCACCGTTAACTTACCTGCCATTGTTGGTTTCACTAAAGCTGCCGAAATTTCTATTAAAAATTTTGATCAAGAAAATAAAAAATTGTCTGAACTTCGGGATTATTTAATCAAAAACATTTTAAAAACCATTCCCGAATCTCATCTTAACGGTCATCCTCAAAAACGTCTTTACAATAATATTAATATTTCTTTTGCTCGAGTTGAAGGGGAATCTCTTCTTTTGGAATTAGATTTTTATGGCATCGCCGTTTCCACTGGTTCCGCTTGTTCTTCATCTTCTCTTGAGCCCAGTCATGTTCTTTTAGCCACCGGCCTTCGTCCTGAGCAAGCCCATGGCTCGCTTCGTTTTAGTCTGGGTCGTTTCACTACCAAATCTGAAGTCGATTACCTGTTAAAAGTTTTACCTCAAGTTATTAATAAATTTAGGCAAATTTCGCCATTTAAATCATAAATATGTACACTCAAAAAGTCTTAGAACACTTTAGAAATCCTCACAATTTCGGTTCCATGACCAATCCCACCGCTGTCGGTCAAGTTGGCAATTTGGCTTGTGGTGATGTTATGAAACTTTATTTAAAAATCGATAAAAATCAAAAAGGGGAAGATTATATTCAAGATATAAAATTTGAAACTCTTGGTTGTGCTGCTGCTATTGCCACCAGCAGTGTTGTCACCGACTTAGCTAAAAATAAAACTTTAACCGAAGCTCTTAAAATCAAAAACGAAGATATTATCAAAGCTCTCGACGATTTACCTGCTGTTAAAATTCATTGTTCCCTATTAGCTGCCGACGCCTTAACCGAGGCCATTTATGGTTTTTATCAAAAAACCCATCAGTCAATTTCTCCTGAATTAGAAAAAAGTCATCAACGCATCACTGTTTGTCAAACTCGTTTAAACCACTAAAAATTGATAAAATGAATTATGTTTTTAGTTAAAGCTGCTTACGCCCAATGTCCAGTTTGTATTGTCACTGTTGGTGGAGGAATGTTTTTGGCTCAAAAACTAGGCGTTGATGATTTTTTGGTTTCTCTTTGGATTTCTGCTCTCAATACGGCCATTTCTTTTTGGCTAGCTCCTAAAATCAAAAATCGAATTTTAGGTAGCCCTATTATTTTCTCTCTTTTAATGTTTGGTTTAACTCTTTTTTATTTTATTTATACTGACCAAACCGGTTCTCCTACTAACCAAATTCTTGGTTTTGATAAAATTATTTTTGGCCAAATTTTAGGGTTATTAATTATGTTTTTGGGTATTTTTATTGATCGCCATTCTCGTAAATTAAATGGCAGTAAAATTCTTTTTCCTTACCAAAAAGTTGTTTTTCCAGTTGGCACTTTATTAATTTTCACTTTATTATTCAAGTTAATTTTTAAATTATAAATGACCACCCCAAAAGAATTACAAAAGTTTATTGATCAAGCCAAAAAAATCGAAAAGGGACACAGTTTAGATCTTTCTTCTGGAGAAGATTTATCCATTGCCATCATGAACCTTATCGGTATCGAAGAACATATGTTTTTCACTTCCCAAAAATTAGGCGACACTAAATATCTCGATGTTTTAAACACTGCTCGGGAAATGAGAAAAGAACTAATGAAAAAAATTGTCAAAGAAGGTCAAGGAGAAGTTTGGTGCACCAGTAAACATCTTTTATCCGCCTCCATGCGTCTCATGGAAGTTGGCACTAAAAGCTTAACCAAAGGCGACCAAAAAGAAGCTAATGATTATTTTAAAAAATCCTTTGATCTCTACAATCTTTTCTGGGGTTTAAATTTAGGACTAGTCAATTCCGACCCCAAAAAAATAAAATTTGAAGAAAAGCCTCTTCCTCAAAAAAGTCTTATGGGCACCATCAGCCAGACTATCGGCAAAATTCTCGATTGTTGTCGCGAGTAATTAATCCCTAAAAATCAACAATATTCCCATCAAAACCAAGATGATTGGCCAAACTATTTCCCAGTCAATCAGTTTTGGAAATATTTGGTTCCACAAGGAAACCAATCCCACTAAAATTAAAACTACTCCCAAAATATTAATTCTTTTTGTTCTTTTTACTTTAGTTTCAATTTTAATTTCTTTAGCCATTGATTTTGCTTTTTCTTTTTCTTTATCAATTTCTTTTTCCATTGGTATCACTAACCATAAAATTAAATAAATTAAAAGTCCGCTCCCACCGCCAATTGCTAATAAAACAAAAATAATCCTAATCAAAGAACTATCGATCTGAAAATACTTAGCCAATCCACCACAAACCCCCGCAATTATATTATCATCAACCGATCTAAATAATTTTTTTGTTTCCATTCTTAAATTCTAGCAATTTCTTTAATCTTTTCAATATTTTTAATCACCATCGTTCTTTTTTTATTAAAAAGATATCCTTGTTTTTGAAATTTCAAAATTTGCAAAGTCACTGTTTCTCGAGTTAATCCAGCCATACTCGCCAAAACCCGATGTGGAGTGTTGAACTTAATTAAAATTTCATTGCCTTTTTTCTCACCCACATCCTTCGCAATCAAACAAATTAAACCAGCTACCTTAGCCTCCGCATCTCCAGCCACGATTTGTCGCCAACTAATAGATAAATCAAGTAGTTCGTCTATTAATTTTTTATTAACTTCATTCAAAATATTTTCGTCTTTTTCAATAAATTTTACAAATTCATTCATTGGTACTGCCCAAAGTTCAACCGCTGTTATCGCCTCGACAAAATATCTATTTGGCTTTTTATGAAGACCATTCATCCCAGCACAAAAAAACAACGGCTTCAAATTAGGTAAGGTTGTTTCTTTACCATCATTAATAACATAAGCTCTTAAAAACCCATTCTTTTCTATATAGGCCGTGTTCAAATTTTCCCCTGATCTAAACAAAACTTGTCCCTTTTTGTATTTAATCACCTCGAATTGACTATAAAATGACTCCAGTTGTTTCTCAATTTTATCGTTCATAAAGTAAAAATTATTAATTATTAAAAAATTATTAAAAATTTATTAAAAGATAACAAAATTCATTATATCACTAAGTTTTACTAATATTTATTACCAATTTTAATAATTTTTTAATTTTTTAATAATAATATGAATTTATGGCCAAAGGTATGGAATTTATTAATCCAAATTTGGATTTAAATCAATTATCAAAATCAGATAATACTATCCCAATTTTGGTTGCCGCCGACAAATTAAAAGAAAAAATAGACCAAATCGAAAGGGAAAGTTTTATCGATTCTTTAGCTGGTTGTTATAACTGTAATTATTTTGAAAAATTCAAACGGGAACATTTCGATCCTAATCGTGACAATAATAGAATCGGTTTAGTTTTTGTTGATATTAATAATTTAAAAACTATCAACGATACTCAAGGTCACCAGGCCGGTGATAATTTAATCAAAAATACCGCTAATTTTTTAAAATCAAATTTTAGAAAGGATGATGTAGTTATTCGTCTTGGGGGTGATGAGTTTATAGTTATTTGTCGTAACCAAGATAATAAACCTAATTTTGAAAATATTCTTCTTACCAAAATAAACGAAGGTTTAATTAATCATCCCAATGAAAATCTTGCTTTTGGTGTTGCTGTCTATAATAAAAATCAAGATTCTTCTAATTTAGATCAAACCAAAGACCGAGCCGATATCTATATGTATCAAAAGAAAAGAGAAATGAAAATTGCCAAATAAAACAATAAAAAAACTTAGCCAATATTTAAGTTTATAATACTTTTAATGAATCTCCCAAAAAGATTTTGGTTTTTCTTCTTTTTATTAGTTTTTGTTCAAATGAATTTTGGTGTCACTAAAATTCAAGCTAATGAAAAATATGCCACCATTATTAATCCCATCAGAAATCGAGAATTATGGATAGACCAAACTTTAAAGCCAATAGACGATCAATATCAAACAATAAACACTCTAAAACTTAAAGCCACTTGGTTAATCCAAAATGATGTCGTCAACGATCAAGATCTTGTTAAAAAAATTAAAGAATTTAATCAAGACCAAGAATTAGGTTTATTTTTAGAAATTAGTCCTAATTTAGCCCAAAAAGCTCGAATTTATTACCCCACCCAAACAGTTTGGTATAGCCCCAAAGCTGTTTTTTTGTCGGCTTACGATATCAGCGATAGAAAAAAACTTATTGATCAAATGATTTTTGATTTTAAAAACACTTTTGGATACTCACCAAAATCAGCCGGAGCCTGGTGGGTCGACAGTTGGTCTCAACAATATTTAGAAAAAAAATATCACATCACCATCGTTATGATTTGTGCTGACCAAAAAACCACCGACCAATACGGAATTTGGGGACAATGGTGGGGTTATCCTTATCATCCTTCACCAAACAATATTCTAGTACCAGGCGATTCAAAAACAGTCGTCATTCAATGGGCCCAAAGAGATTTAGAAAAAGCCTATCATGGCAGTGGTCCTTTGGTTTCTAATTACTCACTTCAAGCCAATGATTACACCAGCCAAGGCTTAGATTTTAATTATTTTACTAATTTAGCCAATCAATATTTATCAGTTGAAAAATTAGGTCAAATTACAGTTGGTCTAGAAACAGGTATGGAAAGTATTGGTCACGAAGAAGAATATACAAAACAATTAACTTGGATTTCTCGCAATCAAATTATCAGTCTAAAAATGAGTGAATTTAGTGATAAATACCAAGAAGTATATGAAAACAAAAATCCCCAAAAAATAATCCTAGGTAACTGGGTGTTAACACCAGAATACAGAGAAAATAAAAATTTAGGCGAAAAAACTTTTTATCACTCCAATATCAGTTTTACTGATAAATTTATTACCGACAAATCTGATTTTTTAAATCGAATACTACCCCAATCCAATAATCAAAAAAATATAAAATACTTTCCATTTTTCTTAATTTTTATTCCAATTCTATTTTTTATTTCCAAAAATATCTCTCCAATTATTTTTACATTAATATTATTTTTGCCTATTTTTAGATCTTTTTATTTTTCAGGTTGGAAAATATTTTTTGGTCCAGTTCTAAATAATTTGATTCTAGTTCAAATATTAATCTTAATCATCTATTCGCTAATTTTTACCAAAATCAATAAAAAACTAAAAATCAATTGGACTTCTTGGTGGTCAGTTTGGATTTTAAATCTATTAATTTTTACAGCCAGATATTCAATTATTGATGGTCAACGTTATCTCGGTTGGCTAGTTGATAATTTTAGATTTATTGGCATCGCTTTTGGCAACGGAATCAAGTTTATAAATCAAGACCTAACTGGTTATATTGCTGCCACTATGTTGAAATTTGATCCAAGTTGGATTTGGAATAATTGGTGGGTTTGGATAATTGTTTATCCTCTTATCGAAATCGGCTTGGTTATTTTGATTAATAAATTAATCCCTAAAAAACCTAGATATTTTATGGCTATACTATCAATTTTTTTTGTAATCTATATGTTTGGGCTCGACCCAGTGGCTATAAAATAAAATTTATTTCCGATCTTTTGTTTTTATCATCAACCCCAACAATAACGGTAAAACAGATAATAAATAAAACCAAAAAAGGGGACTCAAAAAAGGTTCTCTTGTTTTAGACAAAAACCACCAAATGAATCTTTCTGGATTTTTTAGCAATTCAGTTTTATTTAAAAAATAAACCGAAATAAATTGATTTTCTTTTTCATTTATTACCACTTCATCCAGAGAATTTTCTGGTTCTATTTTATATTCAATGTAATATTTTTTATTTTTAGAATCAGATTGAACAGGAAATCCAAATGGATAAAAATTATTTTCCACCATTGTGTTGATATCAAATCTACTTTCAGAAATTATTTTTCCATTAGCATCAAACAATTTAATTAATAAAGTTGAATTTTCATTGTCTATATTTTCAATTCTCTTAATATTTGTACTAATCATTCCTAAATTATTTTCCTTTGCTGTCAAATCTCTAGTTAAATTATTTTTACTAGTCACCACTACTTCATTTGTATTTTTTATAAAAGATAAAGGAATTTTGGTTTGATGAGGATAAACATAGGTCAGTAAAGAAAACGGTGTCTTAAAAGCCAAAATTAATATTAAAAACATTGCCAAACTAAAACTAAAAACTGTCCACTTAAACTTATTTTTAATAATTTTTACATTTTCGCTTTTATCTAAATTTATCGATATTTTAGGTAATTTATAATAAGGAGCTTCAATCAAATGATAAAGACACCACGCCAAGAATATTGACCCTATCACCACCGTCAAAATCAAAACAAAACTATTCTGTATTGAATTTGGTGAAATTTTAGTTACTGCCAAATCTATTACTAAAGCGTGTGTTAAATATAAAGCGTAGCTATATTTACCTAAAAACACTAAAAATTTATTTTCTAACCATTTTCCCCAAGACAGCTCTCCTAATGTTGTCGCCACCAATAAAATTCCCGTCGGGATTGTTAAAAATATAAACATCAATTGAACCCAGTTTTTGTTGGGAAGAGAATAAGCCAAAACTCCACTCAAAATTATTAATAAAACCGGAATTAATCCCACTGGTTTCAAAATTATTTTTGGTAATTTTAAAAATTTTTGCTGCCACCAATCCAAATTAGATCCAATGGCGACCCCAACTATAAAATAAATCATCAAAGAAGGAGTCATCATTCGCATTGCCAAAATTCTCTGGCTTATGAGACTTAAAACGTAACAAAATAAGAAACTAGACAAAAATAAAAAGGTTTTCCATTTTGATGATTTTTTTTGATTTATGTATAAAAAAATCGGCACAAATAAAACCGGGTACAAAATATAAAAAAAGGTTTCTGTAATTAAACTCCAATAAACACCATCTAGTTGACCAATATAGTTTCCAAAAGGCAGAGTTAAGGTTGCATTAACCATCCCGGCAATAATCCATTGTAAATTTTTATTCCAAGTTTCATAAAAAATCGGGGAGGGAATTTTTAATAAATAAAACATATACCAACAGGCCACTAACACTTGAAAACTTATCCAAAAATAGGTCAAAATTTTCCCAATTGGTATTTTTTTTCCTATTTTTAAAAATAACTCCCAAATTATTCTTGCTGTTATCCCTACTCCCAACACCACCAAGATTTGATTCAAAATCGTTAAATTTCCACTTATTTTAATAATCGTTAAACTAACCACCATCACCAAAAACGCTGGAAATAATCTAGCATATCGTCTCGACCAAAAATCAATTTTTGATTTTGGTCTTGGGTATAACCATGCCATCAAAAAACCAGTTAATAAAAACAAGATCGACACCCCCACCTTTCCACTAACCAATAAAAAGTCCAAGTATTTATGAATTATTATCGGTGTTGACTCGTACCAAATTTTCAATGGGATATGATTAAAAATTACCAATAAAATTGCTATTCCCCTTAATCCATCCAAGGCTGTTAATCTAATATTTTTATTTTTCATTAAATTTTTCTTCAAATCTCTCCACCAACGAGTAACAACAGCCGCAAAATATTTGTTTATAAAACCCCTTAGTTTCCAATTTTTTACAAATATTTTTAGGAACCAAAAATTCAATTCCTACTTTTTCTCCAATTTCTTTTCCATTTTTTTCAATCATTTTCGAATTTTGATATTCACTCGTCAAAAGTGTCGAACTAAAAGCTTTAAATCCATTTTCTTTAGCAAACTCCGCCGTCTTTTCTAATCTCAACCTCCAACATCTTATACATCTATTAGGTTTTGAAAAGTCCCTCTTGTCAAAGAGGGATTTAGGGAGATTGGTTTCAAACCACTCTTTCGGCTTCCAATCCGCCACCACCATTTTTAAATCTCCAATCATCAATTGCATTGCCTTTAATCTCGACTGATATTCCGATCGGGGATGAATATTTGGATTGTAATAATAAACCACAATTTCACTAAATCTTTTTTCCGCCTTAACCGACTCCACCATTTTTAATAAACAATCAGCACAACAAGCATGAATTAAAAGCTTCATTTTTTGGCCAAAAATTCTTTCATTTTATCTAATCCTTCTTTTGCCTTTGCCCCTTCAAAATGCTTTCTGGCCGGTTCCAATTTTTCAATCAACCAATTCGCTAGTCCATTTTTCAAATCCAACGGATACAATTTTTCATCCTTATAATCCTCAATCAATTTATCTACATCGGTATAGATAATATCTCCACCAAATTTTTCTGGTCTACTAATTTTAAAATTACCGGTCTTTTCTCCCCAAAACACCAAAGTTTGTACCCAATTAATTAATGGATTGAATTCAATTTCTTTTGGTGGTCCGTAAGCTTTTTTAATTTTATTTCTAATTTCCTCTGGTGTATCATGAATAAAAATTGCACTGTTTGGCTTTGACTTACTCATCTTTAAAGATTCTTCATCATATGTTTGAAGCGAAGCGGAATCCCGCTCCTGCGGGACTGGTCCGGTTAATCCCGCAATTAAATTTTGATGAATTGCCACTGGGGCAATAATTTCACCCTTATTATTTTTCAATGGATTAATGGTTAATTTTTTTGCCACATCTCTAGCTATTACATGAGCTTTTCTTTGATCCATTCCGGCATGAGCTAAATTAACTTGCATCGTAAAAATATCCGCCACCTGGAGTGGGGGATAAAACAACGTTGCCATATCCACATCATTACCTTCTTTTTTACCCATTATTGAAATCGATCTTAAATCTCTCGACAAAGTCACATGTTTACCCACTTCCATAAAAGTTTCCCAGTGAACAAAATTTTTCTCATATAAATCTTTACCAGTCACAAAATTAACCTGACTTTCTTCCACCCCAAAACATTTTAAGGATGCAATTAGTCCTTCCTTAAAATAATGTTCAGTGGCCCAGCGAATATTATCCCAATTTCCTCCTAATTTATTATTTAAATAAGAGTGAAAATCAGCCATCAAAATATTGCATTTCACCCCGGCTTTTAAAAAATCAGCAATTTTCCCCATCGAAATTAAACCGGTCCCCAAATGCACCATTCCTGATATTTCAAAACCAATATAATGATTCAACTCAGTTCCGTTTTCTAATAAATTTTTCAAATCATTTTCAACTAACACCTCTTGGCAATTGCGGGTAATTAGCCTAATTTTTTCATTTATCTCCATAGCTTAGAGTATAAATTATTTTTTCAAATTTTACTACTTATAATAGCTTTTAATTTGAAACAAAATATACCAAGATATTCCAGTCCCAATTATTAAATCTCCCAAATCAAACTTTAATAAATTTAATAAGGCACTAATTAATGAAATATAAAACAATAATCTCCAGGATTGAATTTTTCTTTTAAATAATCCCGGTATTGCCATTATTTGTAGTATGATTATTATCAATCCCAACAAAACCGAAACAACATAAAAACAACCTTTAATTCCACCTAAAATCACCAATGATGTCATTGTCACTGCTACCCCTACAAACGCCAATATTACCGGTACCGAGAAAATCAGTAATATCACTACTAAATACGGTCCATATTTCACAATTATTTCCTTAATTTTTTTTGGTAATTCAGGTAATTTTTTAACAAATAATTCCGATAATTTTTTTTCTAAATCAACCAAAATCATTTTCCGATTTTTATTTTTTATAGTCACTTTGACCAACTCTAACACCTATTTATTAAAAAACGTTAAAACTTTCCAGTTCCAAAAATCAAACAAGTCGCCAAACCATCCACCCCAATTCCCACATAATTCCATCTGTTATCCAATTGATTATCGTTATGAGGTTTGTCACCAGCATACATCCATTCAATAACATGAACTCCATTTAATCTGTATCCATAACTAATATTTTCCCCTAAAGCCGTAAATCCCAATTTATCAAAACCATTCTGATTTTCCACAAAATCATTAAACCCCTTATGTTGATCAACTGATTTTATTCCATTTAAAAATTTTGCCCTTTCTTGTGCATAATTTACCAATTTTTCGTCCCAATTTAACACTTGTGAACCACGCACTTTTCGATATTCATTTAAAGCTGTCAATATTTCTTTTGCTGTTGCCATTGTTTCATCTTCGCCTATTTTCATTGTCCAAGTCACTTCGTCTATTTGTTTTGCCACTCCCCATGGCTCATTATCCGGGGTAGGGGTTACTACTATCTTTTTAATATATTTTTTTTCTTGTTGTATTATTTCTGTTTCTTTTTTTATTTCCGATTGTTCAATTTTTATTACTGGTATTTTTTCCAAAACAGGTGCCAAAACTTCCTTTCTTTGAATTAAAAATAAACCTAAAATTCCCAGCAATAAAACTATTAAGACCTTTTTAACAATTCTCCCCATTAATTCTATTTTACTCTGTCAACAAAGTCGTATCTAAAGTCGCTCCTACTCTTGTTGGTGTTGGCGTTAGTGTGGGTGTTGTTCCTCCAATATCCATTTTCGACAAAATCTGATCCAATTGCGATTTAGTAATACAGGTTTCATTATTTTCTTCGCCGACACATAAATTTTTAGTTTGAGTTTTGTCAGTCACGATTTTCGGCGTAATTATCTCCACTCCAGCCACCAATCGATCAGTTATTATTTCCGATAAATCGGTTAAAACTAAATTATCCTTCTGCCACATCAATTCATCCAAAATTTGCTTTGAAAAATCAGTGGCATTTTCATCGACCCCTGGCAACAAATCAGCTATTTTAGTTCCATTGCCCGACCCGTTTTTAATAAATACCAATATTTGCCCTGTTTCTTCGCCGCTAAAATCATTCATTGCTGTTCCAATAATTGCTCCCGCCTTAGTCGCTTTCATTGCCACTCCTGGGGTCGAAGATGAAGTCAGGGGATCACCCACTTTAATTGGTCCATTTTCGGTATTTACTTTTACTGGCACCCGTCCCGACAATGCCACTGGTACCGCCGAAGTTTCATTATCATCAATACTTCCAATCGTAATTGCCGGCACAGAAGAAACCACCCCAACTAATCCCTTTTCATAACTCCCCGTGCTCTTTTTAACTCCTGACTTTAGATTGGAATCCAAACTAACCACCGCCCCAGGCCCAAGCGTTTTATCTGTAGTCGAATATATCTCTGCTAAATCAGCATTACTATTCTCAACTTCAATCAAAGTAAGTGAAATCGATGATTTAGCCGCAGAAGCAGATACAGTATCAGTATCAGTGCATACAGTATAATAAACCGCCTGTGTAGTAGAAACCGTGTCTACAAAAGAAGAAGTAAAAGTGAACGACAATAAATCAGTACTATATCCACCAAGTTTACCGTCCACCTGGTTAGTCAGGGCACTTGTACAAGTGGCCGTGGCACCAATCGATCTTCTAATTGTGGCCACCGGTTCAACATTATTTGCAGAAGTATAACTCACACCTATACTCACTATCACCAAAATTTTATTTGATGTTGATGAAGGTGTTAAGTTTGGCCTCGGCGTAGCGGTAAATAATTCCGTCGTATTATTATCAGCCCAAGTTACTGGAGCCGTATCACCAAAGGATCTTGTTTTTTGAACTTCTGAAGTTATACAATCTTTCCAAGCACCACTTTCATAACAACGGAATTTACCAGTCGAAGAGTTGTAATAAGTAGCTCCATTCGTTCCAGTTGGATCAGTGGTTCCATTGTCCAACACCAATAAATCAGGTGCTGTTGTTCCACTATTACCAATAATCACTTTTCCACTAGTATTAGTCCCGTCCACCGCAAAATTAATATTTCCGCTCCCAGATTGAATTGTGGTCGATGAAGTTGTATTAGTCGAACCTATCACTAAAGTATTCGCTGCCGCTCCTGTCCCAATTGAAATTGTTTTTGCCACCGCTCCAGTTCCAATATTTATGCCTCCAGTTCCCGCCAACAGATTTAAACTGGATGTCCCTGAAGTAGTTCCAATAGAAATTACATTATTAGCCGCACCTGTTCCAATATTTATACTTTTATTAGCCGCTCCAGTTCCAATATTTATGCCTCCAGTTCCAGAAATCAGGTTCAAAGTGGCCGCTCCAGTTGTTGTTCCAATTGAAATAGTTTTTGCATTTGCATCTGTTCCAATATTTATTGTTCCTGTTCCAGATTGCATTGTGATCGATGAATTAGCCGTCGTGCTTCCAAAAGTTAATCCGCCAGCACTAGTTGTATCCAAAATAATATTTCCCTGTGTCGAAACCTTTAATGGTGCTGCTGTTGATCCTGCTAAGGTTGAAATTCCGACCAAATATTGCGATGTCACTCCGTTCGTTGAGGCGACATTTTCCCCAAAAGTAAAGGCTGTTTTACTTGCCGATGTCATATTCCAGTTCCATACTTGCTGGTTATCACCATTATTTATCGAATTTGTTCCATCTGCCGCCGCCAGTGAATTTAAAGTTGATGCTCCACCGCTAGAGTCTGCTTGGCAAGTCCAACCACCAGCATCGGTATATTTCAAAATTTGTCCATCATTACAACCCTTAAGCAAAGTTAATCCCGATGCTGACACTTCCAAGCCTGAATTTGAAGCTGTTGTTCCTATCGTTCCTGAAGTGGTTAAATTAATCGCCACCGCCATTGTTCCACCTAAAGATACTGTTCCACCACCACTCATACCCACTCCAGTATTAATTGTAATTGAACTATTAGTCAAATTTGCATTTGATATTGATCCGGTCGGTAAATTCACAGTTCCCGACACTCCAATTCCACCACTAAATGTTTGCAACCCTGTCCAAACATTAGAATTACCCAAATTTAAGGCAATTGTATATGGTCCAGAGCCACTACGAATCAGGCTTGAATCAGTTACATTGTTAATGTAAGGCAATGAACCTGTTTGACCAACCCCCACAAAACTACCTGTTTGACCAATCAATACAAAACCAGCCGATGAAATTCCATTCAAATAATTAGCATTAAGGTTACTAACTAGGTTAGTTGAACCTACCGACACAAAAGTCCCACTAATCGTTAAATCACCAAATGTTTGTAGTCCCAACCAAACGTTAGAAGAGCCTAAGTTAAGGGCAAAAACATTACTTGAAGACAAAGTCAAACCGACTCCAGCTGTATAGCTTGATCCTACATCAACGCTACAAATAAAAGCCGAACCATTCCATTGTAATTTATCAGTCCCAGCACAAGCAGGGGAAGAGATTCCAATTGAGCGAGATGTTCCTGATCCTGTAATATTAATCCCGTTGCCATTAGTCAGCGTTGTAATGAAATTTCCCGTTTGACCCACCCCCACAAAATCACCAGTTGAACCTATGGTTACAAAATTTCCCGTCTGTCCAATATTAACAAATTCCCCAGTCTGTCCAATGCCTACAAATCCATTCGAACTGACTCCATTTAAATAATTAGCATTAAGGTTACTAACCAAGTTGGTTGAACCTACCGACACCAAAGTCCCACTAATAGTTAAATCACCAAATGTTTGTAGCCCCAACCAAACATTAGAATTACCCAAATCTAAATTAAGAGTCACACTTCCACCCAAAGAGGGGGTTCCTCCACCACTCATACCCACTCCAGCAATTACTGTAATCGAACTATTAGCCAAAGCATTATTAATTATTGATCCTGCTGGTAAGCTCACCCCACCACTTAATACTGTTAATCCATTATTAGCTGTTAACAACCCATCAGAAGTTATCGTTCCTGTATCTGTAGTTGAAATATTTCCAGCCGTTGTTAAATCACCAGCATTATTAATTGACCAAATTACTCCACCATTTATCGATAGAGTAGTCGAAGCATTTGTATTCCCAATTGAAATAGCTTTAGCACTCACTCCAGTTCCAATTTTTACATTTCCAGTAGTTCCCGAATCAATAATTAATTCACTACTAGTTTTTGAATTAATTGTTAAGGCTCCATTACCAGTAATTATTGCTCCACCAGACGCTCCAACATTAATTGTGGTGGCTGCTCCACCAATATTTAAAGTTGTCGCTCCACTATTAAATAAATTTGCTGTTGGTGCTGTTGTTCCCAAACTTCCACCTTCAATATTAATATTTCCTGCCGTATTAATGTTAAACAATCCAGTTTGGTTCCAATCAGCTGTTAACCCACCCAAAGCAATATTTGTTCCAATTGTTGACAACCCATTACCAAATGCATAATCCACGCTGGCTGATAATTGCACCCATTGACTTAAATCTGTTGTATATGTCAAAGCCATATCATGGCGATAAGAATTTTTGTTTGCCACAAACACCGCAAAATTATTCTCTGGAGCTGTAAAAGTATAACTAAATGCTCCAGCTGAACCACCAGTAATTTCTGCTAAATAATTCTTTTTTCCTGTCATTGAACCAAACGGTGTTGTGTTTGTCATGAATCCTACCCCAAATCGGTCTCCCACCGCCATCGCTTTAATAAATACCCAATGATCTGTTTGATATTGAACCGCATCTCCCACACTAAAACTCGACCAATTTCCAGTATTTCCTCCAGTATTAATAATGTAAACATCATTATTTACTGGAGCTACGGGCGGCGCATTTGTATCACCTACCATTTCAATAAATTGTACCGGATTTTGCCATTTTAAACCTAATGACAGATTATCCACATAAGTTTTCACTGCTTTTTGTGATGGATAAAAAACATCTGAAGCTGTTCCTCCCACCACCAGTGTGCCCGCTGTTGATTTATTTGAATTATTTTCTGCCGTATACCCTAAAACATCTTGTTTTCCGTTAAAAGTTAACCAATCTGCTGCTGTTAAAAACCCTTTATGTGTTCCATCAGCCGCTTGTCCAGCTGCATAATTTAAAGTTATTCCACCCAATGAATTAATTGTTGCCTCTCCCGACATCGTCCGTGACACCCAAGACGTTCCATCAGCCAGCAATAAATTGCCTGACGTTGCTGTTGTTACTCCTAAAGTTGCTCCATTAATATTATTTATTGTAATTGCTGTATTTGTCACTCCAATAATTCTTCCTTGTGCATCGGTCGTTAATACTGGAATATTCAAATCACTACCATATGTTCCTGATGTTCCCACATCAGCTAAATTAAGAGTCACACTTCCACCCAAAGAGGGGGTTCCTCCACCACTCATACCCACTCCAGCAATTACTGTAATCGAACTATTAGCCAAAGCATTATTAATTATTGATCCTGCTGGTAAGCTCAC
>Ga0209340_1000327_pt1 | contig 56589 bp, 89 predicted proteins | sample EPASupsiteSAE323_FD_187266 | JGI IMG/M metagenome (GOLD analysis project Ga0209340, IMG submission 187266) | Bioremediated contaminated groundwater from EPA Superfund site, New Mexico - Sample SAE3-23 (SPAdes) (version 2) | ecosystem: Environmental > Aquatic > Deep subsurface > Groundwater >... | reverse complement strand
CCAATATAAACAATAAAGAACAATACATAACTCTTTTTTTAATATACTTTCATTCCTTTTTTGAGCCGACAACATCCGTCTTATACTGTTCATTCTTTAGCTCTGTTTTTTTGGTTCTATTTTTTTTTAGATTTTTAGGTGTTATTTTAATGACGTGTGGCTTATAGTATTGTCACTAGTAGGTGCCTATTGTTATTGTTTCCTTTATCGTACTATGCTATATGGTACTAGTGATAGTATTTTATGTCTACTTTTACACTGTTACCCCTATATCAGTTGGTAGTTTTATGGTGATGTGTGCTTAGTTACTATTAGTAACCATTAGAAGGTAGGACCAGTGGTCTGCCCCTGTCACTGTTTCGCTAAGCAATCATATGACGAAACAGAGCATAGAATAAGGCACATAACATATGTTATAAAGAGATAGATAAAGAGATAGAAGAGCAACACAGATACATACAGCAATCCTATCCACAATAGGGGTCAAACTAAACCCTAAAACAATTTTCACACCCCCCACGGGCTTATCGTGTAACTGGCATGGGGGGGGTAGGAAAAATTAAGAAAAAAGAAAAAGTAGTATAGCCCTCTTTTGTATATTTGGGCTTGTTGTATATAAAAAATTGTGTTTTGGTGTTTTTTGGTTTTGTTTTTTTAGAATCCGTCGTCGTAGGGTATGTCGTACCAGTTTATTGTGTTGTGTTCTCCTCCGTATTCGTATAGTTGTCCTACTTGTACTCCGTTGTAGATTTGTGCTTCTATTTTGTATATTTTGAGGTGTCGTGTGTCTGTGTCGCCTGGTGTTACTATTTCTATTATGTGTTCTCCGTTGGTGTTGGTGTATTTGTCGTTTATGATTCCTCGTCCTTGGAATCCTCCGTTTACTTGCATCATTATCATTCCGTATCCTATTGCTCCAATTATGAGTAATAGGATTCCGATTCCTATTATTCGTCCTATTAAGTCTCCTGCGTTCATTTTATTCCTCCTTTTCGGTTAATTCGTATTCTGCTATGTGTTTTCGGTTTAAGCCAGGTACCATTTCTCCGGTGACTTCTCTAACGCTCCATTCTACTCGGAATAGTTTTTGTTTGTATTCCACTATGTATCCATGTCCTGTTACTGCGAATGGGGTGTAGTTTCTTATGGCTTGTATTATGCTTTTTGTTATGTTTAGTGGGTTTGATATTCTTATTATTCTTGGTTCCATCGTATCAGTCTCCTTTTAGTGCTGTTTTGAGTGCTGTTTCTTGTATTTGGTCTAGTGTTGTGAAGTAGTCTTGTGTTGGGCTTGTTTTTCCTTTTAATCGTATTATTGTATGTTGTTCTAGTAAGTATGCTATATCGTATGCCCATTTTGTGATTAATTCGTCTATTTCCATCGTTATTGCCTCACGAATTGTTTTTCGTAGTCGCACATTATGTATGTGCATCTTATCCAGCCGTCGTTCCATATTGTGAGTTGTTCTTGGCAGTGTGGGCAGTATGCGTCTAGTAGGTAGTATTCTGGTTGTTTGTATGTTATTTTGGTTGTGAATGGTTGTGGGGGTTCTTCTTCGGGGAAGTTTAGTGTTTCTCGGATGTATTCGTCGTATTTGTCCATTTCTTCTTGTGTGGGTTCTCTTTCCATCGTTAGTGTCTCCTTTTTATCCGTCTTCAGCGTATATGCCCATCCACCATTGTAGTAGGATGTGTTCTTTTCTTAATGCCATCATTGCCCTCATTAGTGCTTTTGTGTCTCCTTTGATGTGTACTATGATTTCGTTTTCTGGGTCTGACTTGTGTGCTATTCTTATTCATGTTATGTCTCCGTCTTTTTCATGTTTTTGTATGTCTAAGCCGTCTACGTGGTAGGTGTGTCCGCAGTCTTCGCATTTGTATTCATGGGTTTCGTAGTAGTTGTTTAGGCTTCGCATTTCCATTCTTCCCCAGCATTTTGGGCAGGGTCGTTTACTCCATTCCATTGTTACGCCCACCATATGTTAAATATTAATACGGCTAAGAAGCATAATCCTAGTATTATGTATGCTATGGTCCATTGGTTCTCACGTTTTCTTATTTCTTTTTTGTGTGCGTTTAGAATGCATTCTTTTTGCTTTTCAATCATTGATTTATATAGTTCGAGGTCGTCTGGGTGTATCCAGCTTCTATTTGCTTCGTTTAGGATGTATCCTTGGTCTATTATTTTACAGTAGTCCTTCCATTCACTATCTACTAAGGTTACTCCTTTTAATCCTTTGGTTGTTGAAATTATTTTTGTTTTTATCATTTATTCGCCTCCTAGTTTTTTGGATGTTTCAATATAGATGTTTATTATTTCTGTAGGGCTTGGTAGGGCGTATCCTGCTGTGATTTGGTTTATTATCTCCAGGGATTTCTGTTTTACTATAGCTTGGTTCTGTTCTTTTGTTTCAAGTTCTTTGAATATGTCTAATAGTTCGTCGATTAGGATTATGCTTCCTTTTCGCCATTGGCATGTGCAGTGTGCTGCTCCGAGTATGAATTCTTTTAAGGTGTATGTTCTGCTCATAACGTTGGAATCTGTTCTGTCGAACCCGTCTGGGTCTAATACTTTGATTCCGGTTACTACTCCCCATTTTTTGATTGTTAGTTTTGTTGACATTGTTGTTTAGTCTCCTGCTTTGCTATCTAATTCTTTTTGTTTTAATACCTCGTTATGTTCCACATCCCAGGCTACCCATCGGTGTAATTCGTGTACATCTCCAACGAATAATGCTCTTTTGTCCCCGTCTTTGTTTTTGGTTATTAATAGTAGGTCTGTTATACCATCTGCCGTGTTTAAGTGTTCTTTTGCCATTTCTATGGTTTCAAAGTCTTCTAATAATCCCGTATCGTCTATGTATTTGTCTATGTCTTCTAGGGTGGTGTATACGTCATGAACCATCCTATGAATCTTGCTTAATGCTTTTATTGGGTCTTGCATTCTTATCAGCTCCTGTTTATACTCATGTATGTTAGAACTCCTTGCTTTATAAACTTTCGGTTTAGAAAGTGTGTTCTACGTTACTATATATAGTATAGTGTAAGAGAATATAAAGGTTACTCTTGCCAACATGTTTTTTATTTTATTTATTCCCATGTTTAAGGGGGTAATGTTTTTTTGGAGGTTTGTTTATGGACAAAAAATTACAGGATTCACTCACCACAATTTTGAGTGTTGTCGGACCAGTTATCTTAGGGCTTGTTTATCAGTACCAGTCACAGATTCTTGGGTATTTCACTCCTTACGGACCCACCGTCGTGGGGCTTGTAGGGGCTGGATTGGCAATAGTCAGTGTGTACTACACTAAACAGTACATGCAGGAAAAGGCTGAGATTAAGTCAAGTGAATCTGAAGTCAAAGAAGGCGAAGGAGCCGTCTAAATCGCTCCGTTTCATTTCTGCAATATTTATTCCGGATTATGCAGTCCATCTCTGTTGCAGAAATTTTATTATTATTATTTATAGGGGATTTTGTTTATGAATGGTTGTGATGGGGAAGAATTAGATTTAGAACCTTTTAAAGATATGTTAAAGTCCGGGGATACTAAAGACCCGGCTATTTTTATGATGTTCTCTTTAATGCAGGAGGTTTCTAAATTACGTTCTTGCGTAGCACAATTAGAAATAAGTACCTCTCAACATTTCTGTAAATGGAATGGGAACATTCCAGCATTGATAGAATTCCAAAAGGGGACTACAGAAGTGAGGGGGAACATTTACGGGCGCATAGACCGAAGTGAAAAGGATATTGATGATTTGACAAAGAACACCGCTGAGCTTGGGGAAATGGTCAGAACTCTTACAGTGAAGTTGGATGACCATATAAAGGATGAGCAGACCGCCAGGAAAGAGAGTACAAAATACATTAAATGGTTAAGTGGGACTCTAATCATTTCAATAATCACATTAATAATTACAAATGCTGAATCAATTCTGAAATTCTTCGGCAATTAAGGGGGATAATCATGGCTAAGAAAAAACGAGGAAGAGGACGACCCAAAACAGAGCAAAGAGGAAGACCAAAGATTTGTTTAGAAAACGAGACAGATAGACAACATGAAGCTTACGAATTATACTTTTCATTAGGTGATTCATTACCAGTACGACAACGAGTTATTAAAATAGAAAAAGAACTCGATATTGCCTACGCCACAATATTCAATTGGCGTAAAGTCCTTAAATGGGATGAACGTTGTGCTGAGCGTAAGAAGAAAGTACGAAGGCGTGTTGAGCTTCGTACTGAGCGGGATATGGTTGAAACCCGTGCACGATACCTGGATATTATTGATGGAATCATAAACCAGTACCTTGACCGTACTGAGTTAAATCCAGAAGATATAATCCAAATAAACAACACAGTTGACATTGATAGAATATTGAAACTAGGGTTACTCCTGATGGGTGAAGCAACTAGCCGTAGTGAAGGTAAAACTCCTGAAGAGATTAAAGCCGAAGTTAAGAAACGTGCAGAGGAGTACGTGAATTACTTTGAAGATTTAGAGGGTGAGAAAGATGGCGATGCCGAACCAGTCGGGGAAGAAGTGGCACAGGATGCTACGGACCAAACCCCTGACGATGCAGGAGAAGAAAACCCTGATGACGGAGATATTGGAGAATGAGTACATTCCCCACCGCCCCTTCATGAAACAAGTTCATTTTTTACTTACCCCACAAGAAGAAGTCCTCTACGGAGGTCAGGCGGGAGGGGGTAAGTCTGATGCTATACTTATGGATGCATTACGTCATGTGAGTCATGCAGAGTATAGTGCACTGATTTTACGTCGTACTTATGCAGATTTAGCGTTACCCGGTGCCTTGATGGACAGGGCTGCGTCATGGTTATATAATACAGATGCGAAATGGGATGACCGTAAGAAAACATGGACATTTCCGTCTGGAGCGACCGTAACATTCGGGTATCTTGAAACAGAGAATGATAAATACCGTTATCAAGGTACTGAGTTTGATTATGTTGCTTTTGATGAATTAACACAATTTACAGAAACACAATACAGATATTTGTTCAGTCGTCTTAGGCGACTTGAAGGTAGTGAAATACCCAGTAGAATGAGAGCTGGGACAAACCCAGGGGGTGTAGGACACCAATGGGTTAAAAGAAGATTTATAGCAGTTAACGATTATAATGAGAAGCCATTTATTCCAGCTTCTTACCTCGACAATCCACACATAGACCGAGCAGACTACGAATCAAAACTAGACAAGCTCGATTATGTAACCCGGCAACAATTAAAGTATGGTGACTGGGATGTTGGAATTGAAGGGGGATTATTCAAACTAAAATGGTTCGAAAACAAATTCTATCGTAATGTGCCGAGGAAAATAGTTAAACGGTGCAGATACTGGGATTTAGCTGCAACAAAGCCAAGTAAAGCTGGGCGTGACCCGGATTGGACTGTTGGTCTGCTAATGGAAGTGGATGAAGCTAATTTCTGTTATGTTCGGGATGTTAAACGGATGCGTGGAACACCAAATGAGGTGGAAGCTCTGATTCTTAAAACAGCCCAGCACGATGGATATGGTGTCACGGTTTGTATGGAAGAAGAGCCAGGTTCATCTGGTAAGATTGTAGCTAATTATTATAGTAGACTTCTCCCTGGATTCCGATTCGAATCAATACGGAACAGTGGAAGTAAAGAAGACCGTGCTAAGCGGATTTCGGCTTACAGTGAACAGGGATTTGTTTATATTATGGATGCTCCGTGGAATGAGGATTTCTTTGAGGAAATCGTGGCATTCCCTCCTGACGAAGGTGGGCACGACGACCAAGTGGATTGTTTCTCAGGAGCGTTTAATTACTTATTTGGGGCTACTAAAAAGCGTAGTAGAAGATTCCTCAGTGCTGTGTAAAGGGGAGATACAATGGGATTATTGAAGATGATGGGACGGTTGCTTAACACGAATCAAGATGGTATCGCTAGAGGTGCAGCCAACGAAGAGGATTCTGACACCGAACTCCCTAATTTTGAGGATATGGGATACGAGCGTATTCCAAGGACTATTAAAAATGCTAGGTGGGCGTATGAGAATGATTCAACTGTTAACTCATCGATTAACAATGCAGTGATTACTGCTAATCATGACTTACGCATTGCCACTGACGACCCTAAGCAGTTTCAGAAAGCTAAAGAGTACATTGAGGAATGTTCTAAGCAATGGAAGCTTAATGAGTTCATTGATGAAGCTATTGAGAAGTGTTTAGTGGATGGGGCTTGTTTCATCCAGAAATCAATCCGTAACGGTAAATTATGCCTGGACTTCCTCGCTTATGATGGGGATGAGTTCGATTTCTTAATCATACGAGACCCTAAAACGGATGAAGTATTAGAATACATTCAAAAAGCCACCGTATTAGTGCCATCTGATGGTTGGCAGAACGCTGATTTCGATGATATCCAAATGGAAGAGGAAGAGGTTACATATCACTTCGCACCTGAAGAAATAATCCATTTAAAGTATATGGAGAAAGATGGTGATGGTAGGAGTGCAATATATGCTGCACTAGACCTTATTGATATGAAGAAGCGTACTGAAAAGTACCTTATAAAATCAGCCCACAAAAGTGGAGCTATAATGGGTTTAGAGATTGGTGCTGATGATTATGATATAAGTGAAGTTTCTGATAGTGATATTGAGAAAATAATCTCTTGGTTCAGTGAATCTGATGAGAAGGAAGTTGTGGGATATCCTGCTGGGATTAAACCCACACGTATGGGTGCAAATTCGTTATTAGATTACACATTATACCTTAAATATTTCAAGACAGAGATTCGTTCAGTTTTAATGACTCCAGATTCTAAATTTGAATCCAGCAAGGGTGGTCGTTTCACTACCAAAGAACAGATGAGTGGTTCTGCCGGATTCTTAGTGTATATGGAGTATCTCCGTGCATTCATTAAGTCATGGTTAGAGCCTGATATTATAAACGAAGCTCTAACCATTGGTAGGATGGAGAATGCTATTGGACATATCTTCGGGGAGTACCCCGACCTTGATAAAGATGATGAAGCCGAATCAGCAAACATTGCCAACACATTAGTGTCAATAGTGCCGGGTTTGGATAAAGACTTTATATTAAAAGGATATTTCAGCAGATACCAAGAATTAGTTGACGCTAACCCAAACAAAACACCGAATATACTAGAACCTGCCATGCAAATACAAGCTAAAGTCAATATGAATGCCGACCCTAATGAAACACGTGGGAAACCAGCCCAACCTGGCAACGAAGAATCACAGAAGACACAAAGATTACAAAACACTGAGGATGACCCTATAATTCTAGCATTAAGGAAGAGGGGTTGGAAGGGTGTTAAAGGAACAGTGAGTTAACATGGCAACCATGGTAGACCCTAGAGAAGAATCAGTAGAACCCATAGAACCTGACTTCACCTTAACGATGGATAATAGTGAAGTTGGAGCTACTTATGAGGTTGCACTCGTCTCTCTTTTTGAACTATTCTACCAAGACATACAATCCATGAGTCCAGAGGACATGTATGCTGGGATTGATGACCGAGTAAATACACTCTACGATGACATATTATTAATAATTGAGTCAATGCTCCCAGCAATAGTGTTGATAGGAATAGCTGACGCATTATTAGATGTGTTTGGAAGTATGAGTGACTCAAGATTCCTTCTAACCAGCACAGAAAAAGAGAATTTGGCAAAACAATTAGAAGAAAAAGTGAAAGTGGATAATAAATACTCTCTAACTGACCAGAAATTAACCGTTCGGGCTATATGTGATGAGGTCAAAAACGACCTAAAAACAAGTTCACACTTTATAAAAGCACGACAGGAGCAGGAACCTGATGCTAAAGTTAAAACAGGAGTCATAGTCCGCCGAGCAGTGTACAGAATCAAACGAATGGTCGTACATGGGGTAATGAGTAGTTACAATACTGCAAAAAAAGCATATTACAATTTTGTTTACAAAAAGGACACATTATATGATTGGATAACCAAGCATGATAATGATGTTTGTTCTTTTTGTAGATTCTTCGAAGCAAACAACCCATATACGATGGATACCTTACCTCCATGCCCGTATCATATTTGGTGCAGGTGCACATTCAGGCCGGTGAGTGGTTCTCAGTTAAGGTTAAGCTTCACAAACATATTAAAAAGGATTATGGGGATGACTAAATGACATTTACTAAAACGGTTGTAGATATAGATAACGCTACATTCAATGCTACTGTTAACGGGGCTGAGATTAGTGTTAAAGAGCATACTGCATTTATAGTGGCAGTTAAAGTAGGTATATTAACTGGAAGTGCAACAATAACTCCAAAAGTACAAATGAAGATGAGTAACGGGGCGTGGGTTGATTTCAAGACAGGTACAGCTATAAACGCCTCAAATGGTGTGGGATTCGTAGAAGTTACCGGCTTTTCAGGACACGCAATCCGTGCAGTATCCGTATACGGTGGGACTGGCTCATTTGCAGGAACCTACATGGAAACACAGTTCAAAACACCATCAGGGTGATTTAAATGAAACAAAGCGTTTATGACCCTGTAACAGACTCATTCCGAGAAGTTGACATCAACCAATATATAAAAAAATTAGAGAATGATGGGAACACTGTTGACGAAATACAGGAAAAATTAGACATTGTAAGTGAACAAATCAATTCTAAGATTAATGAATTAGTTCCAACGAACTCCCAAGTTGTTAGTGTTGGTTTTGAAATAGTTGACGGTGATGTTATTGTTAAACCTGTTGAAATAATTGAAGTTGAGCCTGAAGAGGTGTTAAAATGATTCGTGATGTTTATAACACTCTTGTAAGGGTTGCAAGACATGGGATTAAAATTAAGGATGGGACTAAAGAACACGCAAAGTGGACAATAACCAAATACGCTAATGAGGAAGACTGGAAGCTTGGAAAAATAATGGATGTGTCTAATTTTGAACCTAATCAATTAATGAATGTTGGTATCAATAATTTAACAACAATACTTTGTAGTGCAGGTGGAACAAAATATGATAATACCAATGCTAAGATAGGTGTTGGGGATAGTAGTACAGCGGAGGTTGCAAGTCAAACAAACCTTCAAGCTGCAACTAATAAATTATTCAAAGCCATGGATTCAGGATTCCCAACTTATGGGACTTCTCAGAAAGCCATATGGCAATCAACATTTACTGGAACTGAGGCCAATTGGGCTTGGAATGAGTTTTGTGTAACTAATGGTGCCGATGGGGTGGGTACCTTATTAAATCGTAAAGTTTCATCTCAGGGAACTAAGACTGCTGGGCAAGTATGGGTTGTATCAATAGAAATAACTTGGAGTTAGATTTAAATGACTGATAATACTATTAATTTAATAGAATCAGGGGTAGGTTCTGATAGTGTATCAGTCAATAACTCATTTAATATTTCAGATGTTAAATCTAACAGGTACAGTCTTGCAGTCCAGAATATGGATAATATTTCAGAATATGGTGCGAGTGGAACCACCCCTCCAACTAAAACCCAAAGCACAGATTATGTTTTAAGTGGAACTTATTCCCTCAAACTCCAATGGAATCACAGTGGGGGGAATTATAATACTGGGAGATTAACAGTCCCCACACTAACCTGGAATTTAGGTCAGGGGGGTGAAACAAGTATTTGGGTCAGAGCACCAACCCCATTTAATGTCGTGATGTATGTTACCGGAGCCAACGCAGCCATATCTACAAGTCAAATTGTATCAGTTACTGATTCCTGGCAAAAAGTCACCTTCAAGTTAAATCAATGGTGGAGTGCTGGGGGGGAATATATTACATTATACCAACCCTCAGCCCCAAACGTGATGTATTTGGATGTTTTAGAGGCTTATTATGGGGATGGGGTACTTAAGAAAAATAAAATTAACCATTACGACCGCCCTGGAAATATGTTACACCCAAACCCAGCAACGGGAGGTCAGCTTAACCAGTCCACATCAAATTATGCTGTAAGTGGAGGAACATACACCACACTAGAATACCAAACTCTTGAAAAAGATGAAGGGGATGAAGGATGTGTTAAAAGAACTTGCATAGTGGATGGGATGGGGGGTAGGAATACATACATTATGAATGATTCTGCCCTTGGTAGAATTAGGGGAATAACCCCTGGGAAAAGTTACTATCAAAAAATACGGGTAAAATCAAATACAATTTACCCTCCACGCTTAATATTCGCTTTTTATGATTATTATGGGGTTCAATTAGGTGGGTTTAAGTATTTATATCCTGTAACTCAAACTGATGAATGGCTGACTTTAGAAGGGAGTTACACAGCACCTGCTGGGGCATATAGTTGTTATGCTGGGCTTCAACATTCATTATTGTTGGGAGAATATATCTATTTAGGTAAAGCAATCTTCAAAGAGGATGATGGTAATTATGATTGGGTTTATCCAGGATTCTTCGAAACTCCAAACATAATGGTTAAACCAACAATCAATGATTTAAACACATTTATATCTGAAAATATTAGTAGAAATAAAATATTTGGGATTGATGATGCTGGAATTGATTCCGAAATAATTTATCAATGTAATAATTTCACAACAACAGATTTTTCCGTTGGGATTGCCCAATTAGGAATTAATGCTTTAGTCCCATTACTTGAAACAAGCGAGGCTCAGGAAGCATTGCATATTATAAACACAATGGGAATATTTGATAGTTCTGAAGCTGTTGATGATGTAGATATTACAATTCAGATAATTTTAGTTTACCAATTAATGTTGGACATTTTTAAAGAGTTTAATCTGGAAATTAACCCCGGAATTGTCCACATGAATAGTTTTAAAGACAGTAATGTTTATGATGTTGAAATAGCTGATAAGAAAGTTTATTACATTGAAGGGGATGTTGAAGATGACTAACTGGAAGGAAGGAGATTATGGGTACACTATGCGGTTTATTTTCCTCAACCCACTAGGAGTTCCCATTAATATTACTAATGGGAGTGTTATCGTTCGTTGTAAACTAGGTGGTAAACTTAGAAAGTATAATGGGACAATAGAGGATGGAGCTAATGGTGTAGCAATACTAGTTCTCCCAGAGGGCTTGTTATCCCAAAGTGGGAAGTTACAGGCTCAGGCTCAGGCTATAACTGATGATGGTAAATTCACATCCGATATTATTGAAGAAGATATTGATGAATTACTTGGAAGTGCTTAGAATGAAGTCTGATATGAAGATAAAGAGAGCTTTGATTGATACCCCTGGAATGGTTGAATATCCGAAGGGGACTTATGAGTATACGCCTGAAGTGCTTGAGTTAATGGCTCAGGATTTACGAAATCAGGTTGTTGAACTTGACTTCCATGATGGAATTGAGATTGGGAATGTTGTTAAGATAGGTCACTGCCCTACGCATGGTTTGTGGGCTGACTTGGCTGTCCCGGTTGATACTCCGGAGGATGATGTTAAATTTAGTACCGATGTGACTGTGCTTGAAACAGAGATGACTGATGAAGGAGTTAAACGCCTTTTAAACGCACGACTCGACAAGGTTGTTTGGGCTACGAACAATGGAGCACCTGTTCGCAAAACGGAAACACGATTATGCAACGCAGAATTGGAGGATAACAAAATGGCTGAAGAAGATAAAATTAAGATTGGAGAATTGCAGGTTAAGATTGGGCAGTTGGAAACTGAACTAGCTCAAAAAGAACAGACAATCAGTGCATTGGAGACTGATAAGGGAACTATTGAGACAGAACTCAACGCCTTGAAGGAAACCAATACAGAATACGAAGGGGAGCTTAAAATCCGGCGTGGTCGGGAGGATAAATTCAAAGAAACCCTCTTGGATGAAATCGTTGGAGAAGATGAGACTCTCAAAGAAGCTTATAAAACGTGGAGTATTCCACAATTAAAGGCTCTTAAAGCCAAGGAAGTGGATAATGTTGTTGAAGACACCACACCTAAAGGGGCTAAAGTTAAGAGCACTAAAAAACCTGTTAAAGCTACGCCTGATGATAAGAAACCTACTTATGAGGATATGCAGAAGGCTAGGGATAGCGGTGTGTTATGAATTTCAATTGAATGATTGAATTGTAAATATGGAGGATAAAATATGGTATCAATAGATATTACTGGTCGTAAGCCACGTATAACATTTTTCTTGAACGTGGGGAATTTTACCAGAGATGAGGATATGTTAACTGACCAGGGACCTGCTAAAGGGGGTTCTTATGCAACTGACATTCCAGAGTACACTGAGGTGCAGATTAACACAACTTATGATAATACTGTCGAACCTCTGACAACGGGGGTGCCTATTGGTAGGGTTGGTAACAGAATGGAGGTTGTAAAGCTTCCTAAAGTGACTACAACTTATGCTAACTTGACTGATGAGCAGAAACCAATCGCCACTATTGAGGTGGATGGTACGATTGATTATGTGAAGGTTGTGCATGATAATGCAGCTATTGCTCCTGGTGATGCTGTTGCTATTGCGACTGGACATAAGGATGCATATAATAAGGAAGAAGACGCTGTTACACTATACGCTTTCTCTTTGATGACTGTAGCCCAGAATGCTGGTGGTTACATGAGAATATTCCGTCCTAATAGTGGTATAGTTCTGGAGAATGATTAATCATTCTTCTTTTATTTAATAGGAGTGTTATAATATGGTAGATGTTAAACCAATTGATGTGCTGACTGACCGTAGCCTTGCACAATGGTATGTGGAAGATGAAGTGTATAAGGGGATGAAACTCGCTCCTTTACTGGGTTACGGTGAGACTAAGGCACGAAGGTATGATTTCTTCACTAGGGAGAAAACTGCGGAGGAATTGTTTGCGGAAGGGGTTATTGAAAAGCCTATGCCTTCTGCTGCTGGTTCCGAGCTTACTCTCGTGAACAGTGGGGAAATGGAAGTCGAATCCACACGTATGAGGCAACACGGTTACCGATACATTGTGGAAAACGATATGATGGAAGAAGCTCCTGAAGCTTTCCTTCAGGATTTGCAGGATTTGGCTTATGGTATTTCTACTTTCATTGAATCTTCTTCAGCCGTTGCTATTACTAGTGCTGCTGTGGATAAGAATATTGCTTTGGAAGATGGTAATTGGGATACTTCCACTCAGATTGCTGTGGATTTATCTAATTTCAGAAGTTTCATGCAGAGGCTTGACCAGAGGGAGTCTGATTTAGATACTCTCCTGTACAATGGTACTAACCTTGATGAACTGCGTAAATATATTATAAAGAAAGATGGTATTGACAATCTGAAAATGATTGGTCAGGACATCTCTTACCAGCAGTTCATGCACTATTACATTGCTAATGGTATATCTGAGGGTAGTCTGTATGGTTGGAATTCTGCACGTAAACCTGGGTCCATTATATATAGGAAGCTGAAAGGCTCTTACGAACCTGCTAAAATACAGAACGGTGCCCAGTACCGGCCTGTTGTGAACATGTGTATTTTGAATCATGATGGTATGCGTCCCAAAACTGAGTATCAGTTTGGTGTGGAGTTCGCTATTCCTATCACACGACCTAATTACCTGTTCATGAATAACATTTAAGGATAAAATCCTTAAATGATTTTTTTTAGGAGGTCAGAAGTATGACTTTAAGTAAAAGGTTCGACCAGGTTTTCGGAATAGGGGATATGTGGAGGCGAGCCATATACAACCTTATTAAAGAGGTTGATGATAAGGTAAGTGCTCTCGATGGTACTGGTGAGATTGAATTAGGTATGCTGGAACCCAGCACCGAGGCTAAGATAATTGTTTATGATGCTCAGGGAGTAGCTCAAGATGTAGCTGTGTCTGGCGATATAGCTATTGCTGCTAATGGTGCAACTACAATTCAAGCTGATGCTGTTGGTGAAACTGAGATTGATTCTGATGCTGTTCAAAAAGACCAGCTTGGATATAGGGTTAAAACTGTAACTGTATCGACTGGACAATCTAGTGGGGCTAGTGTTGATGATGCTCTCTTGATTGGTGGTCAGGTTCTTGGAATATATCCTAATGGTAATCAGGACCAGTTTGTGGATGATATTGAAATTGGTGCTGGTGGTGCGGTTACTGTTACTTTAGCTGCTGCTGCTACTGCCGATAATATATTTGATGTGGTTGTACTACGAGCATAAGTTTGTGATGGGGTGTTATTATGGGTTATTTGGATGTACTCCATTATCTTGAAGGAGTTATTGTCGATAGACATGAACTCTCAATTTTTGATGAAGTGTGGAGTTCCCAGGGTAATGATGATTTAACATTAGAACTTGACCCCACCACTGCAACCGTCTTTGATAATGCTTTGAAGGTAACGGATATGACAGAGGATGATGTCATCTTCGTGCAATTCGATGACCCTCTGCGACTTGATGATAGGTTAAGTATTGAGTTGCACATTACACCTAGTGAAGATATAGGGGTTGGTGATTTTACACTAGGTTTCTCTGATTCCATAATGTTTAACTTCATGCACGAAACCATAGACTTACCAGACATTGACGCTGGAAACACAGAAATAGTGTCATTAGAGATACCCAACCCTGAATTTTTAGGTGCGGTTAAATCTATAGGGATTCAATGTAATGTAGCCCGTACTGCTGGGGAAATTATAACTATTGGTAGAATAGTTGCTAAGTCTCACAAATTCGTTGTTACTGTTGAACAGCTTGAATCATTCGAACTTAACGATGGAATCCAGTTTGTCTTATCTAAAATAAATGAAGTTACGATGCCTAGTGGTGATGGGTCTGATAATTTATTGGTGGCTAGTCATTTGGCGGCTGGAGCTTATTGTTGGATGTATTTAAATGGTCAGGATACTGCTCAGTGGGATTATGGTTCTAAATTAGCCACGAAGAATTATGCGATTCGGTTGTTGGCTGATGCTGAAACCAAGTGTGAGGAGTATCTTCGTGGAGGGGATACTACTATTGGAAAGAAATTAATCCTCATAGGAGGGTATGGTGGTCTCAGTGTCTAAAGCTATTATCCAGCAGATTAAGGAAGCTTTCATCCTGGCGATTGAATCGGAGTTTGGAAGGACTAAAATTGATTTGTATGAGGGTGAGGGGTTTATTAATCCCCGTATTCGCCTTCCAGCAACCTCTGTTCAACGTGGGGATAGAATCAAAGCCGATATGCGTGATGGTGGTGCTGGGTTTTATACATATAATCTCCCATTTAGGACTAAGATTTATACTCAGCCGGTTAACAAGAAGCAGATTCTTCCAGAGTTATATCTGTATGAAGAGCAGGTTGAAAAGGCAATCCGTAAAGCGTATCGTCTTAACCAGTTAACAGATTATGTGACTAATATAGAATACGTTTCAAGCCGGGAGAGTACAGTATATGATATGAAATCGGAGAACATCTTCGCTAATGTCGTTACAATCACGTTTAATATAATTTATGAGGTACAAATAATATGAAGTTTAAATACAACGGAGTGACTGAGGCAGTCTGCATGGTCCTGGGTAAAACTATTCAACCAGGAGAAGTTGTGGATGTGCCTAAAGAACTCGAAAAAAGGTTTTTGGAAGACCCTCAGTATGATAATCCTAAACCAATTAAGCCTGGGAAGGGGGTTAAATAATGGCTCAGTATCCAAGTAATAGTTTCCATTATGCTGGTGTCGGTAAACAGAGCACTGAGGCAACTGGTGTGGCTCCTACTGCTATGATTAAGTATCAGGAGTTTACTGGTAATGCTCAGATTGAAGTTGAATCTGACGAGGGGCATATTGGTGCTAGGGGTAAAGGGACTGTTAATAGTCGTACTAAAGCTTTCGCCGAACCTGAGTTTAAGGATAGGCTTAGGTGGGATGGGGGTATTGAGGATATTATATTCGCTTTCTGCGGAGGTGTTTCTTCAGTCCAAGTTGGTGCTACTACAGCATACACTCATACATTCTCCTGGGCGGACACGTTACCATTCTATTCCATCACTCACGGATATAATGTGGGTTCTGAGGAAGCTAAACGGTTTGAAGGGGCTGTTGCGAATAATTTAGAGTTCGCATTCCCTACAGAGGAATCTCCAAACTTAACTATTGGATATGTTTCTGATTTCCCTAGCTTTGACATAACTGAACCTACTTTGACTTATACTACAACCCAACCAGCTAAAACTGGTGAATTGACGTTCAAAATGGGTGATGTTGGCGGAGCTTTAGGTTCTGCTTTGAGTAACTATGTTGAAGGGTCGCTTAAACTGTCTAACAATATTGAAGCGACTGTCGATGCTGGAAATCCGTTTGGTAGTGTGAATAAGGATATGGGAGACCTGACATGTGAAGGTTCTTTCACTTTGAAATACACTCAGGATGAACAGCGTCTTTGGGCTACAGGTTCTGTATCTGGGGCTGCTGTTAGTTCTGCTAACCGTTCTCAGGCATTGCAGTGGAAATATACTGGTGCTGCTGATGCGGGTACTGGTACTAAATACTCATTCCAAGCGGATGTGTATAATGCTGAAATCACTGATGTTAAACCTACCGAGGGTGGGGATGGAGCTAAATCCTTTGAATTTACATTCACTGGGATGAATAACTCTAGTAACAAAAAGGCTGATTTCATCATAGTGAGTAAGATTACTGCAATTTAATCTTACTTATTTTTTTTTTAAATTAATTGCGTGGGGAAAGTAAAGGGGAAATCATAGATAAAAACAAAACAGGTGATAATATGAAGAAGTTTGATTTCATAGGGAAGAAAAGAACCCTAAAACGTGTTAAAATGGCTCAGCTTATGGATATGCAAGGGGATATTCAGGAAGCTATGATAAACGCCACTAATGGAAATGAACAGTTACTAGCTATGGGAAGGATTGTAGCAACATTTATTGAAGACTTCGAACCTGAAGAAATGCTGGAAGCTGAGATGGATGATTTCTATCTGGCTCAGGGACTTCCAATGATTATAACTTATATAAAACATAAACGCTCCAATTCGGATATTGAAAATCTGAAGGGGAAAATCATCGACGCAGCCATAGATGCTCAGATTAATAATATGGGTAGTGGGAATATCCCAGACTTTCGATGATATAGATGAGGATAAATTATCAGAAATACGAATCCTAGATACCTTTGTACACTTTGCAGCTAAGCAATTCCGTTGGTCTGTTCCAGATATACGGGAAACATTAGATGTTGATTTCTTTAATTGTGTTTTAATTGAAGAACGTTCTCTTGAAGATGAGAAAAAAGAGTATGAGAAGGCTAATAGGCGTTCAGGTCATAGTGGTGGGGGTTCAATGCCAAGGGCGGGGAGTTCAAACTCCAAGCCGGTGGATATTGGGGAAGATAATGCTCCTCCTGAAGATAGGGGGATGGTAGAGATGTTCAATCGTTTAAGGGGAGACTCTGACGATTGAACATCTTTTTTTTTTAAAGGAGTTTTTGTAATGACTCTGTTATTATTATTAGATGGTGACGACGCTACATTTAAGTTCAAACAAGCCCAGGATATGGGTAAGCGGCGTGTGGGTGTGGCTGGATTAAGGGATTTTGCTTATCATGTTGAAGAGGTTACATTTCCATTTGTACCTTTTCGTTTTGGTTTATTGGAGGGAACATCATTTCCAGTGCAACATGGGGGGCCAAGAGGGCGTGGTTTTAGTTATAATGAATTTTATGGGTTGAATCCCCGTTTCAAAGTTGTAGACTTATGGTATAGTGCTAAAGACCCTGATGGGTATGATTATGCTGAGTTCCAGCATGAGGTGGATTTAAACCACCCCATCCGTAAAAGTGGTAAAACTCCTGTTATGAAATACATGTCATTAGGATTAGAGTTAGCAACGCCAGATATGGAAGGAATTTTAGCTAGAGAGTTAAGGGAGGTGTATTAATATGTCAGCGGATGGTGGAAGTGTAAAAGCAAGGTTACTGTTAGATACAAACCAATTTGATAGACAGTGGGATAAAGAGTTAAAGAAAATAGCTACAGGATGGCATAGTATTGAATCTTTTGCCAAGAATACTGGTGGGGGATTAGATGTTGTTTCTAAGAAGACTAAGGATATTGCCACGCAAACAGATAAGGTGGCAGAGTCTACTAGGAAATTGAAAGAAGTGCAATCCTCATCTCATGCTGATTTCATGAAAGAAATGGCTGAGAAGGATAAGGCATGGAATAATCACACTGCTAGTGTTAGTTATGGAATTAAGAATTTAGATAAGAGTTTAAAAGGTTTATCTGGACGTTATGGGGATTTATTCAATCAAATAACTGGGATTGGGAAAACAACCCCTATAAGGTATAGTGCTAGTGATTTCGGGGTGTCAACACAATCATTGGTTGGAAAGGCACAGAAAGATACAAATGAGTTGATACGGGAAGGTATTCGACTTAATGAACGATTGATGGCTAGTACCAATTATAAACAAGAACTTGATGAGCTTTATAAATTAAAAAGAGCCAGGGTTGAACTTAATGAAACATTAATAAAACCTGTTAAAAGTTCACAGGACTCTGATTTTGGTAAGAATTATTTAAGAGACATTGAATCAGTTAGGTATGCTTTAAACAACTTAGACGCTGATGTTACCAATAAATATGCCCACATTTACAATGCTAATAATTATTTAGACCAATCCACTCGTACAGCTATGACATCCATGCGAAGTTCGATGGATGAAACTGGTTTGAAAGCTGCTGAGTTCGGGGATAGAGTCAACACCAGTATGGGTAAGGCTGAAGCCGGAGCTAATAAGGGTACTAGTGCATTTAGATTACTCCACCGTGCTAGTTTCATGCTAGAAATAGCTGGTGGGGTGATGATGGGTGTATTTGGATTTAATGCTTTAACAGCATTCACCCAAGCTGCAACTGGCTCAATGATGGCAAAGCAAGAAATGGAAGGTTTATTCAGGCAGATGGGTTGGGGCGCTAGTCAAATTCAAATAGTTACCGACGCATTGGAATCAATGAATAAACAATGGCCTAAAGTGAATAAATACCAAGTAGGGGCAATCTTAGCTAACGTTGCAGCCATGCAAAACTTGAATCCAGAAGAAACGGCTGCAATGACGAAACCCGCTGCAATGGTATATACGCAATTTCTACGTGGAGGGCGTACTCCTCAAGACGCACAATTAGCTATAAGAGAAGTAGTAGAAGGAGAATTTATCAGATTATCCCGTGAAACTGGTGTGGGTCAAAAAGACCTTGTTAAAGCTGGTTGGACTGGTAATGTTAATGATAAAGTTTCCATGATGGCTGCTCTGGAGAAAATAGGGTATGCTAAACACTGGGATACGTTTACTTCTAAAATACAAACCTTAGATGATGCATTACAAGTAGCAGGAAACACTGTTGGTGAGTTCTTAGTATTGATTGGAGATGTAATGCTCCCAGCCATAAGTTCATTGGCTTTAGGCTTTGCAGGACTTACAACTGGATTGAGGGAATGGTGGGAGTCTTTAGGTAAAGGCCCACAATTAGCTATTGTTGCTGGAATAATCGCATTAATGCTGGGATTGTTTGTAGCATTCATTCCAACCATGGTTGCCGCCGCGGCTGCAACTGGATTATTGTCTGGAGCCATGGGTGTTCTGGGAACCACGATGCTTGGAATCCCAATAATTGGATGGGTAGCTGCCTTTGCATTGTTAGCTGGAGGTATAATCTGGGCAGGGACTGAACTGGGATGGTTCACAACAGAATTAGAAAAAGCCAGAGAACAGCAGGGTCAGTTAAATCAAAAAATCAGTGAAGCCAATGCAGAATATGATGATGCTAAAAAATTAGTTGCGACTTTAAAAACCGAATTAGCTCAATTAACACCCGGAACTGAGGCGTATAAGAATAAAGTAAACGAGCTTAAAGAAGCCCAAAACGGATTGAATACTGCTGAATCAAATCAAGCCTATGCTAATGATGTTCTTAAAAAGTCATTAGATGGCGTAACACTTTCTATAGAACAGAATGTGGCTGCTCGTAAAGAATTACAAAAGCAGATTATATTATGGAAACAACGAGAAGGACTGTTAAGTCCGGACGAGGCTGCTGAGCAAATAACTGCTGTTAATAAAGGGGAGTTAGATGCTGATACGAAGGCAAAATCAGACTTAGCTGTAGAATACCGTGACCGTAAACCTGGTGAACGTAAATGGGGTGGTGAAGGACAAGCTAATTGGGATTACGATTGGGCTGAAGCCGAAGGCTTTGGAGACCAGTTATGGTTTGGATTGGGAAAGGCTTTGAACCCAGGTAGTGGTGAGAACCCCGTTGGAGATTATTTCCAAGATGCTTTAACCAATTTTGGTAAATGGTATGGGGACATAGCGGAGACAATATCAAAACCATTACAGTTCGATATAGCCGGTGCGGATAAAGTTATCCAAATCACTGATTTCATAATTCTATTATGGCACTGGATTACAGGTAATAGTCCTGGATTATTCCCAGCTTTACGGGAATTAGATAGCCTCTGGACACAAATATGGGAAAACATTTATGCCACATGCTCAACCCTTATAATGCCCATAATATTGTTTATCCAATGGTTATGGGCTGAACTTAACAAGGGATGGGACTGGTTCTATAATTCTATCGTAATGCCCTTTTACAATGCATTGCTATTATTATGGAATTATGCAATATCATTGGGAGTGTTAATTCAAGCTGCCTGGAATGGTTGGCTTGGACCCTTAGTAGCTAATGTTTCATACCATGTTAATCAAATAGTTAATGCCTGGAATGCTGCGAAAGCTAGCCTTATAAGTGCTTCAAATTCCATCCGTGATGGGGTGTGGGGACCTATTTCTCAACTATGGAATAATCTATCCTCCTTTTGGAATTTCATTAGGAATCCTGGAGGAGCGGGAGGTAGTAGAGCTAGTAGTGTAGTTAGTAATATTGGGAGTAGAGCTTCTACGCTATTAGGAGCCGGAATCCCTGGTGCAGGATTCCCCGGTGTAGGACCTGATGTCACAATCCCTGGTAAAAAGGGTGCTGGGTTTTTAGGTGGAATCGGGAAGACAGTTGCAGACTCTACGAACGCATTAATGGGTGGAGTTATACCTACTGCTGGAAGGAGTGAGAATTTACCTGTTGATAAGAGTTTACAGAAGTTATTCTCATGCAATGACCCTGAGAAATGCAGTGCTGGTTGGGATGGGATGTCGGGCTGGACTAGTCAGGCTCTTGATGCTATAATGAACTGGCAAATGACTGTATTCGGAACCACTTTCAGTCTGGAAACTCTTAAAAATGGTGGAATGGGGTTATTCGAGAAGTTAGCTGGAGCTATGATGAGTGGGATTGGATATTCATTCTACTTTGGCGATGGGAAGTCCAATGCGGAGGTTCTTTCCTCCCGTTCATGTAATTGCTATGATGGGGCGCAACTGATTGTGGCTCTTGCACAGTCAATGGGACTTAACGCTGGACTCACTAACGGTTTCTGGGGTTCAATCCCACACACATGGGCAACAGTTGGTTCAAAAACCTTTGATACGACTGCATTTCAGCATAGGGGTACTTGGACAGGGCCTGCTCAGCGTGGGGCTGGATTTATGCCTGGGAACACTTCGAATAGTTCTAAAATTATTTCTTTGGTGATTAACATTGGTGATGTGTATGATAGAGTTAAACTGCTCCGTGAAATTAAAGGTGCTGTTAATGACTCTTTGAATGAAGTTGCTGATGGTTTGTACGTATAGGAGGAAAGTGAATGACAAATGATTGTATTATAGGGCCTCTCACGTTTAGTGGGGGGTTCTATTTAGAGGAATCTAATGATTATGGTGTCGATGGTGTTGAGAAATTCACCATCGTCGCTGACGCATGGCAATGCTGGATGTTACGTGGGCTTATTACACGTGGGAAGAGTGAAACTAGTGGGGATATAACTATCCGTGGTTCTAATTCTAAGGATTGGGGTCCTGTGTGGATTGATGCTTCCACTGGTGTTTTGACTGGTAAGGGATTGCCTCATAGGGGTTATTATCTCATACGGGATGTTGATGTTGAGTATATTAACATTACACGTGCTAAAGCCACATTAACTATTGAATTAATAACTAATAATCAGAATGCTTATTTAGAAATGGATTTTGTTAATAGTGCGGTTGCTACTACAGATTATGACTTCGAGTACGATTGGACTACTCAAAGAGTGTTATTTGAAGAAACATTTGATAGTTTAAACACCACAACTATTTGGGAGGATTATGGTGCTTGGAACATGACTGGAGGTTCTACCACTGTGTCTGGTGGTAAACTTGCTATGTCTGGGAATAGGACTACTATTATATCTGGTGCTCCTTCCTGGGGTTCTAGGGCTATTATGACTAAAGCGCAATTCCAAGCCCCATTCACAGCCGAATTTGACTTGGAAGTTCCTGCAACGAGTACGGTTCCTTATCATGATGGGCATAATCTTCATTTTGTGATTAGCCCCAATCATTTCAATCAAGCTAGTGAATGGAACGATGCTATGCTTTGCATTAATGATAGTGGGAATTCTACTCATGATTATCGAATTACAAGACCTCCTGTAGACCCAATAACAAGAACAAACACATCAGCTACTGTTCAGAATTGGAAAGTGACGTTGGATGCTGATGGATTTATGGTAGCATACATCCATAATGGTTCTTCTTATGTTAAAATATGGGAAGGGGCTTGTGGGTTAAGTAATATGAATGCCCTACGGGTTGGGTTTGTGTATCATAGTCATGAGGCTACTTCAAGAACAGTGAATGTGGCTAATCTTAAGATTTATGATACAAATCCTCCATCTAAAATTCCAGTTTCCAAAGTGCCAGATACAGGATATGTTTCTGGAACGCCTACTGGAAGTAGAGGGTCATGTAAATTATTCAACACATTAGATGATGTTTTACTCCAATCAGACCCGACTAATATGGGTAAATTATACTTAAACAGCCCAGAAGTGTGGAACAATAATAACCCCACATCCACATCACGTCAAACTTACGGTGTGGAAGAAAGATTAGCTGTTGGGGGTTGCATTATCCAAAACGGGAGAATTAGCTTAACCCCCACATCAACAGGGGTTGTTTTGAAAGGATGGACTGGTACCCAATATGATACTATAAACACATTCACATTAGGGGAAACCATCACACACCTCCAATTATTAGCCCAGACTCCCGAATATTTGAAATTACAAATAAACAGGACACTATGGACTATCCGGAGGAACGAACCATTTGTTTATGTTAAACACCCATATAATGACCTTGGGTTCTCCACTAAAACGATGTATTATCGGGATGGGGCGTTACAGAATGGTTTAGCCGGGGGTGTGGATGTGCCCATGCTCACCCAGCCTTATTGTTTAATAAGCCCAGTATATAATATACTTACTACTAACCAGTACGGGCTTGAAACTGACCTTACAGGCTGGGGTGCGTCCGGAAGTACAATCCAAAGAGTTACTCCAGGTTATGGTGGTACGGGGTACGCTATTGAATTTACAACAAACAACGCATCGGCGGGGGAGGGGATAATGCAAACCCCATATACCCCCCTCCCTTCAGGGAGTCGTGTGGGATTAATATTAAATGTTAACGCCGCCCTTAAAAGTAGTGTTGCGGGTAAAACCGTGGTATTTCAAATACATGAACGGGATGGGGCTGGGGTGAGCTTAGCATCCACAAGTAGTTCTACAATAACATTAACTACATCATTAGTGGGTTATTCGTTTTGGTATACTTTAACAAACGATTTAACGGAACAAGTGTCGATGAAAGTTTTAACACCCACAACGCAGAGTGCAACAATAACGGGGGATATCTTCCAAATAGCCCCAAAACCTAACGCAACAACAACATCCCCTTGGACAATGGCTCCCTATGCTTCCAATAGGTTTGGGATGATGGTGATTAAAAACAAACCAACCACTATAAAGAGTAATAGTTTACCTGCTTCCGAATTAACTGGGATTGGAGTGTATGACCAAATGGAACCCCCAAGCAATCTAAATTCATTCTCTAATTTGGCAATGGAATGGCTTAACCCTGTTGACCAGAGATTACGAATTGTTCATGGGGTGTAAAAAATGTATGCTAATTTTATTCCAACATTAAGGGGCGAAGCCCCCGTAACACACTTCGCTGAACCCTACTTCCGAGCAGAGATAGAAGCAACAGACCATTCATTAATCAATTATATCCCCTGTAAAGATTGCATTGCTTCGGCTGGTGTTGATTATAAGACTATTTATGGATTTGACGCTATAGGATTCCATAATTGGAATACTACTGCCAGTGGTAGTTTAACTAAAGATATTGTACTTCCTGAAAGTGGAGAGTACAGGATTTATATGAGGGTGGTGAAACACCCTAAAATATATAATCCTAAAGTAACGCTGGAATTGGATTCTGTTGATGTGGATGAGAAGGATTGTGGGAGTGATGCTTTACGTCTAGTGATGTTGGACTTCGGTAAACACACTTTATCGTCAGGAACCCATACTTTGAAGGCTAAATGGACTAGTAGGGATACATGGGTTGAGTCATTTATAGTGAAGAAAGTGATTACGCTTTCAACGGATGATACTAATCCTGAATTGAGTTTGGAGGCTAAGACTGCCTCATATTCTAAGAATAACATAGCTGAGTTGAATACTGCTAAGATGAATGTTATCTTTAAAGAGGATTTCTTCTTAGAATCTAATCCTTATTCTAGGATGATTTTTGACTTCATGGATTCGGTTACGTTTTATGTGGGTGAGACTCGTAAGAAAGCCAAACCAGATTTTGGAGGGTATTTGTTAGGTTACACTCAAAATCCAGATAATAATACGATTTCATTTGATTTTGTGGATAGGTTAATCGACATGTACCGTGAACCCACCTATATGAATTATTCTTTGGGTATTGGTCCCTCTGATGATGAAAAATCAGTCTTCCCACACTATAATTTCAACAATATCCTACAATTCTTGGACTTCCAGTGTGCGAATAATGAATATCCCATAATGACTGAAGTAAAGGCTAGTTATGCCTTTTTATTGAATATGGGGGATGTTTCGGATTATAATTCCATAGCATGTTCTGGATATGCTAAAAAGCATGATAAGAATATTGGAAACCCTGCTCCATCGTTAATGTTGAGTTATAATGATGTGAAGATTAAAACTTGTAGTGAGGTTCAGAGCTTAGCATGTGACTCTATATGGTGGGCTAGTATTGGGAATCCTAAAGATGCTGCGGAGAACCCGTTACTGGTGTTTGATTATCTTGCAGTGGGGAGTGGAACTGTATATCCTCTTAGAGGAAATGTTGTTGTTGAAATGTTTAAAGACGGGCAGCAACCGAGTGACGCTCAGGAATACACCATAACCTTCAATTCTTCACGTGTTGAGGGCACTGTAATTGGACACTCCCCCCCACAATATACTGGAATTCCCGTAGCTTTTAAATTTAATTTGAAAGAAGCATTTGATAAGATTTGCCCATCAAGCCATTATTATATCACTAAAGTGTCATTTGTAGATGAATTGAATGAATGGAATAGTTCTAATCTCAAAGACAGAGTATTGTATGTGGATAATATTGGATTAATGGCTGAAGAAACGAATATGCAACTCCACCTAGATATGGGGACTAATTACCCTATTGAGGTTGTTCGTAAAGTATGTGAGGAAAGCGGGTATGCAGGGTATGTTAAATATGGTAAGGAACGTTGTAAAGATGTATTTGTAATGGAGAAATTGTATGGGAATCCTGGAGAAGTAGAAGCCAAACAGGGTTTCAACATCCTTAAAATATCCAACATAACTTACAAGCCTAGTGTGGGTAAAGGAAGCTCTGGATTTGCTAATAAGGCGTTGAGACATTGGCATTATAAAGAAGGAGCTAATGATGCTGTTGGTTCTTCATCATATATGAACATGGATAGTTATCTCCGTTATGGTCCTTGGCAGAATTATAAGGATTTAAGTGATGTAAATACTCAAGTTGATGCAGATAAGGATGCGAAGGAATACATCGAAACTAACTCCTACGCTTATGTTGGATTCAGCTTAGATATTATGGGCACTGTTTTGTTAAACCCTTCGAATTATTTAGTGACGGATTTACCACAGCAATACCTAAGTGGGTATCATAATATCAAGAGTATGGATAACTCATTCAATTTAGAATCTCAGGAATTTCAAACAACCATTGACCTGAATCTTCCAAGTAAAAGATTCAACTCTGCCATTCTAAATATCAAAAGACAACTCCTAGGCTATGATAACTCAAATTCAAGGAGTATGTATTCTCAAACATCATTAGGGACTATGGGATTCAGAAGTCCTGGAGCATTCATTCAAAAAAGGTGAAAATTATGACATACGTAAGTGTTAAAAAAGACGGGGTGGGGGCAATACAGCAGGATGCCCCATATAATAATTTTTATGCCCTTAACGATGGACTCGCAGTATTCCAAAAACCTAGTGGGAGTTATGGAACTGGTGCTTTCCAAAACACCTGCCACCCACTCGAATCAAACAATGTAAGGTGGTCATCCGCACGATGTAAACTAACAACCAAGGCAGATTCAACGCCAGGACAATACAGGACTATTGTACAGTTATGGGGAATAATTAACTCTGGGAAAGAAGAATTAATTGCAGAGTATGTTTCATCAAACATTTCCACAACAGAAGAAACACGGGAGGTTGTTTTCAATTTAGCTAATTGTGGAGGTTCCCCAGAATTAAACCATGTAGACAATAGTGGAACCTCTGGTAAATTCCATATAAATTTACCCTTCCGTTATAAGCATTTGTCTGATGTACGGATTAGGAACGTGTGGCTTCAAGGGTGGAGTTACATGCGTGTAGCATATTTAGCTGGGGGGACTCCCGGAGTTGTAAGTAAAGAATTAGTCGTTACTATAACCGTACCTTGGGAAACAGGTATTAATACGGATTTCACAGATATTCGATTCACACACCCCGATGGTAAAACATTCCTCTGTTTCCATCGTTCAGAGTATGTTGCGAGTACATACGCTGTATTTAAGGTTAGTTTGGATACTATAGCTCCAAGCCCATATTATACCCCCATATTAATCCATTTTGGGAATTCATCAGCAACTACGGATAAATCCGCCCCATTCATGGTGTACAGGGTTCATGATGATTTTGAGGATGCCCAGTATGGTGCGGGGAGAGTATTCCCCTACAGGCAATGGTGGAATCTCCATGGGACTACCAGTATAGTTTCCGGAACTGATAAAATATCAGGAACCTATAGTGTAAACCATACAGGAAATGGTTCGGATGACCCTTCAAACATATTCTATAATACATTAGGAGTTTATGACCCAGATGGGTGTAGGATAGAGGCTGATTTCAAAATAAAAACCCAGGGTGTGGGTTCAGAAACCCCATACGCATGGTTATCAGTCCCACGATATCAAGCGGATGGTGCCAAAGTTAATTTAATTGACACACATTACGATGGAACTAATCAGAAGATACGGTTTTTATCATATTATGATGGGAGTATGCATATTGCTGCTGATGCTACGTGGATGGCTGGTAAAGTCCCCGCTGGTACCACATATCACTTAACAGTGATTGATACTGGAACTAATATGCGTGTTTGGATAAACAATGTATTATACATCGACGCGGATTACACTAACCACATACGGGTCGGGCATTATGGTATGGGGGGAAATAGAGACACTTCCATCACATTTGATAACATTTGTATATGTAGACATTCGGCAGTACAACCATTGACATTTGGGGCAGTATCCGCCACTGTTTCAGACAGCTTTGATGATAACAGTATCAATACGAGTATCTGGACTGCTGTTACTCATGGTAATGCCACAGTAGCTGAGACTGGGGCGGAAATTAGAATAACAAATACTAGTACGGGAGACCGGGCTTATTTGAGAACTGTTAAGAAATTGAAGCCTCCTTATCAGGTGACTATTAGTGGGAAGATTGGGTCTAATGTGGAGTTCGCAACGCATTGGGATGGGGCTTATGATACTGGTGAGGCAGATATTGTAACTAATGGATATCATATTTGGTACCAGAATTGGTCCGCACCTTATAAATTCCAGGTGATGGAACGGAGGGGAGGGGCTACAATTGCTACTCTCAGCGAGTATACTGCTACAATGGATGCTAATTACCACACGTACCTATTTAAGGTAACTGAGTTCAGAACGTATGTGTATATTGATGGTGTGTTTCGATTGAGTTATAAGTCTGATAATACGGCAGGGTATTTTGCAATGACTGGTAGGGAGACTCCTACAGGTGTTGCGGCATATTATAATAATTACTATTTTTATGGTATGGGTCAGGCGAAATTCGCAAGTCAGTATAATATAGCTCCTGATGGAACTCCTGGGGATGATGCTACTTCTTTAACGTTTAGCCGCCCATGGAATAATTTACCCACCCCGGGTTATGTTTATGGTTTAGAATTGGGAAGTAGTGAAGGATATATTTCTAACATAGTTCGTTTAGAGGATAAAGGAGTGTATAATTTAGGTTATGATGGTGTGGATAAGTACCAAGCTCTTAGGTTTAAAACGTCTGTTGAAGGGGATTATACGTGTAATGTGAGTTTATCTGATTTTGTGTATGAATATGAGGTGTTAAGATGAGTAACACAGGATTACCTGCAAACGGGACGATGCTGTTCGATGCTGTAATATATAAAGGGGAGAATGCGAATATAGTTATTGATAGTAAATACCAGAATAGTAATGCCGTCCAGGGGAATACCCCTGGTATGGTCTTATTGGATACTGGTGTGCTCCCGGTTTCAGCATTGGGGGGAATACAGTGTATTAATATATTATGGGATTCTACGAGCACTGTTGAAAAGGACATACGTGTACGTATTCAGGAGAATGGGGGGGATTTTATTGATATTTATGCCTCAAAGCCAATCCCTGCCCAGAAATTTGGAACACCTGTCATATTCATGTTCAATCCCAAATCTGAGTATCGTGTTGTTGTAGACCAGTTATCTGCTAATACTGTTAACTTAGATTATATCCAATTCACCCCAGTTACCCCTGGTACGGTGTTTTATCATACGCAGATTGTGGATACGACTTATTTGAATGATTATATACGTATGGATGATTGTGGGACTGCTACTATAACTGGGACTGGCGCAGCAACCGCAGATGTGAAAATTAATTTTAATGTGATATTCACCGACCCCCCTGTACTCGAATTAACCCCCCATAATCACTTATTCACACCATCTATAGTGTCTAAATCGGAGGATTCTTGTGTTATAAGGATTGTTGATGTTAATCTAGCCACATTTTCAACGGCGGTTAATATTGACTGGGTTGCTAAAGGGAATGTTCAAATCAGTAAAGGATTTACTATATCTGTTGGGGTGTAAATACATAGCATAGTTATATATAGGTGTTAATCCTAATATAATACAGATAAAAAAAAGGAGTTGATAATATTAAAGGATTAGAATTTGTAAAACCTACATTTAAAGATGGATTGAATATGACTTGCCGAAGAGGGGTTAAACACGCACTATTATTGGTGGGTGAAAAGATTAACCTCTATGATTTAGAAGGTGAGGCAGTAGATGTGGCAGAAGTGACTGAAATCAAAGTAATGAGATTCCAGGATGTTGAGCAGGAAGATTTAACAATCAACCATGACCCTGGATGTAGGGACTTTGATGGACTGCTGATGGAAATGCAGGATTGTTATGATGACTTTGACCTGTATGAGATTGTTACTCTAGTATATTTCAAATTAATAGAGTAATTTTACTCTTTTTTTAAAGGAGTTGATTTAATTAAGCGAATTTTACTATTACTTGCATTATTTCTCTTAATGGTTCCATCGTCAAGTGCGGGAACTGTTGAAGGGTATTTCATACCTGGAGGGATGTATGGAGGATATAGTGGTTATTATGTCTGGGAAGATTACTGCCCGAATTGTGACCATGTTAATTGTTTATTAGTGAATCCTAAAGGGACTTATGAGGGTGAAATCACATGTGCAATATGTGATTCTGATTACGATGGAACAACTGGTGCGGATAAACATGCAAACGGTGCATGGGGATATTTAATAGAATATGTGGAGCCAGAACCCGAACCGGAGCCAGTAGTTGTAACAGCACCAGTACCTGAGTTAAGCCCGGAAGAAAAGATGATGAATCATGTTAAAACTCAAATTAATGAACCTATTTATGGATTAACATAAATAGGGTTATTTTTTTTATAAAATGGAGGTAATAAAATGGGAAATATATCAGATACAACAACATTAATCCCAAATGAAACATTCAGGAAAATGTATAAGCGATATTCGGCTTATGTGAAGTTGAATAACAGATTACCTGATAGTGTAAACTTAAAAGAAGATTTGACTGGAGATTATGTCTCTGGGAGTAAATTTGCAGATATGGTTCAGAGGATTATTAACTATGCTAAAGGTCCAGCAGTGTATGTGAATCCACCTTCTACTGAAGCTGAGCAACCCCCAGTTGAAGTTCCAGTTAATACAGAGCCTAGGGATTTCGAAGGGTGTTCTAAAGTTGTTCTAAGCATTGGAAACCAAAACCAGTGCGTTGTATTCTTACAGCAAAAACTACAAGATTTCGGATTTTACACAGCTACAGTAGACGGAGTGTTTGGTGGGATAACTGAATTAGCTGTTGAAGCATTCCAATCAGTCACCGGACATACTCCTGATGGAATAGTTGGTCCTAAAACGTGGAGTTCTATTCCAACGTACCAGGTTGTAAAACCAGGTGTAGTTGAAGGAGACGTGTGGGTACTAGCCGAATTACGTAAATTAGGTACAATAAACACTTTACAAGATATTAGGAATGTCATTGCAAAGTATTTCAAATATGTGTACTACTATGACCAGCAACAGAGCCAATACACTACAGTAACAAGCCGAAAAGGTAATTGTGCGGATTTAGTTAACGATGTTCTGCTTCCAGCGTGCAGGGCGTTAGGATTAACCTGTCAAGGAGTTCACTGCCAAGTTCGTTGTCTTGATGGAGTATGGTACGGGCACTATATAGGCTTAGTTAATGGTGTAAAAGCAGATATAGCTGGATGGGCTAAAGGTAAATCCATTGATGAGCTTATATGTAACAATGGATATGTTTTCTTACATTACGAAGGGAATTTCATCCCATAAGGAGGTTAAGATGTGTTAGACTTAGGAAAAGGTATGGATATTACTGAAGAGGTTTATATTGACTCTCAGAAGGATTTACGCTATGCATTGATTGGGGATATTCATATCGCCGGTCTAACATGGTTGAAAGATTTCACCGAATGGATGTTCGATTATCTCAAACGATATAGGATACCATGGTGTGGGATGGGAGATTACCTGGAATATGCTACAAAAAATAGTATAGGAATAGGAGTCTACGAGCAAACCATGACCCCAGACCTTCAGAAAAGGTATTTCAAACAACAGGCGAAGCCTATTAGGAAACGATGTACTGCCCTTCATGATGGAAATCATGATAAACGTGGTAAGGATACTGGCATGACCGAACTCGTAAATTTATGTGAGTTCTTAGATGTGCCTTATGCTAACAGCTTCCTCCAACATACAATAACTGTTGGAGATTACACGTGGAAAATGATAACTACACATGGGTCAAGTGGTGCTAAATTACCACATACTAAGATAAACAGCACCAGTAAAATGAGTGAGAAGTACAAAAAAGCTAACATCTTCGCCATGGGTCACGTGCATAGATTAGAACACAAACCAATCTATGACAACTATGTAGATGTAGTTAACGGAAGACAAAGAGTAATCAGGGAACACACAAAATCCCTAATACTAACAGGACACTTCCTAGATTACCCTGGTAGTTACGCACAAGACCTAGGACTCCACCCAGAACCCGCAGGATTCCCAATACTCCACTTCCGAAAAGACGGAACCTTCGAAGTAGAAAAAATCTACGCACCCGAAGTAATCTGCAAAGGACTCGGAGACCGACCAGAACCCTGTGGATGTGGGTTCTAAATTTTTTTTAAAGTAAGGAAAATCAAACAGTTGTCGAATTGAAAGTGTGTTGAAGAAAATAATAGAAAACCTTTATATAGGATGTTTAATACATAAGTATCATAGACTATATATAAAAAATAACATATACATATACTTATATATATTTTTCAAGTTTTAAGGCGAGATTGTTTTCTGCAACCATTTTTTTTCAGAATTGCACTTTTCAAAAATCATTTTCAAACCAAAGACTCACCACCTAACGATGGACTTATAACATACGGAGAATGCTCAGAATTTTTCTGCAAAATTTCTTCCGGCATTTGCAGCCATTGCCTACCGCAGAAAACACCAATAACCGAAAAGTATATAAGCTTCAAAAACCAAGGTTGGTATGGAGTCGGGATACAGATTCAATCAAAAAACAGATTCAATCCGAATCAAAGTTAATATTAAATATAATATTTCCCCCACCCGACTCCAACCCCCACAAAAGAAAAAAGGAGAGGGTATAAATGAGTGATAGAGCAAAAGACAAACAGATAACTTTTTTAATAATAGCATTAGGCTTAGTAGCCATAGCTGCGATTTTAGATGGGGTGATTTAAATGGATTTAATCACCATCGGCACCAAGTTATGGCAAATAGGAGAAATCGCAGGACTGGGCTTAATTATTATGTGCATACTAGCATTAACAATAAACATAGGGATAGATATATATACCCTCTTCACATAATTAATCAATGTCATAGAATCACCACCTAAGACATGGTGTTGGTACCAAACACCCGACGACAGAGGATAGGAGATTAAATAAAAACATAAAACCTGTCCTCTTTTAATATTCAATTCCCCTCATAGCTCAGAGGAAGAGCGTCCGGCTGTAGAGAGAGTGAAAGGTGAGTGGAACGGGCACGAAACGTGCCTGTCTGCCCACCCACTGTAATTCCTTTCCTCTACGCAGACACCGGATTGTCGTCGGTTCAAATCCGACTGAGGGGACTTTGTTGTAAAAAAAGCCTTCGGGTTACAACAACCTTTAATATTTAGAGAACTAAGCAATTGTACGGACTTAGCCATCCGTACAATCTTGGGGATGTAGTTCAGGAGGTAGAACGCCAGACTGTTAATCTGGAAGTCGGTTGGGTTCGAATCCCCCCGTCCCCGTTCAGGAGAATAGTTTAGTCGGGAAAACGCAGGGCTGAAGACCTTGTATCTTGGGTTCAAGTCCCAATTCTCCTATTGGCTAACCCATAGCCATTCAAAACACAATTTCCGTGCTTTTTGGTATGAGCGCAGAACAAAAAACAACTGGCTGGTATCCAGGATAAAAACTACTAAATTGCCTCGTTAGCCAAGTCAGGCGTGGCAATCGGTTGCAGAACACTTTAACATTCGTGCTCCTGGTCGTACCGAGCGTGAGAATGTTGGAGAAGATGGGGAACATGACGTACTGACTGGAAGCGTCCCCACATTGTGCAAACACCGATGAACGTTGGTTCAAATCCAACACGGGGCTTTGCCGGTTTAGCTCAGGAAGGCAGAGCGGGAGGTTTGTAACCTTCTTGTCGGGGGTTCAAATCCCTCATCCGGCTTAGGGAGTCCTGGGCAAAGAAGACTTCCGTAGGTGTACACCTATCACTGCCCCGTGTAAATCTAGTTGGCACGATAAACGCAGAAGAAGCTCAGGGGGGAGCTATAACCCCCTATAATTAACAAAAGGAGTTGGTATTTTGTCATTGAAGGAGTTCATGAAAACTAAACAAGCAGAAGCTAAAAAAGCAATCAGCGACGGTATACAGGGTGGAAAAGAAGGACAATTCTATTGGAAGCCAGATAGTGTCGGGCAGAAGATTGAAGGATTGCTCGACGACATAGAACCTCCAGAAGAAGGAAAGGAGAATTTTGGAGATAAATACGTGCTACGTGTAGAACGTGGGGAAGAAGTTATATATGTATCATTACCTGCTCACCAGGGCATTAAATCCAAGATGAGTGACATATTTGTTGACGATTACGTGTTTGTGGAAGTAACACAAGTATTACCCCCATCAGGGGATAGTCAGTACCCAAGAATTGTGTACGAAGTAACTTACATTCGTAACGCAGATATTCCAAAAGAAGTCCTAGATAAGATTGATTTGGAATAAGGGTGTAAATGATGAGTGAAAAAGAAGAAGAAGTGTTTGACGACTCATTAGCAGACGAAGACCCAGTAGAAAACCTCCCAGAAACCATAGAAGACGTGCCTCCAGCCCTTATGGGGTCTGGAGGTATTGATGTAGATGGGGCACTCCAATTCTGGAAAGACTACCTGCAATTAACGGATGATTTACTCGACGACGCAGATTACCAAACAACAAGCCAAGGTAAATTCAAAAAGAAGAGTGCCTGGAGGAAATATGCAACAGCATTCAACATTTCAGTTGAAATGATGGATGAGGATATCAAATATAATGAACTGTTCCAAGTTATACTCGCAAAATACCGGGTTAAAGCCACCCTTCCAAACAAAAGGTACTCTACAGGAGTTGGGGCGTGTTCATCATGGGAGAAAGGACATGAGAACGATAAAACCAATAACGATGGAACGATTACGCTCTGCAAGGGGCCTTGCAATGGAAGGAAGCATTTCGCCCACGCAGACCATGACATCATCGGAACCGCTTTCACCAGAGCAGTTAACCGTGCAATCTCCGACCTTATTGGGGCTGGAGAGGTCTCTGCCGAAGAAATGGCTCTCAAAGATGATGATGGAACCCCCTCAACCACCAAGTCCAGTAATGGTAGACGTGGTAGACGTGGTAGACGTGGTAGGAAACGGGGGGCTAGTGAAACTGGAACTGAAGAAGAACCTGGAACCGAAGTTCCTGACAGCGACGGGGATGCTGTATCTGGAGGGGAAGACGAAGGAGATGAGCAACCAACACCTGAAAAAGTTACGGGTGATGTCTCAACAGATTGGGACGAAAAGGCTAAAAGTCATCGGTTCGTTTCGTATGTCCTCCAGGGAGTGAAAGATGCCCAGTATTCGGTGAATAACAAGACAATGCTCGATGCAGGGGAATATTACCTCAAACACGATGGAATCACTAAGGAAGAATTTGAACAGTTGAAGGAGATGGCAGGAGAACCTGCCGAATAACTCCTTATCTTTATTGGAGGTTAGAAAATGAAAAGTAACGTGTTTTTACTAAAAGAATTGAAAGGGACTAAAGTTAATTTAACGTATGGGAAAAAAGAATACAAAAACGCCACCTTTGTGGATTTTGATTTACAAGGGAAAGTAGTTTACATTAGGGAGGACAATGGACCTATTGAAATGATATACTGGTATGGTTCAGAGAAATTCCACATGACATTCCTAGAACCTGAAATCCTTGATGATTTGACCGACCCAACTTCATTGAAGTTCGGCGAAGAACAATACATCCAATGAGGGTTCGATAATGGATGATAATGTATTTGTGAGGGATATTAAGGCGTATAGGTTGGTTTACGACGACGATGCCAACTCCCTTAACCTCTTAGATAAAGAAGGGGTAGCTATCTTAGACAAAGCTGTTCCTCTCCAAAAACCAATAGATGAAGTAACCACTCAAAACAAACGATATAAACATTTTATTAAAAAAATAACTGCATGTAAAGCCCCATTCCCAGTTGTAAACAATATGGATGAAGCATTGATGGATATCCAGATGCAATACACTGATTATCAAATATCAATAGAAACTATGGGTAAAGAAGCAGACAAGGAGGAATTAAAGGCAGAGGAAGCCCTCATAACAGAAGAAACACATTTATTTGAAGAGTACCTGGCTGAACAAAAAGTGAACGTAGTCACTTGGTTAAAGAACGTTGGAAACTGGATGGTAGCTGGAGAAGGAACCTTGGTCGCAGGAACCACTATAGGGTGCCTAGCCACCATATTAGGATTCAACGCATTAAGAGTAGAAATCTTAGGAGACGCTGGAAGTGGGAAATCCGAAATAGAAAAAACAGTTAAACATTTATTACCTAAAGAATACATGAAGAAAGGGCGAATAACAGAAGCAGCACTCTTCAGACCAACACAAGGCTTAGGAGAACGCTACCTAGACCGTTGTGTGATATTCTTTGGAGATTTAGGAGATAGTATCAATCGTGCAGGGGCATTACCTGCATTGGAAACCCTAAAAGATTTATCAGGTGAAGGTGGGGAAGCAGTATACACTAAATCTGATATGAATGATGATTTCAGCACCATTGAACTCATACTACGCGGGCAAGTAGGGGCATTCTATACAAGCCCCACAATAGTTGGGGATAACCAATTGCAGAGTAGAGTGGTCTCATACACTGTAAGTGATAACCGTAAAGCTTTTGACAAATTCACCCGATATACTGATGTTGATGGAGTATTCAAAGGAATCCAAAACCATTACCGTGAAGTTAGATTCCCCCAGTTCCAGAATTACATTAGGTTCTTAGCAAAAAGGAGTAAAATCCCCAAAGACCACATAATCAACCCATACCATGATACTCTTAAAGAATGGGTATTCTCATTCGGAGAGGAGTACAAACGGAACTATGCCACAATCCGGGACAGTGTGTTGTTAATAGCATTATTGAATAGGAATGACCGTGGTAAATTCACCGTGGGTGAAGAAGAACAGTTCATGTTTGCTACCATGGAGGATAACCTCTTAGTAACCCAAATGATACCCCCTAAAGGCACAATTAAGAAAGATTTAATTGACTTCTATGATTATTTAATCAGCCAAGAGGGGAGAGAGACTCAAAAGGGCAAATTCAGACTATTACGTCCCATGAGGTGCAAACGCAGTGCAGAGGGATTAGATGAACGGAAAACTCCAGAGCTAATCACCGCTCGTAAGATAAAATCATGGTTCCAGAAAGTTAAGGATGAGGATAAACCTGCATTTGGATTAGAGGCAAGTAATCTCAACCGATTGATGGATAAACTAGTTGAAATGGACTACATTGTACAAATACCGGCAGGGGGGCGTTCAACTAAGAAATTCTATTCACTCAACCCATCAAAAGGCAAAGGCTCCTTAAGCAACCCGGATTTAGATTTAGAATCACCAGAAGCCCAGGAAAAAGCCCAAGATTATCTTATAAATGTAGTCCTGAAAGGTCTTAAACACAAAGTAGATGAAGACACTTTCTTAGCAGGATTCAAGGAAGCACATGGTGGACAAACAGAAATAGACCCACGAGAATTACCCCCATGGGAAGATGGGTATATGACTGAGGATGAGTTCGAAGAACAACGCTCCACACGTAAAACTGATAAAAGCAAACGGAAAAAACGAGTGAGGAGATAAAATGGCACAATATGTTGGAACATTCCCTTATGTGGATACATTATCTAGGGATGCATTATATCAATTATTATATCCACAATCTTTTTATGAACTTATACGCTATAACCCTAGGAGTAAACGGTTTAATCGCCACATACTAGCTCGTTCATTTAAAGATATCAAAACACACGCGGATATGTGTAATGAAAGGGGATTCGACTCATATATATCCTCTTATGGATGGGACATTCACCCAGACACCCACAAACGTGGAACTAAAGATATGATAGTAGACAAAATCTGGTTTGACTTTGATACGGATGAGCCAGAGAAATTAGAGGATGTATTAGTAGAAGTTGAAAAGTTCAGTAGGAATGTAGAGGACTATTTCAAGTGTAAAAATTACATCCAATTCTCAGGAGCTAAAGGGTATCATATATGGGTGCCCATGGCAAACCCTATGAGAGTTCCCCAGGAAACCATCATAGCAACAGCAGAATGGATGATAGATAAATGGAATCCAGAATATGTTTGTGAAGGAACATTACGAAACCCCATGCGCCCGCAACGGTTACCCTATACCAAGAACACTAAAAGTGGGAAGGAATGTAAACCAATAAGTAATATCTACGCAAAGTCCACTAATATTAACACTATCGTTCAAAGAATGCAATATGAGCAACAGGATGAGTTAAATCGTAAACTCATCAGGAGTGAAGCTAATAAGATAGTGGCTGAAAGACTGGCAAAATTCCAAGAAACAGTTAACACTGGTGCATCAGTAGCAATCACCAATTGGGATGTAATGGATAAGGTATTTGAGAAAGTATACAGTCCTGGAGAACGCAAAGGAGACAAATACATAGTCAACTGCCCATTCCACGATGACAACAACGCCAGTGCATTCTACACTGACAAATTATTCCATTGTAGTGCATGTGGAATCAGTGTTGGAAGTTATAACTTTTTAGTCAAGCACGTTGGAATGCAAAAAGGCAGAGCATTACGATTGATAAAGGAGAGCCAATAATGAGTGAGTGGGTACGCTGTAAACGCTGTGGTCGTCCAGTATTACTAAATGAAATTAGTCAATGCTACGATACTGAAAACAATGAATATGCAGAAATAGGATTCGGAAGGTGTGACTTATGCAAAAAGCAAGAAAAAAAACAACTAAACGAAGAAAAGCTCCCGAAGGTAAAGGTTTAGACGCATTCTTACCACCCAAACCAGAGGAAAAACCAAAACCCAAACCCCCCCACAAATACAAAGCAATCCCAGGTACTGCTGAATGGTACCAGGAAATTTATATGATAGAAGGGGTTAAAACAATGATGGCAACCCTTCGGAGACAATACCCGAAACTGAAATCCAAGGATTTCCAACGAATGATTAATTACATCCTATTTGGGACGAATAAGGATGGGAGTGTCCGCACCACTCCCCAATCCCCAGACCCTAAGTTAATGACCTCAAACATAGATTTATATAGGTTCCAAGAGAGAATATATAATCGTGTGACGAGGTGACACTATGGGGATACAATGGGTGCCTAAAAAAACAGTAATGCATTGGATGAAAAAATATCCTAAAGGCACCATTAAAATAATCAAGGTGGACAAGGATAACTATATTATCAAGGTTCCGTATGGTTTTGTAGCCCCAAGCCATGTAATAGGAGTGAGTTAATGGTAGAAGTACAATTAAGATTAGAAGGCACTGAGGATTGGATTTTCGTGACCATCCAAGGAGTACATATTGATGTAGATAGGATAATTAAAGAGTTACAGGCGAATAACAAGATAGTTGAATGTAATGTTCGACCCCAAATAAAACCTGGGGGGGCATGAATGCAAACCTTTATATACTATCATCCCCCACTATTAACTATGGAGACAATTAATGCCCTCACAAATAATTGAAAAACTGGGAATCGAATTTGATGAATTGCACCCCCGATACTTGCAATTAATCGAAAAGGCATTAGAAATAGCTGGAAACGGCTTTTTCACAATGCCAGGGTCGACCAAATACCACCACAACTATAAAGGTGGATTAAAAGACCATTCCGTGGACGTAAACAAACTTTCCATGATAATGGCAAACCATTTCCAGTCAAAAGTAGACACAAACGTCGTAGATGTTGGTTCAACACTCCATGATGTGGGAAAAGCGAGACACTACCAGGATAACATCCTAAAAAGTGGTGCAATCTCTGAAAAAGTCCCATACAAACGAACTGACATATCTAAGCAATTAGAACACATTGGGGAAGGATTTTTAATAATCCAAGAGGCTGCCAAGGAACTTAAATTCCCTAAAGCCAAATTAAACCCAATACTCCATGTGGTGGGAAGCCACCACGGCGACGTACGAAGGGGATGGGGGTCACTCATCGACCCGCAAACCCCAGAAGCACATATCGTGCACCATGCCGATATGTTAAGTAGTAGAATACAGCCAAAACCTGAAAAAGGCAAGGCTAAACGGAGGTAAATAATATGAGTACATGTGAAGCAAAAACAGCCATAGAATTAGCAGAAGAAGAAGTTAAAATGAAGGAAGCCGAATTAAAAGAATCTACGGCTAAACTAGAAGAATTAAAACGAGATTTCAAAATCCCTGCATTCTTCAGGAACATGACTGGAATCCGTTTAAAACCACGAGGAGGTTACGCTGGACAAATTATGGGGGTGGAAAAACCATACCAGAAATGGATGATGAACGAACTCAAAGACTACAACGCATTACCTCAGATAAGTGGAGAAATCATATTCAGTGCAAACTGTGTTGAAAGAATATACAACGTAGCCGTTGACAAGGTTAAAGACATGGCAGGGCATCCAAAATTCCCTGAAAAATTCATACCACGGAGGATGTAAATATGGCAACATGTAGTGCAAGTCAAAGAATAACAGAGGTTAAGGGAGAAATCAAATTCTTAGAAACCAAACTTGAAGAAATCCCCTCAAAACTAGAGGAAAAACGTAAAGAACTAGCAGTACTCGAATCTCAGTTTAAAATACCAGGATTCTTCAGGAACCTACCATTAGAAATCCCTATGGCAATACCATATTGTTATGCGAGGGGATTTGATAGGCAAAACGCAATCCACGTGTGGATGAACAACGAAATACAGAAACTAGGCTTATGGACTAAACTAAACCACCCCCCCCATAAACCAGTCTTCACATTCCACAACACCCGTATCGAAACCATGTACAACTACTGCGTGGAAAACTATGAGGAAATGAGTGGCTACCCACTATTCCCAGAAGAGTTTATCATAAAATAAACTCCAATTACCATTTTTTTAAGGAGGAAATGCCAATGGAACAATACAATTACGAAAATGATAATGGGGAAGACATAAAAGTTGACGTTTACCCTACTTATACAACCGATGCTATAGAGTTCTATAAAGATGGGGACTTACAATTCATGATTGACGGAGACCAGGGTGTTGATTTGTCCAAGAAAATCCTAGAACACTTCACCAAGGAAAAAGAGGATAAAAAAGGATACATCTATAGAGACCCCAGTGTCCCGGGGAGTATGATGTGTGATATGTTCGCTGATAATTTCTCTGCGGAAGGACCGTTCGGTAAAGTAAGATTAGAACGCTACCATGATGGGGATGTCCTCTTCGTTGTTGGAGATAACGCATTCAAAGGAACACGGAATGGGGATAAAAAAGAAGACGCAATAATCCAATTAAACGCAGTGAAAGGTTTAATTGAATACTTAACAAAGCACGTAAATGAAGTAGAGGGGATGATGAAGGATGGCCGATAGAAAACAAGATGGAGTATATGCAAATTTAAGCACCTCGGATATGAATGGGGCTTCAGTTGAATTAACTATAAACCTCATAGGGGATGTCATCTGCATTGTAGTAGATGATGGCACTGATTTTATCGAAACAGAGCTTAGTAAAAAGGAAATACATGTTCTGGTGGCAATTTTAGGGAACATGGCTCAGATGATGCCCAACCTCCGATTAGAGGGAACTCCAACCCCTGGAGACATTTTAGCAGAACTCCAGAGTAAAGGGGAGTTGAAGGAGGGGTCTGAATGATTCAATTAGATGGGGAAGGGGTGTATGACACTCCTTTCTATTTTAGAAAGAATGATTATCCTGCACAACCCCCTGGTGAGGAAGGTGTTTTCATGGGCATACCATCAAAAGGGGCTTTAAAAGGGAGGGATTGTTTGCTCTCATTACAGAATTGTAAAGACATAGTTTCATTCTTAACGAAGGAAATCAATGAGATGGAGTGTCGGAAATGATGTATAGGAATATGGGCAATAACGGAATAGTATACAGGACCTGGCTCCATGGGGATAAAACAACAGGGGTCACTATGGTTAGTGATGTAACTAGGGGGATAATGTGGAGTGTGAGTGAAACAATACGAATAGTAAATATCTTAGAAGAACACCTCACTCTCTTCTATTCTCTCCTACACCCCGTTGATATCCGGGGAGAAGATATAGATGGGGAACCTTATAACCTCTTAATCAAAAATTCCGGGTTAGAAATTTACGCCCCCCCAATCGCAGAAGAGGACTTGCCCACTCTAAGAATAAGCATGGGGAGGGCTGATGGGAGACAGTTCCTTAGACGATTAAAAGAACATGTATCGGAGGTATAATTATGCTACGTGACATATTTGGAGAAAAATTAAATACTGGGGATGTAGTGGCATACGGGGTCCGGCACGATAATAGTGGAGACTTGAACGTTGGAATTATCAAAGAAATTGATGATAGCAAAGGGATTCTTGTAAGAGGAATAACCAGTGCAAACATGGGGAAACCGTATTTAAACTTCCGAGATGGATGGACTTCCTCAAGGCAAATGGTTAAACTGAATAATGTCCCTGGGAAGATATTGGTGCCATTAAAACTTCACCTGGCAGAATATCTTAAAAAAAAGGAGGCACCCTAAATGGATGCCTTCACTGATGCGTTATGTGCACTAGAACCCCCAATCCCCAAGGCGAATAATAAGACTCAGTTAAAAGATAAAATAAGAAGGCAGAAACGTGCACGTGACTATTACAATGGATTAAGGGACTTCGATAACGATTTGGGGTGAACTCATATCCAAATACGACTTCGCAGAGCAATTAGTTAAAGGAAAAAAAGGTGAAGAAGAAATTGACAAATTCTTCAAACCCTATTTTACAATCCTGCCCGTAACGTTGGAAACTGAGAAGGCAGAGGGTTACGACCGCATTTTCCAGTATCCTGGTGGTACGGAGTATAAAATGGAATACAAAACAGACTTCCAAGCTTCAGTCACGGGGAATGTGTTTATTGAAACAGTATCTATGGATATATACGATAAACCAGGGTGGGCTTACACATCTAAAGCAGATTATTTGATTTACTACATCCCTGGTGCAAGTAAATTGTTAGTGATACCTGCACGCACCATTAGATTGAAGATAGAACGATGGAAATCAATGTATCCTGAATTACGGGTGGAAAATAAGGGATATTGTGCGTATGGGGTTATAGTTCCACTGGTAGAATTTGAGGGTTATTGTCTAGTGATGGAAGACTTCCTCATGAACCATAAATTGGAGGCATACGATGTTAAAAGTGATTAAAGACAAAATATATGTTGCTGGTAAACTCTCTGGCAGTGAAATGGAATATATTCGGAATTTGAAAAAGATGGGAATCTATGGGGGGATAGTTCGTAAAAAGGGTGGAATCCCCATGGTTCCTGGAAACGACTTCATATCATGTTTAATAGAAGGAGATTTAACATACGAGGACGTGATAGAATCAAGCTTAGGATTATTAGATTCCTCCGATGCAATGGTATTAGTACCCGGCTGGAAAACTTCACCAGGCGTTGCACAGGAAAGGGAATATGCGAAAGCTCACAGGATACCTATACTTGGGTCGATGGGAGCACTGGAAAGGTTTTTGAAACGCCCAAAGATACTATGCATAATAGGAGAGTCCGGGAGTGGGAAAACCCATGTAGCCGAGTACATAGAAAAAATGTACGGTATCCCAATGATAAGGAGCCACACCGACCGTAAACCTCGAAACCCTGGAGACAAGGACCATACATTCCATACAAAACAATCCTTTAACAAATTTAAACTAGAGGATATGATTGCATACACTGAATGGGAAGGAACCCGATACTGCTGCTTCCATGAGGATGTGGGGCGATGCAACACGTATGTTATAGATGAATCTGGATACAGTATGCTTAAAACCAAATACAACGAACAGTACAATGTAAGGGGGCTGCGAATCTATCGTGATGGGGGTGCAAGGAAAAACTCAGTAGGGGACGACCGAGTAGCCAGGGATAAGGGTAAATTTAACCTATACAGTGGAGACTGGGACTTTGAAGTGTATAATGACAGTTTTTTATCCAAACTGAATCGGGATGTGGATAAAATCGTGGCACATTTCTTTTATTATGGGGGAGTTCCATGCATATAAAAGAAGACATACGGCACTTCAAATATGGGTTTAAACACTCCAGGAGTCAGGGAAAGGGGATACGATTATCCATTTACTTCGCCTGGCACCATACAGCCCTTAACATCAACTCACGGCGGGAAGCAAGACACATATTCAAATTAGAAAAATCAGGAATCAAGAGGAGGCTTTAAGTGGCTGAGAAGAGAGATAGGTGGACTTTCCATGTGTGCCCAGAATGTGGGGGGTGGCTTAGTTACTGGGGACGTAAATCCGAGAACATGGTTGTTTGCAGGAATAAAGGCTGTGACTTCACAGAAGCACGGAGAATAGAAACCACAGAAACAAAATACAGTCGGGATTGTCTCGACATTCATAAAAACGGGTGTATTGTGTGTGATAGGAGATTACAAATACTCCCACGTTCTTATGGAGAAGGGGGTCCTGACTCTTATGAGTACATAGGTCACTTCTTAGTTCATACGGAATGTGTGGACACGTTTAAAGAAATGTTAGAATATGAATCACAAATACTAGAAAAGGAGGCTAAACATGATTTCGGAAATCGCTAAAATCCCTGAGAAGGAGAATTACCAACTCCCAGACCCCCAGGGGGTTAAAGTAACCTATTACAATTCAGATAAGATTGTAACTCATCAAACGTGCAATAGGTGTAAGAAGGTTAAACCTATAAAGGAGTTTAATCGAAACAATAACAATTTAAGTGGGTACCGTTACTCCTGTAAAGAATGTGAGAAGGTACATGGCAAATTAGCCTTAATGCGAAGAGTGCATAAGATTTATTTCGAAAAACTCCTCCCACTATACGTTTCTGGGGTCGAATTTACATCATTTGATATAGCCCAAACACTCAAGATAAGCATAGATTATGCTAGGAGATTATCCAATACGATGGAATCCATGGGCTTACTACAATCAAGGGTGCAGGGACAAACTAAAGTTTACCAAACCCACATACGCTGTTCGCTTATCCAAAAGGATAATATAGGAGAAGACTTAAACACAATACAGAGGCAGGCAAAGGGGTGTGACATTACATCCACAGTGAAAACAATACAAAAATACTTGGAGGATTCAACACATGACGGACAAACAGAAGGAAATGGGTGTGGGGGGCGATATTGAGGATAATGGTTCAATAGAAAGCCTAAAACAACACCAAAGGACAGCCAAATACTGCCCAGACTGTGGAGCATTGGCTTATGCTTATGCAGATAATCATAGAGGGGAGAAAATATGTATAGCTTGTGGATTCATCTCAGACCCGCAAACAACAGACTCTTCACGTGTGAAGCATAACAAACCAAAGCAGATGGCAGAACGGCAGAATGAGGGTAAAATCCTGATAGGGAAAGAAGAACACCAGTTCTTAACCCGTAAAGAGAAACACTTTAAAGTACATTACTTGGAACGGAAATACGACCGTGACACTGAGGGTGAGATGAAAAACCACCGGTACAGAGAGTATTGGGCATTTGCAGATGTTTGTAAAACAAACTATCAGATGACCCCTGGACAACTTGAAGATGTGAAGAATATTCTCAACTACTTTAAAATGAATGGTGGTCTTAAGAAGTTACACAGTCGGGCTGCAAGTGAAAGAATTATACTAGCACTATGTATTTTAATCATGTGGCGTTCCGGGAGAAGTGTAGATATACAAAGTGACCCCTACTGCTCATCAATAGGGCTGTCAAAAAGAGAATACAACATCATAATTGGAAATTATATGGCACATGACAATAGAATATCAGATTTCGGAGTGAAGGAGGAATTAATATGAGTGGAATGCAATTGGTATCATTAGTATTTTGGATATTGGTAGTAATGTTAGCTATAATGTATGTAGGGCACGTATATATGGAATATTTCATGTATATAGTCTTCTTTACAATTGGTTTCATAATTGCTAATGTATTGAGGGGGCCTGAATGGGAGATGGTAATAATGGAAAGAGAAGAATTTGCAGAACTGGTGGACACTAGTGTTAAAAACATCCACCCTTTTGAAATAGAAAGCCCCCAGGGGCGGCAGGTGCAAGGATACATTTGTAAAAGCCGGGGGGGGCACATGGGGAGTCTCATGATAACCCAGGTAGACAAAGAAATGGTGGAACAGTACGTGCAGGGGATGCCGAAGATAACATACCCAGATATGCGGCACGAACTCGAATTACCTACCGTACGATTGAAAGAAGACGGTACAAACATCCTAATGTACCCACTCAAAAACCAGAAAGGGGAAATCGTAGAAGTCCTGATGAAAACCCGTTTAATGCCCGAACTCTCTGGGAAATTCTATGACATGGCATTCGAAGCCTACACAGGGGGAATGATAAACGCAGTAACCCAAACAGGATTCTCCATGGCATACGAACTCATCGGCGGAGAAAACCTGCATGAAATAGACTACCGGTTCCTAGGGGATGAATTTGAAAACGTCCAATTAGTAGGACTCTGTGCATTCCATAGTGAAGGAGACCTTGTAGAATCCACATTATTCGACGCATTATGCCACGTCCATAAAATCCCACGTGCGATGGAAGTCTTTAAAATAATGCCCCTTGATGGGGGATATGGGGCATTACCCACAGCAGATTTCCTAGACAGATATGACTCCTGGGTTAAAATGGATGAAGACGCACCCAGTGCTGATGATTTAAGAGCATTATATAAAGAAATGGAAGTATACTTTGAGAAAATCAATATGAACTTCCAGAAGGAAAACCCTGGGAAAATCATAATTGAAGGTGCAGTATGGCAATCAGGACGCACCCTAAACAAATGTAAGGCCATCAGTGTACGGGAAGGGCATATAAAACAAGCATGTGGAATCCCAACCCATGATATACGCAAAGCACTCAACAAACTAAAGGAAAACTCCTATGAAGACCTGGCTGAGATTCCAATAGAATATGTCATAGCATTCGTAAAAGAAGAATTAAGCGAAGAATACCCAGAACCACTGCTAAAAGACTCCAACACAGAACAGAAAATAAAATCAACCTTTGGGAAATTCATAAAAAAGGTTGATATGACAGAGGAACTCGAACAGATTTGTGCCAGGGTCAACCAAGAGGTGGGAGAAGATGCAGAGGTTACATTAAAGATGCAAACCTATGCGAAACTCTATCCTGATGGGAAACGACTATCTGGTAAAGTATACCAAGCCTTCACTGCAACACGTAGTTGAAGGCTTTTTTTTTATTTAAAAATTAATTCCAAAAAATATAAATACCCCCGCATACATAATGAGAATTGGAAAACGGAGGGGATATTATGAAAACTGAACTATTATTTGTAATGTATCTGGTTGTTTTAGTGGGGGTAAATTGTACATTTGGGATAAATAATGTTACAATCCTCGCAGGAAATGAATCAGTGGAATGCTATTTTAATATAATCGCCGACTTACCATACGATTCTGATGGGGGACGTTTAGCCAAAGCCCCCAGTCAATTACTTAACGATGGAAAAGGGGATTGTGATGATAAGGCTACAGCATTTGCAGATTACCTATATAATATTGGTGAAAGAAATATACACATGATTTATGTGTACAATTCTGAAGAGTGCCATTGTTTTTTATTCTGGAATGGGAAAGCTTATGACCCTACAAATCATCCTGCAATCTATGAGGATAATTATAATGATTATCTATATGATTCTATGACTCAGAATAACTTTACAAAGGTAAAAGCGGTGAAATACACCCCAGGATTGGGTACTCGTCCTGAAAACCAAACCTACCCAAAAGTATATATAGGTGACGCTACAACTTAGTAATAGGAGTGCATGGATATGAAAAGAAAAACCAAAACCGAAAAAGCAATAATATGGGTAACTGAAAAACACCCCTACACACTAATAATACTCGCAATAGTGTTAGGGGCAATCGCAGGATTAATATTTGCAATATGCAATGAGAGGGTGATTTAAATGGAAACAGTGTCTTTAAAAGATGGATATGGAAAACTCCCTGAAGAGGAAGCTCAGATTATTAAACTATTCTTCAGAAAAACCCTAGGTATTGATGTATTTAATATGGATATTGATAGTGGGAACCAATTTACAATTAAAACATTAATAGCTAAAGAATTAAGAAACCAAGGATACATGCCCAGGCGATTCAAATGGTAAACGAAGAAATATTAGAAAAATGGTTGGAAGAAAACGATGAGTTAAAAATAGTGGACATGACCAACGATGAATGCGCAATCAAATTACAATTAGATGAAATGAAATGGTTAAACATCCTTCCAGCATTCAAGGGAGAATATGTAGAAGTCACCGTAGCAACAGGTAGGGGGGAAATAGTAAGCCAACTCTGTGATAAAGTAGTGATTACTGGTGGAACTCAACTCATTTGTAAGGACAAAGGCGGAATAGAGCTATTCACAGTATGGACATATAATGTAGACCACATAACCCTAACAAACGATGGAATCGAAGTGAGAGTATGAGTGAAAGAACCATAATCATTAATAAAAAGAACGGAAGATACACTATAATGGATTTCACAGGTAAAGTAACAATGGTGGCGAATAACAGACACCTCCCCCTGGCGATGGATTTATTAGAACGATACTTAAAGAAGGTGGGATAATGCAATTAGGAACAATGGAAAGAATACTGGACAGAATTAATGATGTGAATCAGGATTTAAGACAAAACGCCTACGATATAGCTATGGAAGGGTGCAGTACCTGGAGTCCTGAGCAAGATAAACGATTGAATGACTTAGTATCCGAATTAGGAGGACTTAAATGCGGATGTCTCAGGGACTTATACCTATTCTACAAGGATGTCCAGAACGACCAGTTACTAATATTACCTGCAATACTCACGGAGGATTAAAAATGAGAATCAAACCATGCGATAACTGTGGATGCACCGAGGGATACTTGTTCAAAGTCCATTCATTAGGGATATGTAGGAGTAGAGGGGAATATCATTGCAAAAATTGTGACAGGATAGTTTCACCCAGGAAGGATTAAACGATGTACAACCGACGGAAATTTAAGAAAATGGCAGAGGAATATTTCGACGTGGAAGAATTAATGACTTTAAGCGATGAAGAACTAGACATGGGGGAATATTAAATGTATATTGAGGATATAAGAGAATATATGATGACAATACTCCTAGGGTGCGTAGTCGTGATGGCCATAATCCTCACAATCCTTTGCATATATGTAATGGTGGCTTTAATTCTACAAGGGGGGTTTTAAATGGCAAAAATAACTGTAGATTTAGAAGATGAACAAGTAGGAGTAGTCTTCACACTAGGGGTGATAGAAAGACGAATAGAAGAATATAAGAAAGAAATAGAAACAGTTAAATTAGATATGGGGGCATTACCATGTGACATAGCACACATACGGGGTAAAATATCAGAATTAAGAGATATGAGACAAATATTGCTGCAATTTATGTGAGGTGTTAATATGGATAGTGAGGAGATAAATAAAAGAATAGACAAGGCAGATGACGCAGGGGAGAAAGTTCTCCCCTACATGGGCTGGTACTGGAGAGATGTAGACTTTGATAACGGACCCATCACATTGGGACTCTCCTATGGAGATATCCAAGTTGGATTCATGGAGAATAATAAATGGGGCTATGAAGAACTCATAATAGAAAAAACACACCCATTATTCAATGAAATTAAAGAATTAATAATCAAATGTCTACGAGATTATGAAAACACTGGAGATGTGGCTTCATTCGAACCAGTATGGGATAGATTAGGGAGGTTAGCTTGTATGTTCCAACCCACAATCCTAAAATGAGGTAGTTAATATGATTCAAATATATGAAATAGAAGCTCATGGCTACAACTTTGCAATGCCTTGGAGGGAAGATGATGAAAGCCCTACAGGTAATTCAGTGTTAGATAAGCTTAATTCTGAATTAATAAGGCATAATGCAGAGGAATTAATAAAATTAGAAAGTTGGACTACATTAGATACTGGAGGGGGCACACTCCATCACTATAAAGCAACTATATTAAGTAGGACTAAACTCAAAAAAATAAGGCAAGAACCGTAAACTATATTAAGGGGGCATGACAACTTAGTATATAGAGGAAGTGTATAACATGAATGAAAAACAGAAAAACGAAATAAACCGACTTTGGGACTGCCTGGATGACTTCGAATGTCCGGCATGCGGGGGGGACATGAACCCTCTTATGGATAGAGAAGACACCTGCAAATGCGAGGACTGTGATGAAGTCCTAAATGAACGGATGATTAAAGCAAAACAGATGATGTTCGCACTCCATCCTAAAAAAGAAGGTGAATAAGATGTTAGAAATAGCAACCAGTAAAGGAAGAAGACCACACATAATAATGAAAAGAAAATTTAGATTCCCTGCAAACAAAGAATACAAATTCAAAGTAGACTTATACAACATAGCCCCGGATGAAGTAACCAGTGAAAAACTAAGCGAAGCAGTAAACAAAAACAAAGAATGGAGAGTAACCAGAGCACAAATGAGAAGAATCGTAGACCTAGTAACCCCTGACTGCTGGTTCATCCGATACAATGCCCAATTCAATGGCCAGATAGATATGGTTGAACGAAACGAAAACGCAGAGTTCAAAAGAGTCGAACGCCAGGATAAAGAACACATAATCAACTGGTTAGGTTACCAACGCATGTGGGTGTACTTCAATGAAGAAACCAGAGAATTTGAAATCTGGAACCTAGCAATCGGAGGATTCACCCTCAAACTAGATGAAGGACGTTTTGACAAAGAATGGAGGGGAGAACCCCTCTAATCATTATGTAGTGATAAAATGAAACAAAAAACTGAACCTAAAAGATGTCAGGAGTGTAATGAGGATATGTTCGAATTTCACAACGCCTGGTACTGTCCAGATTGTGATTTATGGGTGATAAAATGAGGCAAAAGTATATTGAGACTAACCATACACTCTATGGAATCATAGAAGAAGTAATAGGTAGAACTAGAATGTTCTCCACTTATAGAATAAGCATATATAATTACATGGATGATAAAAAAATCAAGGAAACAATCATATCCCACACTGGGAGGATGGATTTAACAGTAGGGGCTAGAGTGGGGATTAAGCGCTCCAAATACATGTACCAAATCGACTACAATTATGAAATAATCGGATAAGGAGTGATTCAAATGAAAATCAATGCAGAAGAACTTGTACGAGTATTAGACTTCCCTGAAGAGTTCAGGGAAAAAAAAGGATGGAGAATGGACATAGAATTTATTGAGAAAACTATAACTGACCACGGACGATGGACGGTTACTAGCGACTACATATTTAAAATCGGAGACAAATACTACAAAATCTGGCGTAGTGAAGGAGCCACAGAATCCCAATGTGGGGAAGACTCCTGGGGAGACTATGGATGGGATGACTTAGAATTAGTAGAAGTTAAAAAAGAACAGGTAGTAATAGAACAATGGAAAGAGGTGGAATGATGGTTAAATCAAGAGAGCAGGTTATCAAATCCGCACAATTCAAAATGGCTAGTTGCTGTGGGACATGTGTATATTCTAAGCCAATCTGGAGTTATGATGACTTAACTCCATGTAAGAAATTGGCAGAAGAAGCAGGGGAACCTGGATATATTCATGTTCCAGTATATGGGAAATGTAGGCACCATAAAAAGGATAAAGACCGGGGTGATAGCTTACCCTATCCCTTTATGTAACCCATAAGTATATAAGAGGGGGGCACCAATGTAGTAGTAGGAGAGAATTAAAATGAAAAACATGATTGAAATACAAGAACTGAAAAAGAAAATAACCAAACTAGAAACCCGTATAGCAGAATTAGAAGAAAACCAGTGCGGATGGGAGAATAACGACTGTCTACACCCTGACGAATAGGTGATAACGATGGAAATGTACAATCAATTTCAAGAATTATGTAAAACAAACAAACAATGGACTTATAATTCCATAGAACAACTATACACCCCAGCTAAAGAAGCAATAAACACCTGTAACGGTGAATTAAACGCATTAAACATTTATAAAGTGGCATTAATTATGTTGGAAATTGAGGATGTGAATATTTAAAGGGGGTTTAATTATGGATGAAAATATAGTGAACAACACATACGAATTAATCCATATTGAAGGAGAACACACAGTATTTGAACATGGAATTAAAATTAAGGCAATAATGGCTGATGGAATTGAACAGAAATTCCTAGTACCTAACCGATTAGTAAACAAACTTCTAGACGCAGTAATACCAGTAAAAGTGAATGTAGAAACCAGGATAGTTAAAATGAGAACTACAGGGTTATTCGCACAGCATTTAATAAAAGAGGTGATGAGTTAATGGATGTCCCAGTAGCATTAATAAGCAATCCCTGGGATACGGAGCTGCAAAAAAAGATTAAGGATGAATTATTTAGAAGATATGTTGAAAAGGAAATGAACGGAGTTGATAATATGGTAACTGAACGTGAATGGAAAGCAGAACAAATATTAAAACGTAACGGGGTGAGCACACAACATAACCCTATAGAAGAATACCGGGTAACTGGAGACAGGGGAATAACTTACATTGTAACACATTACACCGACGAAGACCGATGGTCCTGCACCTGCCCCGACCACGTGTACAGGGAACGGGAATGCAAACACATAAAAGCAGTTAAAAAACAAATCCAGAGACAAAACACTCATAAAATAGTACGGAAGCGGTCCATAATATTCGAAGTAGAAGAAGGTCCAAACTACAAACGAGTAATGGGATTATTACGTGGTATGGAAGACGCAAGGATAATAGAAAACCCAAGAGACTTTGTTGGAGAGGAATACAAATACTGAGGGGGGGTTATGATGGAAAAAAAGGTATTTATCAGTGAATTTGGACGGGAAATCCATGTAGGACTATCCACTAGTGAAGACTCCCCACACATTGTTCTACGGAATAATGACGAGGGGGAGGGCCGTGGCAAATGTCCCAGTAAAGATGCTGTTCTCAGCATAGAAACCGCAAAGGGGATAATAGAACAACTCATAAAAGTAGTTAACCACTTAGAGGCCGAACAATGCCAATAAACAACCTGGAAGGGCAGCTCAGCGAGGTAACTCGCACCCTATCCTATTTGAAGTCATGCTACCCTGGGGAAACTGAGAAAATAAAAGAACTAACGGAAGAACGCCAACGAATATTAAGAGAATTGAAGGTGATAGAATGAAATTTATAAATCCGGAAGATGAGGGAAGAATTTTAACAGTACGTAAAAGCATGATACCTGGGCACTTGTATATAGGGGCTGATTGGGAGGGTAAATATGACCATGTGGGCATGGGGTTCAGCATTAAAACCGCTAAACAAATACGTGAGCAAATAACCAAAGTAATAAATGAATTGGAGGCTGAAAAATGAGAATAACAACTAAAGAAGTCAAAGAAATCCATGTAGACTCAATCGGGGATTGCCAATATATACTAGGTATAGTTGAACGATTTATAAAAGATAATGAAGATGAAGAATATTACTACAGGCCCCATGACTTTGAGGACCCAGATAGATTAAATTGGCTAGACCTGCAATCATCAGCTAAGAATATAATCCGAGAATTAAAATCAATGACCCGTAGAATGGAGGGTTAAGCGTGTCCAACCTCTTTAGAAGAGTTTATGAGAGGATAAAAGAAATGGGAAACTTACCCTATAAGGATATACGGAACATTTATTTAATCTCTGATGGCTTGAAGTATCAAATACGAATCACAATGACTCTAAGAGATTATCCTTATACTGATGAGAACAAATATAAGGAATACAGCAACGGGTTGGAAGCTCTAGAAGAATATGAACGAGTATACAATGAATGGCAATCATACAAGTGTAAAGACGATATATTAAACAAAGAAATGGAATTACTAACGTTAAAAAACAAATGCAAAGCCTTCAGGAGGTAAACCTATGAAAAAACTAACTCATGAAGACCTACTCAGGTCAAACATGGCATACAATGAAGGAAGAGTACGGAGCTGTGTTCCTAAGACTAGATTCGCAGACTACGGCGATGCCCTCCGAGTAGGAGTTAAACGCAACCTAGAACTACCAATAGAAAAACGGTTAGCACCATACAAATGTCCATTCTGCAAAAACTGGCACCTGGGAGGATACAGGACAAGAGCCTACTTATCCCAGTACCCAATGAAGATAACCATAGGGGACCTCGCATGATGAAAGGATACAGGATAGAAATGTTCCCCAATACTATTGGGGAGGATATGATAACTCAGTACGATAGAATTAAACAAACACTCAAAGACGAATACAATGTTACAGACAGTCAAATCATCACATCCTGCCCCAGGCACACTGGAAACGGCTACATCTGCAACACAATCGAAATAACAATATTCCTAAATCCAGAAACCATGGAATCCGAAATCTAAGAATCCAGAAAACCCAAAATCCAAAAAACAGGAATCTGGAATTTCTAAAATCCAAAATCTGGAAATCCGAAATTCCAAATTCCCAAATTCCAAATTTACAAAATAAGAAATCAAAAGAAGGGAAAATATGAACCTAGAATCACAACAAAAAATTAATGGCTTATATTTAGAGTTAATAGACACAGATAAGACAATACAGACTATAAAAACAGAGCAAGACGCTGCAATAAAAACCATACCAACCTCAACCTGTGAAAATGCAATAGAAATGAGTATAAAAGCAATAACATATCAGGTGGTCTTAAGAGATTTAGAGAGGATGAAAACACTCCTCTTAGAAGAAATCGAGGAAGAATTAGTTGAAAACCACGAAACCCTCCCATAAACACCACATACTATATACTAAACCATTCTTTTTTTACAACTTCCAATACTACCCCCACATCTAACGATGGAAACCTTATTTTTAATGACACTTGCACATACAAGTATCAATAATTTACACTCTGGAGTTAAGGATTTACCACCTTAACAAGATAGTCCCAGGACAACAACACACAACCCTCAAGCCCACACAACCCCTGAGCATTCCCCGAAGGCTTCTACACATACACAAAGGGTCTATGGGGGGCTTCTACACATACACGCAAAGAATCCCCCCCAGGATGCGGGGGGCTTCTGCACACTGCACACACCCACATACACACACGCGCGCGCCCACCTATACACACACGTACATACATATACACACGTATACGCGCGCGTACACCTATACGCGTATACGCGCGTACGTGCAAATATATATAAAAAGCAATATCCATGTTGATTTAAGAATAAAGTCCTTAAAACGAAACCTTTAAATACCCTAAAAAACAGAGGGTAACCAACGGAAAATTAAAGGAAGTCAAACAATGGAAACCAAAAACTTAAAAAAAGCAATAGGATTTTTAATAGCAATAACCGTTTTAATAGTTTTATTCCAACTAGTAAACGGTTATACAGAATTAGGTTGGTTTATAGGATGTGACTACTTCCATTTAGACATAATAAACGGAGAATACATCATAGGGGGAATTTAATATGAGATATCAAATAAGAGACTTAAAAACTGATAAACTAGTAAAGGATGAATGTACTAAAGGTATTATGGAATTTAACACTTTTATAAGCGCTGAGATATATGCAGAGTCCTTTATTAAGGAATATGAGATATTAACCGTTAGTAACGGGGTAGAATTAATTAAAAGTAGGAGCCTATAAGATGAATTTAAAAGCCGAAACCATAAAGAAGATTGAAAACAGTATAAATAAAGCAATATTGCCGGAAAAAATGCCTATTAAACGTGGAAATCTAAAAATAAGTAAGGATACCTTAATTTTTTCCATGAGTACGGCATATCACTGCCCGGCAGCTAAAAAAGGACTATGCAAAGTAAGGAACATCTGTTATGGATTAAAAGGAGAGGCAACGTATAACCGTGATACGCCTAAATACCATGAAAAACAACATTTATATTGGAAGTTAAGAGATGCGGAAGATATATTTAATGATATCTTAGACATAGTAAGGAATGAGCGCATAAAAACCAGGTACATACGGTTTAATGAAGTAGGAGACATAGAAGATACGGAAGATTTAGAAAAACTAAAAAAACTAGCAAAACTATTAGAAAATGCCTACATCACACAGGACATAATCATATACGGATACACCGCTAGATACGATATGAAAAAGGAAATAATGACCAATAAACCGAAAAACCTAATAATCAATGGTAGTGGGTTTATGCTAGACAACCGGTTTAATGCGGTAGATGAAATCGATGATTATATTCCAGAGACCGTATGTCCGGGGAAATGTCTAAACTGTAAACTATGCAAAGAGATTAAAGGAATGCACATATACATAAAAAAACATTAAGGAGACGTGAAACCGTGAAACATATAGTTATAAGAAACGAAACCACAATAAACATATTCATACATCCGGAAACCATTGACTGTAGGAAAATCAATAAGGAATTATGGATAATAGACTTCTACACTAAAAACAGGGAATATGTTGGGTGCATATACTGTAAACACTACACGGTAATTAGTAGACATGAAATACTTATAAAAACAGAGAACTTAAAATAAACCAATACGGACCAGAGGGAATAAAGATGACCACCGAAACCGAAACCACCAACATAAACCCATACACTAAAAAGCCATGGTTTACAAACAGCATAAGACCAGATAACCGAACATACCAGGACAACACCGGAAACATCCTATATAACCCAATATAAACAATAAAGAACAATACATAACTCTTTTTTTAATATACTTTCATTCCTTTTTTGAGCCGACAACATCCGTCTTATACTGTTCATTCTTTAGCTCTGTTTTTTTGGTTCTATTTTTTTT
>Ga0209340_1000324_pt1 | contig 57021 bp, 56 predicted proteins | sample EPASupsiteSAE323_FD_187266 | JGI IMG/M metagenome (GOLD analysis project Ga0209340, IMG submission 187266) | Bioremediated contaminated groundwater from EPA Superfund site, New Mexico - Sample SAE3-23 (SPAdes) (version 2) | ecosystem: Environmental > Aquatic > Deep subsurface > Groundwater >... | reverse complement strand
TTACAACACCGAACGCGCGCAGTGGAGCAGAAATAAAATGACCCCTGTTGAATACAGGGATCATTTGCTCGTCCTTGCCACGTAAGGCGGTTTTTTACCCGTGTCTACTAAACGGGGTACAGATCATTGCGGCGGTTTTTTGATTGGCATATCCGTAAAACCCCGGGTGGAGGTGGCGTCGTCCCTGCAGGTAGCCGCCGGAACCCGGGAGATACACGGTTCCTATTTTGCCGAGGCTTTACAGGCCGAGGCAAGTCTTCACGGAAATCCGCCATAATCTATCGGTTATCGTTTGTATTGCTGAGATGATTTTCGTGTGATTCAAAAGAAACCCCGGGTGGAGGCGTAGCCGGAACCCGGGGAGGACGTCATTGAAGCCTGCTTTCATAAGGGAATAGTCTATTTGATTAAACGTTTAGATTATTTTAAGGAGTGTTGATCATTGTTAATTGTTTCTTGTGAGTATAAAATATAATAATAAGTTAAATAGATTGATATTTTTTTTAAATATTGGCAGTCAAATGGGCCTGCCAAAAATTTTTATGATAAATTTTGAAGAGGTTATTAAAATATTGGAAGCCAACGGTTTAAGCCGCGCTTCCAGTAGTGAGGAGGTATCCCGGGCGGTTGATCAGATCATTTTAAATCCCGATGACCGGGTACAGGTGATTTCTTTTTTGAAATTAAACGGATGGATGTCAGGATTGCCCGCCGCCGGCGGAATTGTGGAAGACGGAGCAGTTCCGGAATCTGGAGCCAGTGATAATACCGCAAACGCAGCGGTCAATATGGGACAGATCCATCGTTCTCGGCCGCGCCGGGCATCAGAAACTAAAATTATCGCCGCCTTGGTGTTGCTTTTTATTTTCGTGCTGGTGGGTGGGGGATTGCTTTTTGCCTTTATTCAAAAGATCGGGCCGTTTGCCTTGCCGGTGTATACCGAAAAAAATTTTTTAAGCCAAATTGCCCAGAAGATCGACCAAATAAATTCCGCCACCTATTCGGTTTCCGGAGAGCTTGGGGTTGCTGACCGCGATAAAGATGCCAAGCCCTTCGTGGTAAAAGAAATGTCGAATGCGGCATCATTAAAACGCCAGTATGAAAATGATTCGCAGAGGCTTGAAGACGTGGGGGAAATTATCAGTGAATTAAACGACGGGACGGGCTATTCGTATTATAGCTCTTCCAAAAATAAGGATATAAAACCTTATCCGGCAAGTATTATCAATCTTTTTGGTAGCGATTCAAAGACTAAATATAGCCAGACTTATTCGATCAAGGATCCCAAAACGGGCCAAATGTATGCCTATAGGATAGTGGATGGCGGGAATGATTTTGCCCTGACGGTGAATTTTGAGACCGACGCGGCAATGAAAGAGGTTGAGAGCCACAAAAATTATCGCAACGAAGATAAGGATGGCCCCGCGCCCACAACGATCGCGGGTAGGTCCGCAACATTTTCCAAGGCCAGTTATGAATATATGTACATGTCCAGCACTCCGCCCAAGCCGTTTTTTGAATCAATGGGCGATTATCTAAAAATAATTCCGCCGGAATTAAAGATCAGGGCGGCAGTGGGCGCGACCACGGAAGTAAAGAAAGATTTGATGCCCGACTGGAAATTCAATGCCGACGCGGAGGGGGATTTTGGTGATTTGTCCTATAAAGCCAATTTCGACGCTTTAAGAAAAGATGATACTTATTATTTCCGCCTGAATAATTTTCCAAGCTTATTTTTGTTCGGAGATTTATCATCGATCAAGGGAAAGTGGATTAGTTTTAATCCAAATACGGATAACTTCGATGATGATAATGAATATTCATCCTTGGCGGAACTGGGAAAGAACGCGGGCAAGATGGAGAACGATTTTAAGGAAAACCGCGAGAAATTCGTTAAATTCATTAAAAAAGAGATCGAACTGGCCAATCAGAAAAAATTGATCATTTTCAAGACAAAACCGATCACGGAAAAGATAAACGGCCGGCAATTGACCAGATATGATTTGAGTCTTAGAAAAGAAGCGATCCTGCCGTTTTATCTCCAATTGCAGGAGGATATAAAAAATGATCCGGCATTCTCGAGTTACAAATTTTCGGTTGACCAGGGGTTGATCGATTATCTGAAGAGCGATCAGTTCGATGAAGTCTTCGATTATTTCACCCAAAACAACACTTTGGTGCTTTGGACGGATGCCAACGGTTATCCGGCAATATTCCAGGAAACTTTAAGGATCGTCCCGCCGGATACCGCCATACAGCTGGAAGGGAAGCAGATATATCTAACTTTCAAGACTGAAATTAGCGATATTAACGCCAAGGTCGATATTGCCGCGCCCAAAGAATCCACATCGGTCAAATCGATGATCGAAAAATACAATAACAATGCCGAAGTATCGGACGCGCGCAAAAAAGCCCGCGACGCCAGAAGATTATCGGATATGAGACAGCTTGTATCGGCACAGGAAATGTATTACGGCGATAACGATGCTTACCTGATAACAAAAACAAAAGGGGCGCCGTCCGCAGTTTCGAATTATTTGACCACTGCTCCTAAGGATCCGGTTAACTCCGATGGTGCGACGTGCGGATCGTTGGGAAAGAGTGATGGTAATTACCGTTATTGCGCGCTTGCTAATGCGGCCGACTGGTTCTGCTATTACACGAAATTGGAGAATCCAAAAACTATCGGAAACACAACTTATTATTTCTACACCGCGTCAGAGCAAGGAAATTTTTACCGGAAATCCGAGCCGACTAACCAAGCAACGTGCAACCAGCAAGGATAAAGAAGGTTCTTCGGTAAATCTTGAAAAGCGGCCCTCGCTTTGCCGATTGCCTTCTAATTTCAAGAAAATTTATGAACTATGATCGGGCAAAATTTTTTTCGGCCGCGCAATCCCAATTGAAAAATAACCAATACACCCTCCCGCACTCATTGGAACTGGAAGCCTGTATGGGCGGCATTTACGACTACTTGCAAGTGCAAAAACGGTTGGGAGAAGACGAACCGGCGCGCGAGGATTGGCTTTTGGCCGGGTTGATCCACGATATTGATTATTGCGACGAGTTTAAGGAGAGCCATCCCAACAAAACAAGAGAGGCGCTAGCAAAATACGATCTTCAAATAAGCGATACGGTCGATCGGATCATAAAAGCGCATGCACCGGCGATCACCGGCGTTAAGCCTCAAAATAAAGCTGAATGGGCCTTATTTTGCGCCGATAGCTTGACGGGCTTGATCAATTGCGTGGCGTTGATCATGCCTTCGAAAAAGATGGCCGACGTTAAATCGTTCTCAGTTTTAAAAAGATTTTTAAAAGAACCAAAATTTGCCGCGGGAACCAGAAGGGAAGAAATTGCGCTTTGCGCCGATCCAAAAGGATTAAACATGCCCCTTGAAAAATTTATTGAGATTTGCCTTGTTTCAATGCAAAAAATCGCGCCGCAAATTGGTTTTTAACAAATTAGTATTTCAAAACCGCTTCAAAGGCGGTTTTTGAATTTAGGCAGTTGATCCTATTTAAACAAAGATTAGCGCTCCTCTGGTAAACGCGCCCTTATAAAGTTATAATTAATCTATCCAAACAGGCATGAAATTCTGCGGTTCATGGATTTAAAACCCACATATAAAAAACCACAATTTTTAGCCCAAATTGCCGGCGCATTTTTGGTAATTTTGTGTTGTATTGCCCTACCTACCAGGGTAGGGGCTTTCAGTTTGAGCGACGGCTTGGCTAGCATTGCCTCCTTCTGGCAAGGAGTAACTTGTTTTTTTGGCATCAACTGCCCCGCAGTAACCACTCAAATTCCAAGCGCCAGTAACCAAGTTTCAGACAATAACCAATATTTAAACGAAAATACGAATAAGGCAATCATAACGGGGGACACCAACAATAACGCAAGTGCAATTGATAAAGATCAGACCTCGGTTCCGCCGGCGGCCGGATATGCCGAGGATCGACCTTCGAATGCGGATACAAATACCAATACCAATCCGACGATTGTCCAAAACATCAATCCCACCAAGGAAATCCAAACCAAAGAGATCCAAACCGTTAAGACTATCGAAACCAAAATTAACACCGTGGTTGCCGATCAGGACCTGCGCGACCAGGTTACCCGCTTAATGCGCCAGCTGGATTCCGACCGTCCCAGCTATTCCATCGGCCAAACATTCACTATGCCGGCCAATATCGGCGGGACCACGTTAAACATCGGCAGCGGCAATTTTACTGCTGACAGCAGCGGCAATCTTATTACCAACGGCACCCTAACCATTCAGGGTAACCTTATCTTATCCAACACTGCCACCATTACCGCTAACAGTACGGCGGCTGCCTTGGCGGTTTCCAATACTGGCAGCGGCCACGCGCTGACAGTCGACAACCTCACTTTAAAAACTAATACACTCAGTACTGCCACCGGCAACCTTATCCTCAATTCCAACACTGGTTTGATCGAGGTTGCGGGATCTGGAATCAAGATTACCAGTTCGGTTCCCGGCGATACCGCTATGGCTCTCTACAACGACAGCGGCACCCTCAAATGGAACGGCGCCGCGCTAGCGCTAGGCAGCAGTGTTTCTGGTACCACTGGCTATATGCCCAAATTTACCGCATCCAACGCGTTGGGCAACTCGGCGATCTTTGAGGATTCCGGCCTTATCGGCATTGGCACTACGGCACCGGCTTACCCACTTGACGTTTCTGCAACTGGTGGGACTAAGGCATTCCGATTTACCAACTCAATTGGTTCCTATACCCTGGACCAGTATTCTTTGACTGCTCCAAGTTCTTTTTATATTGCATCTCCCATTACTTTGGCGTTGCAGGCTGGAGCGGGGGATGGTGTTAAATTTATTGTGGCTGCGAATGAACGGATGAGAATTAATACGTCCGGCAACGTCGGCATTGGTACCACGGCGCCGGCCTACAAGCTTGATGTTGCCTCAGGTGATATCGCCATTGAAAGTACCGGGAAATTGGTATTTCCCAAGGGCGGCAGCTACACTTATTTGAACGAATCATGGGGGATAAGTTATCGCGGCGATTCGATCCGGCCGTTCCAGATTACCAATAGCGGGTTGATGGTGGGATACACGGCCACCGGAGCAAATTACCCTGCCGGCACAGTTTCCATTTCTGGCAACGTCGGCATCGGCACCACCGCTCCGGCCTACAAGCTTGATGTCATTGGGAACCTAAACGCCAGTGCCACGTCGACATTTATGGGTAACGTGGGCGTTGGTGTTGCCTTGCCTTACACCGAAATTAATTTGCCCGGCACGAATAGTGATGTTGGCGGTATTATGTACGGCAATATTAATACTACTGGGCAAAAAACCGGCCGGCTTAAGGTTGCTGGTTATACTGCTGGCCAACGGCCGGTTACGATGGTCGTTGCCGATGCTAATAGTTTGTATAACAAGATTTCTGTTGGCGGCGGATCAGGCTGGGAAAACGCGGCCACCGAATTAAATTTTTATACTGCGCCCGCGTTAAACACGGTCACTGGAACGGCCAGAATGACAATTGATGGTTCCGGCAACGTCGGCATCGGCACAACAACCCCGGGACATGGGTTAGATGTTGAAACTGGTAGTATTAAAGTTAACAATGGTATTAATGGGGCAGGAAGCTCGGGAACAATCTATTTGGGAGATGGCTCCCTCACAAAAACCTACGGTTCAGGGTGGACAATCTCCGGAGGTGTGACCCAAAGTGGCGGTAGCGGTATTAGTGCTGTTGGTTTGGCGATCAGTGGTTCGCCTGGCACCTTATTTGTAAGTGGTCAGTCGACATTTAATGGAGCTTCATTTGGCGGTAACGTCGGCATCGGCACTACCACACCAAATAAATTATTAGTTTTAAGCCAATCAAATAACGGCACTAATGTTGAGGATGGAAAATTACTGCGGATATTGAGCGCAAGCGCAGTGAATGCAAGGTCTGAGATAGGGTTTGGATGGTATAACCATTATTCTAATCACGATCCTGTTGTAATTGGGTATCAAATAACATCGACGTCTAGCTATGGGCAAGGTAATTTCTATGTGGCAACGCGCAATAGCACCGCAGATGTTGCTCCTTCACAAGTATTTACAATAGACAGCTCCGGCAACGTCGGCATCGGCACCACCGCGCCGACAGTGGCGCTAGATGTTGTTGGCAGTATAAAAGCAACAGGATCTCTGACGGCTGGAACGACCAATAAACTTATTTTTGCCGAACAAGCGGCAAGCGGAGAAATACCCACCGGTATTTTTGGCGGTTCTAATGCTAACGGATATTCAATAGCTGCTGGCGGTACAATTCCAGGAACAGCAAAACTTGGCGGATACTATTATAATGGTTCAGGTTGGAATAGCGCGTTTGAAGTATCAAATACCACTGGTGGTGCGGCAGGAAATTTATTGTTGATGAAAAGTTCCGGTAACGTAGGCATCGGCACCACTGCGCCGACCGGGAAATTCACGATTCAAAGTAATGGTGATGGAGAGATTATTTCAGTTAAAAGCAATTATACTGGGAATAATAAAATTTTTGAGGTTAAGCAAGAAGCGTCAGATGGTATGCTTTATTTGAGAAGCGCGTCTAATGTTACGAATGTAAAACTTAGCGGATATGCCACAACTCCGTCTTATATACTAAATAATATTGGCATCGGTACCACCAGTCCATCGGCATATTTGCACCTGAAGGCTGGTACCTCGGTCTCGTCCACCGCCCCGTTAAAATTTACCAGCGGCACGAATACGACAATTGCCGAGGCGGGCGCCTTGGAATATGACGGGACACGGCTATGGTTTACTAACGGCAATCTTGCCCGGCGCAGCTTTGCTACCGAACAGTATCTGCAATCTCGCGGCCAAAATTTGGTTACTAACGGCTCCGGGCTTCTTGGCGATAACACCAATTTTTCCAGCTTCACTTTCGACCAGGTCGAAACTTATGGTGGCGGCGGTTCGTTCAGGATTAATATCAACACTTCATCAAGAGTTTCCGATGAGTATATCCCGGTTGATCCCGGCCAAACCTACCGCCAAACCGTGGTGGCCAAAGCCGGCGATCTGGGCGGCGGCAATTTTAATGCGGCCAACCGGCAATATGTGGGCGTGGCACTCTACGATATCGACTTTAATATTATTACTTCAAATGAAACCAGCAAGATCGGCGGCTCCACCGACACGACCCTGGCATCAACATTGAACCCGGGTGATACGACCGTAACCTTAACGAACGCTACCGGCTGGAATAACGATACTAATGTTATGGCCAACCAATTTATTTGGTACGGATACGCGAATTCCAAGGGCTATGTATATCCGGATTATACTTATTCGCGCAACGAATCGTCCAACTATTCAAGCAATAACACTTTGGGAACCTGGGTGGCGGGGGGAATCTCGGGCAACACGATCACTTTGCGCGTTCCTTGGGCTGGGCCGGCGATTCCCGCGGGTATGGCCATTAGAAATACAAGATCCAATGGCGGCACCTATAAATACATGACGTTGGCTTTTCAGACAATTCCCAATATGTGGACCAAATACGAAGGCTATATCGGCGGGCTTGAATCCGGCGGGGTAGAGGATGTTTATAAATTCCGACCGGGGACCGCTTATGTGAAGATGCTATTTTTGGTAAATTATCATGGCGCCGCCGATACTAATGTCCGCTATAACAATGTTTGGTTCTCTGAATTGTCATCAAAAAATCTCGAAGCGGCGGCGGCCGGTGTCCCGGGAGTGGTATCGCTTACTGCGCAAACATTAGGTGCGGGCGACAAATATTTTTCCGCGAACGTGGGCATCGGTACCACTGCGCCCGCGCAAAAGCTCCATGTTTACCGCGCCACCGATGGCGCGCCGGTGCGTTTCGAAGATGCTAATGGTTATTGCGAGATCGATCCTACTACCACCACCTGGACCTGTACTTCCGATGCCAGTATGAAAACCGACGTTACCGGCCTGTCGGCCCAAGATATGCTGCAAAAGATCATTTCCCTGCAGGGAGTCAATTTCCGCTGGAAAACCCAGGCTACCGATGCTTTGCGCTACGGGTTTATTGCCCAGGATGTGGAAAAGATTTTCCCTGAATTCGTAACCACCGATGAGAATGGTCTCAAAAGCGTGGCCTATGGCGCGTTCACGCCCGCGATCATCGAAGCTATTAAATACCAGCAAAAACAGATCGACGGCCTCAAGCTGGTTTTAGGCCCTACGGGCGCGCTAGGTGATGCCTCTTCAACCTCGGATTTAGCCTTAGGGAACGCGAATGACAATTGGCTGGTAAATAGTTTGAAATCTCTGGGCCTGGCTCTAAAAGACGGCGTGGCCAACTTAAAAGAAATGATCGCGTCAAAGATCACTTCCAATGAGATCATCACCGACCAGATGTGCGTTAAAAGCAGTGCCGGCGAAAAGATCTGCCTTAACGGCGACCAGCTGAAGGAACTGTTGCAGAATACCGGTACTTCGAATACGATAACTAAAACCTATTTGCCCGCGGAAAATGACGCCGATCCTGATGTTGCGGCCACGACCACCGCGGAATTGGAACAAACCCAAATCGATAGCCCGCTTGGACCGGATAATGGGGAGGCGGCTACCACTACGGAAGGGACACTTGGGTTGTAAAGACTTCGACATTATGGCAAAAAGAGCAATTCCGATATTTTTATTGATAACCGCGGTTCTCGCCGCTGGTTATCTTTTTCTTATTCGACCGTGCTTGGTCCCGACAGCGCCAGAAATTAAAACCGCCGTTATACAAACCGCACCGTCTATTTCAACCCCGGATCAAAAAGTCGAAAATATTATAGAGCCGGAAAAGGCGGCGGCTCCCGCGCCGGAACCTCAAACCCGCCCGGTAGTTATTATGGCGTTCGGCGACCTGCTGCTTGACCGCTATATCAAGCGCGAGATCGACCGCCATACTCCGGATCATCCATTTGAAAATTTTAAAGAAACTCTTGCGGGCCACGACCTGGTTTTGGCCAATCTTGAAGGGTCGTTTACCGATTACAAGCCTCGGCCGTTAAACCCTAACAACACCAGCTTTACGTTCGACCCCAAGTTGGTGGAAATGGTTAAAAGCCACGGATTCAATATTTTCAATCTGGCCAATAACCATGTGCAGGATTTTGGCAAGCAAGGTTTTGTTCAGTCCCAAAAATACCTCGACCAGGCCGGCATTGGCTATTTTGGTGATTTTTACAACGAAGGCAAATTTCTGTTGAGGGAGATAAATGGCATCAAGATCGCGTTCATCGGTTACAATGAATTCGGCGACGCGGCGATCGCTAGCACTTTAACTAACATTAAAGAGGCGCGGCTGTTAGCCGATTACGTGATCGTCTACACCCATTGGGGAGCGGAATACCAAAACAATTTCTGGCCCGGTTCCCAGGTTAAGGGCCGGCGTTTCGTCGATGCGGGCGCCGATATTATTTTGGGCAGTCATCCGCACGTGGTCCAGCCGGTCGAAATTTATAAAAATAAGCCTATTTTTTATTCGCTGGGGAATTTTGTGTTCGACCAGATATTTTCTTTCGAGGTCAGCCACGGCCTGGGGGTGAAGATTTCACTCGATAAGGAAAAAATGGAATTCGAACTGGTTCCCACCGCCATGAAAAATTTCCAGGTCAACTTGGCCTCCGAAGAAGACGCCGCCAAAACCCTGGCCAATATGGCCAAATATTCGGTTTGCCGCCAGGAGATAAAAGATCAGATCATGGTCGGCAAATTCACTATCGGAAAATAAATCTAATTTTACACCGCCGGTCTTTTTTTGTATGTTCACATGCCTGCAGAAAATTGTGCACTTGGCAAACCGTGATATAATTTAATAAAACACCCCCAATAATTTTTTTGTTGGGCTTCGTTTTATAGATAAATAATAAAATGAGCAATTTTATAAATCTTTTTCGAACCGCCGCCGGCGCGATTGCCTGCCTGGCGATTCTTTTTTTGGGTTCCATTAGCGCAACGGCTCAAGATACCGGGTCATGTACGGCCAATGCCAGTAAAAGATGCTATGAAAGAGATCTTTATTGGTACGATTCCTGCGGTAATCGGGGTGATGTTTCCCAGGATTGCGGCGGGGAAAGCTTAACCTCGAAATATAAATGCAATGGCGATTGGGTACAGCGCGAAAAGCTTGTTGGCGATTGCGCTAATAATGCCTGTATTAAGAATTCCTCTTGGACCAACGTCCAAAATTGTGCCGAAACGAACAAGGTTTGCGTTAACGGCAAATGTTCGGTTGGCGACGTCACTCCTCCGGCGATCTCGGGTATGTCGCCCGCAGGCACGGTGCGCAGCTCCACCGTAACGTTGAGCGTTACCACCGATGAGCCGGCCACCTGCCGTTACAGCTGGTACAATAAGATTTACGACCAGATGACGCTGTCGTTTGGTACGGACAATAATTTATATCATACCGTTACTACGCCGTCGCCTCCCGCGGGCAATTGCATTTATTATGTCCGCTGCCGCGACACCATGGGTAATGTTAACCCGGTGCCGGTTAGGATCACTTTTAGGTATGCGCCGCCCGCCGGCACCGTTACGGCGGCTACTTCCACGCCGGAAGCCGAACCCGGTGCCACCGAACCTGGCAGCAGCACGGCGCCCGTAATTTCGAATTTGAAATTTATAAGCGGCACCGCCGCGGTAAATCCGGCGATTTCTTTTGCCACTGACAAAAACGCGAATTGCCGCTATGATTCCGTTGATACCGATTACGATTCAATGGCCAATTCTTTGGATGATGCGGCGGCGACAAGCCACAATAAAGAAATTACCGTACCGGACAATGTTTTAAATTACTATATCCGCTGCAAAGACGAATCTGGTAATAAGGATTCCCAGTCGGAAAAGCTGGTTTTGCCGGTCGGACCCATAGTAACGGGGCTCCAGCCCCAAGGTACGGTTTACCAATCAAGGATATTGCTTTCGGTGACCACCAATAAAGAATCCGAATGTCGCTATTCGCTGCAGGACTATGATTTTGACCAGATGACAAAGTCGTTTTTCGTTGCCCAGGGATTAAGGCAGGAAGCGGTTGTCGAGCTGGAAAATTTTGGCCAATATTTATATTATATTCGCTGCAAAGGCAAGAACGGCGATAAAAATCAAGTTTCTTCACAAATTAATTTTGAATACGCACTGTCGCCGGAAAAGGAAATTCAAAAAGAAAAACCCGCGGAAAACAATAAAACTAATCCGCCCGTGCCGGTAACCCCGGAACAAGACCCGGTGGCATGCGATAAGATAAGCACCGGCCAGAAAGATGACGTGTGCGATTTTTCCATTAATTGCAGCTGCGATCCCGACTGCGGAATAGACGGAAGAGATGTTGATCCCGATTGCCAGGCAACTTCCGTTGGCGTTAATGATCTTGGCGTGATCGTAGTAATAATTTTATTAGTGGTTATTGTTGTCGCGGTTCCAGTATTCCTGGTTGTTAAGCGCCACGGGAAAAGCGATAATAAAATCGAGCAATAAATTTACGGCGGAATACGTACTTCTAATAAAAAACGCCCCTTACGGGGCGTTTTACATATTTGCTACATTAAATTTATCATCTCCAGCGCGGTTAAAGCCGCTTCCGTGCCTTTATTCTCTTTATCTCGGGTGGCGCGCTCCAAAGCATCGGCAATATCCATTACCGTGAGGACTTCGAATATTACCGGAATCTCAAATTGCAACGAAACATCCATGCATCCTCGGGCACATTCGGTCGATATTAGCTCGAAATGGGTGGTTTTGCCTTTGTGTATGGCGCCTAGGGCAATAATGGCGTCGTAGCCCTTTTGGGCAAGTTTTTTGGCCATGAGAGGTATCTCCAAAGCGCCCGGAACATGCACAATGTCGATTTGGTTATCGGCCAGCCCCTTTTCTTTGAAGGTCGCCCAACAGTGTTTTTCCAAATTATCGGTAACTTCTTTGTGAAAAGGGGCGCTGATGACCGCGATCCTGATTTCTTGGATTTTTTTCATAAACTATTTTTTAAATAATTTGTCGATATATTTAGCCAATACGTCTACTTCAATATTCGCCAGATCTCCGGCCTTGAAATTACAAAACATTGTCGTTGTCCAGGTGTGGGGGATTATGCCTACCGTAAAACGCTTGCCGTCGCTGGAGATTACTGTTAGCGACACGCCGTTGATCGCGACCGATCCTTTTTCCACGATATATTTTACCAATGCTTCCGGCGCCGAAAATTCCAGGATGCGGCTGTTACCTTTATCGGTAATGCTTTCAAGTTTTGCCGTACCGTCGATGTGCCCCTGCACGATATGGCCGGCCAAAAAAGAGTTGGGTGTTGCCGGCATTTCCAGATTTACCGCGTCTCCCGGATTAGCTTGTTTCAGGTTGGTGCGTTCGATGGTTTCGGGCATCACTTCCACATCAAACGATTGCGCGTCAAAACCGGTTACGGTTAGGCAAATGCCGTTCACTGCTACGCTGGCCCCTTGTTCCAAATTTCCAGTGAAATTATTGTCGGCGGCGATCGACAAGCTTGTTTCCGTTATTTTTTGGATCTTGCCGAGATTTTTTATGATTCCGGTAAACATTTTTTTATTTGGTTAATGCGATTATTGTATGATAGCTTTGCTTTACCCTAAAGCTTTTAATACCGGCGGAAGGAAATCTTTTTTCCGCGACATCATCTTTTCTATATATATTCCGCCATCGGCATATTTTTTGCCGAACGCCTTCTCGATTGGCGCCGCATCCCCGGCCACCAGCAATAATGATCCTTCGTTGATAATATCGGTGGCCATCAATGTCACAAAATTCAAGCTGTCGTTTTGCGCGGTTTCCTCCATTTCCTTTAATAGCTCGGCGGTTCGCATTTTTGCTTCGGTCAATTCCACCACCTCGATCTGGCCCACGCCGAATTTCACGCCGCCCGAATCGAAAGTTTTATAGTCCGACCGCAGCACTTGCGCCGCGTTTAGTCCCTTAAGGCTGGCTTTTTGTTTTTTAATCTCGATGCCGAATTTTTTAAGATTGGATATCTTGGCGGTTTTGGCCAAAATCTTGGCGATCTTGATGTCTAGCTCCGTAGTTGTTGCCGATTTGAATACTACCGTGTCTGACAATATTGCCGACAATAGAATCCCCGCCAATGGTTTTGAGATCTTGAATTTATCGGCCAGCATGATCTTGGCCGCGATCGTGGCCGTGGATCCGGCGGGCTCAGTGTGAAATCTGATCGGAGAGCCGCATTCGAAAACGATCTTATGGTGGTCCAATACTTCCACAATCTTGGCCGCGTCCGCGCCCTCGACCATTTGGGTCTTTTCGTTATGGTCCACCAGTACCAATATTTTTCCGGCCGCACTATCTATTTTTTTTGGTTTTTCGATTTTGAATAGATCTAAAACGTATTTGGTTTCCGGGTTCAACTCGCCGCAGATCGCCGCGAGCGCATCGACCTTATTTTTCTTTTTTAAATATTCGGCATAGGCGATTGCCGAGCACACTGTATCTGTATCGGGCGATTTGTGCCCGATCACATAAACTTTTTCCTTTGCCATGATTTTGTTTGATGATTTTTTGTATTATTGCATTATTTTTTACACAAAACAATAACTTCTTTATTTGGCTGCCGGAAGGCGTCGCGCCGCCATCTGGCCTATTTATTTAAATGTTTTAATTTTCTATAATTAAAAATTAAAGCGGTATTGCCGCTGTCAGTTTGATTAATGCAATGGCTGGCGTTTTACCAAAAAAAACAATTGCTTCCCGCCGCGGAATAATTTTTTTGCTTGCTATTCTTGGTTGGGTGGCAATTTTATGTTTAACGATCCCTGCTGCGTCAATGCGTGCCCAAGAAGGCGGGGACGGGGGAACGGTCCAAGATGCGATTACCGGGCCGGCCACAACAACCCCATCTCAATTTCAGGAACCGCCTTTGCCTGTTATTTTGCGTTCGGAATTGGAAAACTCGACTACGGTTGACAGTTTGGTCTCTTATGAAAATTTAGCGGCCACCACTAGTGATGCCGCTGTTCCCGGTTATGGATTGGATCGGGAAGCGCCGGCGAAGATACGTTATAAACAATTTCAAAAAGACCGGGATCCGGAATTTATTTTCCCGAACCTGCCTGACCGCCGCAATTTTCTTAAAAAAATTTGGGACTGGATCAACGGCAAAAAACGGGAGGCCAAAATCATTCTGACGGATCCTTTTAATCGGGAAACCCAAATCGACGCCAAGGTTGATAAAGATCGGGTAAGTATCGGACTGAAAAATCCGCGCGAATTCGCGCCGGGGAAATATTCCATCCGGATTGAAGTTGACGAAGACGGCCGTGTCATTCAAGAGGCGCAGGAATTCGAGTGGGGTACATTGGCGGCAAATACCGATAAAACAATTTATAAACCCAATGATATTGCCAATATTTATTTGGGCGTTTTGGACCAGTACGGACATACGGTTTGCGACGCGGTAGTCACGATCATTGTTTCCGATCCGCAAAGCAATCCGACCCAGATTGTTGCCCGCCCCAGCAGCTACTGCGGCAAGGACAACCTTACCGAAATTCCTGATTACCAAGCAATTTATCAAACCGGTGGGCCTGGAATTTACCAAATGACCGTGGTTGCATCAACCCCGGATGGAAACAAGGAATTTGCCGACACATTTGAAGTTCGCGAAAATCCCGAATTTGATATCACTCGGCAAGGGCCTACGCGCATCAATCCCAGATTTGCTTACCGTATGGCATTCTTTATTGTCCCTTCCCAGGATTTTTCCGGTACGGTTACTGAAGAAGTCCCCGTTGATTTTAAGGTTATTGGCCAAAATTCATCCACTACGGTAGAAATTAAGAACAACGTCCAAACTATTTCCTGGCCGGTTGAATGGCGGGCAGGCAATACTTACAAGCTGGAATACGAATACGATGCGCCCGATATCAGCCCTTATATATTTTTGCTTGGACCTTTGACGATCGGTGATTTTTCCGAAACGCGCCAATGGCAGGTAGCTTCCGACTCTCCGGGATTTACCGCTAATCCGCATGAAGATCCCGCCAGCGACGATACCCGCCCGACCAACTTGGGAGGTGCGGTAACTTTTAAAGCCAATGTTTCGGGTCTCGCCAGTTCCGAATGGTATTTGGCGATTTGCAAGACCAACGAAATTGCCACCTCCACTGACGCCGCCCCGGTTTGCCCGGGCGGGGAATGGGCTGTTTCCGCCGCGACTCCCGCGGCCAGCGAAGCCACCGCATCTAGCACTATTAGTGCGTCTTCCACTCTGGAAGCATATGATTGGTACGGATTTGCCTGTGAAAAAACTGCCGTCGATCCCCAGTGCTCGCCTATGTCCAATACGGGCACTTCGGGCACTAATGGCAGTCCGTTGAGCGTGAACCATGCTCCGACCCTGGGCTATGTCTCAAATAATGGCCCAAAAGATCCGGGAGCATCGCTGACAGTTACCGGCTATTTCATGGAAGGGGATACTGCCAATGCTACGGATACGGTAAGTATGCATATTTGCAAAGCCAATGATTTTACCGGCAGCGCCTGCGGCCCGGCCGGCACATGGTGCTCTGCGTCCAGTACCGCTGCCGAACTTTGGCGTTATCGCAAGCAAATATCGATTTCCGGCCAAGCGGGCGCGGGGACCAATTATCAAATAAAATTGCTTATCGGCGAAACTTCGGGCGCCGCGGGCGAAAATTTTGATCTCGAAGGCCATGCTGCCAATTTTCCAAATGACATCAAATTCACTTCCAGCGACGGCATTCCGCTCGATTATTGGCTAGAATCGGTTACTGGCGTCGCCCCCGACCGTTTGGCTACGGTTTGGGTCGAGGTTGCTTCAAACTTGGACGCAAACCAAAACATTTATATCCATTATGGCAAGCCCGGCCAGAGTAGCTTGGCTAACGGAAAAAACACTTTTAATTTTTTTGAAGATTTTATTTCCTCGATTCCGGCCGGTTGGACGACGCCGACTAATGACAGCTACCGAGGTTATACTTTTGAAAACGACAATTTTGTGCTTTATGGCGGAGTAAGGGGAAAATCCACTCTTTGGTGGTCGGGCAATGGTTCTACCTATAATACGGCAACTCAACTAAACGGCAGGATTTATGAAACTAAATTCAAGGCTTATCAAGCCGGCACGTTAAGGACCTATCAATATGCATATATGGTAGGAATTTCTGCCGGAGATTCTCTTTGGGGAAGATATGTGCTTGCCAATCGCTGGTTGCAGCTTGTCTCAAGCGGATCGGTCAGATGGAATACGACCCCGTGGAACGGCGCTTTGACCGATTATCGCATATTGGGTTTGGCATTCGACGGAAACTACCGCCGGGCTTTTGAAAATTACGTGCTGCAAACTTCAAATGACGTCGGGGCGGTCCAAGCCGATTCGACATTTTCAATATCTTCGGGAATAGCGGATACCATCGGGGACGGTCGATATGAAGGTTACTACGATTGGGTGAGGCTTCGTAAATTCATTGCCGTTGAACCCGGATTTTATTCGTCGGGCGCCGAAGAATCTTCAGGGCATGATTTTGTTTCCTGCAGCTTGACAATTCCTGCTCCTCAGGCCGCCGGCGATTTCGGTTATTATCCTTATATGGTCGATATTCATGGAATGGCCGCGACCGGGGCCGTCCAAGGGGTTATGGCAACATCCACAATTAATAATATCGGCGCCGAATTTTCCGTGGCGCCTCATGAATATCCGGTTTCCAATGCCGCCGCGCCGGTGAATGTCGGTGCCGCGGCAACCTTTAAGGCAACGGCCAATGACGGCAACAACGACCAATGGTATCTTGCAGTTTGCAGAACTAATGCGATCACCGCCAATTCTAATGCCGCGCCTACTTGTCCGGGCGGGGAATGGGCCGTTTCCACCGCCACGGATTCTGGCAGTCCGGCAACTGCTTCCGGCGTTATTTCCGCATCTTCGACCATCGAAAGCTATGAATGGTTTGCTTTTGCCTGTGAAAAAAACAGTTTTAATCCGCAGTGTTCGGCAATGTCCAACAGCGGTACCGGTGGCGGCAATGGCAGTCCGTTTTACATAAACCATGCCCCTCTGTTGAGTTCGATTTCCGATAACGGTCCGAAAAATCCGGGCGGTAATTTAACCATTTCCGCGGCCGTCAATGATTATGATACTGCCAATGCTACGGATACGGTAAGTATGCATATTTGCAAGGCCAATGATTTTACCGGCAGCGCCTGCGGCCTGGCCGGCGCATGGTGTTCCGCGTCTGTGCCTGGCAGCGGCACCTCATGGCGTTACCGCAAGCAAATATCGATTTCCGGCCAGGCGGGCGCGGGGACTGGTTATCAAATACCATTATTGATCGGTGAAACCGCCGATGCTGCCGGCGAAAATTTCGATTTGAACGGTCATTGCGCCGATTTTCCCAACGATATTAAATTTACCTCTGCTGACGGCGCCGCCGAGCTTCCTTATTGGGTGGAGTCGGTTACCGGCGCGGCGCCCAATCGGTTGGCAAAAGTCTGGATTAAGGTATCGGCGAATCTGGATAGCGGTCAAAATATTTATGTTCATTACGGTAATTCGTTAGCTTTAAGCCAAAGCAACGGCCGGTCGGTTTTTGACCTTTTTGATGATTGGGAATCGGGCAAAGATGTTTCTTATTGGAATTTTAGCGGCAGTGTTAGTCCTTATTGGGATTTGGCTGGCGCCAATAAATACGCCGGTGCCTATTCGATCGGAAATACCGATATTTCCGATAACCAAAGCGTTTATTTCAATAAATCGATAGCTCTTGCCGCTGCCAGCCGGCTGGAATTTTATTGGAGCGTATCTTCAGAGTCAGGGTGGGATTATTTGTATTATTGCGTCAATAATGACAGTTGTACCATTTCTGGCGGCTATGCCGGCCGGATTTCCGGAAATGTTGGCTGGACAAGTGTCGGTTATAATTTATCATCGGGCGCCAACAGCATCAAATTCGGCTATGGCAAAGACAGCAGTGTTTCTTCGGGAAGCGACACTGGCTGGGTCGATAATATTCGCGTGCGTAAATATGTTGCAACTGAACCCGCCTTTTCTTCGGCGGCGGCCGAAGAGCTATTGGAGCTGCCCATCTTATCATGTAATTTAACTGTTCCGGACCCGGCCGGTATTCTCTATGCTTATTATCCGTACGTGGTCGATAACCACGGTTTGAGCGCTTCCGGGATTTTAAATGGGGTAAGGCAGGCTTTCAGCGTGAATCCAACGCCGCCCGCGCCGGCCAATATGCGCGCGGTTTCGGTATCCAAAACCCAAATTGACTTGGAATGGGATGCGAACGGCAATCCCGGCGGAACTGATTATTACGTCGAGATTGTTGGCGGCGGGAATTCCGGATGGGCTGCGGATCTCGGCCATTCATTTTCGGATCTGGTTTGCGGGAACAATTATAATTTCCGGGTTAAGGCCAAGAATGGCTACGCGATAGAAAGCGCGTGGTCGGTTTTAACTGCCGCTACCCAGCCTTGTCCGCAAAACGGAATCGTAGGCGGCCAATATAAAGTTACGCATGATGAAACCATAACCAGCACGTCTTCGAAAATAATGCATTCTGTTGGCAGCAAGGCTTTTGCCGAAATGCCGCGCGATGCGGTTTTTGATGTTTCCCTGGATTCTAATGCCCCTAATGATGTTTCGAGATCCGCGATGCCTAGCGAAGAATCTTCAAAAAAGGAATTCGTCTTGGCGCCAAATCCAACAACTTCCCCCTTGGAATTGCCATCGACTAGTGGAAATAACTCAAATGTTATTATTGATAGTTTTAGTATTTTGGTATCCAAATTTCCTGGCCTTCAAAAAACTTTCAGCGATTTTGGGATAATATCGGCCAAGGATTTTTCCAAGGCGGCCAATAACTATTTCTCCTTGCCGGGGATCAGCAAGATATTAGGTGGCCGTCTTTCCCAAACTACCCAAGTACGGAAAAATGATTTGCCTATGGAATTTATTTTTGCACAACGGAGCGATGATTTTGACCTTGAAGCCAAGCTAAGGCTTAACGTTGGCGGCGATTATGAACAGATCTTCCGAACCGCCACGCGTCAGCCGCTACGCTTGGCCGTTAAGGTAAGCGGGGATGTTGAAAGGGTTAGCGGTTATTTGACCGTTAAAAACACTGCCCGGGAGGGCGTAGGAATTTTTTCCCGCATCGGGATAATGCTGGCATCTATAGTTGATAGCAGCAAAAGAGCGCCGGTTCAAGAATTGACCATGCAGAAGTTTGCGTACGTTGATACCGATGGGGATGGTATTTATTTAGCCGACATCCAAACGCCTGGAGTCCGCGGTAATTATCAAATTAAAACCGAAATTCAATATTTGGGACAAACGGAGTCAAAGAATTTGATGGCGACGCTATTGGTTGATCCCGAAGGTTATATTTATACTGCTTCCGCATTTGGGCAAGCCAGAATTGAAGGTGCCCAGGTTTCCTTATACTGGATGAACCCTGATACTGGGATTATCGAACTCTGGCCTGCCCGGGATTACCAGCAAGCCAATCCGCAAATTACCGATATTACCGGCCAATATTCATTTTTTGTGCCGGCGGGAAAATATTATCTTGAAATTTCTGCTAAAAATTTAAGATCTTACAAGGGCCAGGAAATCGAAATGGCGCAAGCTGGTTTATTAAATCAAAGTATAAAACTGGAGCAAAAACAGGGAAGCATGCTGGCTTCGAATTGGTGGATTCTAGCCATTATCGTTTTTTTTGCCGCAGTTATTGCGTTAGTCGGGTTCTATCTTAAAAAAAGATCAATGGGTAATTCTGGAAATTACGGGCAGTAAATTGAGCAAATAACATGGATAATTTTTTAAACTATATTATTTTAGGAACCCTTCAGGGTGTTTTCGAATGGATTCCGATCTCTAGCGAGGGGGTGGTGGCGATTGCCACGCAATATCTGAACTCCGGCGTTAACCCGGTCGATTTCGCGCTTTTTCTGCATGCCGGGACCTTGCTTTCCGCGCTTTGTTATTACTGGCGCGATTGGATTAAGATCATATCTTTTAAGGATCGTGCGCTGGTAAAATTCCTGGTAATCACTACGGCGATCTCGTTGCCGGTCGGATTCATTGTGCATGATCTTACCGCCGATAGCGCCGTGGGCGCCGGCCTTCTTGCTTTGACGGGCGTTTGCCTGCTTTTCACCGCCTATTTCCAGGCCAAAAAGATCAATTTGCGATTTAGTCAAAATGAGCTGGCGGTAGCAAGCGGAATACTGCAAGGTTTGGCGGCACTGCCCGGTTTTTCCCGGTCGGGATCGACGATCTTCGGTTTATCCCTTGGAGACTTGCCTCCCGCGCAAATATTACGCTTGTCCTACCTGATGTCCGTGCCCGCAGTAGTTGCTTCAACTGCCTACACTTTGATTTTTGAAGGTGAAAGCGCGTCGCTGGCCGCTTGGCCGGCGATCATTGCGGCATTTATAATCGGGCTGCTGTTTTTGGAAGTTTTGACAAAATCCAGTGAAAAGATAAATTTTGCCAAATTCGCGCTGGTTTTTGCGCTTTTGTGCTTTGCCGGCGCGGCCTTGGAATTTTTTATGTAAGATCGGTTCGATAGATGATCTTGGATTCGGTTTGCTTGATTTTTCATATTAGTCTGTCGCGACAGATTTGCTTGACTAATTTTTTAAGCTAAATTACTCTATATAAAGGCAATCTCTGCATTGTTTGCAGCTAAAAGGTCGTTTTAAAATTGCCGTCGACAATGCTCTAGTAATCGGGTTCTAAAATTCATAAAATATTAAAAATATGGCAACAATCGGATATTGCGTCAAATGTAAGGCCAAACAAGAAATGCAGAACGAAAAACCTGTAGAAATGAAAGGGAAGGGCGGGATGGTGCGCCGGGCGATGACCGGCGAATGCCCGGCCTGCGGTACTAAAATGTTCAAGATCTTGGGCAAGGAAGAGGCGGAGAGGCTGGCCGCGGAAGGGAAATAGGCTTTCAATTTTACTTTCAATGTGGCGCCGGCGTCTGCCGGCGTTTTGCTTTGGTTTTTATGTTAAAATAGCACAATGAATCGCTTTGAAGAGATGATATCCAATAAAGATCGGTTGTGCCGGGGAATTGTTGTTTTTTTGGCTTTCGCCAATTTCTTTGTTTGGCTGGCAATTTTCTGTCGGCCTTCTGGTATCTATTTAGAAGCAGTTTTCTTTGATGTTGGCCAGGGTGATGCCGCATTTATTGAATTGCCGCAAGGGACGCAGATCTTGGTCGACGGCGGCCCGGATCGTCGCATATTGGAAAAACTAGGCCAGGCCATGCCGTTCTACGACCGCGAGATCGATTGGGTGGTATTATCACATCCGGACCGCGACCATTTGAATGGTTTGCTGGCCGTGCTCGATAATTATCGCGTGCGCAACATAATTTGGTCGGGTCGTTCCAAAGAAACCGCCGAATGCCGCGAATGGCTCGATCTGGCCGCCAAGGAGGGCGCCAACATTATCGTTGGCTCTGCTGGCCAAATAATCGACCTGGGCGGCCGCCCGGGGGCGCGGCTAGAAATATTGGCGCCTGAGGTCGTCCCATTTCAAGGTAATGCCAACGAATCGTCTTTGGCGGTCAGGCTGGTTTTTGGCCAAAGGTCACTAATATTTACCGGCGATGCGGACATCCGCGAAGAACTATCGATGGTCGAAAATAATTCCGGATTAACAGCAGATATCTTAAAAGTAGCGCACCACGGCAGTAAGAATTCCACCAGCGATGATTTTTTGGACGCCGTTTTGCCCGCCGCGGCTGTTATTTCTGTTGGCGGCGGCAACACCTATGGCCATCCTGCATCCCAAACCTTGGAAATGTTAAAAAAATATGATATTAAAACCTTAAGAACCGACTTAGACGGCGATATTTTATTTCGCACGGATGGTGGCGGTATTTTTATTAAAACTCAAAAATAGACCTACTGATTAAATATTTGTGTAACGAAATTTTCAGATTTCGAGTGAGAAAAATGAGGATGAAGAAGGCATACTTAGCTTTAAGTCTGCCGCCGACTGACGAATTTTTCGCAACCGAAATATGGAAATTGCAGTAATAAATATTTAATCAGTAGGTCTAATAAACATTGAACATTTAACTTTTAATCATTGACCGGGTTTGGACAATTTTCGTCAAAGTTTAAAGTTTAGAGTTCAAAAGTCATTAATATGGATTTTCCCATTTTTAAAACTAAGATCGATGGCGACGACCGCAAATTTAATCTGACCGACGCCAAAGAGCGGCGAGATTATTTTTACCACAAGGCTGGTGAAGATGTTGAAAAACTCAAAGAATACGTAAAGGATAATACGTTCATCGTCTACCTATTGGGCAAGAAAAATTCCGGCAAAGGTACTTATTCCAAAATGCTGGCCGAATTATTGGGCGAAAATCGCCTTGAGCATTTTTCAGTAGGGGATATGATCCGCGCGATTTCCCAGGATATCCGCGATTCGGCCCGCCGGATCGAACTTTCTCTTTATCTGGAAAAAAATTACCGCGGCTGGGTTCCGGTGGAAAAACTGATCCCGATCATTGAGGGGCGCGATACTAAAACCCTTTTGCCGACCGAGCTCATTTTGGCTCTTATTAAAAGGGAGATCGCCAAGCATCCGCGCAAAACCATTTTTATCGATGGTTTCCCGCGCGACATGGATCAAGTTTCCTATTCGCTGTTTTTCCGCGATTTGATCGGCTTCCGCGATGATGCCGACATCATGGCGTTTATCGACGTACCGACCAACGTTATCGCCGAACGCATTAAAGGCCGCCGTATTTGTCCGATTTGCAACACCTCCCGCAACCTGGAATTACTGCCAACGGTTAATGTCGGTTATGATGAGGGGTCTAAAGGCTTTTACCTTATTTGTGATAATCCTGGCTGCACCGGGTATAATCAGGCTCGGATGGTGCGCAAGGAGGGTGACGAGCTTGGGATTGAGCCGATACGTGAGCGCTTGGCGATCGATCAGAGATTGATGGAGAAGGCGATGGAGCTTCACGGGATCCCCAAAGTATTTTTGCGCAATGCGATCCCGGCCGAAGCGGCTAAAGATTATGTCGACGATTACGAATTGACCTCGGCCTACGAGCACACTTATGATCCGGCCGCCAAGAAGGTGAATACCGTCGAAAAGCCATGGACCGTTAAAGACGATGATGGCCGCTTGTCGGTGAGCCTTCAGGCGCCAGCCGTCGCGGTATCGCTTATCAAACAGCTAGTGCAGGCATTGGGGCTGTAGCTTATTTAAATCACTGAGTTCAAAAACAAAATCCCGCCCGCGCGGGATTTTGTCATATAGCCCCGGTTTTTTAATTGGAAATTAATAAAACCACCTTGTTTCCGCTTGGGAAAATCAGTGATTAACGGCATGTTCATAATTGTGGAAAAGATCATTTGACAATGATTCAGCATTTCTTATACTCAAAATAACCCTGTAGTTAAAGTTTTCCAACACACATTCCACGGGGGCTTTAAATGGTTCTCGGCCGTGGCCAAGACCTTGGCACCCACCAAAACTACCGGAATACTTTTTCGCAGGGTTAACAAAAAACACCTTTTCAAGGCGTTTTTTGTTTAAAATAGGCGAATCTGGTTAACGACACCGCACTTTGGTGGATGAGGGTCAAGTTTTAACGAACCGATGTCGGGCTGCCGGGAATTGAACCCGGATCGTACCCACCCCAAGGGCACATACTGCCGTTGTAATACAACCCGCTAACTATGAAACGAATATCCGGCAAACAACGCATTTCAATCATAAAGCATAAACCGTAATTCGTAAATCGTTGAGCCGCAAATAATTAACAAACCCGCTTGCAACGGGCTTGTTTTTTGAATTGGTTGGGTTAAGGCTATTTGATCCGGTTTTTGTGTAATGCCTTGATGCATTTTGCGCAAGCCGTAATTTTCTCTCCGGTTGGCAAAGTTGCTGATTGCAAGTTTGGGTATTGCTTTCTTTTTGTAGTCGGATTGAATTTGGTTGCCCTCAGGCGTACTCGCGACCAGGTCATCATCCCTTTTTTTTCGCATAATTGGCAAACTTTGGACATAGGATTTTGTTCACTGATGGTTAATCACTGAGAATTATTCTTTTTAACAGAAGTATAATATGATATTTCCGGTAAATTGGCAAGAGCGGGCGATTATGTTATGCTAACACTTGCGCGGAGAGGGGCGTCATCGGCCGGAAAACAAATCGCGGCCGAAGAAAGAGCGCTTTCATGGGCCGCCCGCAAATCAAGCCGCATAAATTATGGTTGAAATAATAATTATAGTTTTCTTTATCATTGCGTTGGTTTTTTCCGTGGTGATCCATGAAGTGGCGCACGGCGCGGTGGCAAACTCTTTAGGGGATCCGACCGCGAAATTTTCTGGTCGCCTTACCTTGAATCCCTTGAAGCATTTAGATCCTTTCGGATCATTTATTATTCCTTTTTTAATGTTTTTGTCGACCGGGATCGCTTTTGGGTATGCCAAGCCGGTACCGATAAATCCGCTCAATTTAAGAGACAAAAGATTCGGTATGGTGAAAGTGGCGGTTGCTGGCGTGGCGGCAAATTTTGCCCTGGCGCTTTTTTTTGGTCTGATTATCCGATTTTGGCCGGAAATCGCAAACCCAATGGCAACCATGTTTCGGTCATTGCTGGAACTGGTCGTTAAGTTAAATCTTTGGCTGATGATTTTTAATTTGGTGCCTATCCCGCCGCTGGACGGGTCGCATATTCTTTTTGCGTTGCTGCCCGCATCGCAGGCGGAATTCAAGTTGTTTCTGCAGCGCTACGGACTCATATTTTTCTTGGTTTTTGTTTTTTATTTTTCCAGCATTATTAGTCCGATAGTTTATTTCTTGGGGCGGCTCATTGTTGGCGCGCCTCTTGATTGAGCGGTACCTTTGGTATTGTTAAAGCAAAATTGACTTTTACTTTTAATTGTGTTATTTATAAATTTGTTTGAGCCAACTTGCTCAACTATTTTAAATTTGATTCTTAAAGATCGATAACCGATAACCTAAACATGGCAACAATCCACCAACTGATAAAGCATAAAAGGCCTAAGAGAGTGCACAAAACAAAATCACCGGCGTTGGCTTTTGGTTTTAATACGCTTAAGAACCGTCCTCGCGATTACGAGTCTCCGTTGAAGAGGGGGATTTGTACCAAGGTTTTTACGGCCACTCCTAAAAAACCGAATTCGGCGTTGCGTAAAGTGGCGCGCGTTAAATTGACCAACGGGATGGAAGTTACCGCTTATATTCCCGGAGAAGGGCATAAATTACAGGAGCACTCGATCGTACTGATTCGCGGCGGCCGTGTAAAAGATCTTCCGGGAGTGCGTTATCATATTGTCCGCGGCAAGCTCGATTGCGCGGGAGTGGAGAAGCGCCGGCAGGAACGTTCCAAGTACGGCGTCAAAAGGCCCAAATAGCAATTAACTGCGATTATACTCAATACTCACCAACTATTAACATGGCAGGAAAGAAAATTACAAAAAAAGAGATCGTCCCGGATCCGGTATACAATAGCGTTGCGATCGCCCAGATCATCAACCATATCATGAAAAAGGGCAAGAAGAACGCGGCCAAGAAAATTGTCTACGGGGCTTTGGATATCATCAAGGAAAAGACTAATAAAGATCCGCTTGAAGTTTTCAACACCGCCTTGGAGAATGCTCGGCCTCTTCTTGAAGTTAAGTCCCAACGTATTGGTGGCGCGACCTACCAGGTACCCAAGCCGGTGGTTAAAGAAAGGGGAATGGCGCTTGCAGTAAGGTGGCTGCTGGAATCGGCGCGCAAGAAGAAGGGATTGCCAATGAAAGATAAGCTTGCCGAAGAGTTGATCGGCGCGGCCAATAATACCGGTGTTGCCATTAAGAAAAAGGAAGATACGCACCGCATGGCCGAAGCGAACCGGGCATTTGCACACTTCAAATTCTAAAATCTCTGTGATCTTAAAATGCTAAAGGTGTGCCAACCTTTAGCATTTTAATTTCACCTTAGCGGTTTTGCCCTGATTAATTGATTTCTAATACTAATAAACTAATAACTATTTACTATGCCAAGACTTGCCCCACTGGAAAAATATCGTAATTTTGGCGTGATTGCCCATATTGATGCCGGGAAAACCACGACTTCCGAGCGCATTTTGTTTTATACTGGCTTGTCTCATAAGATCGGCGAAGTTCATGAAGGCGCGGCGATCATGGACTGGATGGAGCAGGAGCGCGAACGGGGCATTACTATTACCTCGGCGGCAACGACATGTTTCTGGTCGCCCGGCGAGTACTTGACCAAGCAGAAGACCAATGAACACCAATTCAACATTATTGACACTCCCGGCCACATTGATTTTACTGCCGAAGTGCAGCGCGCCCTGCGCGTTTTGGATGGTGCGGTGGTAGTTTTTGACGGCGTCGCTGGGGTGCAGCCGCAATCCGAGACCGTATGGCGCCAGGCGGATAAATATTCCGTACCTCGCATCTGCTTTGTGAATAAAATGGATCGCACCGGTGCTAGCTTTGAGCGGAGCCTCCAGTCAATTTGGAAGAAATTGAACCCTAATGCAGTTGCGGCTAATATTCCGATCGGAGAAGAAGACAAGTTGAGCGGCGTTATCGATCTGCTTACCATGAGAGCGATTCGCTTTAAGGGTAATAACGGCCAGGAGGTAACCGAAGAAGATATCCCCGCCGACATGGTCCAGATGGCCCAGGAATGGCGCGCCAAATTAGTGGAGAAGATCGTGGCCGAAGACGAGGGCTTGATGAATAAATATCTGGGCGGGGAGGAAATTGCCGTTGATGATTTGCGAAAAACTTTACGCGTCGCCACTATCAGGGGGACGGTCATTCCGGTTTTTTACGGTTCCTCTCTAAAAAATACCGGAGTCCAGCCGGTTTTGGACGCGGTTTGCTATTATTTGCCCAGTCCTTTGGACATTCCGCCGGTTAAGGGGTTGGAAGTTCGCGGCGATGCGGAAATTTTACGCCATGCCGATGACGGCGAGCCATTTACCGCTTTGGCATTTAAGGTAGCCGCCGATCCTTACGTGGGAACATTGACTTTCTTCCGCGTTTATTCGGGAATCTTAAAAAAAGGATCTTACGTTTTAAATACGACCACTGGCGAAAAAGAAAGGATCGGACGCCTGCTGCGCATGTTCTCTAACGACCGCAAGGAGATCGATGACGTCTATGCGGGCGATATTGCGGCTACTGTCGGTTTGAAGAATACTTTTACCGGCCACACCCTCTGTGACGAAAATAATCCTATTGTTTTGGAAAGGATCACCTTCCCGGAACCGGTTATCGATATCCGTATCGAACCCAAAACTAAAGCCGACCAGGAAAAGATGGGGCTGGCGCTCAAGAAGCTTTCCGACGAAGATCCAACATTCCGTGTTAAAACCGACGAAGAAACCAATGAGACCATTATTGGCGGCATGGGAGAATTGCATTTGGATATTATCGTCGACCGGATGCGCCGCGAATTTAAAGTGGAAGCCAATGTCGGCCGGCCGCAAGTTGCCTATAAAGAAACCATCAAAATGAATGCTGAGGCGCAGGGCAAGTTTATCAAGCAGTCGGGTGGTCGCGGGCAGTACGGCGATGTTCATGTGCGGGTAGAGCCTAAGGAGCGCGGTACCGGCTTCGAATTCATTGATGAGATCAAAGGCGGCGTTATTCCCAAGGAATATATCAATCCGACCCGGAAAGGCATTGAAGAGGCAATGGAGAAGGGTATTGTTGCCGGTTATCCCATTGTTGATTTGAAAGCGACTTTGTTCGATGGCTCATTTCACGAAGTCGATTCGTCGGAAATGGCATTTAAGATCGCCGGATCGATGGCGCTCCAGGCTGCGGCACGCAAAGCTAATCCGATATTGCTTGAACCGATAATGAAATTGGAGATTACCATTCCGCAGGAATTTTTCGGAGATGTGATCGGCGATGTTTCTTCCCGTCGAGGCAAGATTGAGGATACATCCGATTCCATGGAAGCAAAGATCATTAATGTAAAAGTACCGTTGGCGGAGATGTTTGGCTATGCCACAAATCTTCGTTCGTTGACGCAGGGTCGGGGAACGTTCACGATGGAATTCGATCACTACGAAGAAGTGCCCGGCAATGTGGCGCAGGAAATTGTTTCGGGGCGGCGCAAATAAAATCTTAATTGCCTTCTTTGGTTTTTTATCAAAAAAAGTATCTTGAGAATAACTGGAAGGGCAATATTAAGATTTTCAACCGGCAGAAAAAAATCTCAAATTTGACTTTTTTAAAAATTTGAGTAATATAGAATTGTTGCGAATTTTGACAGCTTTTTTACTGTTTGCAATTCATATCTATCTAATAAAACATTAAATACAAACCTATGGCAGAAAAAGAAAAATTCGTCAGAGGCAAATCGCACTTGAATATTGGTACTATCGGGCACGTTGATCATGGTAAGACCACGACCAGCGCGGCAATCTTGCACGCATTGCATTTGAAGAACCCGGCCGTGGTTGAAAAAACCATGGATCAAATTGATTCCGCTCCGGAAGAGAAGCAGCGCGGCGTTACGATCAACATCGCTCATTTGGAGTACGAAACCGAAAAAAGGCATTATGCCCACATCGATTGCCCGGGACACGCCGATTATATTAAGAATATGATTACCGGCGCGGCACAGATGGACGGCGGTATTTTGGTAGTTTCTGCGGCTGACGGCGCTATGCCCCAGACCCGCGAGCACATTTTGCTGGCCTATCAGGTAGGACTTCCGGCAATGGTGGTTTTTCTGAACAAATGCGATATGGTTGATGATCCGGAGATGATCGACTTGGTTGAATCCGAAGTGCGCGAGCTTTTGAAGAAATATCATTTCCCCGGAGACGAAATCCCGTTTGTCCGCGGTTCTTCCCTGAAAGCATTGGAAGCGACTTCATTGGAAGATCCCAATGTTAAAGCGATCCTTGAATTATTGGATAAGGTGGATGAATATATTCCCGAACCGGTGCGCGAAACTGAAAAGCCATTCTTGATGGCCGTAGAAGATGTATTTTCGATCGCCGGCCGCGGTACTGTCGCAACTGGTAGGATTGAAAGGGGAATTGTAAAATCCAACGAAGAAGTTGAATTGGTCGGTATCAAACCCACGAGCAAAACCACTGCGGTTTCGATTGAAATGTTCCAAAAGATTCTCGACGAAGGACGGGCGGGTGATAACGTGGGTATTTTATTGCGCGGCTTGAAAAAAGAAGAAGTTGAACGTGGCCAAGTGTTGGCAAAACCCGGATCGATTACGCCGCACACCGAATTCCAATCCGAAGTTTACATTTTGACCAAGGAAGAGGGAGGCCGGCATACCCCGTTCTTCTCCGGATATAAACCGCAGTTTTATGTTCGCACTTGCGACGTGACGGGCGAAGTTACTTTAAACCCCGGAGTGGAAATGGTGATGCCCGGAGATACCGTTACGTTCAATGTTAAATTGATCAGCCCGATCGCACTGGAAGAAAAATCCAAGTTCGCAATTCGCGAAGGAGGGAAGACTGTCGGTGCGGGTGTAGTGACCAAAATTGTAAAGTAATCAAAAAGAAATTCCAAAAGCACCATTAAAAATGGATATTAAAAAGGAATTCGCAGCAAGATGGCATCAACGATTACAAAGAAAAATAAGGATGTGAAAGACGCGGCAAAGCCCAAATTGAGGATCAAATTACGGGCTTATGACCACAAGGTTATCGATAACTGCACTAAGCAGATCATTGAAACGATAAACCGTTATGGCGCCGAAATCCTCGGCCCCATACCGTTGCCGATCGAAATTCATAAATATACGGTCAATCGGTCAACATTCGTTCACAAGGATGCGCGGGAGCAGTTTGAGATTCGGGTTCATAAGCGCTTGCTTGATATCGTGAATCCGACGCCGAAAGTGATTGATTCACTTCGGAACTTGACCTTGCCGGCCGGCGTGGACATTGAAATCAAGATGTAGTTTGTATGCTTTTGGAGTTTGATAATTGAATTCAGTAATATAGCCATAGAAAGGACCGGGCTATGCCCGGTTTTCTATTGTGGAGCATTGTGGATACTTTCGATAGCTGGTCGGCGGTATATCCCGCAAAGGGGTAAGCGCTTGATCGGCATTCCCAAACAGATGAAATTCTTACTAGGAAAAAAAATAGGAATGACCGAGATTTTCGCGGCAGATGGGCGGCGTACGCCCGTAACAATGATTGAAGCCGGTCCTTGCGTGGTGGCGCAAGTCAAATCAAAAGAAAAGGATGGCTACGTGGCTGTTCAGGTGGGTTTTGATAAGATTGCCGACAAAAAAATAAAAAAAAGCCAAACTAAGAAACCATACCGCGTAATTAAAGAATATCGCATCGAAGGCACGGAAGAACCAGCAGCAGCGGGCAGCCAGCTGGATGTTGCTTGTTTTGCAGAGGGCGACGTCGTCAAGATATCCGGATTTACGAAAGGAAAAGGTTTTCAGGGCGCGGTAAAAAAACACGGTTTTAAAGGACGTCTTTCTGTGACGCACGGCACCAAGCACGAGCTGCGCAATATCGGTTCGATGGGAATGGGCGGAGCATCATTGCGTAAGGGCAAGAAAATGCCGGGCCGCATGGGTGCCGAAAGGGTAACCTTGAGGAATGTAAAGATCGTAAAAGTTGACCCAGAAAAAAATCTGTTAGCCGTAAAGGGCGCCGTCCCCGGGCCGAAAGGCACGCTTGTGGAAATACGCGGCTAAAAAAACTTAGAATAAAGAATCAAGAACCGGGAATAAGAATTAAAAGCACCAAGCATCTGATTCCTGATTCCTGATTCTTTATTCGCGGATTAAAATTATGGAAGTAACGACATACAATCAAAAAGGGCAGCAAGTAGGGAAGATCGATCTTCCGAAAGAAATTTTCGAGGTTAAAATGAACCCTGATTTGGTTTACCAGGTTGCGGTAACGCAGATGGGTAACCAGCGTCAAGGGAACGCTCACACCAAGGGTCGGGGTGAGGTCAGTGGCGGTGGCAAGAAGCCATGGAGGCAGAAAGGAACTGGCCGCGCCCGGCAGGGTTCGATAAGGTCGCCCCAATGGCGGCATGGCGGAGTTGTTTTTGGACCGCGAAAAGACAAGGTTTATGGTGGTAAGATCAATAAAAAGATGCGCCGTAAAGCTTTGGCAATGGTCCTGTCGGCCAAAGTTGCCGACAAGCTTTTAATAATAATTGATTCGCTCGAGATTTCGCAGCCGAAAACCAAACAGATGGTTGAAATCGTCGGGGCGGTTAAAAAAGCATGTGATTTGGGCAAAGGGAAAATGCTGGTTGCGCTTCCGGAATACGAAAAAAATGCAGTTTTAGCGGGTCGCAATATTCCCGATTTTGCTACAATTGAAGCTGCTAAGTTGAATGTCCTCGAACTTTTGAATACTAAATATTTATTGATGCCGGCCGCCTCGGTGAAACGAATTTCCGCCGTGGGCAGTGAAAGTGAAATAGAAGCGGCAAATGATCGCCCCGCTCAAAAGACGGTCGCCCCGGTCGAAAAGGCACAAAAAACCGCAAAAACGCGTATTAAGAAATAAGTATGGCAATATCCGACATTTTTAAAAAAGACGAAAAAAAGGACGGTGCCGCAAAAAAAGCGGTGGCGGCAAAAAAGGATAAGAAAGCGCTCGCCGTCAAAGAAACCGATAAAAAAACCGGGCGCAAGCTTGGAGCGCAATCGGCCAAAGTCCTGCTACATGCGCGTGTGACCGAAAAAGCGGCAAAGTTGGGCGAAGTTAACCAGTATGTATTCAACGTTACTAAAGGCGCGACAAAAAATGAGGTTGCCAAGGCGGTTGAAGGCTATTACGGAGTTAAAGTTATCGGAGTGAATATTGCCAACATTGCTGGAAAAAGAAGGCGCCGTGGCCGCAATATTATTAATGAGCCGGGATACCGTAAGGCAATCGTCCACGTGAAGAAAGGCCAAAGCATCGAAGTGATGCCTCAATAGAGAAACAGAAACATTACACCAATTATGAAAACCCAATTATCCAAAAAAAGGCCGGAGAAGCACTTGCTCAGGGCGCTAAAAAGCAAGGCGGGCAGGAATTTTTCCGGACAGGTAACGGTCCGCCATCGTGGCAGCGGAGTAAAAAGAATGTACCGCTTGGTTGATTTTGGTCAGGAGAAAATGGATATTGCGGGCAAGGTAGTCGCGCTCGAATATGATCCGAATCGTACCGCGTATTTGGCTTTGGTTCAATACAGCGACGGAGACAAACGATATATACTGGCGGCCGACAAGCTTGTGGTAGGCGACGAGATTATTTGTTCCGAAAATGCGGCGGTAAAAAACGGGAACCGCGTAATGTTGAGAAATATTCCCATTGGAATTGAAATTTATAATATTGAACTTGAGCCCGGAAAGGGCGGCAAGATGGTGCGGTCTGCTGGTTCGGTGGCGCGCGTAATGGCTAACGAGGGCGATATGGTGCAATTACAAATGCCTTCTAAGGAAATTCGCAAGGTTCCCGCAAAATGTTTTGCCTCGATCGGGAAAACATCTCATCCGGAATATCGTTTTGAAAATTTTGGTAAAGCGGGTGCCCGAAGGCGAAAAGGATGGCGCCCGACTGTGCGCGGTTCGGTAATGAATCCTCCCGATCATCCGCATGGTGGCGGCGAAGGGCGCACCGGTATTGGTTTGCGCAAGGCCAAGACCCCGTGGGGCAAGCCGGCAATGGGAGTTAGGACTCGCAATCGCAACAAGTGGACTAATAAACTGATCGTAAAAAGGAGAACTAAATAAAAAACCCGGGACAAGGAACCATCGACCAATGTTTGAGCAGGTAGTCAATCAAGCCTTGATCAATGATTCCTTGTTCCAAAATCAAAAATATGGCAAGAAGTTTGAAGAAAGGTCCTTTCGTGGACGAAAAATTGATGTCTAAGGTGCAAAAAGGCGGTAAAAACGTCATCAAGACCTGGTCGCGGCGCAGTGTTATTGTGCCGGAAATGATTGGCATGGTTTTTGCGGTTCATAACGGCAAGGAATTTATAACGGTAAAGCCTTCTGAAGATATGGTTGGCCACAAATTAGGTGAATTTTCACCAACAACCAAGTTTCATCGCCATGGTGGTAAGATGCAGAAGGAATTGGAGGCTAAACAGACCGCTTCGGCGGCACCGGCGGCGGCACCGGCAAAGAAATAAAAGATCATCGGATCAAAGTTTATGATTTATGGCTTGATCATAAATCATAAATTATAAATCATTGAATTTAAGTATGGCAATCACGGCAAAACTACAACAATTAAAAATAACCGCCCGGAAGGTAAGGCTGGTTGCAGATTTGGTAAGAAGGAAGCCGGTCGCGGAAGCCGAGGCAATTTTAAGATTTACGCCCAAAAAAGCAAGCTTGCCTTTGCTAAAGCTTTTAAATTCAGCAACCGCTACCGCTAAAAATACGTACAAGCTTAACCCGGATAATTTATATATTGCCAAGTTGATGGTTAACGACGGCCCGATGCAGGAAAGAGTTTTTCCCAGATCGCGCGGACGCGCCGATAAAATTCAAAAAAGGACTTCCCATATAACTATTGTTCTCGAAGCAAAGGAAGTTAAGGCCAAAGATGGCGCGGTAAAACCGGCCAAAGAAATAAAAACGGCAAGATCAAAGTAGGGTATTATCGCCGGTCATCAACTCATTATACATAAACTACTATTATGGCTCACAAGGTTCACCCAAAAGCATTCAGAATAAAAGACAGTTCGGGATGGCATTCCCGCGGATATTACGAAAATAAATTTCCCCAACTGCTGGAAGAAGATTTTCAAATACGCGAGTTCCTGCATAAACGGCTGGCGGGGATTGGTATTTCCGAGGTGGAGATCGAGCGTTTCCCGGGCAAAATGAGTGTCGTAATATCCTGCGTTAGGCCGGGGTTGATCATTGGGCGCCAGGGGCAAGGGATTGAGGAGCTTCGCAAGAAGCTTGAAAAAGTGATCGCCAAAAACAGGAAAAATGCTTTGGCCAAAAAAGCTCCGGAATTACGGGTTGAAATCCGCGAAATTGCCAATCCGTGGGCATCGGCCTCGTACATCGGGCAATCGATCGCATCTCAGATAGAAAAAAGAATGCCCTACTTGAAAATTCTGAAACAATCTATCGAAAAGGCGATGGGGTCGCGTGACGTGCAAGGTATTAGGATCCAGGTATCGGGCCGTTTGAATGGCGTTGAGATTGCGCGTACCGCGTGGCTCAGCAAAGGAAGGATGCCGCGCCAAACCATCCGGGCGGATATCGATTACTCGATTACCGAAGCTCATTGTACTTACGGCGTGATCGGGATAAAAGTATGGATTTACAAAGGGGAGAAAATATAACAGCCGAAATTTAAAGAAACTTATTGAAAATATCAGAATTCTATGTCGATTTTAATGCCCAAAAAAGTTAAACATCGTAAATGGCAAAAAGGCCGCCGCCGGGGGATAGGAATTTCTTATCGCGGAGCTCAGCTTAACTACGGCAGTTTTGGCCTTAAGGCGATGGAGGAGAAGTGGATTTCGTCGCGCCAGATAGAAGCTGGCCGCCGCGCGATTTTAAGATATTTAAAAAAAGGCGGCAAACTGTGGATTCGGATATTCCCTGATAAGCCGGTAACCAGCAAGGGCGAAGAAGTTCCGCTGGGAGGAGGCAAGGGCGGCGTCGACCATTACGCTTTCGTGGTCAAACCCGGAAGAGTGATGTTTGAAGTGGATGGCATTAAAGAGGATTTGGCGCGCGAAGCGCTTGAAAAAGCCGGTGACAAATTGCCGATCAAGTGTAAATTCGTTAAAAAGGAATTGGCGTAAGATTAATTAATTACAGACTGCAAAAAAATGAAAACCTCAGAATTGAGACAAAAAAACCGCCAGGAATTGCAGGCTTTGCTGGAAGAGAGGCTGGCGAAACTTGCCGAACTCAGGTTTGATCTGGCCGGCGGCAAGGTCAAAAATTTAAAGGCCGTACGCGAAGCGAAACTTGATATTGCCCGCATTAAAACTTTGCAGCGGGAAGTTCAGGAATAAATACCAGTATTAAGGCTTGAACCTTGGACGCTGATAGGATGCGAAACGGTAAAGTTGGCATTTTATCAAAGTTCAAAGTTCAAGATCAATGATCGAGTCAATATGAAGCATCAACTAACAGGTAAAATTGTATCCGATAAAATGGAAAAAACGGTAGTAGTTTTGGTGGAGCGCCTTAAGGAGCATCCCAAATATCACAAACGGTACCGGGTCAGCAAAAGATATAAAGCCCATGACGAGAAGAAAGAATATAAGGAGGGCGATTTGGTAGTGATCGAAGAATGCCGTCCTTTGTCGTCCGACAAAAAATGGAAAGTGGTTGGCAAGGTTGATGCGCCCTCGAGTGAAGGCGGCAAAAAAGCTTAGCTGCAGTAAAAGGGGAAATATTGCTTTTTTTGAAAATCCATGATAAATAAATAACTTGTGCATCAAAAGTATTTTTGATTCACGGTTTGTTTTTTCTTTTCCCGATGGCGATACCAAGTGTGCGCTGCCGGATACGATAAACCGATAAAACAATAAATTCGACCGATTATGATTCAACTTCGTACAATGCTTAAAGTGGCGGATAACAGTGGGGCCAAGATTGTCCAGTGTTTCCACGTTGCCGGTGGGACCGGAAGAAGATATGCCGCTGTCGGGGACGTGGTCATGGCCGCCGTCAAGGAAGCGGAGCCGCGTAAGGCGGTAAAAAAGCACGAGAAAGTGCGCGTGGTGGTCATTCGTCAAAAAAAGGAATACAAGCGCAAGGACGGAACATATATAAGATTCGACGACAATGCCTGCGTGGTCTTGGAAGGCAAGACGATGGAACCCAAAGGCGGCCGGATCTTTGGGCCGGTTGCCAAAGAGCTGAAGGAAAAAGGATTTGATAAGATAGCGGCAATGGCCGAAGAATTGATATAAAAACCAAAAAAGCGGCTGCCCCGCCACAGCGGGATGAGCACCGAAATTAAAAGAACATAATTGATTTCCATGAAGATTATTAAAGGCGACAATGTATTGGTTATCTCGGGCAAAGATCGTGCCAAGACCGGCAAGGTGCTAAGCGCGCTTCCGAATGAGGGCCGGATCGTAGTTGAGGGCGTGAATATCGCCAAAAAAAGCCAGCGGCCGCGGCAGCAGGGCCAAAAGGGCCAAATAATTTCGGTGCCTAAATCAATCGATATTTCCAACGTTAAGCTGTTATGCCCCAAATGCGGCAAAGCTGCGCGGGTTGGATATAAGGTGATTGCCGGCCAAAAGGGCGGCGACGCGAAGAAGATGAGGATTTGTAAGAAATGTAATGCGGAAATTTAGCTTTTGATATTCAGATATTTGATTTTGAAATTTTTGAAATATGGCCAATTTATACGAAAAATATAAAAAAGAAGTGGTGCCGGCAATGATAAAGCAATTCAAGATGGATAATTCCATGGAAGTGCCGCGTATCGAAAAAATTGTTGTTAATTGCGGTTATGGCCGGATTGTTTCGGGTAAGACCAAAGATGAACAAAAGAAGATGCAGGAAGCGGTTGTCCGGGACCTCACTCAGCTTTGCGGCCAGAAAGCGGTGGTGACCAAAGCCGTAAATTCGATTTCCAGCTTTAAGATAAGAGAGGGGCAGAATATTGGTGCTAAAGTGACTTTGCGCCGTAAGCGCATGTGGGATTTTCTGGACCGCGTAATTACGGTGGCGTTGCCGCGTTCCCGCGATTTCCAGGGCATCCCGCCTAAAGGGATCGATCAGGCAGGCAATTTAACATTTGGTATCAAAGAGCATATTGCATTTCCGGAAATCTCTCCCGAAAAGATTAATTTCATTTTCAGCTTCGAAATTACCGTGGTCACGACCGCCGAAAATAAAGAAAAGGGTCTCGCTTTGTTCAAGCTCCTTGGGCTCCCGATCAAATCCGAATAATTATCAATAATAATTTACATGGCTACAAAAGCTCAAATTGCCAAATCCAAAAGAACCCCTAAATTTAAATCGCGGGTTGTACGAAGGTGCTTCCGGTGCGGAAGAAAGCACGGTTTTATGAGGAAATTTGGTTTATGCCGTATTTGCTTCCGCGAAGCGGCCAATAAAGGTTTGATTCCGGGAGTAACCAAAAGCAGCTGGTAATACAAAGAACTAAGATTTAAGATAATATTTTATGGATACAGTCGCAAACATGCTTACGATGATACGCAACGCCCAAGCCGTTGACAAGCAATCGATCTCGGTTCCGTACTCGAATCTGAAGCACGAAATTGCTAAGATCCTTGAGCGGAGGGGCTTTGTTGCCGGAGTGGAAAAAAAGACCCGCAAGGCCAAAAAGACCGGTAAATCTTGGCCGTTCTTGGAAATATCGCTCAAATACACCGACAAGATTCCGGCAGTTTCCGGTTTTAAAAAAGTTTCCAAGCCGGGCCAGCGCATATATCTGGCGTCTAGCGATATTAAAAAGGTCAAGCAAGGTCACGGTATTGGGATAATATCTACGCCAAAAGGCTTAATGACCGAATACGAAGCTAAAAAACAGAATGTCGGCGGCGAAATGCTGTGCGAGATCTGGTAGTCAAACGAAAAATATGGAATTTAGAATTTGGAATTCAGTCTGAATCCAAATTCAAGATTCCATATTCGAGAATTAATTTCTATGAGCAGAATAGGCAAAAAACCAATAACAATTCCCGCCGGGGTTGAAGTGGCGGTTGATGGTACCCGGGTTTCGGTTAAGGGGCCCAAGGGCGTGCTTACGCGCGATTTCGGGCAGGGCGTGAATATTGCCAAAGAAGGCGCGGAATTAACGGTTTCGCCAGCGAATCAAAGCAAGGCGTCGCGCGCATTGTGGGGGACAGTTCGCATGCATCTAGCCAACATGGTCCAAGGAGTGGTCAGCGGTTTTGAAAAACAGCTTCAAATAGAAGGTATTGGCTATCGGGCGGCGGTTGAAGGCAAGAAATTAATATTGAATATGGGGTTCACCCATCCGGTCGCTATGGATCCTGAAGCGGGGATAGCCTTCAAGGTGGAAAAAAATATTATTACCGTTTCCGGATACGATAAAGAACTTGTTTCCAAGATTGCCGCGCAGATCCGCCGCGTGAGGCCGCCGGAACCATATAAGGGAAAAGGAATACGCTATGTTGGCGAAAAGGTGCGCAAGAAGGTAGGCAAGAAGGCAGCGGCGGGCGCGAAATAAAATTAAAATCAACTTTTAAAGTGAAGCTATGAGCATCAGAAATAAAACAAAACACAAATTGCAGCTAAGAGCCAGCCGGCACCGCCGCGTGCGCGCAAAAATTGCGGGAACGGCCCAAACGCCGCGGCTTTGCGTGTTTCGGTCCAACAAACATATTTTGGCCCAATTGATCGATGACCAAAAGGGTGTTACTTTGGCGGTATGCGGCGACGCCGTAAAATCTGCCTCAAAAAAAACCGCCGAAAACGATCTTAAAGGAAAATGCGCGGATGCCTTTGGTATTGGTATGGAAATTGCCAAAAAAGCGCAGGAATTAAAAACCAAAAAAGTTGTTTTTGATCGCGGCGGCTATCGGTATCATGGACGCGTCAAAAGCTTAGCCGAAGGCGCGCGCAAAGGCGGACTTGAGTTTTAAACAAAATAAAAATGGAAGCACCACAACAAACAATTAAAAAAGACGCTCCGGCTCCGACCGCCAAAACGGAGGGCGTGGGGCAGGCATTTCCTCGGACCGGACGGGGAGGCACCTTCGAGCCGCATGGCCACAGCCGGTTTGGTAATAAACCCCGGGGAGATAGGTTTGGAGCAAAGGGCCGGGGAGGTTATGGGCGTCGGGAAGACAATGCGCCGCGGGATGATATGGATTCCAAGCTACTTGACTTGTCGCGGGTATCCCATACGCGTGCCGGAGGCCGGCGGTTGCGCTTTCGCGCGATCGTGGTCAGTGGCAATAAAGCCGGAAAGGTGGGGTTGGGCGTAGCGGCCGGACTGGATGTGGCGCAAGCCGTTGAAAAAGCCACGATACAATCCAAAAAGAATATGACAACGGTACCGGTGCTCAATGGTACCATTTCGCACGAAGTTATCGCTAAAGTTGGTCCGGCGCAGGTCTTGGTAAAACCGCAGAGGAAGGGCCGTGGGCTTATGGCCGGAGGCGTAGTGCGCTTGATATGTCAACTCGCGGGAATAAAAGATATTTCTTCCAAAATGCTGGGAACGACCAAAAATAAATTGAATAACGCCCGCGCCACCATTAAGGCATTTGAATATTTGAAATTACAAACTTCCAAAAAAGAAGCGGCCGCCGAAAAAGAAAACGTTAAAACGGGCGCATAGTGTGGGTTGATATGCCCAAACTCATTACTCGTCAACTTAGTCATTATATCCATGCAGATACATCAAATTAAAACTAAAAATACCGTCAAATCGAGAAAGCGCGTTGGCCGTGGGGGTAAGCGTGGCACTTATTCGGGTCATGGCGGTAAGGGACAGACGGCGCGTGCCGGAAGGAATTTCCGTCCGATCATCCGCGATATTTTAAAACGTTATCCCAAATTGAGGGGTTACAAGAACCGGTCCGCCCAGATTAAGCCCGAGGTTGTCAACCTTAAAAACCTTGAGGCGAAATTCGATAATGGTCAAACCGTTAATCCGCGGATTTTGGTGGAAATGAACCTTGTGCGCCGGATTTCAGGAAAATACCCGCAAGTGAAAATATTGGGAGTTGGTAGTCTTTCGAAGAAGCTCCGTGTTGAGCAGTGCGTTGTTTCCGGATCGGCTAAAGAGAAAATAGAGAAAGCGGGAGGCAGCGTAAAATAAATATCCGATTCCGGATATCAAATAGCAAAACGATTGATTTGGCTTCAATTTGATATTGGGTATTTGGTATTTTAAATTCACCGAAATGTGGTACCAAACCATTATTCAAGCTTTTAAGATCAAAGAACTTAGGAATAAGATCATTTTTGTTCTGGCGGCGTTTGCGATATTTCGCTTGATGGCCAATATTCCGATCCCGGGGATTGATGCCGTAAGCCTTAAAAATTTCTTCAACCAATTTCAGATGTTTCAGCTTTTGGGGGCGTTCACCGGCGGTTCTATGGACCGGCTTTCGGTGGCGATGCTTGGCTTGGGGCCCTATATTACGGCCATTATTATTTTGCAGTTGTTGACAATGATTTTCCCCCGGCTTGAAAAAATGTACAAAGAAGAAGGCGAGGCGGGAAGGACTAAATTTAACCAGTATGCGCGCATTGCTACTGTGCCATTAGCTTTGCTTCAGGGTTGGGCGATGCTCACATTATTGCAACGGCAGGGAGTCATTAGCTTTCCGTCGCCCATGGAAATGATCGCGTCGCTTCTGACTATTACTGCGGGTTCAATGTTGTTGATGTGGATCGGCGAACTAGTGACTGAAAAAGGCATTGGTAATGGCGTGTCGCTGTTGATTTTTGCTGGGATTATCGCGGACTTTCCCAATAATATCCAGAAAATGATTTCCAGTTATACCGACGCTTCCCAGATACCGGGCTATATCGCGTTCTTATTGGTTTCGGTGGCAACTATCGCGGCTGTGGTCCTGGTCAATGAAGCGCGCCGCAACATTCCGGTATCTTATGCGAAGCGTGTCCGGGGCATGAAGACGGTAGGGGGTGTTTCGACCTATTTACCGTTAAACATCAATCCTGCTGGCGTTATCCCGATCATATTTGCCCTGTCAATATTGCTGTTCCCTTCAATGATCGCGAATTTCCTGATTTCTTCGTCTGGATGGGTGGGTGATGCGGCGCGGGCGGTGAATAATTTGTTCCAGGCTGATAGCGTTTTCTATATGGCGTGCTATTTTATTTTGGTGGTACTTTTCACCTACTTTTATACGGCAGTTACGTTTGACCCCAAGCAAATTTCCGGAAACCTGCAGAAGATGGGTGGATTTATTCCCGGCATCCGGCCCGGAACTCCCACTGCCGATTACTTGCATTATATTTTAAACCGGGTTTTGCTGGTCGGTGCGATATTTTTAGGGCTGATCGCCATCATGCCTCAAATTGTCGGTTCGGCCACTGGGATAGGTACTTTCAGTTTTATGATCGGAGGTACGTCTTTATTGATCGCGGTAAGCGTAATTTTGGAAACCATGCGCCAAATAAAGGCGCAGCTACAAATGCGCGAATATGAAACTTTTTAAAAAAGGTATTTTAAACTCCGCCGAAGGCGGTAAAGAAGCTTTAAAAAATCTCAACGGCAACCACATCCAAAAAGTAATTTTGCTTTTTGGCCCCCCCGGCGCGGGCAAAGGCACGCAGTCGGAATTATTGGCCTCGAAATTTTACTTCTACAATTTGGATACCAGCCGCGTTTTGGAAGAAAAATTCAAGAACGCCAAGCCGGGAGAGTCAGTCGAACTTAACGGAAAAAAATATCCCGTCGAAGAGGAAGCGGCTAAACGCCATAAGGGGGTGTTGTGCGCGGTGGAATTTACCGCCTCTTTAATGAACAAAAGGATTCGTGAGATCCACGGTTTAGGCAAATCGCTGATTCTGTCCGGATCTCCCCGGTCTATAGCGGAAGCCGAGATTGAGCTCCCGTTTCTAGAAGAGATTTATGGTAAGGAGAATATCAGTATTTTCTTTCTCGATCTTCCCGCCGAGCAGACGATTTTTCGCAACAGCAACCGGCGCATATGCGAATTAATGCGCCACTCTATACTTTTTATCCCGGAAAATGCCGGCTTAAAGCGTTGCCCGCTGGATGGGTCTAGGTTGATCCATCGCGATCTGGATAACGTGGAAACGATAAAATTACGTTTGGAGGAATACGAGCAAACTACGGCACCGCTTGAAGGCTATTACCGCCGGAATGGATATTCGATCAGAAAGATTAATGCCGACCAGTATGTCGAAAACGTATTTGCCGATATCCTAGCGGCGCTTGGCCCGAGTTTCAAGGTTTACGAAATTTGATCGAACCGATTGAAAAACTGCCCCGCAAAACGCGAGGCGGTTTTTAAAAAAATAGAAGGCCGTTTAAATTGCACCAATCAAAATGATCAACATTAAAAAACCCGAAGAGATAGAATTGATGGCCGAAGGTGGCCGGATCTTGGCATCCATACTCAAAACGATGGAATCGGCGACTGTTTCCGGCGCGACCACGATGGAGATCGAACTGATCGCGCAAAAATTAATTTCCGAATGCGGCGGTAAACCGTCATTTCTGGGTGAAGGGGGTTTTCCTGCCACTACTTGCATTTCGATTAATAGCGAGGTGGTGCATGGAGTTCCTTCGGAAAAAAGGATTATCAACGATGGAGATTTAGTGAGCTTGGATGTCGGTATGGTATATAAGGGTTTCCATAGCGATATGGCAACTACGGTTATGGTCGGCCAGGTTGCGCCGGAAATGAGGCGGCTGGCCAAGGTTGCGAAAAAATCATTGAAATACGGCATTAAAAAAGCGCGGCCAGGAAATACTTTTGGCGACATCGGTAACGTGATCGAACGTTATGTCGAGAGCCAGGGATTCCATGTGGTGCGCGATCTTTGCGGCCACGGCATTGGCCGTAAATTGCACGAAGATCCCCAGATATTGAATTATGGGCGCCGCCACAAGGGGCCGACAATTTTGCCGGGAATGGTATTTTGTATCGAGCCTATGGTAACTTCCGGGAATCCGGAAATCGTTTTGGGTAAGGATAAACAAACCTATCTTATCAAAGATGGCAGTTGGGCGGCTCATTTTGAGCATACTCTGGCGGTTTTTCCCGATGGCTGCCGCATCTTGACCAAAGATGGATCAGAAGATCAAGATATTGATTTTCGCGATAGCGAAACCGACAATGATTCTGATTAAATTTAAAAATCGATTTTGTCGCGTTTTTTAATTGTGGTAAATTTAAAATGAACCGATTTTGGATTTGCCGGTTCTAATTTTGTCGCGTTCGTTCCGTATTTTGTTAGTTAGGCGGAACGGCGAGCATCCGGGATATCTTTTTTCGGCGCAAGATAACGCAAAATAATGATGAACAATAAAGAAGTAAGTAACAACACAAGAGAAAGAATGAGCAATAGAACCGTAAGTAACGGTTCGGGCAATGGCCGCAATGGGAGAGCAAATGGCCGTGCGTTCGAGCCAAAGAGTAATTACCGCCGTCCGGCCAGGGAAGATATATATCTATCAGTAGTTGTGCCGGCCTACAATGAAGAGTCCCGGCTTCCCAAAACTATAGAAAACATTGGTAACTACTTGTCCGGCCGGCCATATTCCTACGAAATAATCGCAGTCAATGACGGGTCAAAGGACGGCACTGCCGCGGCGGTGGAAAAAATGATCGGCAAGGTGGCTAAATTGAAACTGATCGATAACCGCGTAAACCACGGTAAGGGTTATGTAGTGCGCCAGGGAATGCTGGCCGCGCGCGGCCAAGTGCGTCTTTTCACTGACTCCGATAATTCTACGCCGATCGAAGAAGTGGAAAAGCTCCTGCCTTTTTTTAAGGAAGGATTCGATGTTGTGATCGGTTCGCGCCATGCCTCCGGCGCGCGGCTTGAGCCGGCCCAGCCGCCCATTCGCCAGTTTTTGGGGTTTGGCTGGCGCATGCTTACCAATATTACTGTCGGTACTTGGTCGATCAAGGATACCCAATGCGGTTTTAAGGCAATGACCGCCAAAGCCGCGCAGGATATTCTGCCGCGTTGCCGTATTGACCGTTTCGCTTTCGATCCGGAAATTTTGGTTTTGGCATCAAGCCTTAAATACCGCGTCAAAGAAGTTGGTATCCTTTGGAAAAACGACCTTCGGAGTACTGTCAAAGTAAGCTCAATGGTTAAGATGTTTCAAGATCTCATGCGCATTAGACTAAATCAGCTAAAAGGACTATATGGCAAAAAAAAATGACGTGCCGGATATTTCTAAATCCTGCAGTTCGCAATTGCGTTTTGACGAGGTTTCCCGAGATTGGGTGGTAGTGGCTCCGGGTCGCGGCAAACGCCCCGAAGCGTTCATAAAACCGCGCCAGCGGCCGGCAATAACGCCGGCAGAATGCGTTTTTTGCAATATCAACCCGCAAACCGCGCCGCTATTGCTAATGTCACATGGCCGTAAGATTGATTTGGCATCGTTTTCTGATTGGACATTGGCGGTGATTCCTAATAAATTTCCCGCTTTTTGCCCGCCGCAGGGAGAGAAGATCCGCAAGACCAAAATGGGTCCCTACCAAACCATCGATGCGGCCGGTTTTTGCGAAGTTGTCATCACGCGCGACCACGAAAAAAGTATTGCGCAGATGGATTTAACTGCGGTCGAGGAATTACTCGCCGCTTATTTGGAAAGGTACCGCGAACTGAAAAAAAACGGTTTTGTCAAATATATTTCTATCTTTCATAACCATGGCGTTGAGGCGGGCGCGTCGCAGGCGCATCCGCATTCCCAAATAATTACCAGTCCCCTGATCGATGTTGATGTGCATAATGCCCTTGAAAATTCCAAGAAATACTACCAGAAGCATAAAAAATGCTTAAGTTGCGAAATGACTGCCTGGGATAAAAAAGAAGGAAGTCGCATTGTTTGCGAAAATGATGACTTTATCGCGGTTTGTCCATTTGCGCCAAAAGCGGCGTTTCAAGTAATGATTACCCCAAAAATCCACACACCGAATTTTGAAAATATCTCCCCTGGTCAGCAAACACGCCTGGCGGATATTTTTTCTGCGGTCATAAAAAAGATCCACAAGGGGTTGGGGGATCCTCCTTATAATTTTTACCTCCATACCGCGCCTAATGACGGCAAGGATTATTCGTTTTATCACTGGCATTTTACTATTATGCCGCGCACCAGTATTTGGGCGGGATTCGAGTTGGGCGCGCGTATCGAAATCTCCACCATTACCCCCGAGGACGCCGCGGCCTATTTACGCTCGCAGGAAGTGTAAAAATGTCCTATGGCAAAATTAATCAACTCATTATTTCCCAAAAAAGAACCGATCAAGATCGGCCACTTGACCCCGCTTAGCGGCGAGTTTTCCTATTTCGGGGAATGGGAAAAAGAGGGCGTTGATTTGGCCGCCGAAGAAATAAATAAGAAAGGTGGTGTAAACGGCCAAAAAGTTGCGGTAGTGCGTGATGATGACCGGCTTGATCCCGCGTTAAGCAAGGCGGTATTCGAAAGGATGATTGAAACCGAAAAAGTACCGGCGGTGATTGGCTCCCCTAGTTCGGACGTAGTGTTGGCGGTGGCGCCGGTTGCGGATAAAAACCAGGTCGTAATGCTCACCGCCATCGCCGGCTCGGTCAAGATATCGACCGCGAGCAACTATCTCTTTCGGATATATCCCACGACCGTGGAAGAGGGCGAACAGCTTGCCTTGATAGCAAGCCAATCGGGGCATAAAAGAGCGGCGATAATTTATTTGAACAACAGCTATGGTATCGAACTGGCCAAATCAGTAAAGCGCAAGACTGCCGAATATGGGATAGATATTTTAGCAATGGAAGGCTACCGTAAAGATAACACCGATTTCTCCGAACAGTTAGGGCGCATAAAAGAAAAAGATCCTGAAGTAATTTTTTTGCTGGGTTGGCCGAATGATATGAGCCTGATATTAAGCCAAGCGAGGGAAATTGGTTTAAATCCCAAATATTTTGCCCCGGATACTTTTGAAGATCCTAGAATGTTGAAAACTGCCGGAAGAATTACCGAGGGGGTGGTTTATGTTGCTCCCGAGGAAAATCTGGCGCCGGAATTTATTAAAAAATTTAAAAAGAAATATAAAAAAGAGCCGAACATTTATAACGCCCTCTGTTACGATGCGTTTAACTTATTGGTGGCTGCGGTTAAAATGGGTGGCAATAATGGTAATGCGATCCGCGACGAGCTATTAAAAATAAAAGATTACCAAGGTGCTACGGGTATTATCACCTTCAACGAGCATGGCGATGCCGTTAACCGGCCGCTAAAAGTGAAAACAATTAAGGAAGGCGCGTCGATTCCATATCAAAAATAGTTTAATGATGTCAAAACCGCGGCACAAGCGGTTTTTAATGTGCCAATTTTTGATCTTTAGTGATTTTGTGGGCTATAATCAAACAAACGAATAAATGACCATGGCAAAGATTTCGGATAAAATATTAAATGGAAAAGAACCGATCAAGATCGGCAATATTAGCGTAATGAGCGGCGAATATGCTTTTTACGGCAATTGGGAAAAAAACGGGGTTGACTTGGCGGCAGAAGAATTAAATGGTCGTGGTGGTATCAACGGCCGGTTATTCGAGATCATACGCGAGGACGACCAGGCCGATCCGGTGCGCAGCATGGAAGCGATCAGCAAGTTGATCCATGTCGATAAAGTTTATGCGATCATTGGCCCAATGAGTTCCGACAACTTGGTTGCGGACGCTCCCTTCGCGGCAAAAAATAAAACAGTGCTACTTTCCGCGGGCGCCAGTGTGGCCGCGGTGCCGGACGGCCGCGGTTATATTTTCCAGATATTTCCAATTACCAGCCAGATCGGCAAACGCTTGGTTGAGGCGGCGGCGCAGCGCGGCAGTAAGACTGCGGCGATCATTTACATCAATAATTCATACGGAGTTGACCTTGCCAAAACCATACGCCGTGAGGCGCCGTTAGCTGGGATCGAGATCATGGCGGTCGAGGGCTATCGGCCGGACAACGAAAACTTTGCCGGCCAGTTGGCGCGCATAAAAGAAAAAAATCCGCGTGCAGTTTTTATCTTAGGCTATCCGCGGGAAATGGGCCTGATCCTAAAACAAGCGCAAAAAAATAGCTTAAAGGCGGATTTTTTTGCGCCGGACACTTTTGCGGCCCCGGCCATAAAATCGGTTGCCGGCACGGCCGCAGAGGGCATCATTTACATTATGCCAAGCGATACGTTTACGCCGGAATTTGTTGGAAATTTTAAAAAAAAATATGGTCACGCCCCAAATTATATCGAAGGATTAAGCTATGATGCGTTCAATTTGTTGGCGCTGGCTATTGGGCGGGGAGGGCATGACGGAGCGAAAGTCCGGGATATATTGCTGGGAATTAAAGATTATCAGGGAGTTTCCGGCATCATTACTTTCGACGAGCATGGTAACGCTATTAACCGTCCGCTGGCATTAAGAACCGTCATGGAAGGTAGGGAAGTCCATTTGCCAAAGTAGCTCATCCTTGACATAAAATCATAGGTGTGCTATAATATCAGCATTACAAATTAGGTGCGCTAATTCTGAGTCAGTCATTCTGGATATCAGTCTTTCAGTAACCATTAGGGGATTAGCCGCAAAAGCATGTTTTGGATTATGGTCCAAGACGCCCGGTTTCGATCAAGACTCGTCGAAACAGGTTGGCTTATTTTAGAGTCTGCGATTGCTCTAACGGGCGATTTTTTGTTTGAGCAAGCGCGGGCTTATCCATAAAATGGAAATCATTTGGATCATCATTAATAGTATTATTGCGAGCGCCGTCTATGGTCTTGTGGCTTTGGGTTTTAACTTGGCCTATGGCGCGACCAAATTTTTTAATTTGGCTCATGGCGCAATGGTGGTAATCGGCGGTTATATATTTTACGGACTATCTCAAGTATTAGGAATAAACCCGGGGTTTTCCGTATTCGCCGGAGTGGCGATCACCGGATTCACCGGCTGGCTGGTTGACCGTTTGATCTATCTTCCGCTGAGGAGAAAAAAAGCCTCTAATATGGTTTTCTTGGTGGCCTCCATGGGGATTTTGGCAGTGATCCAATCTATAGTGGCGATGGTTTTTACCAATCAATTCCGTTTGCTTGGTTTAAATATCCAGGTATCGCCGGCGATTGTGATTTGCGGATATTCCATCATGCGAGTTCAGTTGCTGATGGTTATTCTGACATTATTGATTATGACGGGGCTGGCTTTGCTTTTGCGAATGACTTTGTTTGGAAAGGCGGTCCGAGCGATCAGCGATGATGAAGAAGTGGCAAAGATGGTCGGCATCGATACCGACAGGGTCATCGGCCAGGTTTTCTTTATCGGTTCGGCAATCGCTGGCTTGTCGGGTATCCTTATCGGTTTTGATACCGGGATGGAGCCGGCAATGGGGTTGGGGTTGCTTTTTAAAGGCGTGATCGCTTCGGTGATCGGTGGCGTCGGCAATATTTATGGCGGCATCGCCGGCGCCTTAATGCTGGGATTTGTCGAAAATTTTGGCATATGGAAATTATCAAGCGAATGGAAAGATGCGATCGCGTTTTCGATACTGATAATTTTTCTGCTTTTCCGGCCGCAGGGAATTTTTAAGAAATAATTCATGGCTGATTACTTTATCCATTTGGCGACGATAATCGGGGTCTGGGCAATACTGGCCGTAAGTTTGGAGCTTGTGGTGGGTTATGCCGGATTGCCGTCGTTGGCGCAGATCGCATTTTGCGGGATTGGGGCATATACCGTGGCGGTTCTATCAACCGTATGCGGCGCGAATTTCTTTGTTTCGATTTTAGCCGCGATGCTTGCCGCCGGAGTCGCGAGTTTCTTGATCGGTATTGTTTTGAATAAATTCCGCGGCGATTATTATGCGCTGGGATCGCTTGGTTTTAATGTAATAATTTTTTCCGTGTTTTTAAACTGGGACGAAGTTACTAACGGGCCATTGGGAATTTCGGGAATATTTCGTCCGGAATTTTTCGGAATTGATTTTTACGGTGGAATATCATTTTTAATTTTAATTTTGCTGGTTTTGGGGATCGTGTTTGTAATTTCACAATTTATAGTCAATTCGTCTTTCGGTCGCGTGCTAAAGGCGATCCGCGAAGATGAAGAAGTGATCCAGGCCTTCGGGTATAATACTTCTTTTTTCAAATCAGTGATTTTTATCATCAGCGCGGCCATGGCGGGCGCCGCCGGTGGATTGTTCGCCAGCTATTACACTTTCATTGACCCCACCAGCTTCAGGATGATGCAATCGGTTTTTGTCTTGGCGATCATAATTTTGGGCGGTTTGGCCAATTTGTACGGGGCGATTGCCGGATCGGCATTCTTGATTATTTTGCCTGAAATATTGCGATTTTCGGGTTTTCCAACCGACACCGCCGCGCAAATGCAGCAGTTGGTTTATGGATTAATTTTGGTTTTGCTGATGCTTTTCCGGCCGCAGGGGTTGATCGGAGAATATAAGTTGTAACAATATGGCGATTATTGAAATTAACAATTTATCCAAAAATTTTGGCGGGGTGCGGCCGATCGATAATTTATCGTTAAAAATTAACAAGGGGACGATCACCGGCATTATCGGCCGAAACGGCAGCGGGAAAACCACGCTTATGGATTTAATTAGCGGCATGGTTTCTGCGGATGCGGGCGCGGTCATTATTGACGGCAAGATTATGAACGATAAAAAACCATGGACGATTGCCCGTGCCGGTGTTGCCCGGACATTCCAAACAACCAGAATATTTGAACAAATGACCGTTATGGATAATATTTTGGCGGTGATTGCCGAAAAAAATGTTTTTGCTTCGCTTTTCGAAAAAGATCGGGCGCATTATTTAAAAAGAGCAAAAAAAGCCTTAATGCGCGTCGGGCTATTGGAGAAAGAAAACCAGATGGCATCAAAGCTTTCTTACGGCCAGCGCCGGCTTTTGGAGATCGCCAGGATTCTTGCAAGTGATGCCCGGATCATCCTGCTGGATGAACCATTCTCCGGTGTTCATCCGGCGATGATAAAGATCGTGGCGGAAATTTTACAAGAAATGAAAAACCAGGGCAAAACCATAATTTTTATCGAACATAACATCGGCCTGGTGCGCCAGCTTTGCGACAATCTATTGTTTATTCCTGGTAAGCGGTTGTTGCCGGTTTGCAGACCGCGATCGGAATCTTAAGCAAATAAAATGGAAAAAAATAAATTACTAAAAATTAAAGATCTTTCCGCGCAATACGGTAAAAATTATATTTTGCAAGGGATTGATGTTTCCGTGGACACCGGGGAAATTGTGGCCTTGATTGGTCCCAATGGCGCGGGGAAATCAACCTTATTAAAAGCAATATTCGGCTTGGTTCCGATGGCCGCCGGCCGGATTTTCTGGCGGGGAGTATCCATAATCCCCGAAGAGTGTTCGATGGTCGCATTAGGGGCGGCATTTGTGCCGCAGGGTCGCCGCGTTTTCCCGCACTTGTCGGTCGAAGAAAATCTGGAAATGGGCGGTTTCACGCTTCAAAACTTGCGCGAATTTAAGGTACGCAAAGAAGAGGCAATGGATATTTTTCCCGTCTTGCGGTCAAAAAGGAACAGCAAGGCGGGCACGCTTTCCGGCGGAGAACAGCAGATGCTTGCCTTAGCGCGCGGCTTGATGACCCATCCGAAACTTTTACTGCTCGATGAACCGACGCTTGGCCTGGCTTCTGATATGGCGCGCGAAGTTTTTGCCTGGATAATTGATATAAACCGTACTTGCAACACTGCTTTTATTATCGTGGAACATAATACGGCAACGCTGTTTGCGGTCGCCAACAAGGTATTGACGATCGATAAGGGGAGGCTGGTGGCAATTGATAATAATTCCATTCAAATTCACACAGGGAAGCATCCCGAATAAAGGTTGGCGCGCATTAAATCAAAGCGCGTGAATTATAAATTATATTAAAAAAATAAAATAAAAAAATTATGAACAAGCAAATCAAGATAGTGGCAGTTATCGCGTTAGCGCTTATCGTCGCCGGGGTCGCCTGGAACGGTTTAAAGCAAAAGCAAAGCAAAATTGAACCGAGCGCCAACGAGCCGATCAAAATCGGCCAGATCATTCCTTTGACCGGCGATGCGGCGGTTTACGGCGAATGGGAAAGTGATGGTGCCGACCTGGCGCTTGCCGAAGTAAACGCCAAAGGCGGCATCAATGGCCGCCAAGTGGTGATCGTGCGCGAAGACGATAAAGTTGATCCGGCTCAAAGCGTTACCGCTCTCAATAAGTTGATCAGCATGGACAAGGTGCAGGCAGTAATGGGGGTTCCTTCGTCGGGAGAAACTCTCGCCGCCGCTCCGGTTGCGGAAAACAACAAAGTAGTGCTTATTTCCGACGGCGCCGCGGCAATTAAAGTTGCCAGTGCCGGCAGCTACATTTTCAGCATCTTTCCATCAACGGCCCAAGAGGGCGGCAAATTGACCGACTTGGCTCGAAATTTAGGAAAAACGGACGCGGCGATCATTTATATCAACAATGATTTCGGATCCGATCTGGCCAAGATCGTTGCCGAAAATGCGGCCGCGAAAGGAATAACGATCGTTGGATCGGAAGGATATTCTGCCGACGCCATCGATTTTAGGACTCAATTGGCAAAGATATCCAGTAAAAATCCGAGTGTGATTTTCCTCTTAGGCTATCCCAAGGATATGGGCTTGGTCTTGAGGCAAGCCGGTCAAATGGGAATAAAATCCCAGTTCCTGGCAACCGATGCTTTCGACGATCCGGAAATTGTAAAAACTGCGGGTGCCGCCGCGGAAGGGGTGATTTATGTTCTTCCTAGTGACCAGGCAACAGATGCTTTCAAGGCCAATTTTAAATCCAAATACGGCAAGGACGCTAGTATCATGAACGCATTAAGTTACGATTCGTTCAATTTGCTGGCCTTGGCGATCCAAAGGGGCGGCAATGACGGGACGGCGATAAAAAACGAATTGCACAAAATTCGCGATTACGCGGGCGCGTCAGGTACGATTACTTTTGGCGACGGGGGAGTGGCCATAAACCGGCCGATGATATTCAAGATCATCAAAAATGGCCGGGCGGTTGATTATCAGCCATAGGATTGCAAAATTAAAGTTGAAAACAGCCCCACGGGGGCTGTTTTCATTATCTTGACAAATAATTAAAAATGTTATATTTTGTAATAATTACAAATTGGGTGCGCTAATTTCTGAGTCGCGGAAACGCAGTTGGGATCGAATGTTAGACTTACAGTTGAAGAAATTGGACGCAGTGATTTGCTTTGGGTCGAATTGATCCAAGGCCGCCGGTTTTGATTAGACTCGTCAAAACAGGCCGTCACGTTCTTAGAGTCAGGCTGCTCTAACGGGTGGTTTTTTGTTAAATTCAAAGTAAATAATAAACTAAAAAAAGTATGAATCAACTGGTTGAAAAATTTAAGAAAGATCTCAAGGGGCATAATTTGATCGAAGAAAAGCCGGCCATATCTCTTTTTATTGCGGCAAATTTTGCGCGAGGATTAATGAAGTCTTTTGGTTTTATTTCCAAGTATTATGATTTTGATTTTAAATCATACATATGCTTTATCCAGGAAGGCTATGGTAATTATTTCTTCAGCATCGACCTCTATCAAAAAGCAACCGCGGCCACGTTCGGCCACCTCAAAAAAGTAAATAATGCAAAATACCTGCCGGAACTAAATGATTATAATGATGCTTGTTTTAAGGCAAGCGGTTATTATAAAAAGTACGCGCCGGAGAACCTTGCCAAAATGGAGGAAAACGAATTGCTTTTAGCGTTAAAGCAAGCTGCCGACATCGCGCCCGTGATCGTTGCTTGTACTTCTTATAGCGAACTCGTAAGTGAGGAGATGATTAGGGTTTTCTATAAACAGACCGGCAAGGATGAAAAAGATTTTGAGACATTTTTAAGCAGAGCTTCATTGGCAGGATTCGATTCCTACGCGATACGTTTTGACGAATTAATTCTCGATTATGCAAAAAGCCATGATGCATATTCGGCGCAATGGCTTCTCTGTGACTACAATATCGCGCCGCCGATAAGCCAAATTCCCAAACTTCTCGACGAGATCATCGATCAAAAGGAAGGAATAGGATCAATTGAAAGGCAACTCAACGAGCTTAATGAAAAAAAAGAACGCAACAAAGAACTTGCGGCAAATTACAAATCAAAATTATCCGGGAAAGGCTTGGAATTGTTTGAATTTATACAGCTTGCAATAAAGATGCGCGACCAAAGAAAAGAATTTTTTCAAAAAGGATTTACTCTCATATTCAACATCGCAAGGGAATTATTTAAAAGGCGGGGGATTGACGAAAAAGATGTTATTTATGCAACCGTAGAAGAGTTATTGTCAAAGGAATTTGAGAATACAAGCTATCATAACAAGCTGGAAGAAAGAAAATCCGGAATATTGGTTTATATCGACAGCAAAGGATGGGAAATAATATCCGGTGATTTTTCCCAAGCAAGCAAAGAATTGGCGGACTGGGTTAACGGATCGCATGAAAAAGAAACCGAATATTTGAAAGGAAATACCGCCCGTACCGGATTTGTGAAAGCAAAGGTGAGCGTTATCCTTGGCCGGCAGGATTTTGATAAATTCGTGCCTGGAACCGTGCTGGTCACTTCTATGACCCGCCCGGAATTTTTACCATTAATGAAAAAAGCGGCGGCGATCGTAACCGACGAAGGCGGGATAACCTGCCATGCGGCGATTTTGAGCCGCGAACTAGAAATTCCTTGCGTGGTTGGCACTAAATTGGCCACGAGGTTTCTTAAAACTGGCGATACGGTCGAAGTCGACGCGGATAACGGCAAAATAAAAAGACTCGAAGCCTAGAATTTTTTTGTATTCCGTTGGGAAAGTTCATTAAATTAATTAAAAAAGGCCTGGAATGCAAATTGCACCCAGAACCTTAGATTTCTATGCGGTATGTTTAGACTACCAGCCTTCCTTCTTCCACGATCTTGTGGCCGTTGATTGTACAGGTCGCATTGAGTTTAATGCCGTCGATGTGTACGTTGGCCGAGTATCGTTTATGCTTGAACAAGTCTATCTCGGGGCAGTCGGGCTTCAGGCACAGGAAATTCGTGCCCGTGGCGACAAGGATTGCGCCGGCTACCTTTTCGGCGATCACCGATCGAAGCAACGAGTTTGGTCTTCCCGGATTCATGCCGATTCCGACCTCAGCCAAGTTATAGGCTAACGGATTGTTCGGGGCGTCCAGCATTGTTTTCATCACGCCCGCTTGATCGTGTCCAGTGATTTCTTCTATGCGGTTGTTTTCGATGAAGAACTGAATTTCCTCGCGAACTTTGTTAATGGGGTTTGTTAAAAAGTCCCCGGGTTCCAGCGCGTATATTCCATTGGCTTGGAATGGCGAGCTGCTGAACAGTCCGAACGGGCCGTTTGTGCCCAATTCACCCTCCCGCCGGCCGGTTTCCGCAAACCAGTTACGGTTTGGCACCGAAAGTCGCAGGTCCGTACCGTCATCGGCGGTAATGTGGATTTCGCCACCGACGTCGCCACCAATCTTTCGGAAGATTGCGGCGCCGTTACGCTCGCAGGCGATCCGGTTCACCGGGTTTAATACCGACGGCCAATCCGGCATGATGCCCGGATTCGAGATAAGGAACAGCCCCGTTTTTTCCATCATTCTTCTTGTTGGAGGAGAATGGCTGATGCTCATTCCGGTAACGAGAAAGGCGACGGTCTTGCCCTTAAGCAGGCTGTCGTCGAAGGCATAATCTTCGCTGGGCCTGGTTCTTGGCGGAATGATTGCTGTTTCGAAGTCGTTTGCGGCAAAAACTCTTGCCAGAATTTCCGGGAGATCCGGATCATCCACCACAAAGACTATCTTATCCTCCGGGCGAATATAAAGTTCTCTCTCTGCTTCCAGTACGCTTTCCAACAACTCTTCCTTCATTTCCTTTACCTCCTTTGATTTAACTTACTGCCGAATTTTTAATGTTCTTTCCCGAAATATCAGAAAAAATATAGATTTACGCCAATTTCGTCCAAGGGATTTAACTAACAAAAAATGCCCCCTTAGGACAATTGGACCCTAAATTTAAATTACTTCGACGAGTCCTGATCGAAATAAAAACCTTCTCAAGGTAAATTTGGCTAATTTCATGACTGATGGTCGGGATTTCGGGAAAACTGAGACTCGGATATGCGGAAATTAGCGCGTTTATATTTTTTCTAGCGTGGTCACCCTTTTTGGTGATTGAAAAAATTATATCATAATTAATGAATTTGTCAAGTATCCGGCTGAAAATCTACGCGTAATGTCCGTTGTAATATGGCCAAAAAGAATTTAAAGTAAATAAATCAAACAAAAATATGGATCAAACATTTCAAATTTTTGACGGAAAAGTGGAAAAGTTGGCAAAGCTTTCCCGGCCAAAAATCGCCTTTGGCTTAAATAGCCCTGATGCGCAAATATTGGAGAGCTTGGAAAAAAGTATAAAATACGCCGATATCGTTTTAGTTGGGCCGGAGGCGATAAAAGATGTTGCTGGATTTGAAAAAGTAATCTCCGATGATCCGGAATCCAGGCTGGCTTCCATGCTCGCCGGCGGTGAAATTGCCGGAATCGTTCGGGGGACATTGGATGACTTTAAAACATTTGAAGCCTATCAAAAACTCACCGGTGATACCAATACCTTCGGCCCGGGCATGTTGGAAACCCCATTGGGCCAGCATTTCTTCATGAGCGAGTTCAGCAACAAGGGCGGCTGGGAAAGGGAAGAAAAATATAAGAGCGCAAAAGAGATCGCCCAATTTATGGAAGAGTGGGATTTTAAACCCCAGATCGCCGTTTTGACCGGCAGGCGGCACCAAACATATCCCAGAAAAAAACATTTAACCGATAAGGTCAATGCGATCTTGAATAGAACTTACGAAGACGCGGAATGGATCGTGGAAAAGTTCAAGGAAGACGGATACGAGGCAAAAAACTGGGCCATCGACGCTAATCCGGCCATCGAAGCCGGATATAATCTGATAATTCCGCCTAATGGCATGGTGGGTAATCAAATGTTTCGCATGCTGCTTCTTTGCGGCGGCCGGATATTGTTTGGCTCGTATTTAAATTTCTCGCATCCCTACGAAGATAACAGCCGGACGGAAAAAGATTTTGATTACCACGTCAAATGGCTCACCGCCGTGATCAATAAGAGGGCAAAAGCGTAATCTCATGGATACAATAAAAAACTTCAACGAAATTAGCAGGGCCGACGCCGGCATTGCCGGCGGCAAGGGCGCGTCTTTGGGCGAAATGGCGCAAGCCGGGGTACCAGTCCCGCCCGGTTTTGTAATCCTTTCAAATCAGTTCGAGCAATTTATCGAAGGATCCGGCCTTGATTCAAAAATAAATTCAATAATTGATGAGGTTGATTACGACGAAGATAGTTCTGTTCAGGCCGCTTCCAAAAAAATAAAAAAACTCATTCTTTCCCGCGAAATTCCGCAAATTGTTGCTTTTACGATGATCAAAAGCTTTAAAAATTTGCATGCCGAATTTGTCGCGGTAAGATCGTCAGCAACTGCCGAAGATGGCGCCGAACATGCTTGGGCCGGCCAGTTGGAGACCTATCTGAATATTACGGAAAGCGATTTATTAGCCAAAGTAAAATGTTGTTGGGCCTCGCTTTTTACTCCGCGGGCCATTGTTTATCGCTCCAGGAAAAAATTGTTAAAAACCAAAATTTCTGTTGCCGTTGTCGTTCAAAAAATGATTGATTCTGTTGTTTCGGGAATCGCTTTTTCCGTGCATCCCGTATCGCAAAATCTCGACCAGATGATCATTGAATCCGGTTTTGGCTTGGGCGAGGCGATCGTATCTGGCGCGATCACGCCCGATAGCTATATTGTCAAAAAGAAACCTCTAAAAATTATCGAAATTAATATCTCCGCAAAAAATAAAGGATTGTACAGAAACTCCGCCGGTAAAAACGAGTGGCTGGTCATTAGCGAGCCAGAATCGTCATCGCAATCCCTTACCAATAAAAAAATTTTGGAATTAGCCAAGATAATTATTTCCATAGAAAGCCATTATGGATTTCCTTGCGATATCGAATGGGCCTATGCAAAAGAAAAGTTCTACATCGTCCAATGTCGCCCCATAACGACCTTAAAAAACAGTAAGGCAAAATAATACCCTGTTTTAGGTACACACATTTTGCACCCGCAACGCTTCGTTGGGGGTGAGTCCGTTTAACCCACAATGTTCGGTATTGTTGTAGGTTGTATTCCAGGCTTTCAGCCTGGATTTCAGTTTTCTTACAGT
>Ga0209340_1000322_pt1 | contig 57060 bp, 49 predicted proteins | sample EPASupsiteSAE323_FD_187266 | JGI IMG/M metagenome (GOLD analysis project Ga0209340, IMG submission 187266) | Bioremediated contaminated groundwater from EPA Superfund site, New Mexico - Sample SAE3-23 (SPAdes) (version 2) | ecosystem: Environmental > Aquatic > Deep subsurface > Groundwater >... | reverse complement strand
ATATAGGGGCTTGTTTATTATAATAAAAATGATGTTAAATAGAAAATTCCACCAATATAAGAAGGGGATGGATGCAATTGAAGTCTATTTATATAATTTTAGCGATTATATTTTTGTTGCTGATATGGGCTATTCAAGTTTATAATCGTATAGTTGGAATGGTACAAAGAATCGAAAATAGCAAGGCACAAATTGATACTTTATTAAAGAAACGATTTGATATGATACCTAATATGGTTCAGATAGTAAAAGGTTACGCAGCCCACGAAAAGGAGACATTACTTGGACTCATTGAAATAAGGAATAAAACTTATGATGATAAAAATGTTGTTAAAAAAGATAAGGTTTGCAATAAAACATTCAGTAAAATAATGGCTATTTCTGAAGCTTACCCTGAATTAAAAGCAAGCGAAAACTTTTTAAAACTTCAGATAGAACTAGATGAAATGGAAGACTTGATAAGGACGGCACGTATGGAGTTTAATGATGTTGTTCTGATTTATAATAGGTTCATAATGGCAATACCTACTGTATTTATAGCTATTCTTTTAGGGTATAAACGGGAGGAATACTTCGAAGCAGATATGAAAGAAAGAGAAAATGTAAAAATGAGTTTACCTAATGAATAAATAAAGGACTGATTATAAATGGATATTCAAGCATATTTGATATTCTCAATTAGCATATTTATTGTAGTTCTTGTGATAATTAAAATATTTTACGGAACTGATTCTTTTGTTTCAAAGTCTAAGAGGAATAATGAAATAGTAAGGGATATAGATAATTTTCCTCCTGCGTTACTTCAATGTCTATTGAATCCATGGAAAATCAAGTATTCTAGTATAACGTCTACTCTATTGAATTTATGTAAAAAAGATATTCTTGATTTGGAAATAGTTCAAGATACAATTGTATTTAATTTAAAAAAGGAAATAGAAGAAATTCAAAATTTAGATTTATTTATGCATGAAAAGTTTTTATTAAAAGTAGTTTTCTCGGGTAAAAACACATTTAATCTTAAAGATTTCTACAAATTAATAGCTGACGATAGCATTGTAGTTCAAGAAGAAAGAAAAAAACAATCAGCCTTAGAAACTAAAAATATTATTGATTACATTATTTCTAGAGATAATTTTTGGTATACGTGGAAAAAGTTTTTACAAAAAGAGAGTATGGATTACGGATTAATATTATATGGGAAATATAGCTTTGGTAAAAAGCTGGCAGTATTAATCCAGATATTAATAAAAGCATTTATTGCAATGCCTCCACTGATTTCTGCTATTCTAATTTGTGGAAGCTTTGTTGCCTTGACTATTTTAAGGGGAGATTTTTTAATTGTAGATATATTAAATCTTATGTTTTTTTTCATTATTTATAAATATTCTAATAAAACATATAAACGCCTCTCTAAAGGCTCAGAAATATATATAAAAGCTAAAAAGTATCTAAACTATTTGGAAAATTACACAATATCGGAAGAATTACCGACAGCGCATTATTTACTTAGAAATGATGTAATGATCTATTCTTTGGCTTTTCGTCATGCAAATAAAATGCTAGGAGAGTATTATAATTTAGTTGCCTACGGAGATAAAGGAATAACTTTTATAGAAAAGGTATGGAATAATATAAAAAACCTTATAACAATAAACTTATTTTTCCTTGTGTTACTATTTTTTACGCATTTAATTTCATTTAATCAAGAGCAAGGCAGATATGTAAGTTCTTTTGATATTATGATGATATTCGTAATAATAATGTGTAACATATTTATATTGATTGACTTTATAATGCAGTATATTCGATCACATTAGATAAAAAATAAGCAAGGGAACGATATGTTTCGAATTAACTTAAGTATTGATTATTTTATTTATAAAAAGGTAAAATTTATGTAGTGAATATTAGAAATAAGGTGGGAGTATGACCGATAATAAAGAAGGCTTTGAAACTGAGTTATCACAAATAACAGAACAATTCAATAGAGAATTAAAAAAGCTAGACCCAAAAGCAGTAACTGTAGCAATGTACGTAAGAATATATGAAACTTGTAAAGCTATTGTTATATCACGAGGGCATACTAATTTTGCAACAATTAATCAAAAATTTATCAATGCAGTAAATTCAATAATACCAAATGCAAACATATCTAATTTTGAAGATGCTTTTACACAGGCACAAGAAATTGTCAAGCCTGTTAGCAAAGACCTTGAGACATTGAAATCGGGTTATGAACAATCAATAAAGACATTATACATTGAATCAGGGGAATTGTTAAAACATGCAACGGGAATATCACCTGAAAAAATGAAAGATAGTAAAATACAATTATCTCAAAATAGAGAAAATCAATATTTTACATCAATAGGTGATTATGTGTTTGCAAGTTCAGAAGAGGATTCACAAGATATGTATGTAGCAAGGGCTAATACTAGTGGAATGTTTGCATTTGATGAATTTTGTATAACGGGTGGAGATAATATTCAAAAGATTGATAATCGACAGCCTAGAGTATTATTAAAAAAACCAGCATATGTTTATTCAATAAGTCCTCAAAAATTTAATCCAGTTACAAATATTAATATTAAAAATGGCAATCCGGTTTTTGAATTTGGGCAGGAATGGATATCAGATGAAACAGTAGATATAAATGATAAATCGCAAGTTCCTACTATAGAGACAGTAAAAGATATAACTTCTATACTTGAACATACACAGTTATTTTGTAATACTGGTAAAAATAAGAATATATCAAAAGAAATAATGCAATTACAAGGAAACGAAAGAATAACAGCAATTAGGACTGCTATAATGAATGGTGAACTTAGGTATATAAATGGTGAGGCTGATAGAAATGTATTAAATGGACTTGAAGGTATACAACAACAAATAATTACCCAAACACAAGGACAATGGAATCATTAGAATATGTTCGTGGGCTCTAGCATTTATATAATCGTCTAGAAACTTGAATTTTAACTATACAGTTGTTTTTATAGGTTTTATTATCTTGCTTAATAATGCTTGCAACAACTTTTTAGATATATAATATACACGAAAGTATGCAAGAAATCCTATGGAGCATTATACTGCATAGTACAAATCATGTAAATAAATGACGCTAGGGACGATTCGTCAACTTATTGTAGAAAAATATTTTAAGACTACACCCGTCGATACCGCTATATTGCTTTGTACCTAAGATATTCAGTTCTAAAAATAATTCTGATTTTGGACCCCTTTTTAATAATTCAATATTTTTTATTTAATTTCCTTTTTTTTAGTATCAAAGCCTTATTAATCATACTTTTTCAGTGGTTTCAAATCGTATTCTTGCCTTTCAGGAAAATATAGTTCTTCCTACCCATCCTATATTAGGACTATTATACCTTGTTTTACATTATGTGGAAGTAATATAATTAGAATAGAGGGGCATGTAATACTAATGAAATTGCTGCTATTATAATTAACATTCTGATGGTATCCTTTGAAAATCAATGCTATGAATGGAGGAACACAGAGGATGTTATCTAAATTTAGATTATTAAAAGAAGAATCTGGTCAAGCTATAGTTTTGCTTGCATTAGTATTTACTCTATTATGTGGACTTGCAGCTTTATCAATTGATGTGGGTTATATGGCTCTTGCAAAAGCTGAACTACAGAATGCCGCCGATGCAGCTGTTATGGCTGCAGCTCAGGAGTTACCAGATAATCCGGATCAGGCTATAACATGTGCACAAGCCTATGCAAATGTTAATGGAGAATCAAGTGATGACGTGAGAGTTACAATAGGAGAGGATAACAAATCTATTTCAGTTGCAATAAATCGTACAGTGCCTATGTCTTTTGCCAATATACTTGGAACAAAAGCTGCTGATTTATCAGCAGATGCCACTGCAAAGACAGGAATTGCTGCAAGTGTTCCTTGGATTGTGCCTTTTGTTATTCCAAAACCCCCACAATTTAACTATGACGAAGTTTATGTAATGCGTATGTATGGTCCAGGAAATTTTATAGACTATCCTAATGCTAATGGGTCAACTCCAGCGGGTTACCCACCGGGATACAAATATCCCTATGACTGGAGGGCGGATCCTATATATGGAAGGTATACGTTGTCTAACCCTTATCCGTATCAATTTGATTATATGAATGTGTATATAGAGAAAAATACAAATTTTAGTGATTATATTAATTGGTTGGAAAATGGTTATCATGATACTTTCTCAATTAATCAACAGATGTACTATTATGCGCCTTCGAGTGGAGGCCGGGAATCCGTAAATGCTTTTGCAAGAAGGGTCGAAAGAGATTCAAATACTGATTACACAAAGGCAAAGGTAGGGGATGGGCGAGTAATACTTATCCCGATAGTGGATAAAATACTTAGCCGTAATACAAGCCAAAGAGGCAATATTCCTGTCACAATAATAGGCTTCGCAGGGTTTTTCATACAGGAAGTGCATAAAAATAGCTATGGAACGAGCTTTTGGTTTGAAGGCAGATTCCTTGAGGACCTCAACATTGGTACAGGTGAAGTTACCTTTGACTCTAACGCAGACTTTGGCTTGCGCGTAGTAAAACTTACAGACTAAGTCTATATCCTTGCAGTTTTGAATTAAACCATATCTGTTTTATTATACAGAAAAAGAAAATTAAGCGATGAAAAGAATAGAATTAGTATAAAATTTTTATAAATTAGCAGGCTAAAACATTTGCAACAAAAAAGAAAAAAAGGTAGACTAATGTAGTAAAAAGAAAAAAATCAAAATATCAGTAATGCAGATTTTAAACCCATCAAGATATACTTGGAGGAAGATATGCGTTCAATTAATGTAGATAAGTTAACAGGGAATGAAAAACTAGGTAAACAAATATTTGATGATTATGGAAGAATATTACTTGATAAAGGCGTTATATTAACGTCCTTTTATATTGAAAAATTAAAAGGAAGAGGAATCATCTCTGTAATTATTGATGATGAAATATCAAAGGATATTACCCTAGAGGAAAGTATTTCAGAAAAAACGAAGCAGCTGACTAAACATGCAATAAAAGAAATGATGGATGACTATAGTAAAAATGGTGTTGCTAATAATGCAGCAGTCATAAAGTCTGTAAATTCAATTATTGATGAAGTGCTCTCCAATAAAGATGTTATGATAAATGTTTCAGATATAAGGTCGGTAGATGATAATATATATTCACATTCGATAAATGTGTGTGTGCTTTCAACTTTGATTGGAATTCATATGGGATATAACATGCTGAAATTAAAGGATATTGCAATTGGGGCTTTGCTGCATGATATAGGAAAGACTAAAATCAAAACTGATAAAAAAGTGCTTGAAGAGAAAAAAACAAAAGAAGAATTGAATAAATATATCGAAGATATGCATTCAAAGGTTGGATTCGATTTTCTTGGAGAACAAAATATTTGTAATGCCTTTTCAAAAGTTATTGTGCTTATGCATCACGAAAGAATTGATGGAACTGGATTCCCTCTTAAGTTAAAAGGAAACGAAATTAGCGAATACGCAAGATTGGTTTCAGTATGCAATACATTTGACAATTTAATTTCCGGCAAGAGTCAAGACTGTAGTATGCCTGTATATGAAGCACTAGAGTGCTTAGGGGTAATGAGTGGAACAGACCTTGATGAAGGAATGGTAAAAAAGTTTACAATGAATATTGCGGCATATCCATGTGGGAGTGGAGTAAAATTGAATACTAATGAAAAATGTATAGTTGCAAGGCAAAATACCTGTATGCCTACAAGACCAGTATTAAAGGTACTATACGATAAGAACGGTGAACCTGTAAAAGAACCTTATGAGATTGATTTAAAGATTAAACTTACACTATTTATTACTGAAACTTTCGAAGTATAATAAGGGGGATTTGAATGAAAAATCAAGGTAAACTCGAAAAAGAGAATGAACTTATAAATATAATTCTTCCGAAGATTTTAGAGATTAATGATAACAATTATAACGAGAAAATGTTGGAGATATTTGAGTATATCGGACAATCTTTTAATATTGATAGGATTTTTATATATCTTTTTAATAAAGATGGGATATTCATGAAAATGGATTTCCAATGGAGCCGCAAGAATATATGCAATAAGAGGGATGTAATACAGGAAGAAGTAGCATATGAGTTGCCTTGGTTAATAAGAAATTTAAAGAATAGTATAAATGTAATAATAGAAAAAGTTGAGGAACTTCCTTGTGAAGCAGCTCCGGAAAAGGAAATGCTTACCAAAGAAGGAGTTGAAAGCTGTTTTTATATGCCACTAAAAGCACAGGATAAGATTTGGGGTTTTGCGGGATTTGAAAATTTAAACAAGAAGATTTTTTTGGAGAATATTCCATTTGAAATTTTTGAAATGCTGTTAAAAACTTTTATAACTATTAGAGTAAAGATTCTGGAAGAAAAAAGGCTTCGAAAAAAATTAACCGGACAATCCCTGCTTCTAGATAATTCTACTGTACAGTTATGGACATTAAAGAATGTATCAACTTACGATGCAGTAAATGAAGCTCATGCAAACTTTTTTGGAAAAACAAAAAGCGAATTGGAATATCAAGATATGTTTAATATTTTTACGCCAGAAATCGCAAATAAATTAAGCGAAGAAAGTTTGAGTTTTTTTCATAGTGAGGATAAGTTAGAAAAAGAAACATGGATAAAAAATGGCGAAGGAATAGAAAGACTTCTACTAATAAAAGGAATATCTAAAAAAGATGTTAATGGGAATATTGAATATATTGTGTGTACTGCTGAGGATATTACAGAAGAAAGGAAAATGCGTGAAGAGCTGGAAAAAGCGAAAATTGATGCAGAGGCTGCTAATTTGGCCAAGAGTTATTTTCTAGCAAATATGTCTCATGAAATTAGAACTCCAATGAATGGAACATTGGGGTTCTTAGAGTTACTTAGCATGACAAACCTTGATTCTGAACAAATGGAATATATTAAAGACGCCAAGGAGTCTTCTGGTTTATTATTAAGACTAATAAATGATATTCTGGACTTTTCAAAGGGTGAAGCAGGTAAAATTGAATTGGAAAAAATAAGCTTTAATGTACGTTCAGTAATTAATGATACACAAAAATTATTAATACCAAAAGTAGTTGATAAAGATCTTGAAATATTTACATTAATAAATTCAAATGTACCTGTTGAAGTTATTGGAGATCCGGGTAGGTTAAAGCAAGTATTAAATAATTTGATAAGCAATGCAATAAAGTTTACTGAAAAAGGCGAAGTTATTATCAGTGTTAAGAAAATTCAAGAGGACAAGAATTATTGTACTTTGTTATTTGAAATCAGTGATACAGGGATTGGAATAAAGGAAGAAGATATTCCGAAACTTTTTAATTATTTTACGCAGGTTGATGCAGCTACTAATAGAAAATTTGGAGGTACTGGTTTAGGACTTGCTATATCTAAAAAACTTGTTAATTTGATGTACGGCAATATTAATGTAGACAGTAAATTTGGAGAAGGATCAAAGTTCAGTTTTACATGTAATTTCGGAAAATGTAATTATATTTCTAAAGAAATAAAAGATACAAACCTAGATTACAAGATTATGAAGGATAAGCGTATTTTACTGATTGGTTCAAATAAAACTGAACAGATGATAATAGAAAATTATATAAAAGAAGTTGGTGGAAACTTAGGGTTTGCTCAAAATGAAAATCAAACAATTGAAAAATTAGTTATATCTTCAACTAATAAAGCCCCCTATGATTTGATTATAGTTAATGCTCAAAATCATGAAATAGATTCTTATAAATTTGTTGAAACAATAAGAAACAATTCTTTTTTAAGTAATACATTAATGGTTATGCTTGTTTATTTTGCTCAAAAAGGAGACTCTCAGATTGCCAGTGAAAGAGGCTATGACGCTTTTTTATCAAAGCCTATTAAAGAAGAGGAATTTCTAAATTGTTTAGTTACCCTACTTGAAAATAAACGTAAATTCGAAGGAAAGAGTTTGATAAATAAAGGAAAAAACACAAAGAAAGATATTATTACAAAACATAGTGTGAATGAAATGGTATTTGAAACAGGCAAAAAGATATTAACGGTTGAAGATAACTTTATTAACCAAAAGGTATTTGTAAAGTTACTTGAGAAATTTGGACTAAATTGTGATTTAGCGTTAGATGGAAAAGAAGCAGTAAAGGCGTGTTCGCAAAAAAGTTATAATGTTATTTTTATGGATTGCCAGATGCCCGTAATGAATGGATACGAAGCAACTAAGAAGATAAGGGAGTTAGAGGGGGATAGGAAACATGCAATAATTATTGCTTTAACTGCAAATGCTACTGTCGGAGATAGGGAAAAATGTATTTTATCTGGAATGGATGACTACTTATCTAAGCCGATTGACATTGAAAAATTAAAACATATCATTGAAAAGTACATTATTAAAAATGATATTAGTGAATAAAGATGTAAGTTTATATATAAGAGCATAAAAAATACTCTCTTGATTTTCGCAAGAGAGTATTTTCTCGTTACACCTGTTACAAATAGTGACAAAATCCTTTTCTTAAAAAAATGAAGAATATCTTATAAGGGTGCAAATGTCGAAAAGTGGAAGATTTTTGAATTTAAATATGATATAATTATCATATAATGGGGTGGAGAAAATGGCTATAAAAAATAGTATAAAAGTTAATAAAGTTGGCAGTACTATAGACGCACAGATGATTTTGATTTTTGAAATATTAGAAAATATTAATTTAGATTCAGAACGAAAAAATCAAAAATTCAACAAATTAATTGCGCAAGGTGAATTAGGTTCTCCAGAATTTGTTGAATTGTATATGAAAACTATACAAGAAAATCTGAGGAAGGCAGGCATTCCATTGGGGTATAGTCAAAGTGTACGTTTGGAAGAATGTCTGGGGGATAAAACACTTAAAGATAAGGCTGAGAAAAGAAAAATAAATCCTAGTGAATTACTATTAGAAGAAATTAAAGGAATAATTACAACAAAACAGGTAGGGAACGAAGAAATTGAAGAAATAGTTGCAACAAAACAGCTAGAGAACATTGTGAATACTGGATTAAATTTAAAACAAAGAACCGGAAATAGATTTGGAGGGTTTGAACCTCCTACATATGAACAAGTAAAAAAATTGCATGAAATGTATAAAGAAAATTTCAATTGTTTTACGCCTGATGGCGAACTTATGTCAGGTATATTATCTCCTGATGGAAGGTCTTTTAACTTCGCAGGATTAGATATAATTTCTGATTATGCCAAAGGACATGGTATAGAAATGCGAGGACTTTCCTTTGTTTGGCATGATAATTTTCCGGAGGGTCTAGAAAAAATAAAACAAAATGAAGAAAGGGCAGGAAAAGATCCGGCAGAAGCAATACAAGATATTTTTAGAAGTTATATAACTGCATATGGTAATAAAGGATATGACTGCTATGCATGGGACATATTGAATGAAATAGCATATGATAGTAAGGTTGTAACCGAAGGAGAAAATAAAGGAATACAAGGAAGAGTATTTAGAGATTCGAAATGGACTATGGCAATTCCTACAGGAGAAGAAAGAAAAGACTTTTTAAAAAAATCGGATATTGCATTAAAAAAGGAGGAAACCTCTAATGAACAGAATAGGGAAACCGCTGGCGAACGGGATGGAAAACCATTTGATGAACGGGATAGGGAATATCTGGCGTTATATATAAATTTATTAGAGATAGCAAGAGAAAGTGCTCCAAACGAAAAATTCTATATAAATGAGTTTCATCTGGAAAATCCTCAAAAAAGAGAAAACTTCCTTAAAATAATAAGAGCAATCCGCACATATGAACAAGCTACAGGTAAAACTTTGATAGACGGTGTTGCTTATCAATGCCATATAAATACTGATATTGATGTACATGAAGTTGAAAATGCAATTATTGGCTTAGAAGAAATAAACGAAGAATTTAAAAAGGCAAAACCAAATGAAGAACTTAAGAGGATTAAACCGTTGGAACCATTGGATATACAAATATCAGAGCTCGACATAGCCCATAGTAGAAATGAGGGTAAAGCAAACGAAGCAAAAGAAGAATATACACTGAAAATACTACAAGAAGAAAATGAAAAACAGGCAAAACTTTATACAGGTATTTTTGATATGGTTAACAGGCATAAAAGTATTTCGCTTTTATCACTCTGGGGACCGGCAGACAATTTGAATTTTGCAAATCGTAGTTATGCAAATGGAGAAATGGCACATGCAACTTTGATAGATGAGAATTACGAAGTAAAGAGTTTTGTGCGTGAATACGAAAAGGATAGCCAAGGAAAAGCAGAAACAAAACCAAAAAAATTCTTTACACGTAAAGATTTAATAGATGCAACTAAAAATGTAGATAGGGTAGAGGTTTCGGATGTACTGCACCCAATAGTATCAGAAGAACAAAAGGGACAGGAACAAGAAAAAAACGTAAGTGTACGAAGGTCTAGTAGTATAGGTGGGGATGGACGAATATAGTTAATTTGGGGGACAAGTTTGTATGGATCAAAAGTACATAATTGCTGTTAGTGAAGTAAGCAGAATAATTGAATTGATGTCACCTGAAGATCAGGAGAAGGTACCTATTAAATTCAGAGAGTTTTTAAAAAAACATGAAAAAGAGAATCTAGGTAATAAATTTCGAGCAGAGGTTCCATTATCAGAACAAGAAATATCACATGAAGCAAGAGTATTATTAGCTTTCATCAGTGACAAATTTTTCAAATAATTGTCATTAAAACATTCATTTGAACTAAAATTATAAGGAGGTTGATTATAATATGACAATTAATATATTGGGAATAGATATTTTGATTACTTTAAAAGAAGTCATTATATTTTTCGTAATAAGTTTAATAGGATATATTTTATTAGTTTCAAGAATGGCAAAGAAAAATTCTGATGAGAATATAATTTTTTTGGTAGTGGACAGCGTGAAAGAATATTTTTGCTTGTTTTTGGTATCAAAATAGCAGGACTGAGGAAAGGATGAAAAAGTATAAAGAATTCCAATCTGACCCCATTCAATTTTATATAAAAAGAGATTGTGATACAGACTTTTTAGAGTAATAATAAAACACATAAAAAACTGAATATATCAAGTTCCAAGCGACCTGAAAGCAAAAATGCAGAGTCGCTTTTATTGTGTTAAAAACTGTATAATATAAATATTATCGTGTAAAATTGTACAGTTTTTTAATTGAATACAATTTAAAAATTCAATAGTGCCAATGCTTGATGGGGGATGAATTTTGCAAGGCTGTTATGGATATAATACATGTAATAGTTGACATACAAATATATATTACATATAATAAAAGCGAATAATATATTTTTATATTATTCAAAAAAGGTTATGATGGAGTGATTACAATGGAAAGAAAAATATGTTTAATAGGCAGTTTTGCAACGGATTGGATAAGGTATAGTGATTATGAATATAAAACTGATTCAGAAGGAAATCTTTACATTAAACCCAAAGAAAATGCCGGCTTTTCTATGTATAATCCCTTTGATATTGCTGAGGATATCTTAATTGATTTTCTAAAGATTGGTGAAGCTTCAAGGAGTTATTACAAAAACAAAAACCAAGAAGTTTATGAGGAACTAAAAAAAATGGTTTTGTTTTTTGCAAGAAAATATGGGCTGTTGGGTTTAGCCAGCGCAAGTACTTATAACCGCAATGTCATAGGAGATAAAGAAGTACTAATTATAGAGAAAAATTACATCAATATAAAAGACAAAAGCATTAATTCGGAAAGCTACATGAAACTATTCACTCCTTTTGTAGAGAGTGATGACTTAAGTGTGAGGTATTATAAAAACTGTGTTGACTTGATTAAGACTGAGGACTCACCTAAATTTTACGGTAAAAGGCCGCTTATTATGGATTTGATTTTCTCAAAATTCTATACCGAAAGATTAGAGTGGATTATGAAGTTTGCAGAAATGCTTTCGGAGCATTTCTGTCAGCTTTTGGTTTACAGGGCTTCTGCCGGTTACCTTACTGAACATGTAACTATTCTTGCCGACACATTCAAAGCCAACAAGATAGGATTTACTATTAATCAAATAGATAAAACCATTATTTCATGGGACTTTGATTCATTAAAGACCACAATTGAAACAATATATGCATTTGCGGTAACCGATCAAAACATATTGTTAAGCCGATGTGAGCATTGTGGAGATTTTTATATAGCTTTGTCAAACAGGGAGAAATACTGCAGTCCTGCCTGCAGGAACAGATCAAATGTTCAGAGAAGCAGACGCAGAAAAAGTGAGATAGAAGGACAGTAGAGAGGATGATAAAAAAGTGAAAGTGCTGGTATTAAACGGAAAACCAAAAGCAGTTTTGCAAAGCCCTATGGGAATTAAGGAGGATATATATGAAAATCACAGCATTTAACGGGAGTCCGGATGGCAAAAAAAGCGTTACTCACAAAATGGTTCAAGAAATTCTTGCAGGAGCAATAGAAGCGGGGGCAGAAACACAAAATTTTACCCTTGCAGAAAAGAACATAAACCATTGCATGGCATGCTCTCATTGCTTATCTGTAAAGTTGAATAAATGCATTATCGAAGATGATATGCAGGAAATGCTCACAAGCTTCAAACAGTCAGACATAGTTATATATGCTACGCCACTCTACTTTGATAATGTTTCAGGTATGATGAAGGTGTTTTTTGACAGAAGTTTGTCAATTGTAGCACCATATGTAGGCAAGGACGAAAATGGTGAATACAGGCATATAGATAAGCCTGGTTTTTCAGATTCATTTGTGAAAGTTCCAAAGTTAGTCGCAGTTAGTAATGCAGCTTTTCCCGAGCAAAGCCAGTTTCAAGTCATATCCCATTTATTTAAAAGAATGGCCAGAAACATTCATACGGAGGTGATAGCAGAGATTTACAGAGGCGAAGGTCCTCTTCTAAGAGAAATCGTGCCAGAATTGGCGCCTATCGTTCAGGAATATAAGAAGCTTTTAAGAAAAGCAGGCAGAGAACTTGTTGATTTATTAAAACTCTCGGAGGAAACAAAGGAAGAACTTCAAAAAGCTCTTATTCCACATGATGCATATGTCAAAGGATGGAATGCTTTTATTGATAATGAATGGAACAGCCAGATATGATATGTATTAAAGGAAGGATAATTTGATATGCATACAATTGAAACGTTTTTAGATGATAAAGGAAGGATAAAACAGCTTCCGTCAAGAGGAAAACCGAGGAGTGCTGTATTGGAATATCTTGCCACGAAGTTCTCCTCCGACAAGGATTATACCGAGAAAGAAGTAAACGCAATAATTGATAATTGGCACACATTTGGTGATTATTTTCTACTTAGGCGTGAACTAATTGATTATCAATTTCTTTGCAGAACAAGAGATGGCGCTAGATATTGGAAAGAGAAAGATGACTATGGGAGTATCAATTTATAATGTTATTAGGAGGCTAAATATGAAGCGTTCACAAATTAATCAAGAAATAAAGTGGGCAAAGACTTTGTTAGAAAAAAATAATATCAAATTACCACCTTTTGGTTATTGGACTTTAGAGGAATGGAAATCAAGTAACAGAAACCTGGCGACCATTAAAGAAGTTATGCTTGGCTGGGATATAACGGATTATGGTAGAGATAATTTCAACGAATTAGGAGCTGTCTTATTTACTTTGAGAAATGGATCCTTAAAAGACAATAGAATTGGAACTCCTTATGCAGAAAAACTTATTGTTTTAAAAGATGGACAGCGACTTCCGATCCATTATCATGAAAGTAAAACTGAAGATATCATCAACCGAGCAGGTGGGGTTTTAGCTATTAAGCTATATAATTCATTAGAAAATGGCAATGTTGATTATTTATCAAAAGTTTGTGTTGATTTAGATGGAGTGCCACATACTTTTGAAGCAGGTGAAAAAATCAACATTTATCCTGGCAATAGTATTACATTACGTCCTTATATGTATCATTTATTTTGGGCTAAGGAAGGCTGTGGAGATTTAGTATGTGGAGAGGTTTCTTCTATTAATGACGACAACATAGACAATTTTAATGCAGAAGATGTTAGTAGGTTTTCAAAGGTTGAAGAAGATGAACCGATTTTGCATCCGCTTTGTAACGAGTATAATATGGTTTTACAAGAACAAAATGGTTGATAAGCCAAAAGGCTACGGTTCTCTTGTTACAAATACCACATGTTATAAATACCAATGTTGTAAATTGTCGAAACTTATGCTAAAATACAAATAAAATTAAAATGAATAAGACTCGTGGGTAGTTTCCAAACTACTTATGAGTTTTTCTTTTTAATGTATGAAGGAGAATAAGAAGATGGGAGTAGCAGAACTACTTATCATAGCAATCGGATTGTCAATGGACGCGTTTGCAGTTGCAATTTGCAAAGGCTTATCAATGCAAAAAATGAGTTATAAGAATGCGATTATAACTGGATTCTTCTTCGGGGGATTTCAGGCGTTGATGCCGTTTGTTGGTTATCTGCTCGGAACGCAATTCAAGGCTTATATAACCTCAATCGACCATTGGATTGCTTTTGTTTTACTCTCTATTATCGGTATTAATATGATAAGAGAGTCGCGAAGTGAGTACGAAAAACTTGATGATTCGTTCAGCCTGAAAAATATGACGGTATTATCATTGGCAACAAGTATTGATGCGTTAGCCATAGGTGTGACCTTTGCATTTTTACAGGTAGAAATTATTTTTGCCATTTCTATGATTGGAATTACCACTTTTATTTTATCTTTTATTGGTGTAAAGATAGGGAATGTGTTCGGAACAAGGTTCAAGTCAAAAGCTGAGTTTGCGGGTGGAATTGTTTTGATTGCAATGGGTATAAAAATTCTTCTTGAACATCTTAAAATTATCAGTTTTTAGCAGTGTATTTGCTTGTTTGATAAAGAGTAGCTGGACCAAAATTTAAGAATCCGAGTTTACTTATTTTATATTTTCATGTATCTTATAGGTGGGAGTCTCAGAAAAATTTATTTTTATAAAAATGTTTTTAATTCTACATTGTTTGTAATTGAGAAAAATATAAGAGAGTTTGGGGTTATATTTTGAAAAAAGGAGGTGCTTCCTATGGGAGACAAAAGTATTAGGAAAGAAAATAAAAAGAAAAAGAAGGCAAAGAAAGAGACTGCTGTTCAAACGACTACTATATCTTCAATTGTAAAAAAGACTGAAGATACAAAGTAGATAGAGGTGGCTTTTATAGGGAAGTCGCTTTTTATTGTGTTAAAAACTATAAACAGGATCCTTGAGTTTGGGGCAAAAGCTGTACAATATTATCGTATAAAATTGTACAGCTTTTTTATTTGGATATAACTGAAAAAGTCAATGCCACCTAGGACTCATAGGGTAGGGGACTAAATCTCTACAACTTTTTGATACATGGCTGCTGCCCTCTTCGCGCGAAATTTCGTAGAATTAAATAAGGAAACAAAATTTTATTCCATTTACATATTCAATTTTCAATTTAATGAAAAATATTATATAATAGATATAGTATAAGAAAATTCAAAAACAGTCAGAAATCATAGTAATAAGAAGAGAGGGAACGATTATATATGGATAATAATGCTGTTTCTAAGATTAACGCAAGTCGGTTGCCTGACCATATCAAGAATAAAATGACGGAATTGATTAATGCCGGACAGCTGCCGGAAATAGTCGAATCGGCAGGATTTCTACAAAATAGTCGTGAGCATAATCACAATTTATTAATTGACCATATGTTGGCATCTGTCGAAGAAGCAGATAAGCTTTGTCAAACAGCAGGTATTTCAGAGCAGGAAAGAGAAATTCTTTTGCTTGCTATGTCTCTGCATGATGTTGGTAAAACAACAAAAAACGGCATTAAGATGATTAATAAGTTAGATGAATTTGGAAAAGAGGTTAAAGATGAAAAAGGGAAATTAGTAAAAGTAGAAGACGAATATAAGCCGGGTGTGAAGCAGCGTACATTTTTTGGTCATGCTGAAGAATCTGCAAAATCTATACCTGGAATATTGGAGAAAATGGGGTATGATGAACAAATTACAACATTGGTTACGTCTCTCGTAAAACTTCATGATGAGCATATTAAGGTAGGTATAACTCATGATGAGCAGGAAGGCAAATATGTAATTAATGAGAAAACGGTTAATAACTATATTAAACAACTTCAAGACAATTTCGGCAATGTTGAGCAAGGATTTGAATTACTGAATATAGTTGGGCAGGCAGATATTCTTTCTCAGGAAAATCCGCAAGAAAAAAAACTCCCAGGGTTTATGGACAAAATGGAAGTAATTAGAAATGAGATGGTCGGAAGAGGCTTGATAAATAAGAAGGAACAAGGCATTTGCAGGGCAAGTGTCATTGAGCAAACAAAAGATTTAGCTAATATTATAGAAAAAAATAGTTTAAATCAAGAGAAAAAAGGACCCGACAGTCATGATGATAGATAATAAAAATGTTTTTGAATTAAAAAATATCGAGGAAGATGAATATGAAAAGCTTTTGTGTGAAGTAAAAGCTGTAATTGATGCTTTCCCGGAGCATGAAAAAGAAATGATTAGCAAATCATTGTTTGAGTTATTTGAAAAAAGAATTAAAGATGAAAGCAAAACTGTAGAAATCGATTTTAACAAGCCTCTTAAGGGGCAGATTTCTGAAAAAGCAAGACTTATGCTGGCTTATGTAGTAAGAAAATTATTTTTAAAATAATAATCAATACTGTTAAAAGTATTTATCAATTGTATAAAAATTACGCGTTCAAGTATGACCTTAACACACGTCGAGTGTGTGACGATGACAGAGGAGTAGCATGCTAATATTTACTATTAAGCTAAAGTTGATTATAATATTAATATAAAAGTGAATATGAGTTATTGGAGGAGGTTAGTTAACTTATAATGTCACTGTTCATATAAATATATTAATAAATTTCTGAACTATCCCAATAATTTTTAAATGAGACACTTAACTCTTATTAATCCCATTTGAAAAAATTAAATAAATCATAATATACAAAATATTTTAACTTAGAGGTGGCTTTTTATTATGTTTAAAAAAATATTTTTAAAGAAGCGTAATTTTTTAATTATACTTATTAGTATCATATGTAGTTTAGAATATTTTAATATATTTGGATTCAATGCAAAACCCATAATATTTACCGCTATAGTTTTATTCGTATCGTTTCTCTACTCTGGCATATTTGATGTTTATATAAAGGATTTAGCAGAAAAAACTAAAAGGCTTTTAGACAATAAAGTTAATGTCCAAAATATAGATTCTTATACTGAAATCATTAATATATATTTAAAAAGAATTAAATCAAAAGCTAAGAAAAATGTTAATTTTTTATTGATTTCTAAGTTTATGGATGAAATAGTTGAGTTTGAAAAGGTATTTCCAAAACTTGTTGATAACTATAAGCGAGGAGAAAACTATCTGGCTAATAATAATGTTTTAATTCAGAAAGAAATTAAACAGCTTGAGAAAAAACTTTTGAATTCTAGCGGACAAACCAAAGAAATGTATGAAAAAGCACTTGAAGAGAAGAATACAACCTTAAGCGAGGTTAATAACATAAGAGTCTCTATGGATGAAACTGAATCGAAGCTTAATTATTTTCTGAGTACACTACAAAAAATAGAAGCGTCTATGGAATCAGTTGAAGTTGGACAAGCTTTAACCGATCAGGAAACTACTGATTTTACTAATGAATTTGAAGCATTTTCTGATGTAATCAAAGAAGAAAGACAGAAACTAACGTTATAAATATTTTAAGGTGGGATAATATGAGATTACAAAAATATATATTTTTGGTTGTGGCAATAATAATTATAATTGGTTCATTTTATTTATTTTTTGTACAAGATTTTAAAAACATACCAACAGTTCTAAAAATTGTAGTTGATAAGCAAGAAGATAAAAATAATCCTTTCTTTGAAGAGATACGCAAAGAATTTATTCAGAAAAATAAGAATATATCTATTAAGTGGATATATTTGAATGATTATGACTCTACTGAATATATTTCGAAAAATGATGTAGATGGTTGGTTTGCTAGTTCTGAAAGCAGCATTGAACATTTAAAGTCATCTTATGATTTTAGCAAAAAGAGCAATGTTTCATTACAGCCTATTACTTATGCAACTTCCCCTATGGTTATTATTGGTTGGAAAGAAAAATTAGACAAACTTGGGGATATTAATATTGAAAAATTATATGATATTGTAACCAATAATAAAAGTTGGAGTTCAGTTGGTGGAGATTATAAATGGGGCAAAATAAAATTTACCCACGCAGACCCTACCATTTATGATACAGGCAACAGATTAATGGTTTTGTTAACTAATAATTATAATATCCAAAAAGGAACTCCCAAAAAATTTATTACAAAATATGACATAGTAAATGCAAAAGACTATATTTTGTCTTTTGAAAATAAAATTAAATATCAACCAAGTGATAGAAATTATATTATTGATGAGATGGTTAATTATGAATTTGATAATAATGATATGATGCTGTTTGATGAATTTACCGTGCTTAAAAATATTCAAAATGCAAAGACTAAATGGTCAAATTTGAAAATTATTTATCCAACACCTAATATAAATGTTAATGTACCATTTGTTATTATTAATGCTTCTAATTATTCAGCTCAAAAAGTTGATTCAATGAATAAGTTTAAAGATTTTCTTTTGAGTGAAGATGTTCAAAAAAGAATACTTAAAACAGGATTTAGACCTGTAAAAACAAATGTAAAAGAATTAGAATTACTTGAAAGAGAATATTCCAATTTTGGATTTAAAAAAGACATTTCGGATTCAGGTATATCTTTTGAAAGCAATGTTCTTTGGAGTATAAGCGATATTTTTTCAAAACAATAGAATTATTGCATTTTAGTATGATATCAACCTTTACACACACGCGGAGTGCGTGACACTGATAGAAAGAAAATAGATTGTGTTAAGTAATATTCAGGATTTTAATTGAAAGGTGAAGGTTGCTGCGGATTGAGATATTGAGTTTTGAACTGCACTCTATAAATGCTGCTTGAATTTCTAAAAGATAAACCAAGAAGACATAAAAATAAAGGGGGAATTTTATGAGTGCATTAATTGTATTAGGATTTTTAGCTTTAGTAGTATTAGGTACTATTACTTTGTTGATAGTATCTATAGTGAAGTTAACTAAAAAGTTTAATGTGGTTTATTTAATAACACTAATAATTTCAGGTATCTTGACAATTTTTATTGTGCTAAGTATATTTTCATCAATTGCTTTTTATAAGGTTGGAAGTTATACAAATAAGGCAAAGTCAAGGGCTGATATTCAGAATGCAAGCATAATTGGAACTGCAATTATAAGAGGAATCATTGATGGTGAATTAAGCGGGATAGAAACAGATGCTGAAATAACAAGTCCCCAAATTTCAAAGGTTCTATCAAAAACTATGCCTCAAATACCAACAGTAAAGAAGCAGCAATCATACAAATGGTTTATTTCTTATAATAGTACAGATGGAAAAGTAATAATAAAATCTGGAGAACATCCTGAAACTGCAGTTATTCTTTACCCAAGACCAGATAAGCTGCCGTCCCCCTATGATGATATTGAGGAGAGTAATGGAAGTAGTTTTAAACTAAAATAATCCAGTGTCTGAGTTCAATGCCAGCTCTTTTTATCGATAAAGCTAAAAAAATTGAATCTGAAATAAATAAAGGTAATGTTAATTGGCTGAGGTGTTTTTAACTCTTGGCCTTTTTATTTTTTAAATTATGACTTGATAGTATAATGTTAATTGTAATACAAAGATATCTGTCTTTAATCCGTTAAAACTTATCTTACATTTTAGTGCATAAAATGAGAGGATTAATCTACAGAGTAATGCTAAACTTTGATTATAAGGAGGTGATGCAATGGAATGGTTGGAGAGATTGAATCAATCTATTAACTACATTGAAGACAATCTGTATGGAACAATCAATTATGAGCATGCTGCAAAGATTGCTTGCTGCTCAACTTTTCACTTTCAAAGGATGTTTTCTTATATTGCAGGTATACCATTATCTGAATATATTCGTCGCAGACGTATGACGGTTGCAGCTTTTGATTTAAAGAATAGCAGTGCGAAAGTAATTGATGTGGCACTGAAATATGGTTATGAATCGCCTACATCATTCAATCGTGCATTTCAGAGTGTGCATGGAGTTTCTCCTTCTGCTGCCCGTACGGAGGGAGTATCTCTCAAAGCATTTCCACGCATTAGCTTCACAATTACAATCAAAGGAGATGTGGAAATGAATTACAGAATTGAAAAAAAAGAAGCTTTCAGAATCGTTGGAGTCAAAGAACACTTTGACATGAGTATTGAGGAGAGTTTTTTAAAGGTGCCGCTGTTTTGGCAGAAAACCATTCAGAACGGCATAATCCCAAAGGTTTGTGGGCTGATGAGTCAGACACTATTAGGTTTGCTTGGTATCAGTACTTGTATGAACGGAAAGGATTTTGACTACTATATAGCGGTTGCAACTGACAGGCCAGCACCGGAAGGGACTATTGAATATGAAGTACCTGCTGCCACATGGGCAGTTTTTGAATGCATTGGACCTATGCCAAACGCTATTCAGGAACTGCAAAAGCGGATTGTTACTGAATGGCTGCCTACATCTGGTTATGAATATGCGGATGCACCAGATATAGAGGTATACTTCGAGGGAAACCAACAGTCTCCAACATACAAATCTGAAGTTTGGCTTCCTGTAGTAAAGAAAAAATAGATTTCATAGAACAAAGGGTTGATTAATAAGGTTTTAATACCAATCTTTTCGGTAAATTTAGGAGGGAGTATACTAACGCAAAAAGAAAATTATGCGTACCAGTATGACATTAAAACTCCAACACACGTTGGGTGGCGTTGATAGAGAGAAAGTAGCTTTGATTCCAATCGTTGTATGGATTGATATAATGAAAAGGTCAACCATTTGCCAACGCAAATTTCTTGTGGGTGGCAAATTTTTTTTATAATAAAAACACTAAACTATCCGCAAATTATGATAAAAGTGAATCAATTTAAAAGAAAAAGTATGATACAATTAAAAAATCAAGATAAAAGAGGATAAAATCTTATGGGAAAAACATTAATTCTTACAGAAAAACCTTCAGTCGCCAGAGACATAGCGAAGGTTTTGAATTCGACGCAGAACAATAACGGTTTTTTAGTGGGTTCAAAATACATCATTACTTGGGCACTTGGACATCTAGTCACATTAGCTGACCCTGAGGTTTATGGCGAACAATTTAAAACCTGGAAGCTAGAAGATTTGCCGATGCTTCCTAAAAAGATGGAGCTTGTAGTCATGAAAGAGACAGCCAAGCAATTTGGAATTGTAAAAAGTCTCATGAAAAGAGAGGACATAGATGAGCTTGTCATTGCTACTGATTCAGGGCGCGAAGGTGAATTGGTCGCAAGATGGATTATTATGAAGGCAGGATTTCGAAAGCCGATTAAGCGTTTATGGATTTCATCCCAGACCGAAAAAGCGATTAAAGAGGGTTTTGCAAATCTAAAACCTTCGCGTGAATATGATAATCTTTATATGGCTGCACAATGTAGGGCGGAAGCGGATTGGTTAGTAGGGCTGAATGTTACACGTGCTCTTACATGTAAGAACAATGCACAGTTATCTGCAGGAAGAGTGCAAACACCAACACTGGCAATTATTGTAGCGAGGGAAGAAGAAATTAAAAGATTTGTACCCAAAGATTATTGGACTATCCAGGCGGCGGTCCCAGGCTTTAGTATCCAGTGGCAAGACAAAGCAAGCGGGCAAACGCGTATTTTTAATAAGGTACAAGCGGACAAAATTGTGGAAAAGGTTACTGGGCAAACTGCAAATGTTGTAGAAGTGGCAAAAGAAGCAAAGAAAGAATTGCAGCCGCTGGCTTATGATTTGACTGAACTCCAAAGAGATGCGAATCGTAAATATGCGTATTCTGCAAAGCAAACCTTATCTATTATGCAAAAACTTTATGAAACACATAAACTTGTGACCTATCCAAGGACAGATTCAAGATATATTACACAAGATATTGTACCAACACTTAATGAACGTCTAAAAAGCATTGCGGTAGGACCGTATGTCACAATGGTGGGCGATGTTCTAAGAAATAAAATCATGCCAACTAAAAGGTTCGTGGATAATAGCAAGGTAACCGATCATCATGCAATTATTCCTACAGAGGAGTTGGTCAATTTAGGAGCACTTAGTTTTGAAGAGCGTAACATTTATGATCTTATTGTAAAAAGATTTATTGCAGTCTTAAGCCCTCCATTTGAATATGAGCAAACGACTGTAAAATTGGGCGTAAAAGACGAAATGTTTTATGCAAAAGGAAAGATTGTAAAATTCAAAGGTTGGAGAGCAGTTTATCAGGGGCAGAAGGAACTTGAGGATGATACAAGTGACGACGAGCAAGAACAATCGCTTCCTGATGTTAGAAAAGGGGATGATTTGAAAATCATTTCTGTAAAATCTGTGAATGCGAAAACAAAGCCTCCAGCGAGATACAATGAAGCAACGCTTCTTTCAGCCATGGAGCATCCGGGAAAGTTTATTGAAGATGAAAAATTAAGAGAGTCATTTGCAACAGGGAGTGGTCTTGGAACACCGGCTACTCGCGCAGATATTATTGAAAAACTATTTGATTCTTTTTATATGGAGAGACGTGGCAAGGAAATTTTTCCGACTTCAAAAGGCATTCAGCTTATCAATATTGTGCCTTCGGACCTTAAATCTCCAGAGCTAACAGCAAAGTGGGAGCAACAGCTCCAGCTTATCAGTAAGGGAAAAGCCAATGCAAACGCATTTGTGGAAGAAATGAAAACATATGCAACTAAAATTGTTTCAACCGTAATTGCAAGTAATACAGCATATAAACACGACAACCTGACAAGAGAAAAATGTCCTGAATGCGGAAAATATCTTTTAGATGTGACAGGCAAGAAGGGAAAAATGCTTGTTTGCGTTGACCGTGAATGTGGATATCGCAGAGGAGTTTCAAGGGTCTCAAATGCAAGATGCCCGAATTGTCATAAAAAGATGGAAATGAAAGGTGAGGGAGAAAATCAGATGTTTAGCTGCATATGTGGTCATCGCGAGAAGCTTTCTGAATTCAAAAAGCGCCAAGGAGATCGGGTAAATAAACGAGAAGTGAGCGACTTTTTAAAAAATCAAGATAAGGGAGAGAGCTTTAATTCTCCTTTTGCGGAGGCACTTGCTAAACTCAAAAAATAATAGAACAGTTGTAATATAGAGGGAAAAGATAAATGAATTATGTTTATATATTGAAATGTAAGGATGGAAGCCTTTATACAGGATACACTAATAACCTAGAAAAAAGGCTAAAAGTTCACAATGAAGGTAATGGTGCTAAATATACCAAAGCCAGGCTTCCTGTGGAACTTGTGTATTTTGAGGAATATGAAACTAAAAGTGAAGCGATGAAACGAGAACTAGAGATTAAAAAAATGAAAAAAAGCGAGAAGATAAAAAAAATTACTTCTTCATAAAATATCGAATAGCAATTAAGATTGCAGAGAATGTAGGCATAGAAGTTGGTTCAGCTTTAACTTTAAAGTACGAGAGGAAAGATACATTGAATATCCTAACAGCCGAAAAAATTTCAAAAAGTTATAGTGAGAAAATACTCCTTGAGGAGATATCTCTTGGTATAAGCGAAGGGGATAAAATAGGTCTCATTGGTATTAATGGAACGGGAAAATCCACCTTGCTCAAAATTCTTGCGGGTGTTGAAAAGTCGGATGGTGGCAGAATAATAGTAGGCAGCAATATAAAAATAGGCTACTTGCCACAAAATTTTTATCTTGAAGACGGCATGACTGTTCTACAGCAGATTTTTACTGGAGATTCTCAAATTATGACTTTGTTAAGAGAATATGAGGCTGTGCTTCAAAAATCTAACCAAAATCCTGAGGACGAGGCATTATATAAAAAGCTCACGAAATTGTCGCACAGCATGGACTCTATGGATGCATGGACGGTAGAAAGTGAAGCGAAAAACATATTGACCAAGCTTGGAATTGTAGATTTTGAGGCAAAGGTTGGGAACCTTTCAGGAGGGCAAAGGAAAAGAGTCGCCATGGCAAGTGCACTCATTCATACGACTGATTTACTTATTCTAGATGAGCCGACCAATCATATCGACAATGACACGGTAGATTGGCTGGAGAAATACCTTGCGAAGAGAAAAGGGGCCCTTTTAATGGTAACGCATGACCGCTATTTTCTAGATAGAGTAGCGAATCGGATTCTTGAGCTAGATCGAGGGAAACTTTATAACTACCAAGCAAATTATAGTAGATTTATTGAAATGAAGGTTGAACGTGAGGAAATGGAACAATCCTCTGAGAAGAAACGCCAAAGTTTGCTTCGTAGTGAGCTTGCGTGGATACGAAAAGGTGCGAAAGCACGGACTACAAAGCAAAAGGCAAGGATTGATAGATTTGAAAAATTGCAAAGCACAGAAACAAAAGTGACTGATGAGAATCTTGAAATAAAAGTAGGTGCTGCAAGATTAGGTAAAAAAATTATTTCATTGGAGCAGATTAGTAAAAGCTATGGCGGACCTAAATTAATTGCTGATTTTAGCTATATGTTTTTAAGAGATGATCGTGCAGGCATTATTGGTCCCAACGGCAGTGGAAAATCTACCTTGCTTAAAATAATTGCAGGTGAGCTAAAAGTAGATGAGGGTAGGGTAGACACTGGGGCGACAGTAAAGATTGGCTTTTTCTCACAGGAAAATGATGAAATGGATGAAAGTCTACGAGTGATTGATTACATCCGCGAAGAAGCGGAATACATAGATACTTCTGAGGAAAATATTAGTGCTTCACAAATGTTGGAAAAGTTTTTGTTTCCACCAAGTGTGCAGTGGACGCCCATTAGCAAGCTTTCAGGAGGGGAAAAACGAAGGCTATATTTGCTTAGAATCCTTATGGGATCGCCAAATATATTGCTACTCGATGAGCCAACCAATGATTTAGATATTCAAACACTCACTATTTTAGAGAGATATCTGGATGATTTTTCAGGTGCAGTTATAATTGTTTCGCATGACCGATACTTTCTAGATAGAGTGGTAAGTAAGATATTCTCTTTTCAAGGAAATGGTGTCATACAACAATTTGAGGGAAATTATTCGGATTATAGTGAGAAGATAGAGAAAATCGAAGCGGGGTTAGAGAATAGTCGAATTAAGACTAGAGCGGACAAACAAAACAAAACTGTTGAATTTAAAAATGACAAGCCGCTAAAGTTTACATTTAAAGAACAGAAAGAATTTGATGAGATTGATCAAGTCATTGAAAATTTGGAGAAGGAATTAAAAGAAGTTGAACAAAATATAGAGGAAGCTGCAAGCGATTTTGAAAAGCTTCAAGTCTTGATTGCGAAGAAAGAAGAGCTTGAGGATAAGTTAAACTCTTTGGTAGAGCGCTGGACCTACCTTAATGAACTAGCAGAAAAGATCAAAAATAATAATTATGTTTTATCGAGTTAAAACGATGTACTAACACAAGTGGAGACGGTTTGCTTGATAAAACGGGTTTGAGCTGAATTGATTCTACGTAAATATTACTACATATAAGCATTTGTAATAAATGGCACAATTGCGAAGACTATACCTAAAATTATTGCTACTGTACCGTTAGTAACAAAATATGGATAAAACATAAGTAGCATTCCTGCTATTAAAAAATGAAAATTAGCTTCTCTTTTACCGTAACCTAAGTAAGCGAAACCAATTATACCTGCAATAATTCCACAAATTAAAGTCATAAACTCCCCCCTATTAAAACAAGGCATTATATATATGTATTTTAGCAACTAAAGAAGAGTATGGTTGAATTAATAGCTGATATTATCTTCTTTTAAGGTAGAATTTGAGTTAACCAAAACAAAATACCCTAAATGAGGAGTTTGTTATGCTAGATAATGAATACAAGCAATTTTGCTTGTATTCATTATACAGTAGGATTTCCGGAAATTATATACTTAAGCAAATAAATAATGTAGTAGATTTTGGGCTTGTAAATGAGTTGCTTGTTGAGGGTTGTGTTTTGATAGAGAGAGAAAAGCCTTAAATGCTATATATTAAAAAAAATCTGAAGAGGGCAGGAAAATATCGAATATTGTCGAAATATAAATAATATAGGAAGCAAAGATATTTTGAGGTATACAATCTAGCATTAAGTAAGGCAACTTTTTGAGGAGGAATAATTGTTGTGGATGTCATTAAAAAGTATGTTTTAACCGTTTTAAGAATGGTTAATAATCCAAGGATAGTGTTTTTATTGTTAATGGTAGTGCTAATGGGTTTTGGTCCAATATACATGTATTATACATGGAGTGAATCTCGTAAAGAAACTTCGGAGCGTGCACTAAAAATAGCCGAAACAGCAAAAGCGGGTTTCCTTAATGGGGCAATAAAAGAACTTGTAGGAAGTCCGAATATTATTCAAGAGCCACCTTATAAAGATGTAAAAGCTGCCTTGGAAGAATTGATTAAGATTAACAGAGATATTCGTTTTGCATATATTTTTGGAAAAGCAAATGATAAGTTATATTTTATAGTTGATTCTGAAAAGGTTGGTTCAAAAGATTATTCTCCACCGGGACAGGTTTACACAGAAGCAAAAAAAGAGCATTTTCAGCCATTTATAGATGGAAAGTCTGCTATTGTCGGTCCGCAAATTGATAGATGGGGAACTTGGGTAAGTGCTCTTGTGCCCATTGAAGATACTGAAACAGGAAGGGTGATTGCAGTACTTGGAATGGATTATCCTGCAAATACCTGGAACAATTTTGCGTTTTACCAAACTCTACAGGCCGGAATTATTGTATCCTTCGTATTTTTACTGTTGATGGCTTTCTATGTGGTTATAAATAGAAATGTGGTGCTTAAAAATGAAAGAAACAAATTAAACCTTGCAAATGAGAAAATTGAAAAAGCTAAAAAGAATTTTGATAATTTCTTCAATACGATTAATGACATGGTGATTATTCTTAATATGGAAGGTAAAATTATTGATATAAATAATACTGTTTGTAAGAGATTAGAATATACAGAGGAAGAGCTTATCGGAAAATCTGGATTGATGGTGCATCCGGAAAATAGAAGAGAAGAAGTAGGAAAAATTATAGCTGATATGCTAGCCGGAAAAGCAGAATATTTTTCAGGATCACTGATGGCGAAAAATGATAAAAAAATGCAAGTAGAAACACGTGCTTTTCTCGAAGAATGGAATGGAGAACCAGCGTTGATTGTTGTTTCAAAGGATGTATCAGAAATCAAGAAATCAGAAGAAAAGTTTTCAAAGGCGTTTCATTCTGGGGCTGTTTTGATGACGATTTTTAAAGTTGGGAATGGTGAATATATTGATGTCAATGACGAATTTTTAAACACACTAGGGTTTACCAGAGAGGAAGTCATAGGGAAGAACTTCGGCGATTTAAAAATATTTAGAGATAAAGAGCAAAGAACAGCAATTTTTAAAGAAATAGAAACTGATGGCAAGGTAAGTGAGGTTGAAGTATTAATAACTGGACGGGATGATTTATCGCATACTGTTATTTTTAATGCTGACCTTATTAATATTGCAGATGAGCCCTGCTTGCTAACAACTATGAAGGATATTACAAAGCGTAAAGAGACAGAAGAGGCGTTGCGTGAGAGCGAGGAAAGGTTCCGTGCTCTGATTGAGAACAGCTATGACATCATTTATACGCTCACCGCAGATGGTTTATTTACTTTTGTTTCTCCGGCTTGGACTATACTTCTTGGACACCCGGTAAACTATGTAGAAGGAAAATCATTTGTACCATTCGTCAATGAGGATGATGTGCCAAAGTGTTTTAGTTTTATGCAGAAAGTAATAGAAACGGGACAGCGGCAAGAAGGTGTAGAGTATCGTGTGAAGCACATGGATGGATCATGGTGCTGGCACACCTCAAGTGCCGTTCCCTCTTTGGATAAATCTGGAAAAATTATAGGTATTATAGCTGTTGCAAGAGACATCACCAAGCAGAGACAAGACGAGTTAGAATTGATGAGAGAAAAGGAAAAAGCAGAAACAGCAAATGTTGCAAAAAGTCAGTTCCTGGCAAATATGTCCCATGAAATCAGAACGCCCATGAATGGGGTTATAGGATTTTTGCAGTTATTACAGCAAACTGCTCTTGATGAAACACAAGATGAGTACGTAAGGGAAGGAATATCTTCATCCAAAGTCTTATTGGGTCTAATCAATGATATCCTTGATTTTTCAAAGATTGAAGCAGGAAAGCTATCTATGGAAAAAATCAAGTTTAATATGAGAGTTGCTGTCGAGGATTCTGTTTCAACACTTATGCCTAAGGCAGAAGAGAAAGGATTATTACTGCACTCATTTATCAAAGCAAATGTACCTGAAGAAGTTCTGGGCGATCCTGCAAGACTAAGACAGATACTCAACAATCTTATAAGTAATGCAGTGAAATTTACTTCGGAGGGAGAAGTTGCTGTTAATCTTGAAATGCTTGAGGAAGTAGATAATATAGCCACGATACGTTTTAAAGTAGCGGATACAGGGATTGGAATTAGTAAAGACGCTTGTGAAAAGTTATTTAAACCCTTTACACAGGCAGATAGCTCTACTACTAGAAAATTTGGTGGAACAGGTCTCGGTCTTGCTATATCCAAGGAATTAGTCAACATGATGGAGGGAGACATTGGGGTTGAAAGTATTAAAGGAAAGGGCTCTACCTTTTTATTTACTGCTAAATTTGAAATTTTAAATAGAAGAAATGAAGCAATCAGTACTGAATCTAGAAATCTTAAAAATATGAAAGTGCTAATTGTAGATGATAATAAGAGTAATCAAAAAATCACAAGAAGTTATCTTGAAGAGTATGGAATCAATGTGTTAGAAGCAGAAAATGGAGAAAATGCCATTGCCGAGCTCTTAAAGTATGCCAATAACGATGATAGGATTGAGGTTGTCATTTCTGATTATCAAATGCCAGGTATGAGCGGGTATGAACTTGCTTCTGCCATAAAAGCTTCGCCATTAATAAGTGATACACGATTGATTTTGCTTACATCAGCTTCGCAAAAGGGAGATGCATTGAAGGCAAAGGGAAAAGGTTTTGAGGCATATTTATCAAAGCCTATTAAAAGGGATGAACTTCTTGGTTGTGTTAAGTTGGTAACAGGTCTGAAGGAGGAAAAGGAGAATAACCAAGCAATCATAACAAAGTACACGCATAAAGAAGTGGAAATGTCGCAGAAACCCAGAATCTTATTGGCAGAGGATAATGTGATAAACCAAAAGGTATTTGTTGCGATGCTGAAAAATAAAGGATTTACTTGTGATATTGTGGAAAATGGAAAAGAAGCGTACAGGTCTTGCAATATAAACAATTATGATATTGTGTTTATGGATTGCCAAATGCCTGTGATGGACGGGTATGAAGCTACTGGAAAAATCAGAGGTGCAGAGGCTGGAAACAGGCATACTAGAATTATTGCTATGACTGCAAATGCAATGGAGGGCGACAGGGAGAAATGCCTTAAAGCAGGGATGGATGATTACTTAAGCAAACCCATTGACTTTGAAGTAATGTTCAAAATGATAGAGGAAAACACACATCATGATGATATACGAAAAACACATTTTGATTTTATTGATAATAGTATGGAAGTTTTCATAGCCAACACCAGACTTGGAATGGATGATGCTAAGGAAATATTCAATGATTATATCAATTCCATACCAAATATGTTAAAGAATTTTGAGCAAGCCATAGAAAGTGATGATTTTGAAAGCTTGAGCAGATGGTCTCATCAGTTTAAAGGTTCCTCAGGTAATTTACAAATAAATGAAATTTATCAATTGGCAATTAAACTTGAAGAGGCTGCAAATAATAAAGATAAAAGTAATTGCGAAAAAATATTTTTGGAAATAAAAAAATTATTTGAGTAATAAATGACTGAGACTGATAAAGATTATATTGAGAGGAAGAAGAACTTCTGAGGGGGTTCTTCTTCCTTATTCTAAATACTTTCGAAAAGCATAGCAGAGGGAATAATCCTTGACATATTATAGACAAAAAGCTAAAATGTCTATTATAAAAACAAACAAAAAAAGGAAGTGTAAGCACAATGGATATATCGGAGCTTTTTTGGAATGCTTCTCTTGAAGAACTTAAATGTGGGCATATTCAAAATGCTGAACAGTATATATGCTTGCTCTGTGGTAAAAAAATTGAAAAAGGAATTGTCTATCAAGAGGAAGGTGTTTTATATGAAGCAGGAAGGTATATACGTGTTCATATTGAGAAGGTTCACAAAACAGTGTTTGATTATTTGATTAATCTTGATAAGAAACTCACGGGACTCACTGACCATCAAAAAAGCTTACTTCAACTTTTTTATCAAGGGAAAAATGATAAAGAAGTTCAAAAGGAAATGAACATCGGTAGTGCTTCAACCATTAGAAATCACCGATTTGTTCTAAAGGAAAAAGAACGTCAAGCCAAGGTATTTTTAGCATTGATGGAACTATTGAAAGAAAAGGATGAGTATGCACCAAACTTCCTGAATTTGCATAAAACAGCTAGGATGGTTGATGACCGATATAATGTTACTCAGGAAGAAAAGGATGAGATATTAAAGAAATGCTTTCTTCTTGGAATAGATGGCACTTTAAAGACTTTTGATATAAAAGAGAAAGAAAAGATGGTTGTTCTTAGTGAGATTGCTAAGCGTATTGATAGAGAACAAATTTATAGTGAAAAACAAATTAATGAAATATTGAAGACTGCTTATGATGATTACGTTGTCTTAAGAAGGTATTTGATTGAGTATGGTTTTTTAGATAGAAAGCCTGACGGAAGCCAATATTGGGTGAAATGACAAAGGGGAATAATAAGAAATTTAAATTAAAGGAGAATGAACATGGATAGGAAAAAAGAATTAAAACAATTATATAAAGAAATGAAGGTTGAAGCTGGGGTTTATCAGGTAAGGAATAAACAAAACAAAAAGATTTTTGTAACAAGTACTGTGAACCTTAGGACTCTTAACGGTAAAAAAGGAGGAGGATTTCCTTTTAATAAAGAACTCCAAAAAGAATGGTTGGAATATGGGGCTGAAGAATTTGAATTTGAAGTACTCGAAGTCTTAGAGAAAAAGGATGAACCATTCTTTGACGTGGCAGATGCATTAAAAAAACTTGAACAAAAATGGATTGAAAAACTTCAGCCATTCGGAGAGCGTGGATACAATAAATAATTATCGTTTGCTAAGCACACTGAGGGTTCTATAAAGAACTCTCTCTTTTTATCTTATTTAATGAAACTAGCTTAAAATATATAAAGAACATGAGTGCAATTATAATGTTTGCTCCTAAAACCACGATACTTCCTTCTGGTCCGATTGAACCGCCTGTAAAAATGGCGTTGCTCTTTTTAATTGATAGTGTAATTCTTATTAAGCCACCCATTTCAAAACCACTGACATTTAGTCCAAGTATACTTCCTTGAATAAAATTCCATGCAAAATGAAATCCAATTATCGGCCAAAGATTCTTGAAAATAGAAAAATATGTTCCCAGAATTATTCCAATTATAAATATATTTATTAACGCAATTATAGTATTTGTTGTTCTGGTTCCTCCCTCAAATGAGAATTGGGGATTGGAAAGATGCATCGAAGCAAATATTACTGCGGATAAAAGAACTGCCCAGGCTGGATTTGAATCTGCTAGGTCAGTAATCATATATCCTCTACAAAGAAGTTCTTCCTGAAATCCTACAATAAGAAAAAGAATAAATCCAAAAATTATCCATGAAATTGTATTAATATCGTTTGCAGAATTTATTTCTATATTCTTTATAAGATTATAGTCAGCATGACCAAGTAATTGGTAGATTAAAACAGCAGATAAAATTGCCACGGTTGCAATAAGGCAGCCAGCAAAAAAATCAATAGGAATTTGCTTATTAATAATTAGACCTGTTTGTTTTAAATCTCTTTTATCAATATTTTTTATAAAAAATAAGACAAGTCCCAAGAGAATAAATTGCCCAAGAATCATACATATTCCGACTGTAACAGGATTAGCTTGTAAGTTGTTATAGTCAACAACTTCTTTTCTTGTAAAAGAAAAATAAGCTTCGAGAAAGTATCCGAGAAGGCCACCGACAATCTTCGCAATAATTTGGCTAAATAATAATATTGAACCAAATTTCCATATGAATCTTAATCTATTATCCTTAGACCTGATAAATATTTTTCTGAAAATAATTAACTCACCTCATTAGGAAAAGATATTAAGTAGCTTGGACATATCTTCATTCTTGCTAATATGTAAACTTCCATTATTAATGCATTCCTGAAATGCATTAACCACACAGGGGCAGAATTGTGTTCCTGAATGCTTGGAGATTTCTTCAATTGCTTCTTCAAAAGGCAAGCCTTTTCTGTATGATCTGTCACTTGTCATAGCATCAAGTGTATCTGCAACTGCTATAATTCTTGCATCAAGTGTTATATTTTCGCCAGAGATTCCATAAGGATATCCTTTCCCATCATATCTTTCATGATGACTATTGGCAATATCACATATTAGTTTAAACTCATCATTATTGTCATCTGTACTGCCTTTATACATTTTCTGAAGAATCTCAACACCGTATATTGGATGATTTTTAATTTGTTGAAACTCTTCATCGGTCAATTTTTCTGGTTTATTTAAAATATTAATGTCAACTCCAATTTTACCAATATCGTGTAATATTGCGGCCATTTCGAGCATTTCACATTTTACATTGTCAAAACCTAAATGCTTGGCGATGATTTTTGAGTAAAGGGCAACCCTTTCTGAATGACCAGAAGTATAAGGGTCTCTTTTTTCAAGCATAGACATAAAGGCACGAATTACTCTTTTATTGTTTTGCTTGAGTTTATCACTTAGTACCCTAAGGTCAATATTTTGTCTATTGAATTTTATTAGCATATTAAAGGCATCTAATCTTTCCTGCAGTGGATAATAGAAAATAAATGCAACAATTATTATTTCTGCAAGGATAAGAAAATCTTGAGTTCCAATAACAGGGGATTTACTCTGAGCTATTTTTGAAATTATATCATTAGTAAATGCCCAGTATGTATTTATAATTAGAATTGCATAAATTGCCTGCCATAAATCATATCTTATAAGCCATAAAAATTCCTTACTTACAATTTCAAAGAATCCTTTCTGGGGTTTGCCGAGAATTATCCAAAGAACGACAATTATAGTGTTTGCTACAAAATTTGTGGCTACGGCAAATAGGATTGCAAATACGTTTTGAGGGAAATTGATTTCGGCAATTTTCCCTGAGAATGAAAGAAAGGTTATAGACATTATGTTTAAGGAGATTATTGTTGAAAACAGGTGCAGAAAGAATGCTGGAAAATCAATTTTATGAATCCTTTTTAATTGATTAACTGGAATGTATATCAAGGCAGCAAAGAAAGACGAGATACATGCTGTTGCTGGTCCGGAAAGTAAGAGGCATATTATGCTGAAGATAAAATTATATCTGTATTTTTTTTCAATACCATTATCAAGGATTGTAACATCCTTGATGCCAAATATTATATTAATTATTGTGAAAAATATTGTTGAGAAAATTTGTATAGAAGTACCGATAAATATATTTTGTGTAAGCCAAATACTCAAGAAGAATAAGACCATCAGATATAGGTAATGTCTCAAGAATCTTTGGCTCTTTCCCATATTTTTCCTCCACAAATAAACACGTTGCAATCATATGAATTAAACTACATTAAATCATATAATCTTTTTACAATAACTGCTGCTTCAGCTTTAATGGTTTCATCATTCGGGCTAAGTGTATCATTTCCGTTTCCGCTTACTATACCGAGTTTAATATTTAATGCTATTGCTTTTTTTGCCCAGGAAGCTACAGATTTTTCATCTTTATATCCTTCAAGGGCATAATCATTTCCTTCATCCTCAACTTCAAGGACTTTTACAAGTGCATTATAAGTAACCTGCATCATTTCTTGTCTGGTAATATATGCATATGGTTCGAATTTATTAGAAGTCTTTCCTTTAATTATTCCTGCTTTATATGCAGAAGCAACAGCGCTATAATACCAATCCTGAGGTTTAACATCATCAAAAGTTACTTTTGCCTTCGAATCCATAATACCTAAAGCTCTTACGATTAATCCTGCAAATTCAGCTCTTGTTATTTTTGCTGAGGGATTAAATTTTGCTGAGGATTTTTCAAGAATAATACCTTTGGAAGCCATGGATTCAATATCTTTTTTTGCCCAATCGTACTTTAATAGGTCATCAAAGCTCCTATTTACCTGAACAATAGAATACATACTGAAAGAGCTCCTATTGAATTTTACTACTTTTTTTACAGGATCATATTTACCTCCAACTGCCTGCCAGGTAAAAAGCTTGGACTTGTCATTTGGGTTTTCGAGGTGGTCTTCATCTTCGACATAAACATAAGCACTGAGATTATCTGGGTTATCATCCGGTTTTAAAGTATACGGAATTTCAACTGTAAAAGGCTTATTAACTGCATTGATTTTATTATTTTTTCCAGTCTTATCAATTAGTGAGACATTAAACTCATAAACGTTATCCATGCCGGATAATGTTGCTTGTTCAGGTTTAAGATCCTTATTTTTATCAAGTTTTTTTACATTAATAGAGATGTTACTGGATTCATCAGAATAAACATTATCTGTATTTAAAGTAATATTCGCCAGCCCTGCTGATACTTCAAAGGATTTTACTCCTTCTTTTCTTATTTTACTTAAAATTGTATTAGGTATATTAGTCACAATATTATTTGTAGTATTTGAGTTTTGTATTTTAAGTGATATTTTTTTATTGAATTTTTCAATAGGAATATTATTTTGCTGAAGAGTATTTTCAAGGTCTCCAAGGGATGAAGAGATATTAGCTGCAGCCTTAATTATCTTTTCGGCAGCATCATTGTCAATTTCAGCTAAAGCTTTTCCATCTCTAATTCTTGATGTGATTTTTTGTTCCCCAAGTTTATCTATGGTTTTTTTTACAAATATATTTTCAACAGAAACTCTTGAGCCAGATATTTCTGGATTTGCTACGTCTCTTGGTCCTTTTGGTCCTTTTGGTCCTTTTGGTCCTTTTGATTCTTTGCCAGTGAGGGGTGAAGTATTATTTATAATTTCTTTTACGGTTGTTACAAGTTTTTCATTATCTGTTGTTGATTCAATAAGGGTATCTGTTGAAGCAACAAGTTTTGTATACATAGCATCTGTTTTTTTCATTATATTATCTGTTGAAGGTGTGTCTTTGAAATGCTCGACTGATTTATTGATTATTTTTGATATTGCTGCTGCATTTTCCAGATTAGTATTTTTGTCATAAGTATCAGATACTGCATCTAATGTATTTATATAATTTTCAATAAGTTTTTCCGTAGATTCTTCATCATCGGATTCATTTATTACCTCAGAAATACTAGGAATAACATCAATAACTGATTCGATTGCCTTGCTTTCGTCGGCTGTATTAGAGGCATTAGCAATTGTACTATTAACGTCTTCAATAGTTTTAATGGTATTATTTATTTTTTCCTTGATTTTTTTAGAATCTTTTCTTGGTACTATATCGGAAGGAGTACTTTCATCTGTATCAGGGGCTCCTATTATTATTTCACCAGAAGAGTTTTCAGAGGTTGAATCTCCAGGGTTTCCAGGGGTTTCAGAGTCCCCAGACTTTCCAGACTTTCCAGGATTTTCAGACTTTCCCTGTTTTGAATTTCCAGGGTTTCCAGGGGTTACAGGATTTCCAGACTTTCCCTGTTTTTTTTGAGGATTTATAGCAGATTGATTATTATCATTTATAGTATTGGAAGAGTACATGATGTTATCAGTTGTAATGCCAGAAGAAGCTAAAATAATTTGGGGTAAGACTGAGGCTAATAAAAAACATAGGATAAGAAAAAATGATAAGTTCTTTTTTATATAGCATTTTTTTCCTTTTTTAAGCATAATTATACCCCTTTCCTATACATCCTTATGAATAATATTATAGCAATATATGCAAAGAATGTCAATTTGATTATATTTAGAGATTCCTCTAAAATGTTACTCCCAAGCCGATTATGCTTCATTGGGCTTCTAAAACGATATTATTGAAGTTCGTTGCGTTTGTTATCATTTATTCAAGTTTTTTCTAATTCCTTAATGATTCTTTCCCGCATTTTATTTATAATCATATAATTAAGAAATTCATAAGATTTTTATAAGATAAAAACTACAAATAAATTAGATTTTATTGATACAATGAACATGAAAGTCTATACCTTTGAAAGGATGATAATCGTATGAACGCAAATATTTTGGTTATTGATGATGAAAAAGAAATTGCCGACTTGGTAGAGGTTTATCTAAAAAACGAAGGCTTTACCGTTTATAAGTTTTATATTGCGCAGGAAGCACTTAACTGCATTGAAACAACCAAGCTTGATCTGGCTATATTAGATGTTATGCTGCCTGATATTGATGGTTTTACCATATGTCAAAAAATCCGGGATAAATATAATTTCCCTGTGATTATGCTGACAGCTAAGGAGCAGGAAATTGATAAAATAACCGGTCTTACATTGGGGGCGGACGATTATATCACCAAGCCCTTCCGACCTTTGGAGCTGGTTGCCCGTGTAAAAGCTCAACTCAGACGATTCACAAAATACAACCAGTATGAGTCGGAAAAAGAGGAGAATGTTATTACATTCTCAGGTCTGGTTCTCAATCGGGACACTCACGAATGCATCCTTAATGAAAAGGTACTATCATTGACACCTACAGAATTTTCGATCCTATGGTTTTTATGTGCTAATCTAGGGCGCGTTGTCAGTTCTAATGAACTGTTTAATGAGGTTTGGGGAGATAAGTATTTTAGTAACAGCAACAATACAGTAATGGTACATATCCGGCATTTACGCGAAAAAATGAACGATTCTGCCGAACATCCCAAATATATTAAAACAGTATGGGGGGTAGGTTATAAAATTGAAAAATGAATTTAAAAGATTAAAGAAAAAAATATTTTTACAGGTAGTTCTGATTGCACTGGTTACAGCAGCGTTAGGTTTGTTTATTAGCTATCTTTTAATTGATGGCATGCTGCAGGATCCATTTGCTGAGGGATTTATTTATCTATGTGAAAATGTTTTAAACATAGATAGTCGTAGTACTGACAATATTTATCAGCAATTATTCCGTAATCAAAAAACCATCTTGATGACAATCGGATTTTTTGTTCTATTGCTGATTGTTTTTTATAATGCAATGACAAGATTTGCTCGTTATTTTAATGAAATAAGTGATGGCATGGACAAGCTTACAGAGGAGTCTGAACAAGCTATTTTGTTATGCCCAGAGCTGGATTTCATGGAAAAAAAGCTAAATACAGTAAAAAATACTTTGGAAAAGCGTAAAAAGGATGCGCTTGAAAGTGAACAGCGAAAGAACGATCTTGTAGTATATTTGGCGCATGATATTAAAACGCCATTGACCTCGGTCATTGCATATCTGAGTCTGCTGGATGAAGCACCAGATATGCTTGCAGAGCAGAAGGCAAAGTATGTGGGAATTACGCTGGAAAAAGCTTATCGTTTGGAACAACTCATCAACGAATTTTTTGAAATTACCCGGTTTAATTTACAAACCATTGTACTGAATAAAGAAGAAATCAATCTGACGTTTATGCTGATGCAGATGGCGGATGAGTTTTATCCCATGCTTGCACCGCAAGGGAAAAAAGTAGAAGTAAATGCGGAAGAAAGCCTTAAAATTCATGGCGATGCGGATAAGCTGGCACGGGTTTTCAATAATATCCTTAAGAATGCTGTTGCTTATAGTCATGAAAATAGTACCATCCAAATTGTGGCGAAGCAGCAAGAGGATATCGTAGTCATCACCTTTACCAATCAGGGAAAAGCAATCCCCAAAAGTAAGCTTGACACGATTTTTGAAAAATTCTATCGTCTGGATGCTGCTCGTTCTACGAATGTTGGTGGCTCAGGTTTGGGACTTGCAATCGCAAAAGAAATTGTTTCCGCCCATGGTGGAACCATTTTAGCGGAAAGCAATGAGCTATTTACCATATTTATGATTACACTTCCATTAAATACATAAGCAAGATTATTAATTTTATTAAGGAGAAAAATTTATTGGATACAATTATATTTTACTTAAAAGATATATTATTGGAATTGCTGCCAAACGTTCCAATTGTAGTTCTCATTTGTTGTATTATGGCAGTAATACTGCGAAAAAAGAGATATAAGTTTTCCTTTTTATACGAATTAGGAGTGGGATTATTTATGTTATATTGTGTGGCTTTATTTTCAGAGACGATTTCCATTCAGAGTATAATTTGTTCAATAACAAGCGGAAATATTAGAATTGACGACAATATTAATATTATTCCTTTTTATGGGATTTTGCAAGTAATACAAAGTGGCGAACTACCCTATATTGTTTTAAATATATTGGGAAATATATTAATGTTCCTTCCAATGGGTTTTTTCCTGCCGCTGCTTTGGAAAAGATTAAGTAATGTAAAGGTTGTAATATTTTTTGGTATACTTATTTCCGCATTAATTGAGATATCACAGTTATATATATGTAGAGGTACAGATATAGATGATTTGATATTAAATACAGTTGGTACTTTCATGGGATATTTATCATATCGACTTATCAATAAATTATTTCCCCGTTTTACTTCAAAGTTTATTCTTAAGGTTGTTGATTGAATCATAGTATAACAAAGTTTTTATAAGAAAATCTTAAGATTTTTATAAGTTAATATTAAAACAAAGCTCCTTTTTTTATGGCTTAATTGTATATAAAGGAAGGGGTTTTTTATGTACACTAAAAAAAGAAAAAAAAGGAAACCAAGAGTAGGTAGAATGATTTTATTAATTATATTGTTAGGTATCATAGCTCATAATTCGAGGTATGCTTTTATCCAATATATCCATAGTTTAAAAATTGATATTCTACAAATCACCGCAAAAACAGGGGAATCAGGCAGGGAGAAATATGACTATGTTGAGAGACCCCAATCATATATTCACATCGGGGAATTAATATTAGTAAATAATAGTGTGTCTTATGAATTTCCCAAGAAATCCGATATTGTCAGTGTTTACAATAAAAAGAATCGTTCTTACAAAGTATCGGATATGGATATTGCTCTGAATGCGAATGTTATCCCCAATTTTAATGAAATGATGAGTGATTTTGAAAAAGCTAAAAAGATTCACGATATAACCATTGTAAGTGGGTATCGCACAATAGCTGATCAAGGAAGAGTTCTGGATGAAAAAATAAAGCAATTAGGCGAGACTGAGGCCGCAAAATGGGCAGCTAACCCAGGGTATAGCGAGCATCACACAGGATATGCAATAGACATAGGTATTTATAAGGATAATGGACAAAGCCAAAGTTATACAGGTTACGGCAAATACAGTTGGATAAATGAAAATTGCGGTAACTATGGATTTATTAATCGCTATAATGGAGATAAGGTAGAAATAACCGGATTTACAAATGAACCGTGGCATTACCGTTTCGTTGGTAAGCCACATGCAAATATCATTAAAAATAATGGGTTTTGCCTTGAAGAGTATATTGACTACTTAAAAAGTTATAGTTTTGAATCTAAACATTTATATTTTACGGATTCTGACGGAACACAATATGAGATATATTATGTAAAGGCATCAAGTGATAAAACAAATATTCCTATCTCCAGAAACAGTGAATATAGTATATCAGGTAATAATGTGGACGGGTTTATTGTAACTGTGAAAAAATAAAACGCATTATTAAGTTCTACTTAATATGAAATTTAAAATAGCATATCTGGGCTTGAGGGATAATAACATAAGTAGTTTTGCTAAAACATATATGGTAGTTTGCGTTGAGAATAATATTCTTCAAATCTGCAAAATCCCTGTAATGTATCTATGCTGACATTGATTTTGGATAAATATGGTGATATAATATTAGGATATATAGTCAAATTTAGTGGGATTCTCTCATAGTTATTGCAATGTAAATTTGCGGATAACAATTCATGATATAACCTATAACTTAGGTTGTTAAGGATTTTGTTAGTCTGCAATTTTTTTATTGCGACGGATTAGATTTTTAAAATTGGAGGGAAGTTTAATGTTGAAAATGGCTCATGCTGCGGTACAAGGAAGAGGGCATAAATTAAAGAATAGTCCTTGTCAGGACAAGACTTATACGTTGACAAAAAATGGTGTATCCGTCATTGCACTAGCTGATGGTGCTGGCTCTTGTAAGCATTCCGATGTAGGTGCGACTATTGTAGTCGAAACTGTTTGTAAGGTGATTGCAGCTCGGTTCGATATCATTTATAATACGCCCACTATTTCAAGAGAATATCTAGTGAATTATATTCAATTAGCTCTGTACAGGAAAGCGGAAGAAATTAGTGCTAAGTTCAAAGACCTTTCAGCTACGTTTTTATTTGCAGCTGTAAAAGGTGAACAATTCCTAGCTGGGCATATTGGAGATGGTGTAATTGGATGCCTTGCTACGGATGGAAGATTAGAAGTAATATCTAAGCCTGAAAATGGCGAATTTGCAAATGAAACATATTTTGTCACATCAAGTCAGGCGATTTTCAGGTTCAGGGGGTATCGTGGCACTATTAATCAAAAGAAGGGATTCATATTGATGTCGGATGGAGCGGGAGATAGCCTATACGATGTGCAAAATGCTGCTTTAGCAGAAGCTAACAGGGGAATCATCGAATGGGTAGCGACACAGACTGATGAAATTAAAGCATCAAAGGCTCTGAAAGAAAACTTGGAAAAAGTCATTGTTCCAAGAACAAATGATGATTGTAGTATTGCTGTTATGACGATAATATAGCTGCTAAAAGACGCACGGGTGATTAACCTGTGCGTTATTTATTATTTCAATAAAATGTAATAGTCTGGTATAATTTAGATATAAAAGTTGAATGGGGGAAAAATACATATGAAATATAATACATTAGTATTAATTTTGATAATAGCTTTAACTATTATTTTTGCTGGCTGCGGAAAGAAAGACACAGTCAACACTACAGTCAACACTAATCAGCCAGCTAATCAGGCACAAACGCAAGTAAGTTTAGATAATATTCAATTAGATAAAGACTTCAATTGTACTTATTACTTTAGCTCCAAAGATGGCATATATAAGATTAAAGAAGGTAGTACAGATAAGGAATCAGTTGCTACTTTAACCTCTGATAATTGGATTTATTTCAGCACATTTAACCATATAAATAAAATTAACAAAGATGGTACTGGATTTAAAACTATATTAGATAGACCTGAAAGTGGTTCTGATATGAGATTAGATAAAATAGTAGATGGGTGGCTCTATTATGAAATTGCTTCTGAAGATGGAGTAAATCAGTATAAAATAAAGACAGATGGTACAGGTAAAGAAATTAGTGTAGATAACTCCGATGATAAAAGTAATAATCCTTCTGTTACAGAAAGCAATAAGCAAAAAGATGTAAATGTTAAAAGTAATAACAGTCCAAATAGTTTTTCCGAAGATAATGCAGTGGAATTAGTCGCTAAGGAGTTTTACAATGGGTCTAAGGAAAACTTATTTGTTGATACTAATCTTGAGTACCAACTTAATGTTTATATTATAAGAGAAAATATTGATTTTGGAAGTGGTTTATATACTACAATGCAAGCATATTTGGTCAAAGATGGCAAAGTCCTCGAAACACTTAATGATAAAAATGGAAACTTAAATAAAAATTTTTGGAATTATGTTAAAAACTACGAGAAAAAGTAAATGATGAAACATATTTAAATATGCAGATGCCCTTTATTTTTTGGTATTTACCATTTAAAATCACGGACTTAAATTAGCTTGATATAAAATTATCAAATCTCCTTCACCAGTGTAAACTATACGTGCCGGGTTTCCCGCACCAAGGCTTTCAGGGTTTTCCTGAGAGTCTTAAATTTTGAATTGACGGCTAATTGACGGTTGCTTTTCCTAATTTTTTAAAAACCAGCACATTAGAGTGTACTCGCTTTTTTGTTTACTAAAACATTATTTAATTTATATACATGTTATCACCGACACAGAGAAAATTCGAAAAAGAAAATTCAAAAAATATTGACATAAAAATTTAAATATGATATAAAAAATATGGATTAGCACTCGCGAAGTGAGAGTGCTAATTAACCAAAATTTTCACTACGTTAGCACTAAGTGGGCGTAGTTTTTATTTATGAAAGGGGAGATTTTTTTGTCTACAAAACAGTTTAAAGCAGAATCAAAAAGATTACTGGATATGATGATTAACTCAATTTATACTCATAGGGAGATTTTCTTAAGAGAGCTCATTTCTAATGCCAGCGATGCAATTGATAAAATTTATTACAAAGCATTAACTGATGATTCTTTGAGCTTTGATAAAGAAAACTACTATATTAAAGTAGTGACAGATAAGAATAACAGGATATTAAAAATTTCTGATACTGGTATTGGAATGACTAAAGAGGAGCTTGATGATAATTTAGGGATTATTGCAAAAAGTGGATCTTTGACATTCAAAAAAGAAAATGAACTGAAAGACGGGTATGATATTATTGGTCAGTTTGGTGTGGGATTCTATTCTTCATTTATGGTAGCTGATACTGTTACTGTAATAAGTAAAGCTTTTGGCAGCGATGATGCTTACAAGTGGGAATCGAAAGGTGCAGAGGGTTACACTATTGAACCATGTGAAAAAGATTCTGTTGGTACAGATATAATACTCAAAATAAAAGAAAACTCTGAAGATGAAAAGTATGATGAGTATCTTGAGGAATACAGACTAAAATCCATTATTAAAAAATACTCAGATTATATTAGATACCCAATAAAAATGGATATGACTAAATCAAAGTTAAAAGAAGGCAGTGAAAATGAATATGAGGACTATACAGAGGAACAGATTGTAAACAGTATGGTTCCGATATGGAAAAAGAATAAAAACGAACTTAATCCAGAAGATTATGAAAACTTTTATGCTGAAAAGCACTACGGCTTTGACAAGCCTGTAAAACATATTCACATTAGTGCTGATGGAGCTGTAAGTTATAATGCAATATTATTTATTCCAGAAAAAATGCCATTTGATTTTTATACAAAAGAATATGAAAAAGGCTTGGAGTTATATTCAAATGGTGTTCTGATTATGAATAAGTGTGCAGATTTATTGCCTGATTATTTTAGCTTTGTAAAAGGAATGGTGGACTCTGAAGATTTGTCTCTTAATATTTCCAGAGAGTTGCTGCAGCATGATAGGCAGTTGAAACTTATTGCCAAAAACATCAATACAAAAATAAAGAATGAATTGGATAACATATTAAAGAATGAGAGAGATAAGTACGAAGAGTTCTTCAAATCCTTCGGAAGACAATTAAAGTATGGCATCTATAGCAATTATGGGAGTAATAAAGAAATCTTGCAAGACTTATTAATGTTTTATTCATCAAAAGAGAAAAAAATGGTTACTTTAGATGAATATGTATCTAGAATGCCGGAAGAGCAAAAATTTATTTATTATGCTGCAGGAGAATCAAATGAAAGAATAGAGAAGCTGCCACAAACAGAACTTGTAGCGGATAAAGGATATGAAATTTTATACTTCACAGATGATGTTGACGAGTTCGCTGTAAAAATGATAATGAATTACAAAGATAAAGAGTTTAAATCTGTGTCAAGTAACGATTTGGGGATTGAGACAAACGAAAAAGAAGATGAAAAAGCAACAGAAGAAAACAAGGATTTGTTTGCATTTATGACGGATGCTTTATTTGGGAAAATAAAAGAAGTCAGAGCATCAAAGAGACTTAAGAGTCATCCGGTTTGCCTTGCAAGCCAAGGGGAGTTGTCCATTGAGATGGAAAAAGTTCTGAACATGATGCCAAATAACACAGAAGTTAAGGCAGATAAGATATTAGAGATAAATACAAATCACGAAATGTTTGGTGCAATAAAACAGACCTATGCAGAGGATAAGGACAAGCTTAAAACCTACGCAAATCTTTTGTATAACCAGGCATTGTTGATTGAAGGGCTTCCAATAGAAGATCCAGTACAGTTTGCAAATGATGTTTGCGGATTAATGAAGTAATTTCTACTGTTGTAGATTGATGAGTGTTATGACAAACAAAAACAAAGGAACAGAGTTATATTCTGTTCCTTTGCTTTTTATAGTAAGGAAAGCCATTTTAATTTATACTGGAATGTTAGAGAGGTCAACCGGGACAGATTCCTCAGGTTTTGTTATCACAACTGTTTTTCTATGCATTACTAATGTCTTTGATAAAATATCGTGGAATGTTTGCCTTTTCTGATTAAAAAACACAGCAAAATATCCTGCAAACAAAGGTAGAAAAGATAAGACCCTGCTCCAAAATCTTGTATTAGCCTTTCCAAAAGATATTCTATTCATATCACCTTCTGAAAGTACTTCAAGCTTTAAAATCATTTTTCCAATAGTGGCTTTGAATTTTGAGCTTTCAAGAATGCATGTATAAAGCCAGCTAACCATAATAGGCAGTAAAATTGAAATAAATAAAGCCAGTAGTTGAAATTTCTCATCTGAATTATTTTCTACATCAAAAAAATTCCAAAGAGCAATTATTATAATGAATGTCTGGATAAAGAGTAATATTGAATCAAATATTGATGCTATTAATCTTCTCCAAAATAATGCGTAGCTATATTCGGTCTGCTCATCCAAATTATTAAATGAATGTGTTGCGTCAAGATTTATCGACTTTTTTATCAGGTCAAAGGCTACTACAAAGATGAATATCAAATAAGGAATGAAAAATATAATTATCAAAGGTACATTTACTTTTATTGCAAACAGTAAGAAATCATACATTCCATGGATAATAACGGGAATAAAAAAGCTCAAGAATAAAAGTTTAAATTGAGTGAACCTTTTGGTTTCAAGTCTTGCTTTTCCCAAATAATATCCCATTATTACTGCACAGATTGCATGAGCGGGTACTGCAGTAAAAGCTCTCATAATGCCTGCACCCAATCCATCACTAAAAACATAAAGAATATTCTCGAGTAATGCAAATCCTAATGAAACAGCAATACTGTAAACTATTCCGTCAAAATATTCATTAAAATATTTGTTGTTCCAAATTCCTGCTTTTAAAAATAAAAACTTTGCGCCCTCTTCAACGATGCCAACAACAAAAAATGTTGTAATAAATATTTGCAGAATATCAGCATTTTTAAATTCAAAATTGAAAAAAGATTCAATAATACCTGCGGGGATTGTTGAAAGACAACCCAAAAGCAGCATCTGAAAGATTAACTTTTTTGGTTCCTTTTCATATTTATCCCGAAAATAAATATAAAACAGAATTATTGCAACTGGTGCAACAGCAATTGATAGTAGAGTCATATTTGGTTCCTCTTTTCGTTGTGATTATTGCAGAAGGAAAGGAGCTTGATTAAAAGCTTGAAAGACCAGCTCCTTCTTGTATTCTATAAAGAATAGTCTTTAAGGTTGAAGAATTTTGATAGTCTTTGTAGTCAATGGTGTAGCTGCCGTTCTTATTACTCCATATAGTGTCAAAATAAGATAAAACGTCTTTTGCAAATTGAGAATCATTTGGTGCGATTATCTTTAAATCTGTTTCTAAATTATAATCACCAATGTTTCTTCTAGTGAAATTTGCTGAACCGCCTATAACAATAGTTTCTGTTTTTCTATTAAATATTGCAAATTTAGAATGGTATTGTTCGCCATGAGTGTTGTACCATTTGATTTGAATTTTTGTGTTATTCTTTGATAAAAGCTCATTTGCAACTTCCGTATTTGGTACACCAATTTTCTTTCTTCCAAAAGCATCTGTATTCTTATCAAGAATTATCTTTATTTGAGTGTTACGCTTTACTGCGGCAGATATGAGCTCATGCACAATGTCTCTGTCAGAAAGATAGAATACTCCTATTAGAATATTATCGTCAGAAGTAGAATTTTTAATTTCATTAAGCAGTTGAGCTTTTATCTTTCCTTCTGTTATAAGCATGCCTTTAATACTTTTCTCGCTTTTCTGGTTACTTACATAAGATTCATCAATTTCTATATTCTTTCCGGAAAAACTGGCAACAGCCTTTTCGGATTCGATTAAGTCATTTATTAATTCTCCTTTTACTACGAACGCAATATTGGAGTGATGTCCGCTTGGTTCGTGGGGATTACCGGAGCTTATTAAAGCTTCGTTTTCTGTGCAAACAATCTTTCTATGATTTGCTTTAAAGTTTAGTAAGTCTAAATAGGAATAAAGCTTAAACTTTGGAGACTGGGAAGCAAATGGATTGGGAAGCCAACCATTTGTCGGGAGGTTGAACCACTGAAATACACCACGCCATGCACCAGAGTATATAGGATTTGAATCTCTTAATGCTGATAAATTAGTAATAATAACATCAATATCATTCTTTTTGAGTTCTTCTAGGTACTTGGAAGGATATGAGCCATATCCTGTATTTATTTTATCTGTGATAAAGGATATTTTTATATCTGGATTACTTTTTTTCTTATCAATCAGCTTTTGAGTAAGGTCTGAGGTGAGTTTCGGATAGTCATCCGTGGATTTTTTGTCGTAGTCATCGTTAAATAGAAACATATCAATAATAATAAATTTTTTAGCATGCTCAATAATACTATAAGCTTTATCAAAGATTTGCTGTTCGTGTACAAGCTTTCCTTCTTTTTCGTATGTTAAATCGTGAAGGAATTCGATATTATCGAGTGCTTGCATTTTTCCCTCTGTGGAAATCCCTTTTGGAAGTGGTTTATACACTCCATATAATGAGCATGCTATTATGAATACCAATATAATAGTAATTACCTTCTTAGTGTGTCGCATAAATTCTCCTCTGATTATTCTTTTATTACAATCATTTTAAAATATAATTGTGTTATTTACAATGGAGGAAACTCTAAAGATTTTGTTGAAAATGCTAATTTGTTGATGGTAAGATGATGGTGGAACGAAATTGTTGTTCACCATTAAGGAGGAAATTATGTTAGAAGATTTTAAAAAGTTTGCATTAAAAGGGGATGTTGTTGATTTAGCTGTTGGTGTAATCATTGGTGGAGCTTTTGGAAAGATTGTTACATCACTTGTGAATGATGTAATCATGCCAATCTTGGGGATTTTTACAGGAAAAATCAATCTTACGACCTTAAAATGGATAATCAGCGAAGGTAAAGGTGGTACTGCAGAATTATCAATTAAATATGGTCAATTTCTACAAACCATGATAGATTTCTTTTTAGTGGCATTTTCAATTTTTATTGCAATAAAAGCCTTAAGTTCATTCAGGAAAAAAGAAGAGGAAATGATTTCTGAGATAAAACCATCCAATGAAGAACTTTTATTGGCTGAAATAAGAGATGTTTTAAAAGAAAAAAACAATTAGATTGCCTTTGCCAAAATCATATGCAAAAAGCTCCGCTCTTTTGAAAGAGCCGGGGCTTTTTAATGTCTCTGTATATTCTAAAATTCAATAGCATACAATGCATGGAGAGGATTTTTTAAGAATAAAAGGTGGGGGATATATGATTCAAGTTGATTTGCCGGCTGCATTTGCTGTTGGGCAATTTTTTGCTTTTTTATCAAGAAACTATTTAAAGAAAACTCCAGAGAAATTTACGAATAAACTTCTTGGACCTTTTAATTTGTATATGTCCTGTGGATTTGTGCCTGCCGGATTATACCTTTTAGTTGGATGGCCTTCGTGGGAAGCAATGTATACTACTGACTGGGTTGAAAAAACTTTTAATCAACCATTGGTCGCCGGGTTTTATGTATTGTTTATGATTGCAATAATTTTTTTAGGGAATCTGGGATTTATTTTAGCTCATCACTGGTACACAAAGGGAAAGGATAAATTGGTTGTATTCGGAACTGTTGTTGGTGCTGCACTTGCAGTTCTTCCTTTTTTATTGAGATGGGGAGTTTGGTGGAAGATTGGGACTTATGCTCAGATTCAAGCTAATCAAGGATATCCTTTTTGGGAAAATCCTTTCTTTGGGGGATGGTTGTTTATTATGGGCTATATGATAGCAGCAACGGTATTAGCAGGGTTATGGTTAAGAAAAAATGCAAGGTAATAAAATGATTTAACTTAGAGGCATTCCAATTAGACCAAGATTTTGCTCTGAAATTGTTTTTTAATTACTTCTAAGTAACTCTAAATGAAAGGGGTTGAACAATTTTGGAAATTGATTTTCATCATGGAGTAACGTATGTATTGGCGAGACTTGCCGGATTTAACTCTGACGAGGCGGAGATAATTGCCTATAGTGCTCAATATGTTGATGATTCGATATGTGATGATGTAGTAATGTTTGACAATGGCGCAATATATAAACCAACATGTTCTGCGCATAAAGCTTTGGACTATAGAAATTTTAATAAATTGGCTAATCATCTGGTATGGGTACCCTTTCATTTTCTTCCTGGCAATTGCTTTAAAAAAGCCGGTGAATGCGAAGAAGAGTTCTACTTAAAGATTGTATGCAGACCTAACAGCTATATTGCGAATGACATGATTAAGGAGTGTATAAAAAGGCATCATGAGTCTAATGCCTTATACAGGCTAGGAATAACTATGCATGTTTATGCGGATACATGGGCGCATCAAGGGTTTTCAGGAATTCAGCATTTTTCTAATAGGGTTCAGTTTTTAGATGATGATGAAACATCAAGAAATTTACGTGATAAAGTGGCAAAATATTTTTCCGGTATATTTGATAAAGAATTGAGCAAGTTCTTGGATGACATTTTGCCAATAGGGCATGGTGCAGTACTGAGTTATCCAGATAAGCCTTATCTCAGGTGGAGGTATAAGGATTTTTCAGGAAAGCTTATTGAACGAGATAATTCAGCAATTTTTTTAGAGGCTGCAAAAAATATGTTTGTAGTAATGAAACGATTTCGCGCAGGCAGCTCTCGTGAAGATGTTTTAGAATTGGAAAAAGAAATAGCTGATTTGCTTCTAAAGCAATTTATTGAAATAAATGATTTTGATGGCAGCACGAGACATAAAAAATGGATGAAAGGATTAGAGAAAGGCATGTTTGGTTTAAGTCCGGTAAAACTTAGTTATGACTGCGATGGTACTGGTTCGTGGGAATATAAGGCGTTTAGTGGCAAGAAGCGTATTATCGGAGTTAAGTACAATTATGGCAGTAATTTTGAAAACAGTGACTGGAAAAAGTTTCATGATGCTTTGGCGGAACATCATTTTTTCTTGCTGCGTGTTTTATTTCCACAGTATAGATTGTGCATAGCTTAAGGGGAGATGAGGATATGGAGCAGGTTAACTTGAAGGATATCAGACTTCAGGAATATACATTGAATAACATGAAATTATTAAAAGAATTACGTGAACGCCAGTTTAAGCTGCAAACTGCAATATGTACTGAACGTGCTAAATATTTAACTGAGTATCTGAAGTATAAGGATAAAACTGAAGATCCAGCGATAATAAGAAGAGCAAAAGCTGTCAACTATTTTCTTTCCAAGAAGGAAGCGGTATTCCATGATAATAATCTACTTGCAGGAACCACGACTTCCAAGCCAATGGGAGCACCATTGTATCCTGAATATTTTGCACTGTCGATATGGCCGGAGTTAGATACAATTAGCACCAGGCAAAAAAATCCTCAGATTTTGACTAAAGAAGAAGCAGAGCTTCTGAATTTTGAGATATTTCCTTTTTGGTTGGAAAAGAGTGTCCTTGAAGTAGTGAGGAAAAGATTTGGCAGCACTAAGCCATTAAAATTATTTGAACAATTTACATATTTTGTTGCAGGAAAGGCGGGATGTATTTCGCATACTGTGCCTGAATACAGGATAGTACTTGATAAAGGATTAAATTTCTTGATTGATAAAATTGATAAAAAAGTATATGCCATCAGTATGCAGGCTAATATTTCAGATAAAGAGCGTGACAAAATGTATTTCTACCGTGCTATGAAGATTGCCATGGAAGGAATAATTAACTACGCAAATAATCTTAGTCGTAAGGCGCTTGAATTATCTCAGAAAGAACATGACACTGAAAAGAAAAAGCGTTTGTTAAAGATGTCCGAGATATGTAAAAATGTTCCTGCCAATCCGGCGTCTACGTTTCATGAAGCAGTCAATTCTCTATGGATATCTCAAATTGCTATTCATGCTGAAAATATAAATATGGCTATAAGCCCCGGGAGGCTTGATCAAATATTTTATAAGTATTACAAGAATGATATTGACCAAGGGAAAATAACTGTTAAGGAAGCAATAGAGATTGTTGGATGCCTTTGGCTGAAGCTTGCGGATAATGTAAATATGGTGCCGGAGACAGCGGAGGAGCTTTGGGGAGGTGCAGGAACAGCTCCAGCAGTTACTATAGGAGGAATCGACAGTAATGGCAATGATGCAGTAAATGATTTGACGTACATAATGCTTAGGGTTACAGAACTTCTAAAAACAAGAGATCCAAGCATGAATGCACGATTCAATTATGATAAAAATACCAAGGAATATCGTAACAGGGTCTGTGAGGTTATTTCAAATACCAAGGCAGTGCCGGCGTTTCATAATGATGTTGCTGATATAAAAACACTTGAAAATCAAGGAATATCAATAGAACATGCACGTGATTATGCAATTATAGGCTGTGTAGAATTAGCAAGCAGCGGAAGAAGCTATGATGCTTCAAGCTCAATAATGATGAATCTTATTGCCCCACTTGAATTGACTTTATATAACGGTAAGCGTCCTGTTACAGGTGACGAGCAGATTAGTCCCCAAAGCGGTGACCCTCATAATTTTAAAAGTTTTAACGAGTTTTGGGAAGCATTCAAGTTCCAGTCAAAGTGGTTGATAGAAGGAGCAATAGAATTAAATGAATGTTTCGGAAAAGTTCATCAGGAATTGCTTCAGACACCGCTATTATCAACATATTTTGGAGGACCTCTGATAAATGGCAAAGACCTTATATTTGGAGGTGCACTTTACAATTCTTCAGGGTCAACCCATATAGGGTTTGCAGATACTGTTGATTCTCTTAATGCAATTGAAAAAGCAATTTTTATTGATAAAAAATGTTCATTTGATGAATTGATTTTAGCTCTTAAAAATAATTTTGAGGGAAATAAGGGCTTGCAAAAGTACCTTATTAACAAGACCCCCAAATATGGAACTGAGGATCCGATTGCTTTAAAAAATTCACAAAACCTAATAAATTTTTTATATAAACTTTATCATTCCAAAACTAATTACAGAGGAGGAAAATACCGACCTGCATATTGGACCATGACCAGTCATTCAGGACAGGGCAAACTTACGGATGCGCTCCCAAATGGAAGAAGTGCAGGAGAACCTTTTGCCAGTGGTATTACGCCTGTATCTGGAGCGACTAGGGAGCTGACAGCATGTCTTAGAACTGTTGGTGGATTAGAAAGTAAGTGTATACCTGGGGGAGAGGCTTTAAATCTTAAATTTACAGCAATTGAAAATGAGCAGGATATTGAGAATTTTGCCAATTTTGTTGAATCATATTTCCGTATTGGAGGCATGCAGGTACAGTTTAATATAATGTCTTATGATATGCTGATTGATGCCAAAAAGCATCCTGAAAAATATCCAGAGCTAATGGTACGGGTTTCGGGATACTCGGCTTACTTCAAAGATTTGAATGAAACAATGAAGGATGAATTGATTAAAAGGACTGAGTATAATTTGAGAACTGGAATTGCTGTTCCGTTTAATGGTTCCTAAATTGAAGATGAATTAATTTGACACAAAGAGAAAAACGAATTTCTTCACAAAATTGTTTTTCTCTTTATGTTGGCAGGATTTATCTGTCATCTTTATAATGGATAGTGCTAAATAACTTAAGAAAATAAATGTTTTAATAATTTTTAACTCTTAACTGTAAATTGTACACTGTCAACTATTACAAAGGGGGCGGAGAAAATGCTTGATTTTGTTTTGAATTTGCTGTTTTTAAGAAAATACAGGATGAATTTGATCGGAAAAAAATTTGTCAAAACACTGGAGTCGGAGTTTGCAGAGGAGTTTCTGGATGTATTACTAAAACTAATGGGTCTTGTGTTTTGTATAGATAAAGACTTCAGACGCAATATTGAAAATTTTGATGCGAAATATGTGTTCAAGGATAAAAGTGGGGACATAATTATTTCCGCAGTATTTAAAAATTCGAAATTGAAAGTTGTTAAAGAACAAATAGGTGCTGCAAATATAATTATAATTTTTAAAGACCAGAAAGCTTTAATGAACTTTTTGCTATCTCCCAAACCGGATATTTTGAGCGCAATACTTAATCAAGATGTAACTTATGAAGGTAATCTGAATTATCTAAGTAAATTTGCATACATGGCAACGCATTTGTGTTACATGTTTACAGATAAATGAAAAAAGAACAAGAGTATCCGCTGATTTTTGATATACGGAGTGGTTCGATTGATGATGGTCCTGGAATAAGAACAGTCGTGTTTTTTAAAGGCTGTCCGTTAAACTGTATATGGTGCCATAACCCGGAATCCATTTCTTGTGATGCTGAAATGGCATTTTACTCTGAAAAATGTATTGAATGTGGAGTGTGTAAGACTATCTGCCAAAAAGGTGCTATTAGCCTTGAATTGGAAGGAATGATTGAACGGAATTTATGTACAAACTGTGGTAAATGTGCAAATGTATGTCCAACGCTTGCTCTTAAAAAAATAGGCAGATTCTATTCGGTGAATGAATTGGTTGAGCTTTTAAAGCTTGATAAGGAATTTTATAAGGTTTCTGGCGGCGGAGTAACCTTTAGCGGTGGTGAGTCTCTGATTTTTATGGATTATGTTGGTAAGGTAATGAGCGAATTAAAAAAAGAAGATATAAATATTGCAATTCAAACCATTGGATTCTTTGATTATTCTCTTTTTAGAGATAAAGTTCTAGATTACATAGACATTATTTTTTTTGATATTAAATTTATTAATCCGCTTTTACACAAAAAATATACAGGAAGAGACAATACTTTAATCTTAAACAATCTTTTATATATGGTAAAAGAAAAAAATATACAAGTCATACCAAGGGTTCCATTGATTCCAAACATAACAGCAGTGCCGGAAAATCTTCTTGCAATCGCAGATTTTATTAGAGAAGCAGGGTGTGCTACCTATTCATTACTATCTTATAATGCTGGAGGCATAGCCAAAAGATTAAGCTTACAAAAAGCAATTCCGATGGTTATATCGGAGCAAATCCCAGATGAAAAGCTATTGCGTGAAATGTTTGAAAAAAGATTTCTTGCTAAAAAGGTATAAAGTGAAGTGCCGCGGTGCAAAAGGTTGTTAAGGAAGGCGAAAACTATGATGCTTAAAGATACAGAATACGTGTGCTTGAGGATTGATATTTTGAATTTATATATAGTATAATAAATAAAAGATGTAGAAAGGGTAGGGTGCTCAGCAAATGAGAATTAACTAATTCAGATTTAAAATCTATAATGATTTTAGTATTGGCGGGATAAACGTCTTTATTAATGCTGGATTAGTTTAAATGAAACGAATAATACTACTTCTGGAGTACTCATATTTTTGTGTTTTCATTTATCTTTCCGGCTAATGCAAAGGAGAGATTTTTTATGCTTATTTTAGAAGCTCTAAATATAAAAAAGTATTATGGTGACAGGTTGATTATATCTGTCGATAATTTGAAAATACAAAGCGGTGATAAAATAGGAATTGTTGGGCAAAATGGTGCAGGTAAAACCACCTTGCTTGATATACTGGCAGGAGAAATAGAAGTTGATGAGGGTATGGTCAAGAAATATTGCGATATTGCATATATTAAACAATTTTCTGATGAAGATATAAATGCGGATGCAAAGGTTCTTAAAGAATTTGGTGTACAGAATAAATTAAATTGTGATGAAGTTAGTGGAGGAGAGCATACAAGATTAAAAATCGCAGATGCATTTAGCAAAGACAGGATATTGATTTTTGCTGATGAACCTACTTCAAATCTTGATTATCATGGTATTGAAATATTGAAGCAAAAGCTAAAGAGGGTTGAAACATTGGTTTTAATCAGTCATGACAGGGATTTGTTGGATGAATTATGCAATAAGATTATTGAAGTAAAAAATGGTAAAATATCATTCTTTGAAGGTAACTATTCATCATATCAGGAACAAAAACGCATGGAAACTGAGCGTGAATGGTTTGAATATGAAGAATATATAAATACTAGAGCAAGATTGGAAAATGCAGTAAGAGACAAACAAAGCAAGTCAAAATCAATGAAAAAAGCTCCAAAAAGGATGGGTAACTCTGAAGCACGGTTGCATACGCGTAAAGCACATGAGAAACAAGAGAAGATTGATAATTCGGCAAATAGTATTAAGACACGAATTGAAAAGTTAGAAATAAAAGAGAAACCAAGAGAAGTGCCTGAAGTAAAGCTGGATTTTTCTCTGACCAATCCTCCCAAAAATAAAATTATTATATCCTGTGATAATCTAAGCTTTAGTTATGGCAGTAATAAGATTTTTGATAATACAAGCTTTAAGGTTTATAACGGTATAAAAACAGCTATTGTAGGTGACAATGGGACAGGAAAGACTACACTTTTAAATCTTATTAATAATAGGGATGAACAAATATATACTGTTCCAAAAGCAGTTTTGGGATACTTTTGTCAAGGTTTTGAAAATTTAGATTATAATAAAACTATATTGGAAAATGTAATGCTAGATAGTATTCAAGGGGAATCAACAGCACGTACAATCCTGGCAAGAATGCTCATTCGAAGGGATGATGTTTATAAAAAGATTAATGTATTAAGCGGTGGGGAAAGAATAAAGGTGTCTTTCGCAAAGCTATTTGTTTCTAGTGCTAATGTTTTGCTTATTGATGAACCAACAAATTATCTTGATATTGCTTCTATAGAAGCTTTGCAAAACATGCTTTGTGATTATGAAGGAACCGTGCTGTTTGTATCTCATGATAGAGCTTTTGTAAATGCTGTTGCTGATAGACTGCTTGTAATTGAAAAGAAGAACTTGGTAGAAGGGAGTTTAAATATTAAAAGATTTGCTTCAGAGAACCCCTTCTACCGAGCTCGGGAGAAGGGATAAAGGGATGAGGGTTGAGTATTAGAATTTTGATGAATGAATTTAAGCCGTTCTATGATATAATTAGTTAAAATACGGAAGGGAGCTGATATTTTATGTTTAAAGCATATAGTGCGGAGATTGTAATTAAAGGGGAGGTGTGTGCAGAATAATTTAAACTGCCTCCCCAAACTAGGCTATATAAAATTAGGGAGGATGAATATAAAATGAGTAAAATAAATTTATTTGATATAGGGCTTCATGAACGGTATATTCAAGAAGCTTCAATGTATGATGAAAACCTTTATTTAGCGAGAGTATCGGTACAGCACAAGGATATATACAATATCATTACAGAAAGTGGAGAAATACAAGCAGAGGTTTCTGGGAAAATGAATTATTCGGCAGCCGCCTCAACCGATTATCCAGCTGTAGGTGACTGGGTTTTGGTTGATAGAACGGATGATAAGGGTGGTAATGCGATAATTCATCATATCCTTACGAGAAAAAGCTGTTTTGAGCGTAAAGCAGCCGGAGAAGGATATCAACGCCAGATAATTGCTGCAAATATTGACACATTATTTATCTGTATGTCACTTAATAATGATTATAACCTGCGACGAATAGAGAGATATCTTTCAATTGCATGGGATAGCATGGCAACACCTGTTATTGTACTTACAAAATCTGATTTGTGCAGTGACATAAGCACAAAGCTTTTGGAGTTGGATTCTGTTGCTATTGGTGTAGATGTAATCGTAACTTCAAGCATGAGTGGAGACGGTTATACTGAAATACTCAGATATCTGAGCAAAGGCAAAACTGTAGCGTTTGTAGGTTCATCAGGAGTTGGTAAATCGACATTAATAAACAAATTGATGGGTAAAGAAATCCTTTCTACAAATGAAATCCGTGATGATGACAAAGGAAGACATACAACTACTTGCAGACAACTGATGGTTATAACTGATGGGGGAGTAGTTATAGATACCCCTGGAATGAGGGAACTGCAGATTGCTGGTGCTGACTTTTCTAAGTCGTTTGCTGATATTGAAGATTTAGCAGAAAAATGCTATTTCAAAGATTGTAAGCACGAAACCGAGCCAAAATGTGCAGTAAAAAATGCTATCAAGGATGGAACTTTATCCATAGATAGACTTGAGAGTTATAAGAAGCTTCAGAAGGAGATGACCTTTGAGGAAAGGAAAAGCACAATGACTGCGGCACAAGCACAAAAGCAAAAGATAATTGACATGATGGGTTCGCTTGATGCTCAAAAACAGATAATGAAGAATAGTAAAAAAAGATAGGTTAAGAGGCTGTATCGTGGTTAATACGATATGGCCTCTTATATTTGTAGAAAATTGTAAATGGTTGTACAATTACCATATAAGAAGCATAAGAATTAGTTAAAATAAAAATTCATACATAGGAGTAAGGGAATGAGTAACTTTAAAAATATATTAATCGTATATTTTTCAGGTACAGGCGGGACAAGAAGGATAACTGACACTTTTGAAGACTTACTGATAAAAAGAGGCTGCTTTGTAACAAAACATTCGTTAGACCTTTCTGAATATAAAGAGAATAAGGATAAATATAAAGAAATATTGGATGACACCGATTTGGT